>LNFM01000786.1_pt1 | contig 336737 bp, 294 predicted proteins | sample 596031 | NCBI WGS metagenome assembly LNFM01 (sample SAMN04254537, study PRJNA301005) | activated carbon metagenome | isolation source: dual media filters at the Ann Arbor, Michigan drinking water treatment plant | place: USA: Ann Arbor | reverse complement strand
ATCGTAAGCGCTCAATAAACCACGTCCTTGCTGCCCCGACCGATGCCTGAGAGGCTACGTGCCCACGTAGAAACGTGGACACGTGATGACAGAAGACATCGAGTCGATCGCCAAGCGCCTGGTTGTCGGCCACAAGCGCGACGGGCGCAGCATTTACGACAGGCAGGCCCGCAGCGATCTGGTCCAGGCCAGCAGGCAGCCAGGCGTGTCGCTGGCGCGGATCGCCCGGATCTGCGGCATCAATGCCAACGTGCTGAGCAACTGGGTCCGACAGGACGAACGCCAGCGAGACGGCAGCGCTGCGCCAGCGGGCGACATCATCGAGCTGCCGGCTGCACCCGCCTTCGTGGTCGTGCAGGTGGCGGCCGCACCGGCACCGAATGCGGCGGCTGCACCGGCACTGGACATCCACGTTCGACTGCCCAACGGTGTGACGGTGGAGCTGAAGGTGCCCGACATGGACGGTGCCAGCCGGCTGCTCGAAGTCCTGGGGAGGATGCGGTGTTCCGCTTCGACGAGGACCTGAAGGTCTACCTGCACCGCGAGCCCATCGACTTCCGGCTCAGCATCAACGGCCTGGCGCTGCTGGTGGAGAAGGCACTGGGGCTCGATCCGTTCGCGCCAGCGCTGTACGTGTTCAGCAACCGCCGCCGCAACCGCGTGAAGATCCTGGGCTGGGAGCGCAACGGCTACTGGCTGCTGCTCAAACGCCTGGAGCAGGACCGCTTCATCTGGCCAGTCGCTGACGCTGTGCCGACATTGACGGTGGAGCAGCTGCACTGGCTGCTCGAGGGCATCGATGTTGCCGTCGTGCAGCGCCATCCCCAGCGAATCTACGAGCGCGTGGCGTAGGGCGGCACCACTGGATGAGTTGGTTGCGCGAGGTCGGCGTTGTTACGGACTGATGCGAGGATCGGGGTTCCATCCGCAGGCGCGATGAAGAGAATGCGCGCCGATGGCCCCCATGCCCGACGCCCAAGAGATCCAAGCGCTGAAGAAGGCGCTGGCCGATGCGCTGCAGCACAACGAGGTACTCGACGGCGAGCTTCGCGTGCTGCGCACCGAGCGCGACCTGCTGCAGGAGCAACTCAACCGCTTCAAGCGCCAGCTCTTCCAGGCCAAGAGCGAGGCGGCCAGCGCCACGCATCAGAAGGACCTGTTCTTCAACGAGGCGGAGGACCAGGGCGCCACGGCCTCACCTGCGGCTGAAGAAGCGCCGGACGACCAGGTCGAGGTGCCGGCCCACAAGCGCAGCAAGCGCGGGCGCAAGCCGCTGGACGCGGCCCTGCCTCGCGAGGTGGTGCGCCACGAACTGCCCGAGGGCGAGCGCGTGTGCCCGCACGACGGTGCCGCGCTGGCCGAGATCGGCGTGGAGGTCAGCGAGCAGTTGGACATCATCCCGCAGCAGGTCCGCGTGATCCGCCACGAGCGGGTCAAGTACGCCTGCCCCTGCTGCGACGGCGGCCTGCGCCTGGCAGCCAAGCCGCCTCAGATCATCCCCAAGGGCCTGCTGAGCGAAGCGGCGTTGGCCTGGGTCATCAGCGCCAAGTACCTCGACGGGTTGCCGCTGTACCGGCAGGCCGCATTGCTCGGCCGCTTCGGCGGCACGCACTGGTCGCGCAACACGCTGGCAGCCAGCGTCGTGCGCGCCGGCACGGCGGTGCAGCCGGTGATCAACCTGCTGCGCGACAGCCTGCTGGACTCCTTCATCGTGCACGGCGACGAGACCGAGGTGCAGGTGCTCAAGGAGCCGGGCCGAAGACCGCAGGCCAAGAGCTACATGTGGGTGCAGATGACCGACGGCAGCGGGCCGCAGGCGGCAGGGCCGCCGATCCGGCTGTTCGGCTACCGTGCCAGCCGCAGCACCGAGACCGCCAAGGCACTGTATGAGGGGCTGGCCCCGACAGGTGTGCTGATGAGCGACGGCTACGAGCCGTATGCGGTGGTGGCAGGGCTGCACCAGCGCGTGCACCTGGGCTGCTGGGCGCATTGCCGGCGGTACTTCCACGATGCGTTGCAGGCGCTGCCCAAGGACAAGCGCGGAGCCGAACAGTTGCCAGCACGCTTCATCGAGCTCATCGGCAGGCTGTACCACGTCGAGTCCCAGGCGCGACGGGACAAGCTGGATGACCTGGCGCTGCTGCAGCGGCGCCAGGCCGACAGCCGGCCGGTGCTCGATCAGATCAAGAACCTGGCGCAGCAGCACCTGCACGGCGTGCTGCCTGGCAGCCTGCTGGGCAAGGCGCTGCACTACGTCACCGCGCAGTGGCCCAAGCTGGAGCGATACGTCGACGACGGTCGCTACCCGATCGACAACAACGCCTGCGAAAACGCGATCCGGCCGTTCGTCGTCGGGCGACGCAACTGGCTGTTCTCCGATACCGTGGCCGGTGCCAATGCCAGCGCCAACCTGTACTCGCTGCTGCAGACCTGCGTGGCCAATGGCATCGATGGCTACCAGTACCTCAAGGCACTGTTCATCGAACTGCCCAAGGCCAACACTGTCGATGACTTCGAGGCGCTGCTGCCCTGGCGCATCAACATGGACAAGCGATAAGGCCGAGCTGGTGCAAGGGCGTGGTTGACTGACCGCTTACCCTTGGTCCTGGCCGAGAGCTTCTTGATCTGCACGAATCCCGTGACCCGCTCCACCAGTGTCAGCACGCAGTTCCTCATGTCGGCTCCCATCACCGTGTCGCCTTCGCAGTGTCCTACTTCTTGGCGCAGTTCCACCGCCGCTGGTCGCTCCCTGACGTGCCTCTTGCCCACCAGTCTTCCCCTCGTAGCAGGGCTGCCTTTGCGCTTGCGGAACGCCTTGCTCATGTGCCTCATGTGCGTCCACAGCCGCCCGCCCCTCTTCCTGTCTGCCCTGATGCGTCGGTAGATCGCTGCGTTTCCCATCGAAGACATGGCCACACCTTCCCCGATGGCCGACTTCAGAGGTTCTGTCAGCGGCGTTATCGCAGAGGCAGCGAAGGCTTGCTCGGGTCGCCCAAGTCCTCACGCGGATACCATGGCTTCATGCCGATCGCCTACGCGCGCAGCCTCACTGCAGAAGAACGCTCGCTTCGGGGCGACCGTCATCTGGGCTTCGGTCTTGCCTTTGTTGCCGGCGCAGCCAACGCCGGTGCCTTCCTGGCGGTGCAGGTGTACACCTCTCACATGACCGGCCTGGTGTCGTCCATGGCAGACCACATCGCTCTGGGTGAACTGAGCTTGGCGCTCGGCGCAATGGGGGCCGTGCTTTCGTTCCTGATGGGCGCCACGACCACCTCGTTGATGGTCAACTTTGCCAGACGGCGCCAGCTCAGGAGTCAGTACGCTCTACCGCTGCTGCTGGAAGCGATGCTGCTGCTGGCATTCGGCTTTCTCGGCGCAAAGTTGGCCGGCATTCAGGGGCTCTTCGTGCCCGCGACAGTCATGCTGCTGTGTTTCATGATGGGCCTTCAGAACGCCGTCATCACGAAGATCTCGGGGGCGGTTGTGCGCACGACCCACCTCACGGGTGTCATCACCGACCTGGGTATCGAGCTGGGCCGTCTGCTCTACTGGAATCGCGGCACCCGAGATGGCCACGAACATGTCGTGGCCGATCGGAGCCGGCTGCAGATGTACATCCTGCTTTTCGCCTTTTTCCTGCTGGGTGGTGTGGCAGGCGCACTGGGTTTCAAGCACGTCGGCTACCTGGCCACGATTCCTCTGGCCGCTTTTCTGGTGCTGATGTCAGTCGTGCCGGTCATCGACGACATCCGGCGTACAGCCCAGAACCCAGACACTTGAGCACGCGCCCGCGCCGGGTTCCCTCATCTCCGGCAGCGCCAGAAGGCGATTCACGCACCTTGAGCAGAGGAGGCCCCCTCTGCCCTGCTGCCCCGCCGTCCAGCACTGTCCTCTTGCCCGCCGTGCTTGTATGCTTGCGGCCCTGTCTGGCCTGAACATTCACCGCCATGAAACTCATTCTGTCTCTTGCCCTCGTCGTGCCCCTGTGGGCATGCTCCACCACACCGCCTGAAGCAGGGCAGCAGCAGGCGGCCGCCAAGCCGGACATGGTCTGCACGCGCGAGGCCCCGACGGGGCGCCTGATGCCCACGACCACTTGCCGCCGTGTGGAAGACATCGAACGGCGCCGCGACGAAGACCGTCAAGCTGCTGACAGGATTCAGGTCACCCCGCACGACGTGTTGACAGGGCGTTGACCCCGCAGGGCGGCCGCGCCATCCTGCTGCGATCCCGTTGGTGGCGCTTGCCGAACGGTTGAGATGTCCGACTCGCAAGCAGCACCATGCGCCGCGCCCAAGATCTGGCGGGTCGACCGGCTGGAACAGCGTGAGGCTGCTTCTGCCCTTCAACTGCACACACTGATTCAAGAGGCCCAGGCACAGGAGTCAGCGCTGCTCGAACGCGACGCCGTCGGGTCCGTCGTCCGCAGCGTGGCAGACATCAGCAACAGCCCGCATCTGTACCTGGGCGTGCGCTCAGCCAGCGGGCTGCTGGTCGGCGCCTGCAGCGTGGGCGAAGACGATGAGCCTGGGCAGTTGTGCATCCATCTGCTGGTGGTACATCCGCTCTTCCAGCGGCAGGGGGTGGCCAAAGCGATCTTGCTGCACATCATCAAACAAGGCCCACGACTGAACTTCGCCGTGGTCGCCGCACAGGCCAATGCGCCGGCGCTGGCCCTGTACACGGGCCTGGGTTTCGCACCCTATCGATGGGGCACGATGGGCCCCGCGGAACTGGCCCTGGTCAAACTGCGGCGCCCAGCCCGGCCTGATACCCTTGCCGGTCTTCCATCGTCCACCCCCTCCTCATGACCTACTGTGTCGGCATCCGGCTCAACGCCGGGCTTGTGTTCCTTTCAGATTCACGCACCAACGCCGGCCTGGACGCCATCAGCACGTTTCGCAAGATGATGATCTACGAGCAGCCAGGCGAGCGCTTCATGGTCATGCTGTCGGCCGGCAACCTGAGCATCAGCCAGAGCGTGCGTGAACTGCTGCAGGTCGAAAAGCTGGACAACGGCGACCAGGAGCCGCTGACCATCTGGAACGCCAAGAGCATGTTCGACGCCACACGTGTGCTGGGCGCCGCGGTCCGGCGGGTCTACGACCAGGATGGTCCGTCATTGAAGCAGGCGGGTGTCGACTTCAATGCCAGCATGATCTTCGGCGGCCAGATCAAGGGCGAAGCGATGCGCCTGTTTCTGGTCTACAGCGCCGGCAATTTCATCGAAGCCACACGAGAGACCTGCTTTTTCCAGGTCGGCGAAAGCAAGTACGGCAAGCCCATCCTGGACCGGGTGCTGACACCCGCCACGCCGCTGGACGAAGCGGCCAAGTGTGCGCTGGTGTCGATGGACAGCACACTGAAGTCCAACCTCAGCGTCGGCCTGCCGCTGGACCTGCTGGTGTACCGCGAAGGCACGATGCGCAGCGAAGAACACGTCTGCATCGACGAGCACAACCCGTATTTCCGCATGATCCACAACACCTGGGGCCAGCGCCTGCGCGAGGTGTTCGAAGGCATCGACGACCCGCGCTGGGACGGTGGTGACGCCACGCATCCGCTGATGGTGAAGGGCGGGCGCTTCGAGGCCATGCGCAAGATCGGGACACCCGGCGAACGCATCGTATGAAGCGGGGCCCCCACGCTCGCTCGCGCTCGCTGCCCCCCGCGGGGGCTCTTGCAGCGGCCCGGCGGAGCCGGTTCCGCGCAAGGCACTTGATCAGATGCATACCTGGGCAGGAATGAGCAGCGGCCCGAACCTTTCCTCGCCCACGATCTGCTTCAGCCATGCGAATGGGTTCCCCGCGGGCACCTACCGGCTGCTGTTCGAAGCCTGGCGTGAAGCGGGGTTCAGGGTCATCGCCGTCGACCGCTTCGGACACGATCCGCGTTACCCGGTCAGTGGCAACTGGCCGCGGATGCGCGACCAGTTGATCGACCTCATCCAGTTGCAGGCACCGGGCCAGGCGGTGCACCTGGTCGGGCATTCGCTGGGCGGTTATCTCAGCCTGCTGGCGGCCTGCCGCCGCCCCGACCTGGCGCTGAGCCTGGTGCTGGTGGACTCGCCGGTGCTCAGCGGCTGGCGTGCACACAGCCTGCAGGTGATGAAGGTCAGCGGCCTGGTCAAACGCTTCTCGCCGGGCCGGGTGTCGGCACGCCGACGCTGGCAGTGGCCGTCGGCCGAAGCGGCCTGGCAGCACTTTTCCGCCAAGGCCGCCTTTGCACGGTGGGACCCGGCCGTGCTGCGCGACTACATCCGCAGCGGCACCGAGCCCGATCCGCAAAGCGCTGAACCGGGCGCCGTGCGCCTGGCTTTCCACCGCGAAGTGGAAACACGCATCTACAACACGCTGCCGCACAACCTGGGGGCGCTGCTGCACCGCCACCCGCTGCGCTGCCCGGCGGCTTACCTGGCCGGCACACGTTCGGTCGAGGGGCGGCAGGTCGGCCTGGCGGCCACACGCGCGCTGGTGCACGAGCGGCTGCAGTGGATCGAAGGCTCGCACCTGTTTCCGATGGAAAAGCCGCTGCAGACGGCGGCGGCGGTGCTCGAGGCCATCCGCAGCAACGAGGCCGCGAGGACAGCCAGCGCCAGACCCACCTGAACGCACTTGCCGGGCGCAGCCGGCGCGTCAGCTCTCGAAGCGCCCCAGCCGCACGGCCGTGCCACCCGCCTTCAGGTTCTTGGTGCCCGGCATCACCATCACGCAGTGGTCGTAGGGCGTGGTCCAGACGTGATCACCATCTTGCGCCAGCGGCGTGCCGGCGTGTTCGATGACACCCAGGCCACGTGTGGGCAGCAGGAAATGGAAGTCGGGCGAACGTGCCACCACGGCCTGCGTCACCCTCACCAGGCGCTGCGCCGGCGGCAGCGGCAGACGGGTGTGCCGGGCCATCCAATCGGCGCTGGCCATGCCGGCCAGGGCCAGGAATCGCACCAGGGTGTCGACAGCCACGTCGGCAGCCGCCCGTTCCCAGTGCTGACCACATTCGACCAGTAGCGCACGCTTGGGGCTATTCGGGTCACCAAAACCGCCCCGCTCCACCATGCGCAAGCCGGCCGGGTGGCCGGTGTCGATGAGCAGATAGGCGGGCACCCCCAGCTCACGCGCATACGCGGCGTTTTTGTCGACCGTGCCACACACCATCAGCGGCGCGCAGTCTTCGCTCATCGAATGGATGTCGAGCAGCCAGTCGGTGGTGTCGACAAACGGCTGCAGCTCGCGGGCGCGCCGCAACTCGACGCTGTCGCCCGGCCCGTGCAGCGCCTCGTCGGCCCAGACTCGGTTGAAGTCTTCGTCGACGCAGCGCGAAACAAAGGGGTTCTGCGGGTCGAAACGTGCATAGGCTGCCACGTTGCCAAAAGCCAGCACCAGTTTGCCGCGCGCCGGGCGCCAGCCCTCTTCCTTGCACTGGCGCAACAGCCAGTCCAGCGCGATGGCGCCGCAGATCTCGTTGCCGTGGGTCAGCGCCTGGACCATCACCTGCGGCCCGGGCCGGCCCGAGTCCAGCACATGCAGCCAGTCGACACCGCTGCCGCCGTCGCGCCAGCGCTCGATGTCGGGCGCCGACAGTTCAACCAGGGGCGTGTCGGGCATGGTCTGCCTTTGCAGGAAAGTGAGCAAGGATGGCATCGATCATCTGCATCAAATGCCCTTGCAGGCTAACAAACCCATCGGTTTTTGCCAGTCGGGTGTTGTCCATGTACAGGCGCTTGTTCACTTCGAGCTGCAGGCTGTGACGGCCCGCAGCCGGGTCGGCATAGGCGCGCACCAGTTCGACACCCTTGAAGGGGTCGTTGACCTTGACGCTGTAGCCGCACCCCAGCAGGAAGTTGCGCACAAAGGCGGTGAATGCCGGCGCGCAGGTGGTGCCATCGCGGTCGCCCAGCACGATGTCGGCACGTGCCACACCGGCACCGCCGGCGCCCATCACGCCGCCGACGGCGTTCATCGAATGGCAGTTCAGGTGGTAGACCACCCCATGACGGCGGTGCGCCGCGTCCAGCATTTCCACCAGTTGCGCGTGGTAGGGCCGGTGGTAGTGCCGGATGCGGCCCTGCACCTCGGCCACCGTCAACCGGCGCCCGTAGATGGGCCGGCCATCGTCCAGCGTGCGCCAGATCAGGGCCTTGCCGATGGCCGCCTTGCCGCTGGGCAGGTGTTCGTTGGGCCAGGGCGCGTCCAGCAGGTCCAGGTCGACGTCGGCGGCATGGCGGTTGGGGTCGAGGTAGGTGCGCGGGAACTGCGCCGCCAGCAGCGGCACGCCCCTTGCTGTAGCTGGCAGGTACAGCTCATCGATGAAGCAATCTTCCCCATCCCGCAATTCGGCGCTCGTGCGCACGGAGCCAAAGTCCGCCGGCATCACAAAGCCCGAATGCGGTGAATCCAGCACCAGCGGTTGCCCGGGCACCGGTGGGCCGTGCACCTTGAAAACCCGGTCGTTCGGGGCACTGGCTTCGGGCGTCGTCATGGCCCGCAGTATGGCCCCGGCCGGCTACGGGCGGACCCGGATAGCCGCGCACCAGCGAGCCGATAGCATCGTGCCGACTTTGCACCTGTTGGGTGCGTTTTCCCGTTTCCCTTGAACAACCCGCGCCAGGAGATGTGCCATGCAAGAACGTGAACTGCGCCAGCTGATCGAAGAAGTGCGCGAAGGCAAACTGCCGCGCCGTGGCTTCATCCAGCAATTGGCCGCCCTGGGCGTGACCGCGCCCATGGCGTCGATGATGTTGATGCACGCGGGCGTGGCCAACGCCCAGACGGCCATCCCCTACAAACCCACCAAGCGCGGCGGCGGCGGCCCGCTGAAGCTGCTGTGGTGGCAAGGCCCGGTGCTGCTGAACCCGCAGTTCGCCACCGGCACGAAAGAGCAGGAAGGCTCGCGCATCTTCTACGAGCCGCTGGCCGGCTGGGACGCCGAAGGCAACCTGATCCCCAACCTGGCCACCGAGGTGCCCACTCGCGAAAACGGCGGCCTCGCCGCCGACGGCAAGAGCGTCGTCTGGAAGCTCAAGCGCGGCGTGACCTGGCACGACGGCCAGCCCTTCACTGCCGACGACGTGGTCTTCACCTGGGAATACCACAAGGACCCGGCGACCTCGACCTCGTGGATCAGCACCTACCGCGACATCGTCGTCACCAAGGTCGATTCACACACCGTGCGCGTGCAATTCTCCAAGCCCACGCCGTTCTGGGCCGAGCCCTTTGTCGGCACCGTGGGCATGATCATCCCCAAGCACGTGTTTGCGCCCTACACCGGCGCCAAGTCGCGCGAGGCACCGGCCAACATCCGGCCCGTGGGCACGGGCCCGTACAAGATCGTCGAATTCAAGCCCGGCGACATGATCCGCGCCGAGATCAACAACAACTACCACGTCGCCAACCGGCCGCACTTCGACACGCTGGAAATGAAGGGCGGCGGTGACGCCACCTCGGCCGCACGTGCCGTGCTGCAGACCGGCGAGTACGACTACGCCTGGAACCTGCAGGTGGCCGATGAAGTGCTGAAGGGCCTGGAAGGTGGCGGCCGCGGCAAGGTCACCATCGTGCCCGGCGGCAACATCGAGTTCATCCAGCTCAGCGTCACCGACCCCTGGAACGAAGTGCAGGGCGAACGTGGCCACGCCAGCAGCCAGCACCCGGCCTTCAAGGACAAGGCGGTGCGCGACGCCATGGCCCTGCTGGTCGACCGCAAGAGCGTGATGGACTTCATCTACGGCCGCACGGGTGTGGCCACGGCCAACTTCCTGAACAACCCGCCGCGGTACCGCAGCAACAACCTGAAGTTCGAGTTCAACGTCGACAAGGCCAACCAGATCCTGGACGCGGCCGGCTGGGCGCGCGGCTCCGACGGCATCCGTGCCAAGGGTGGCACGAAGCTGAAGTTTGTCTACCAGACCTCGGTCAACAAACCGCGTCAGGACACCCAGGCCATCGTGAAGAGCGCCTGCAGCAAGGCCGGCATCGACCTGGAACTGAAGAGTGTGACAGCAGCGGTTTTCTTCGGCGGTGACCAGGCCAACCCGGACACCTACACCAAGTTCTGGTCCGACATCCAGATGTACACCACCACCATGACGCAGCCCGACCCGCAGCTGTTCATGGAGCAGTACTGCAGCTGGGAAATGGCGCAGAAGGAAAACAAGTGGGCCAAGCGCAACATCCTGCGCTGGAAAAACGACGAGTACGACAAGGCGCACCTGGCTGCACAGAGCGAGCTCGATCCGGTCAAGCGTGCGGCCCTCTTCATCCGCATGAACGACCTGATCGGCGCCAGCAACCACATCATTCCGGTGGTGTTCCGGCCGCGTGTGTCGGCCGCCGGCATGAAGCTGGCCGCGCCCTTGTCGGGATGGGACAACGACATGTGGGCCCTGCCGCACTGGTACAAGGAAGCCTGATCTTCCCAGGCGGCGGCTCAAGGGCCGCTGCCGGGCCCGGCCACATGCACCGCGTGGCCGGGCTCGCAGGAAGCCGCACTGACACAGAAGCGCAGCCTGCGCAAAACCGCGCAGCGCCCGCAGCGGCCTTGTCCGCTGCAGCGTCAACCGCATCGATCACCTCACCTACCGAGCTTCCTTGGGCACCTTCATCCTGCGCCGGCTGCTGATTGCCTTGCCCAGCCTGCTGGGCATCAGCCTCGTGCTGTTCACCGTGCTGGCGCTGGCGCCGGGCGACCCCTTCGAGGAACTGGCCACCAACCCCAACGTGCCACCCGAAGTGCGCATGGCGCTGCGCGCCAGCCTGGGCCTGGACGACCCGGTGTGGCAACGCTACGTGCACTGGCTGACGAGCATGTTCAAGGGCGAGTGGGGCTTTTCCTTCATCAGCCGCATCGATGTGGACGTGCTGATCCTGCAGCGTCTGCCGGTCACGGTGGTGATCATCGGCCTGTCACAGCTGGTGGCGCTGCTGATCGCGCTGCCGGTGGGCATCCTGGCCGCCGTGCGGCCCTATTCCTGGTTCGACCGCATCGCCAGCACGCTGTCCTTCATCGGTTTTTCGCTGCCCACGTTTTTCACCGGGCTGCTGTTCATCCTATTTTTCAGCATCTACCTGGACTGGCTGCCCTTTGTCTTCCAGGCCGACATCGCCGCCACCGGCATCGACTGGTGGATCGCGCACTTCAAGCAGAGCATCATGCCGATCATGGTGCTGGGCCTCTTCCAGGCCGCCAGCTGGATGCGCTACGTGCGCAGCAGCGTGCTCGACGTGGTGCGGCTCGACTACGTGACCACGGCGCGCAGCAAGGGCCTGAAAGAGCGCGTGGTCGTGCTCAAGCACGTGGTGCGCAACGCGCTCATCCCGGTGGTCACGCTGGTGGCGCTGCAGATGCCGGGTGTGTTCGGTGGTGCCATCGTCACCGAACAGATCTTCCGCATCCCGGGCATCGGGTCGCTGCTCATCGACAGCATCCTGCGCAACGACACGCCGGTCATCATGGCCGTGACCTTCGTGTTTGCCTGTTTGGTGGTTGCCTTCAACTTGATCGCAGACATCCTGTATGGCTGGCTCGACCCCCGCATCACTTACCGCTGACTCTCATTGAACGCCGTTCCTTCCCCACACACCCGCGCACCCGTCAGCACCTCGCCCTGGGCCGAGGCCTGGCGGCGTTTCAAGCGCCATCGGCTGGCGTACTTCAGCCTGTGGCTGCTGGCGCTGCTGTCGCTGACCGTGCTGATCGGCCCGCTGGTCTACAAGGTGGGCATCAACGACATCGACTTCACGGCGCGCATGAAAGGCCCGTCGGGCGCGCACCCGCTGGGCACCGACGACCTGGGGCGTGACCTGCTGGCGCGCATGCTCTACGGCGGACGCATCTCGCTGGCCGTGGGGCTGGCCGCCATGCTGACGGGCATGTTCATCGGCGTCGTCATCGGCTCGATCGCCGGCATCTCGCGCGGTTGGGTCGACGCGGTGCTGATGTGGGTCACCGACCTCTTCCTCAGCCTGCCGCAACTGCCCTTGCTGCTGCTGCTGATCTTCTTTTTCCGTGATGCGCTGAAGTCGGTGTTCGGCCCCGAGGTGGGCATTTTCCTGCTCATCGTGCTGGTCATCGGCGGGCTGTCGTGGATGCCGGTGGCGCGGCTGGTGCGGGCGCAGTTCTTCAGCCTGCGCGAGAAGGAGTTCGTCGAAGCCGCGCGCGCACTGGGCGCCAGCACGCAGCGCCAGGTGGTGCGGCACATCCTGCCCAACGCGCTGGGGCCGGTCATCGTGGCCGCCACCATCAGCGTGGCCGCCGCCATCCTGGGCGAAAGCACGCTCAGTTTCCTGGGCCTGGGCTTCCCGCCCGACATCCCCACCTGGGGCCGCATCCTCAACGACAGCCGCGACTACCTGGACATCGCCACCCACTGGGCCGTGTTCCCCGGCATGGCCATCTTCCTGGCCGTGCTGACCATCAACTTCATCGGCGACGGTCTGCGCGACGCGCTAGACCCCCGGCGGGTGCTGTAGCCATGGCCCTGCTCGAGATCAAGGGCCTGAAGACCCACTTCAAGACCGACGACGGCTGGCTGCACGCCGTGGACGGCGTGGACATCAGCATCGAAGCCGGCCAGACCGTGTGTGTGGTGGGCGAAAGTGGCTGCGGGAAAAGCGTCACCGCCAAGACAGTGATGAAGCTCATCGACATGCCACCGGGCAAGATCGTCGCCGGTCAGGTGCTGTGGCAGGGCCGCGACCTGGTGCCGATGGGCGACGAGCAGATGCGGAAGATCCGCGCCAAGGAAATCGCCATCATCTTCCAGGAGCCGATGACATCGCTGAACCCGGTGTACACGGTGGGCGAACAGATCGCCGAGAGCGTGCGGCTGCACGAAGGCCTGTCGCGCAAGGCCGCACTCGACCGTGCCGTCGAGATGCTGCAGCTGGTGCGCATCCCCACGCCCGAGCGCCGCGTGATGGACTACCCGCACCAGTTTTCGGGTGGCATGCGCCAACGCGTGATGATCGCCATCGCGCTGGCCTGCAACCCCAAGCTGCTGATCGCCGACGAGCCGACAACGGCGCTGGACGTCACGATCCAGGCGCAGATCCTGGACCTGATGGGCGAGCTGAAAGACCGCCTGGGCATGGCCGTGATGCTGATCACCCACGCCATGGGCGTGGTGGCCGAAGTGGCGCAGCGGGTGGTGGTCATGTACGCCGGCAAGGTGGTGGAAGAAGCCAGTGCCGAAGAGCTGTTTGCCAACCCGCGCCACCCCTACACACAAGGCCTGATCCGCAGCATCCCGCGCATCGACACCGCAGCGGTGCACAAGGTGCGGCTGGAAGCGATTCCGGGCACCGTGCCCAAGCTCATCGAACCTGGCGAAGGTTGTCGTTTTGCCGGCCGCTGCAAGCACGTGATGCCGGTCTGCCGCAACACCACGCCCGAACTGCTGGCCGTGACAAACGCGTCTTCAGGCCACCGCGTGGCCTGTTTTCTGGAAAGCGCGCCGGCATGAACGCGAACCCGAGCGTGAACCCCGGCACCGCGCCGCTGCTGAAGGTCGAAAACCTGGTCAAGCAGTTCCCCATCAAGGGTGGCCTGCTCTCTCGCACGGTGGACAAGGTGCACGCGGTCGACGGCGTCAGCTTCGAACTGCAGGCCGGCGAAACCTTGGGTGTGGTGGGCGAAAGCGGCTGCGGCAAAAGCACCACCGGCCGCTGCATCCTGCGGCTGATCGAACCCACCTCGGGCGAGGTCACCTTCCAGGGCAAGAGTGTCACCGGCGCCGGCAAGGAAGAACTGCGTGCGCTGGCGCGCGACATGCAGATCATCTTCCAGGACCCCTATGCCAGCCTGAACCCGCGCATGACGGTGTCGGCCATCATCGGCGAGGCGCTCACCATCCACAAGCTGACCAAGACGCGCCAGGAATACGACGCGCGCATCGTGCAGCTGCTGGAAACCGTGGGCCTCAGCGCCGACCACATGCGCCGCTACCCGCATGAATTTTCCGGTGGCCAGCGCCAGCGCATCGGCATCGCACGCGCACTGGCGGTGGACCCCAAGCTGATCGTCTGCGACGAAGCCGTCAGCGCGCTGGATGTGTCGATCCAGGCCCAGGTCATCAACCTGCTCGAAGACCTGCGCGAGCAGTTCAAGCTGACCTACATCTTCATCGCGCATGACTTGAGCGTGGTGGAACACATCAGCCACCGCGTGGCCGTGATGTACCTGGGCCGCATCGTCGAGATTGCGCCGGCGCAGCTGCTGTACACCAACCCGCTGCACCCCTACACCGAGGCGCTGCTGTCGGCCGTGCCCATTCCCGACCCCAAGGTCAAGCGCAAACGCATCATGTTGCAGGGTGATGTGCCCAGCCCCATCCACCCGCCACCGGGCTGCCACTTCCACACCCGCTGCCCTATCGCGAAGAAGGGGCTGTGCGACGTGGAAAGGCCCGAGCTGAAGCAGTCGGCCGCAGGTCACTGGGTGTCCTGCCACCTGCGGGGCTGACGCTGCGCTGAGCGGCGGCCGGTGCCGGGGCCCAGGCACCCCGGGTGACAGCTTTTGGATCGTTTTTGGACACCGCCGCGACCCGCTTCGCTTGGCGTGGGTGCCGGGCCTGGTCCAGCATCGGCCTGATGCACCCTTTCACTGTCGACTTCCCCCGCCGTTGGCTGGCGCTGACCACCCTGCTGCTGGGCCTGACGGCCTGTGGCGGCGGAACCTCCTCGTCACCAGGCTCGGCCGACGGCGTGTCCACGCCCGTGGCCGAGGCCGATGTCACGGTCTTGATGATGGGCAACAGCCACACCCTGGCCAACAGCCTGCCGCAACAGTTGGACATCATGCTGCGTACCGGCCTGCCAACACGTTCGGTGGCCGTCGCCGTGGCACCCGGCTCGATGTTCCTGGACGAGCGGCTGAACCACACGCCGTCGGTGCAGTTGCTGCGCAGCCGGCGCTGGTCGGTGGTCATCCTGCAGGCCCAGAAGTACAGCACCTCGGGCCAGTTCACCTACTCCACCTTCGAGGCCGAATCGCTGGTGCGCATCGCGCGTGAAGTCGGCGCGCTGCCGGTGATGTTTCCCGAATGGCCGCGGCGGGGCGTCGAAGAGACCGACCGCATCCACGACCTGCACGTGGCCATCGCCACCCAGGCGCCCGCTTGCGTGGCGCCCATCGGCCAGGCCTTCGACCTGGTGCGTGAACGCCACCCGGGGCTTCACCTGCACGCCGGTGACGGCAACCACAGCACCGCGGCCGGCGCTCACCTGGCGGCGCTGGTGCTGTACGCCACGCTCAGCGGCAGCTCGCCGCTGGCCTTGCCGACGATGACGGCCTTGGAAGGTTTCGTCGACGCAGCGGTGCAGGCCCAGTTGCGCCAGGCAGCGGCCGACACGGTGGCCACTTACCCACCGCGCCGCTGGTGTCCGCTGGACGTGCCGCTGGTTTCAGCGCCCCCCGCCTAACAGGCGCGCCGGCAGCATCAACACCGCACGCAGCAGGCCAAACACCGCGTCGAAGGTGATGCCGATCAAACGCAGCGGCAGGGACAGCAGCCAGACCAGCGGCGCCAGCACCAGGACCAGCAAAGCGATCGGCCAGCTCAGCACAAGGAGCAGGCACCAGCCGATGAAAAACAGCAGGGCTGTCATCGCTGCCTCAGGCCCGCGGCGAGGAGGCCTGCGCCCATTGCGCCGACGCTTCGTCGGGCTGCGCCAGCCGGTCGATGCCACCCAGCATGCCCAGCGTCACCGTGACGGCGATGGCCATTGAAAGGACACGCGGCAGAACACGTTCGATGAGGCGGTGAAACATGGTGGGCTCCGGTGGTGCAGCAGGATTCGATGGTGTGACTATCGGCCTGCAGCCCGCCCGGGCCCAGTGGATTGCGACGGATGGCGGTGCGACGCGCATGAAGCGCAAAAGAGGGCGACGGACCGCCAGCGCGGGTCTCAGGCGCCGGGCCCTGGCTGCGGTGCGCGGGCCTGGACCCAGCCGAGGAAGTGGCGGTGCAACTGCTCCAGCCCATCGGTCAATGCCGCGGGTCCGGGCTGCAGGATGTCGCAGGACTTGATCTCGTGCAGCCGCCCATCGCGCACGGCGGGCACCTCGGCCCAGCCCGGCCGCGCGGCCAGTTTTTCGGGCCTGAACTTCTTGCCACACCACGAACCGACGATGACGTCGGGCAGCCGCCGCGCCGGTTCCTGTGCATCGGCGATGACACGGTCGCGGCCCAGGCTCATCACCGCACGTTCGGGGAACACGTCGTCGCCGCCGGCCACGGTGATCAGCTCGCTGACCCACTGGATGGCGCTGATCATCGGCTCGTCCCACTCTTCGAAGTAGACCCGCGGCCGCTGCGGCCAGCCCGCCGCCACGGCCGCGATCTGAGCATGGCGCAACTGGCACTGCGCGATCCACACCTCGGCACGTTCTTGTGCGCCCACCAGGCACGCCACCAGCCGCAACGTGTCGAAGATCTGCGCCACGCTGCGCTGGTTGGTGATGAAGACGTTCAGGCCGGCGCGGATCAGCTGGTCGGCCAGCGCGGCCTGCATGTCGGAAAAGCCGATCACCAGGTCGGGCCGCAGCGCCACGATCTGGTCGATCTTGCCGCTGAGGAAAGCACTGACCCGCGGCTTTTCGGTGCGCGCGCGGCGCGGCCGCACGGTGTAGCCGCTGATGCCGACGATGCGGTCTTCTTCACCCAGCAGGTAGAGCCACTCGGTGGTTTCTTCGGTCAGGCAGACGATGCGCTGCGGGCCGGGTTTGACGGCTTTGTCGGGCTGCTCGGATGTCTGCATCGGTTCATTGTCCGAGCAAGCGGGCCAGCAGTGGCGGGTTCAGGTGTTCTTCCACCAGGTCGGCCAGCGTGTCGAAGACCTGGTCCAGCGTGGGCACGCTGGCGCCGAACAGGGCCTGCAGCACCGCCGGGCTTTCGAAAAGGCCGTGGGCGCTGACCCCCAACACCGACCCGCTTTGCCAGCCGATGGGTTCACCTTCGCTGTCGTGCAGCACCGCGGTGGCGTTTTCGGCCTGCATCTGGCCGCAGCGAATCTCATAGGCCGGCGCCACCACATGGCTCAGCGCAGACCAGCGGCCCCGTGTGCTGGCAAAGCGCACCGGCGCTGCGCGCAGTCGCTTGGTGGCGCCGAAGTGCGTGCTCAGCGGCAGCAGGTCCAGGCCTGGCATCCGTTCGAAGCAGGCGCCGTCGTGGCCTTGCGGGTCGTGCAGGCTGCGGCCCAGCATCTGCACGCCGCCACAGACGCCCAGCACTGCACCACCCGCAGCCGCGTGCCGCTCAATGGCGGTGTCCAGCCCTTGTGCGCGCAGCCAGGCCAGGTCACCGCTGACCTGTTTGCTGCCGGGCAGCACGATCCAGTCGGCACCTTCCAGCTGCGCCGGGTTGCGCACCCAGGCCAGGCGCAGGCCGGGCACCTGGGCCAGCGGCAGGAACTCGTCCAGGTTGCTGATGTGCGGCGGCGCCAGCACGGCCACCCGCAGCTTGACGGCGGCACCGCTGCCCTGCGCACCGTCACCTTGCAGGCCGCCATCGAGCAGTCCGTCTTCTTCGGGCAGGCCGTGCTGGCGCCGCAGCGGCAATACACCGGCCACGGGCACGCCGGTGAGTTGCAGCAGTTGCTGCGGGCCGGGTGCCAGCAGCGCCACGTCGCCGCGGAAGCGGTTCAGCACGAAGCCTTGCAGCAGCCCCCGCAGGTCGTCGGGCAGCAGCGCCCAGGTGCCGTGGCAGTGCGCGAAAGCACCGCCGCGGTCGATGTCGGTGACCAGCAGTGCCGACGTGGGGCCGGCGGCCATGGCCCAGCGTGCGGTGCCCAGGTTCACGTAGTCCTGCGGCGCCAGGTTGATCTCGGCCGGCGAGCCTGCGCCTTCCACGACGACGAGTTCATGCCGCGCCGCCAGCCGATCGAAGCCTTCGCGGGCGGCCGGTGCCAGCAGCGCGCTGCGCTCGCGCCACGGCAACTTCGACAGGGCCGCATCGGCGCGGCCGTGCAGCACCACCTGGCTGGCGGTGTCCCGCTCGGGCTTCAGCAGCACCGGGTTCATGTCGGTGTGGGGCTGCACCCGCGCGGCCAGCGCCTGGAAGTACTGCGCCGAGCCGATCTCGCCCAGCCCACCACCCGCGCAGGCCACCACACGCGCGTTGTTGCTCATGTTCTGGGCCTTGAACGGCGCCACGTTCAGGCCCCGGCGTGCAGCCACGCGACACAAGGCGGTGGCCAGGAAGCTCTTGCCGGCGCCGCTGCTGGTGCCCCAGACGATGAGCGTTTGTGTCATGCCAGGACTGGCGTTTGCAGGAAGAAGTGCGTCGGCGACATCGGCGGTGTCGATGCCACCCGGCGCACCGGCCCCGGCTGCAAGACCAGCGGCGCCGCAAAGCCCGGGCCGTGCCACACGAAGGTGTGGAACTCGCCACCTTCACCGCAGGGGCAGACACCGGGCGGCAGTCGCGCGATCAGCGCCGCGTCGTACTCGGCCCCGACGAAGCTGTCGTCCAGCCAGCGACTGTCCACACACACCAGCCGCGCGCAGATGCCACGGCGCACGACTTCCTGCGCCAATGCCAGCCGCGACTGGCCCCAGAGCGGAAACACCGCCTGCAAGCCGGCGCGTGCGCAGGCCGGTTCGAGCCAGTCGCGGTGGGCCTGCAGGTCGATGTCGCCAAACACGATCTGCGTGTGGCCCTGTGCACGCAGGGTCGACAGGGCGGCGTCGAAACTGGCCGCATAGCTTGCGGGCGGCACCCGCACCGGCATCCAGATGCCCCCGAGTGCAGCCACCTGCGCCGACACCAGATCGGGCGGCAGCGCGTGGGACTTGCTCGTGCCGTCGGCCTCGCACATCGTCAGGAAGGTGTCGACCACCAGCCCGGCCTCGCGGGCGCGCAGCAGCGCCAGCATCGAGTCCTTGCCGGCACTCCAGCTGATGGCGGCGCGGCCGTCGATCAAGGCAGCGGCACCGCCACCCAGCGCGGCCCGGCCGCGGTGCTCACCGCTTCGACGGTGAACGCGTGTTCGAAGACCTGCATCAGCGCCTGGCGCAACCCGGCGTCGGAAGGCGGGCCGTCGGCCACGAGCCGGCCCTTGTCCATCACCAGCACACGGTCGGCGGCCAGCGCCAACGTCAGATCGTGCAAGACGGCCAGCACGGCCACGCCGTCGCGCGCTCGGGCGGCCAGGCTGCGCAGCAGCGCCCGTTGATGCGGGGCATCCAGGTGCGTGGTGGGTTCGTCCAGCAACAGCACGGGCGCTTCGACCGCCAGCGCGCGTGCCAGCAGCACACGCTGGCGTTCGCCGCCCGACAGTTCGCTCAGCCGGCGCGTGGCAAAAGGTGTGGCTTCGGTTTCGGCCAAGGCACGGTCGACCGCGGCTTCGTCGGCGGCCGTCGGCGCACCGAACAGGCCGTGCCGTGGCAGGCGACCCAGGCGCACGACATCGCGCGCAGCGATGTCCCCTTCGGCTTCACCCTGCTGCGACAACCAGGCCAGTGCGGTGGCACGTTCGCGCGCCGGCAACCTGGCCATGGCACGGCCTTGCAGCCACACCTGGCCGGTGTCGGGCTGGCGCAAGCCGGCCAGCAGCGACAGCAAGGTGCTCTTGCCGGCGCCGTTGGGGCCCACGATGGCGGTCCACTGGCCGGACCGCACCTGCAGCGACACCGCGTCCACCGCCGGGTGCGAACCCAGGCGCAGGCTCAGGCCCTCGGCGCGCAGTGCCGGCTCGGCCATCACCAGCTGCCACGCCGGCGCAGCAGTGCCAGCAGGTAGATGCCACCGAACACCGCCGTCAGCAGACCCACCGGCAGTTCCTGCGGCACGATGACCCAGCGCGCGGCCACGTCGGCCGCCAGCAAGAGCACTGCACCGGTCAGGGCCGACAGCAGCAGCAGCGGTGCATGGGTCACCACCACCAGGCGGCGCACGATGTGCGGCGACACCAGGCCAACGAAGGCCACCAAGCCAGCCTGCGCCACCGCGGTGCCGGTGGCCAGGGCCATCAGCACCACCAGCAGCAGGCGCACCTTGGGCAGGTCCAGGCCCAGGCTGCTGGCGCTGGCTTCGCCCAGCACCAGGGCGTCCAGCGCGCGCGCAAAACGCATCGCCAGCGGCAGCACCAGCGCCAGCGCGGCCGCCAGCACGGCCACGCTGGTCCAGCCCAGGAACGAGGTCGTGCCGAGCAGGAAGATCTGTTTGCCGCGCAAGGCCTCGGGCGAAATCAAGGTCAGCAGTTCGCTGATCGACGACAGCAGGATGCCCACCACCACACCGGCCAGCAGCAGCACCATCGGGCGTGCGGTGCCACGTGCCAGCATCAGCGTCAGGGCCACACCGAGCAAGGCCCCGATGAAGGCCGCGCCCACCAGGCCCACGCGCAGCAGCAGGTCGGCCGTGGCCAGACCGATGTGCTGGCCCAGCAGGCCGCCGGCGGCCAGCACCAGCACCACACCCAGGCCGGCACCGGCGGCCGAACCCAGCAGGTAGGGGTCGGCAAGCGGGTTGCGGAACAGCCCCTGCGCGACGGCGCCGGCCAGGCCCAGCAGCGCCCCGGTGAGCAAAGCGCCCAAGGTGCGCGGCGCGCGGATGGCGGACACCAGGTCCCATTCCCGGCCCCACGCAAACGACCAGCCTTCGCTGCCCGCAGCCAGCCCCAGCACGCTCAACACGGCGGCCACCACCAGAAGCACGGCGCCCAGGCTCACGGGGCCCAGTACCCGGCGCGGCGCGCGCTGCAACAAAGGCGGGGGCGTGGCTTGCATGGCGGGCAGCATGATCCGCTCAGGGCCGGGGGTTCAGAACCTGGGTCGCACCGCCACTTGCCTGGCGCTGCACGTCGGCTCGCCCCAGATCCACCAGACAGTCGGCCACGAAGTCGGCCGCGTCGGCCAGGCGCGGGCCGGGTCGCATCAGCACTTCCCAGCGGTCTGCGTCGAAGCCGCAGTGCCGCTGCGCCACCAGCGCCTGCAGACCGGACCAGCCCGGGCGGCCGGGCATCTCGGCCAGCGCGCGGCGGCTGGCCATGATCAGGTCGGGCCGCGCCCGCACCACGAACTCCGGGTTGAGCTTGGGGAACGGCCCCAGCGCCGCCGGCACCGCATTGCCCATGCCCAGCTGCGCCAGCATCTCGCCCACGAAGGACGACTCACCTGCGGCATAAGGTGCCGATGCCACTTCGAAATACACCTTCTGCCCGCGCAGCTGCTTGGGCACACGCGTGGCGGCGGCGGCCACCCGGGTCTGCATGGCCCGCCACAGCGCAGGCCCTGCCGGTGCGTCGCCCAGCAGGCGCGCCAGTGTCCTGCAGGTTCTTGGGCTGCAGCACCACCACGCGCAGGCCCAGTGCCTCGAGCCGGTCGATCGCGCGCGACGACTCGGCCACCAGCACCACGTCGGGCTTCAGGGCCACCAGGCGTTCGATCTGCGTGTCTTCCAGGCCGCCCAACTGCGGCAGCTTGCGCACGCTGTGGGGCCAGTTCGAAAAACGATCGACGCCGACCAGCCGCGCACAGGCCCGCAGCGCACAAACACTCTCGGTCAGCGACGGCAGCAGCGACACGATGCGCTGCGGCGGCGCTGGCATCTCGATCTGCCGGCCGCGGTCGTCTTGCACGGTGATGCCGGCATGGGCCGCGCTGGCCAGGCACAGCGCAGCCAGCAGACCTCGCAACAAGCGGGTGGGGCGTTTCACCGCCAGGTCCTTCCTGTTGTCACGGCGTCGGCATCCATCAGCGGAAAGCCACGCGCAGGGTGACAAACCCTTCGCGCCCTGGCTGGTCGTAGCCCAGCACGGTTTCATAGGCTTTGTCACCGACGTTGTTCAGCTTCAGACCGAGTTTCAGCCCAGGTGACAGCGCCCACTCCGCCCGCAGGTCCAGCGTGCCATAGCCCCCCAGGCGCACGGTGTTGGCCGCGTCGTCGAAGCGGTGCGAAAACGCCGCCACCGTGGCGCCGGCCGACCAGGCGCCGGCCTGCCAGTCAGCCCCCAGCCGCAACGCCTGCTTGGCGCGGCGCACCAGCTGCTTGCCGAAGTTGGCGTTGCCCGTGGTCGCGTTTTTCGGGTCGGTGTGGTCCAGGGCGGCGCTCAGGTCCAGGCCTTGCCAGCGGCCTTCGTAGGCCAGCGTCACACCGTCGATCTCCACCCGTGGCAGGTTCACCGGCGCCGGCCCGCTGCTGATGAAACCCCGGTAGCGGTAGTCATAGTAGGCCGCACGCAAACTGTGTTCACCCGCGGTCCAGCGCAGGCTCACTTCGCCATGCCGGCCCTCTTCGGGCAGCAGGTTCGGGTTGCCAAAACCGGGGAAGTACAGCTGGTTGAAGCTGGGCAGCACCTGGCTCGTCCCATAACTGGCACCCAGTCGCCACGCCGGTGTGAGGGCGTAGCCGTAGGCCAGCGCGCCGGTGCTGATGCCACCGAACTGCGAATTGCGGTCGTGCCGCAAGCTGGCCTGCCAGGCGTGGCCCGCCGCGGCACCGCTGAGGCCCAGCGCCAGGCCGTCGATGTCGCGGTCGCTCACCGCGAAGGGCGCTCCCGGGCGGCTGACCTTTTCGGTCGTGCGTTCGACCAGCGCCAGCGCGGTGCCCAGCGGGGTGGCCACGGTGTTTTCCCAGCTCAGCTGGCGGCTGCGGGTTTCGATCACGCCCAAAGCGGCAAAGGGGCTGGCACTGGCCAACGTGTTGTAGGCGTCGCTGCTGTCGGACACGCTCAGCCGTGTCTGCCAGCCCGGCATGACCTTGCCGCGTGCGGACAAGGCCACCAGGCCGTTGTCCATTTCCGCGCGAGCGTCCGCGCCCGGGCCGTCGTCGATGCGCGTCAGGCCGGTGGACTGCAGCGCCAGCAGTTCCAGGCGCCAGTCGGCCAGCGGCTGCCAGCCCAGGCGCGCGCTGCCGCCGGTCTGGCGGAAGCCGTCGCGGTCGCCGTTGAAATTGCCGAACGGAGCTTTGGGGTTGCTGGCCGAACGGCCCTTCGTGTCGGTGTGTTGCACTTGCACGGCAGCGTCGACCACGCCATTGCCGAAGCCCACACCACCGGCCACTTGCCCGTAGCTGTTGGACCCCGCGGTCAGCTTGGCGTTGCCGCTGAGGCCGCTGCCGGCCCGGCGCAGGAAAACCTGGATCACACCCCCGAAGGCGCCGTTGCCGTACAGCGAAGACAGCGGCCCACGCACGATCTCGATGCGGTCGATGGCTTCCAGCGGCAGGTTGTCGAGCGAGGGTGAGCCCACGGTGGCCGAGCCGACACGCACACCGTCCACCATCAACAAGGTGTGGCGCGCCTCCAGGCCGCGGATGAACAGCGAAGAAGTCTTGCCCAGGCCGCCGTTGCTGGCGAACTGCAGACCGGCGTGTTGCGACAACAGTTCCACCAGCGTGCGGCCGGCGGCGCGGTCCAGCGCGGCGCGGTCGATCAAGGTGACTTCAGCCACCACGTCGCTGACGCGTGTGGCCGTTCGGGTGGCGGTCACCGTGACCTGATCCTGCGACCAGGCCGGTGCCACGAAGGACAGGCCAAGGGAAAACAGCGCCGCCGTCCGGCGGGCGCGGCGAGCAAGAGAAAGAAGGGAATGGATCACAAGGGGCCCTTTGGCCGCACACCCCGTGCGGCTAAGCGTTCAAAACGCCGGGTTCGTGATCGTGCAGACGCAAAGCACAGGGCGGTGCGCCACAAGCGCTGCCACTGCACATGCGCCGCCCTCCGCGACACCGGCTCTCATCACACCAGGCCGGTATCCGGGCTTGCGAGTGCCGGCGGGTGTCTTGTGTGACACCTGCCGGAGGCGGACCGCGCCTTCCCGGGCCTTTTGAAGGGCCCAGTGGCTGTCGTGCGGTTCGCTCCTCGCTGACCGTTGCGGGGGCAGCGCCGGAATGGCAGCGGTTCTTCACCGCCGCGCACCGGCTTCCCGTTTAACCTGCCGCCCTCGATCCGGGCCGCAGGCACCTTGTGCAAGCGGCGCGATGGTAACGCACGGCGCCAGGGCAAAAAGTGGGTTCGCACAGCCGGCCGACGGGTCAGCGCGGCAGGCCCGGCCGATATACTCACGCTTTACCACCACAGCACACGCGCGAACAGCCGCAGGTGCTGCATGAAATGACCAAGTTCGTGTTTGTCACCGGCGGTGTGGTGTCCTCTCTGGGCAAGGGCATCGCCGCCGCTTCGCTGGCGGCCATCCTCGAGTCGCGCGGCCTCAAGGTCACCCTCATCAAGCTGGACCCGTACCTGAACGTGGACCCGGGCACGATGAGCCCCTTCCAGCACGGTGAGGTCTTCGTCACCGACGATGGCGCCGAGACCGACCTCGACCTGGGCCACTACGAGCGTTTCATCACCACCAAGATGAAACGCAGCAACAACTTCACCACCGGCCAGATCTACAAGAGCGTGCTCGAAAAAGAGCGCCGCGGTGACTACCTGGGCAAGACGGTGCAGGTCATCCCGCACGTCACCAACGAGATCCAGGAATTCGTCAAGCGCGGCGCGGTCGACGTCGATGTGGCCATCGTCGAGATCGGCGGCACCGTCGGCGACATCGAAAGCCTGCCCTTCCTGGAAGCCGTGCGCCAGATGAGCCTGAAGCTCGGCCCCACCAACAGCGCCTTTGTGCACCTGACCTACGTGCCGTGGATCGCCGCTGCCGGCGAACTGAAGACCAAGCCCACGCAGCACACGGTGCAGAAGATGCGCGAGATCGGCATCCAGCCCGACGTGCTGCTGTGCCGCGCCGACCGGGCCGTGCCCGATGAAGAACGCGAGAAGATCAGCCTCTTCACCAATGTGCAGCCCCACGGCGTGATCAGCATGTGGGACGTGGACACCATTTACAAGGTGCCCCGCCTGCTGCACGAACAGGGCCTGGACGAGCTGATCTGCATGAAGCTGCAGCTGCTGACGCGCCCGGCCGACCTGCGGCGCTGGGACCAGCTGGTGCACGAGGTCGAACACCCCACGGCCACGGTGAAGATCGGCATGTGCGGCAAGTACACCGATCTGTCCGACAGCTACAAGTCGCTGAACGAAGCGCTGCGCCACGCCGGCATCCACAACCACGCCAAGGTCGAGATCGACTACATCGACGCCGAGTCCCTGACACCCGACAGCGTTGACCAGCTGGCGCGTTTCGACGCCATCCTGGTACCCGGCGGTTTTGGCAAACGCGGCATCGAAGGCAAGATCGTCGCGGCGCAATTCGCCCGGGAACACCGCGTGCCCTACCTGGGCATCTGCCTGGGCATGCAGGTGGCCACCATCGAATACGCACGCCACGTGGCCGGGCTGGCCGGTGCCAACAGCACCGAGTTCGAACCCGACAGCGCGCACCCGGTGATCGCGCTCATCGAAGAGTGGAAAGACCGCGACGGCAGCATCCAGAAGCGCAACGCCAGTTCCGACCTGGGCGGCACGATGCGCCTGGGTGCGCAGAGCTCCGATGTCAAACCGGGCACCTTGGCGCACCAGATCTACGGGCCCGTGGTCACCGAACGCCACCGCCACCGGTATGAGGCCAACGTCAATTACCTGGACCAGCTGCAGGCCGCCGGTCTGGTGATCAGCGCGTTGACGCAGACCGAGAAGCTGACCGAGATCGTCGAGCTGCCGCGCGACAAACACCCTTGGTTCATGGGCGTGCAGTTCCACCCCGAATTCAAGAGCACACCCTGGGGCGGTCACCCGCTTTTCACAAGCTACGTGAAAGCGGCGCTGGACCAGCACGCACGCCGTGCTGCCGAACCGGTGAAGGCGGCGGCATGAAGCTGTGCGGTTTTGACGTCGGCATCGACAAGCCGTTTTTCCTGATCAGCGGCCCATGTGTCGTCGAAAGCGAACAGCTGCAGATGGACGTGGCAGGGCGGCTGCAGGAAATCACCCGCGAGCTGGGCATTCCGTTCATCTTCAAGAGCAGCTACGACAAGGCCAACCGCAGCAGCGGCAGCACCTTCCGCGGCCCGGGCATGGAACGCGGCCTCGAGATCCTGGCCAAGGTCAAGCGTGAGCTGAAGGTGCCCATCCTGACCGACGTTCACGACGAATCGCAGATCGTGGCTGTCTCGGCCGTGGTCGACGTGCTGCAGACCCCCGCCTTCCTGTGCCGCCAGACCGACTTCATCCGCGCCGTGGCGCAGAGCGGCCGGCCGGTGAACATCAAGAAGGGCCAGTTCCTGGCGCCGCACGACATGAAAAACGTCATCGACAAGGCCCGTGCCGCCGCGCGCGAAAAGGGCCTGCCCGAAGACAGCTTCATGGCCTGCGAACGCGGTGCCAGCTTCGGCTACAACAACCTGGTGTCGGACATGCGCAGCCTGGCCATCATGCGCGAGACCGGCGCACCGGTGGTCTTCGACGCCACGCACAGCGTGCAGTTGCCCGGCGGGCAAGGCACCAGCAGCGGCGGGCAGCGGGAATTCGTGCCGGTGCTGTCGCGCGCTGCCGTGGGCGTGGGTGTGGCCGGCCTCTTCATGGAAACCCACCCCGACCCGGCCAACGCGATGAGTGACGGCCCCAACGCCGTGCCGCTGAAACACATGAAGGCGCTGCTGGAACAGTTGTTGGCGCTGGACCGTGTGGTCAAGCAACAGCCGCTGCTCGAGAACGACTTCTCCTGCTGAACCGGAGCTGCTGATGCCTGCCGCCTACCTCGTCGTCGAATCGCAGATCACCGATCCCGAAGCCTTCAAGGCCTACATGGCCGCGGCACCGGCGGTGGCCAAGGCCTTTGGTGGTGAATACCTGGTGCGCGGTGGCCGCATGGCCGTGCTCGAAGGCGACTGGCAACCGCCGCGCCTGACGGTGCTGCGTTACCCCAGCTTCGAACAGGCCAAGGCCATGTACGACAGCCCCGACTACGTGAAGGCCCGCAGCTTCCGCAAGGGCGCCACCGCCTGCTTCAACATGGTGCTGGTCGAAGGCGTGGACGCGCCCGTCTAATCGAGTCGCAGCACACAAGAATTCAAGCAACCCCGAGGGAAAAGAATGAGCGCCATCGTTGACATCGTCGGCCGGGAAATCCTGGACAGCCGCGGCAACCCCACCGTCGAGTGCGACGTGTTGCTGGAAAGCGGCACCATGGGCCGCGCCGCCGTGCCGTCGGGTGCATCCACCGGCAGCCGCGAAGCCATCGAACTGCGCGACGGCGACAAGGGCCGTTACCTGGGCAAGGGCGTGCTGAAGGCGGTGGAGCACATCAACACCGAGATCAGCGAATCGATCATGGGGCTGGACGCTTCCGAGCAGGCCTTCCTGGACAAGACCCTGATCGACCTGGACGGCACCGACAACAAAAGCCGCCTGGGCGCCAACGCCACGCTGGCCGTGAGCATGGCCGTGGCCCGCGCCGCGGCCGAAGAAAGCGGCCTGCCGCTGTACCGCTACTTCGGCGGCATGGGCCGCATGAGCCTGCCGGTGCCGATGATGAACGTCATCAACGGCGGCGCACACGCCAACAACAACCTGGACCTGCAGGAGCTGATGATCATCCCGGTGGGTGCGCCCACCTTCCGCGAAGCGCTGCGTTACGGCGCCGAGGTTTTCCACGCGCTGAAGAAGATCATCGACGCCAAGGGCATGCCCACCAGCGTCGGCGACGAGGGCGGTTTTGCGCCCAACGTGGCCAGCCACGAAGCGGCCATCCAGCTGATCCTGGAAGCCATCGACAAGGCGGGCTACACCGCCGGCGAACAGATCGCGCTGGGCCTGGACTGCGCGGCCAGCGAGTTCTACAAGGAAGGCAAGTACCACCTGGAAGGCGAAGGCCTGCAGCTGACCGCCGCCGAGTGGACGGACATCCTGGCCACCTGGGTCGACAAGTACCCCATCATCAGCATCGAAGACGGCATGCACGAAGGTGACTGGGACGGCTGGAAACACCTGAACAACCGCCTGGGCAAGAAGGTGCAGCTGGTGGGCGATGACCTGTTCGTCACCAACACCAAGATCCTGCAGCGGGGCATCGACGAAGGTGTGGCCAACAGCATCCTGATCAAGATCAACCAGATCGGCACGCTGACCGAAACCTTCAGTGCCATCGAGATGGCCAAACGCGCCGGCTGGACCAACGTCATCAGCCACCGCAGCGGCGAGACCGAAGACAACACCATTGCCGACATCGCGGTGGGCAGCAACGCCGGCCAGATCAAGACTGGCAGCTTGAGCCGCAGCGACCGCATGGCCAAGTACAACCAGCTGCTGCGCATCGAAGAGGACATGGGCGACGTGGCCAGCTACCCGGGCCGCAGCGCTTTCTACAACTTGAAGTAGCCGGCACAAGGCTGGACACAAGGCAACACACGTGAAATGGGCCCCGCTCATCCTGGCCGCCTTGCTGGTGGTGGTGCAGGGCGACTTGTGGTTCGGCAAGGGCAACCTGCCCTATGTGTGGGGCCTGCAGAAGCAGCTGGTGCAGCAACAGCAGGCCAACGTGGCTGCTCGCGAGCGCAATGCCCGTGTGGTGGCCGAGGTCAGCGACCTGAAAGAAGGCCTGGAGATGGTCGAGGAGAAGGCGCGTTCCGAACTGGGCATGGTGCGGCCGGACGAGATCCTCGTCCAGGTCACCGCGGCCAAGAAGCCCTGAACCCGTGATCGACGCACTGCTGCAGGCTGCCAGGCCTGCGCTGTCGGCGGCCTTCACGCTGTGGGGCAGCCCCGTCACCTGGCTCGAGATCGTGGCCTTTGTGCTGGCGCTGATGATGGTGTGGGCCAATCTGCGTGTGAAGGCCGTGGCCTGGCCGCTGGCCATCGTGAGTTCGCTGATGTACGCGCTGCTGTTTGCCGACAGCCTGCTCTACGGCGAAGCCGGCCTGCAGTTTGTCTTCGTGGCGTTGGCGCTGTGGGGCTGGTGGCAATGGTTGAGGGGCACCACCGCGCAAGGTCAGTTGCTTCAGGTGCGCCGCATGAGCCGCCAGGGGCTCTTGCTGGCTTGCACGGCAACCGCGATTGCGTGGCCTGCACTCGCGCTGCTGCTGGACCACGCCACCGACAGCGATGTGCCCTGGTTCGACGCGCTGCCCACCGCAGCCAGCATCACCGGCCAGGTGCTGCTGGGCCGCAAGTTCGTCGAAAACTGGCCGGTGTGGTTCGGTGTCAATGTCGTCAGCGTGGCGCTGTTTGCGTACAAGGGCCTGTGGCTGACGGTGCTGCTGTACGCCCTCTTCGCGGCGCTGTCGCTGCTGGGCTGGCGCACCTGGCAAGGCCTGGCGCAGCAGCAGGCATTGAACCGTGCCTGACGCGCTGTGCATCGCCATCGTCGGCGCAGAGAGCACCGGCAAGACGACGCTGGCACAAGCCTTGGCCACGCGCCTGGCGGCCGACACGGGCCGCCGCGTGGCCTGGGTGCCCGAGGTGCTGCGATCGTGGTGCGAACACGCCGGCCGCACGCCGCTGGCCCAAGAACAGGCGTCAATCCTGCGTGCGCAGCACGACAGCATTGCCGCCGCGGCCGCGGCCCACGACATCGTGGTGTGCGACACCACCGCGCTGATGACGGCGGTCTACAGCCGCCTGCTCTTCGACGACCGGTCGCTGGACGATCGCGCGGCGCAGCTGCACCGCCGTCATGTGTCCCTCACATTGCTGACCGCCATCGACCTGCCCTGGGTCAGCGACGGCCTGCAGCGTGACGGCCCGCAGGTGCGCGAACCCGTGGACACTGCCCTGCGAGAGCTGATGCAGACACACGGCATCGGCTACGCGGTGGTCGGCGGGCAAGGCGAAACACGTGTCCGGCAGGCGCTGGCAGCCGTGGCGCCGCTGCTGCTGCCCTCGGGCGCAGGTGAAGACGGCACGGCCGCGAGTCGCGCCGACGGTCTGTTCACCGGCCTGCAAAGTGCCGGCACGAACCGCCGCGCCTGGGCCTGCGAGTGTTGCCTGCCCGACCAGGAACGCGCGCTGCGCCGCAGCCGCGCGCAATGAAGCTTCAGTAGAGCAAAACGCCTGCGATCAGCGCCACGCCCAGCGCCAGGTTCACACCCACCCATTGCCGGATGGCCGCCAGCGCCACGCCACCCGCCGGCATGTCGCCGGCCTGCACGGCCCGGTCCAGCCGCCGGTACAGCACGAAGCGGATGTGGCCGAAGATGGCGATCATCAACACGCCCACCACCGTCATCACGGTCCAGTCCAGCGGCATCGCAAAACTGCCACCCGACTGCACGGCCTGCTTGGCCACCCGGCCGATGATCCACAGGCCACTGGCCAGGATCAGCGCCGCCGCCCACAGCACCGCACCGAAGAAGCGCCCCAGCACCGCGTGCATCAGCTTCACACGCTGCGGCGGCTCCAGCACCTGCAGCGAAGGCCGCAGGAAAAAGTGCGCGAAGGCCATGCCACCGACCCACAACACCACGGCCAGCACATGCACGGCCTTCAAGAGCATCAACATCATCACTGCACCACTTTCGGTCCGGGGGGTTGGTCGCGTTCAGGGGTGAACATCTCACCCACGTCAACGGCGTCGAATCGGTACTGCAGGCCGCAGAACTCGCAGCCCACTTCCACCTCGCCGCGTTCGGCGATCAGGCTGTCGCTTTCTTCGCGGCCCAGGCCACGCAGCATGTTGCGCACACGGTCGCGTGAACAGGTGCAGGCAAAACGCGGTGTCTCGGGCTCGAACACGCGCAGTGTTTCTTCCCAGAACAGGCGGTGCAGGATGCGCTCGGCCGGCAAGCTCAGCAGTTCTTCGCGGGTCAGCGTGGCGGCCAGCATCGCGATGCGGTTGAAGTTTTCGTTCAGGCCGATGTCGTCTTCATTGCGCCGCACCGCGCTGCCTTCCAGGTTGCCCGCACCTTCGACCGGCAGGCGCTGGATCAGCAGGCCGGCGGCCACCTCGTCGTTGGCCGCCAGCACCAGGCGCGTGTCCAGCTGTTCGGACTGCAGCATGTAGTGCTCCAGCACCTGCTGCACCTGCTGCAGCGGCTCGCGCTGGTCGCCGTGCAAGGGCACCACACCCTGATAAGGCTGCTGGCCGGGGAACTTGTCCTTGGGGTCGAGTGTGATGGCGCATCGGCCCTGGCCATGCACGTTCAACATGGCTTCGAGTTGCGCGCCGACGGGCACTTCGCCCACCACCTTGGCGGTGGCGCGGAAGCTCAGGTCGGGCTGCACTTCCACCACGGCCAGTTTCACCGGGCCGTCGCCGAACACCTGCAGCACCAGCGCGCCGTTGAACTTGATGTTGGACTGCATCAGCACACCGGCGGCGGCCATTTCGCCCAGCAGCACACGCAGCTCGGGCGGGTGCTGGCCCACGGTGTGGCGGCGGCGCAGCAGCTCCAACCAGGCGTCGTCCAGGCGCACCAACATGCCACGCACCGGCAGACCCTCGAAGATGAACTTCGTCAGCACGCTCATGCAATTCTTTTCAGTTGCGTACGGTGCCGCTGCGCGTTGTCCACGTAGTGCAGGGCCGCGTGTTTCATGCGCTCGGCCTGCTCGGGTGTGAGCTGCCGCACCGCCTTGGCCGGGCTGCCCAGGATCAGGCTGTTGTCGGGGAATTCCTTGCCCTCGGTGACCACGGCACCGGCACCCACCAGGCAGTTCTTGCCGATCTTCGCGCCGTTCAGCACCACGGCCTGGATGCCGATCAGCGAACCTTCGCCCACGGTGCAACCGTGCAGCATGACCAGATGGCCCACGGTCACGTCGTCGCCCAGCGTCAGCGGAAAGCCCGGGTCGGTGTGCAGCACGCTGCCGTCCTGCACATTGGCCCGTGCGCCAAGCGTGATCCAGTCGTTGTCGCCGCGCAGCACCGCGCCATACCAGACGCTGCTGCCTTCGCCCATGCGCACACGGCCGATGACCTGCGCGCTGTCGGCCACCCATGCGGTGGATGCAAGTTCCGGGGTGTCGTCCCCGATCTGGTAGATGGCCATCTGGATTCCGGCCCACGGGTGGGCAAAGCCGATAATTCTAGAGATGGAGCTCCGATCGGCCGCATTGAAGGCCTTGCTGCTGGAAGACCCCGTCGCCAAGGCGGCTGCGGCGCGTGCGCTTCACCCGGCGCCGCAGGACACCGTCGACACCGAAGTGGTTTTGCAGTCAGCAGCAACCCTGCCCGGCCGCACCAGCCGCCCGCCGCTGGTGGCCCCCACGGCCGTGAAGCAGCGTTCGCCGTTCACGCCCGAAGGCCGAGCGGCCTTGCTGCACGCGGTGGCGCACATCGAACTGAATGCCATCAACCTCGCGCTGGATGCGGTCTGGCGTTTCGCCGGCATGCCGGCCGCGTACTACCGCGACTGGTTGCAGGTGGCCTCGGAAGAAGCCCTGCACTTCACGCTGCTGCGCGAACACCTGGCCACGCTGGGCCACCAGTACGGCGACTTCCCGGCCCACGACGGCCTGTGGGCGATGACCGAACGCACCGCCGGCGACATCACCGCACGCATGGCGCTGGTGCCGCGAACACTGGAAGCCCGTGGACTGGATGCGACGCCGCCGATGCAGGAACGGCTGCGCAAGGCCGGCGACCTGCGGGCGGTGGCGATCCTGGACGTGATCCTGCATGACGAGGTCGGCCATGTGGCCATCGGCAACCGCTGGTACCGCTGGTTGTGCCATCGCGACGGGCTGGATCCGGTCTTGCACTACGCCGTGCTGGCCCAGCGCCACGGCGCGCCGCTGCTGCGGCCCCCGTTCAACCGGGCAGCACGCCTCGCGGCGGGTTTCACTCAGCAGGAAATCGACGCCTTGGGCACCTGAACGTGCACCAACGGGCGCGAACGTCCGTGAAACAAGTCACAAGCTGCGCATACACTCGTGGTCATCCTCATTTACCTGTCACCCACGCCATGACGCTGATTTCGACCCGCCGTTTCTTGCAGATCGCCGGCCTTGCCGCCGCGACCCTTGTTCTGGCCGCCTGCGGCAAGAAGGAAGAAGCCCCGGCGCCCGCACCGGTGGCATCGGCACCTGCGCCGGCACCGGCCACCGTGTACGTGGTGGGCACCGACGCCGCGTACGCGCCTTTCGAAAGCCAGAACGAAAAGGGCGAGATCGTCGGCTTCGACATCGAGGTGGTGCAGGCCATTGCCGCCAAGGCCGGCATCGAGGTGAAGTTCGTCAATACCCCCTGGGAAGGCATCTTCAACGAACTGGGCCAGGGTGGCCGCGACATGATCGTCTCGGCGGTGACCATCACCGAAGAGCGCAAGGGCACGATGGACTTCAGCGACCCCTACTTCGACGCCGCGCAGCTCATCGCCGTCAAGGAAACCAGCAAGGTGGCCAAGTTCGGCGACCTGAAGCGGCTGAAGGTCGGCGTGCAGACCGGCACCACCGGCGACGAGGCCGTCAGCAAGCTGCTGGGCAAGACCAACACCAACATCAAGCGTTTCGAGAGCACCCCGCTGGCGCTGAAGGAACTGGAAGCCGGCGGCGTGGACGCGGTGGTGGCCGACAACGGCGTGGTCATCCACTACGTGGCCAACAACCCGGGTGGCAAGTTCAAGACCGTGGCCGACAAGGAATTTGTGCCCGAGCAGTACGGCATCGCCTTCAAGAAGGGCAACAGCGAACTGCTGGGCAAGGTCAACACCGGCCTGGCCGCGATCAAGGCCGACGGCACCTACGACCAGATCTACACCAAGTACTTCGGCGCGCCGCCGGCCAAGATGGCCGACGCACCGGCCTCTGCCGCCAGCAAGTAGGCGGGGCCGGGCAAGCGGGAAACTGCCATGGATCTTCGCTGGGAGATCCTTGCCGGTTACGGGCCGCTCTTCCTGAGCGGCCTTCGGATGACCGTTCAGCTGACGCTGGTGGCCATCGGCGCAGGGCTGGTGCTGGGCATCCTGTTCGGGCTCATCAGCACCTCGTCCGACGCACCGCCGCCACGTTCGCTGCTGCTGCGTGTGCTGCTGAAAGTGGCGCGTGTGGTGACGGTGGCCTACATCACCTTCTTTCGCGGCACGCCGCTGTTCGTGCAGATCCTGCTGGTGCACTTTGCGCTGATGCCGGCTCTGATCCACCCCGACCACGGCTGGCTGCTGTCGGGCGACGCGGCCCGCACCTTCCGCCAGGAACACGGGGCTTTCTTCTCGGGTTGCCTGGCGCTGAGCCTGAACGCCGGCGCTTACATCAGCGAAATCTTCCGCGCCGGCATCCAGAGCATCCACCGCGGCCAGACCCAGGCCGCCTACAGCGTGGGGCTGACCCACACGCAGGCCATGCGCTTCGTGGTGCTGCCACAGGCCTTCCGCCGCATGGTGCCAGCGCTGGTGAACGAGGGCATCACGCTCTGGTCTCGGCCATCGGCCTGGCCGAACTGGCGCTGGCGGCGCGCACCGTGGCCGGCGCCTATTCCCGCTACTGGGAACCCTACCTGGCCATCTCGGTGATCTACCTGGTGCTGACGCTGCTGCTGTCGGTGCTGGCCAAGCGCCTGGAAGCTCCGGCGCACCTGCGCGGTCGCTGAGCACCGGGCCAGCCTCGCCGGCTCTCGATCGCCGAAGTGTTGCGCCGATGCTGCGCCGCCGCATGAAAACCACTCAGTGGGAACCCTAAAGGCGGGTTTGCCCTGAGATGACCCTTAGACTTTCCGCACGCCGTCACGGTTTTCTGCGATGGCAATGGTTTTGTATCAACCTCCAAGGACAAGCATGAAGCGCACTCTCATCGTCGCCGCCATCGCCACATTGGCCACCGGCGCAGCCCTGGCGCAAAGCAGCGTCACCCTCTACGGCCGCCTGAACGTCACGGCCGAGTCGCTCGACCGCAACGGCGTCAAGACCAAGGAACTGGTCAACAACGCCTCGCGCCTGGGCTTCAAGGGCACCGAAGACCTGGGTGGTGGCCTGAAGGCCAACTTCATCCTCGAGCACCGCTTCAACGTCGACACCGGCACCCCGACCGGCGCCTTCTGGGCCGGCCAGAGCGAAGTGAACCTCGAAGGCGGCTTCGGCATGATCCGCATGGGCCGCTTCACCAGCGAGGCCTACTTCGCCACCTCGGACTACATCGGTTTCCACAACCATGAAACCGGCACGTCTTCCGACGCGCTGTACGCCTACATCGGCCGCGACACCAACAAGATCGCCTACCGCCTGCCGGGCTTCGTCAACGGCCTGACCGTGGAAGCCGGTGTCAGCGCTGGCGAAGGCGTCAGCAACGTCCGCACCTGGGACGGTGCCGTGAACTACACCTCGGGGCCTCTGCACATCGGCCTGGGCTATGAAAAGGCCGGCGAGGCCAACCAGTTTGCCGCCAGCATCTTCTACGACATGGGCTCGTTCCTGTTCGGTGGCCTGGTGCAGCGCGACGAAGACGGCTGGGGCGCCAACCTGGGCACCCGCACCAACTTCCGCGGCTCGGTGGCCTACATCTTCGGTGCCAACGAACTGCACCTGAACGTGGGCAAGTCCGGCGACTACAGCAAGGTCAGCAACAGCGACGCGCTGCAGTACACCGTGGGCTACAACCACAACCTGAGCAAGCGCACCAAGGTGTACACCTACTACACGAAGATCGACGCATCGGCCAACACACCGTACGCCAGCGACTTCAGCTCGATCGCCGTGGGCGTGCGCCACAACTTCTGATCCTGCGGGCCCGTCCGGGCCCTGGGCAGAACGAGAAACCGGGCCCTGCGCCCGGTTTTTTCATGCACGCGGCAAACCCTCAGCCCCGCGGGTGGTGTTTGGCATGCAGCAAGCGCAGACGCTCGCGCGCCACGTGGGTGTAGATGGTGGTGGTGCCGATGTCGGCGTGCCCCAGCAGCATCTGCACCGCGCGCAGGTCGGCGCCGTGGTTCAGCAGGTGCGTGGCAAAGGCGTGGCGCAAGGTGTGGGGTGACAGCGGCGCGGTGATGCCGGCCAGCAGCGCATACCGTTTGATCAGGTTCCAGAACATCTGGCGCGACATGCCCGTGGCGTGGCGGGTCACGAACAAGGCTTCGCTGCCCTGCCCGGCCAGGATGAGCGGCCGCGCTTCGGCCAGGTAACGCCGAAGCCAGGCGTGGGCCTCTTCACCGAAGGGCACCAGCCGCTCGCGTGAACCTTTGCCCAGCACACGCAGCACCCCTTCGTCCAGCCCCAGGTGCACGGTCTTGGCCTGCACCAGTTCGCTCACGCGCAAGCCGCTGGCGTACATCAGCTCGATCATCGCGCGGTCGCGCAGGCCACGCGGGGTGTCGACCGCGGGCGCGGCCATCAAGGCTTCGACCTGCGCTTCCGACAAGGTCTTGGGCACGCGCAAGGGTTGGCGCGCCGCCAACAGGCGCAGCGTGGGATCGGCCTGCACGATGTTCTCGCGCAGCGCCCAGCGGAAGTAGCGCTTGAAGACCGTCAACCGCCGGTTCGCCGTGGTGGCGCGGCTGGCCTGGTGCTGGTGGCTCATGAAGCCCAGCAGATGGGCTTCACTGCTGTCATCCAGCACCAGACCGTGTTCGGCCTGCAGCCACGTGGCGTACAGGCTCAGGTCGCGCCGGTAGGCGGCCAGCGTCAGCGCCGCCAGGCCGTCTTCGATCCACACCGCGTCGATGAAGCGGTCGATCGAAGCCGCACTGGGCGGCGCCACGGGCGCGGCCTTACTCCAGGCTCAGCTTCTGCTTGACGACGACCTGCTTGTAGACCTCGAGCTCGGCCTTCATCTGCGCGGCGAACTGCTCGGGTGTGTTGCCCACGATCAGCGAGCCGGTGGCTTCGATGCGGCTGCGCACCGCCGGGTCTTCCAGCGTCTTTTTCACCGAAGCCGCCACCTTGTCGACCACGGCCTTGGGCGTGCCCTTGGGGGCCAGCACGCCGTAGTAGGCCATGCGGTTGACCGGCTCCAGGCCCACTTCCTTGAAGGTGGGCACGTCGGGCAACTGGGCCAGGCGGCCCGGCGCGGCCACGACGATGGGGATCAGCCGGCCGTCCTTGATGAAGGGCAGCGCCGAGGGCAGGTTGTCGAAGATGATGGTGACCTGGCCGGCGACGGTGTCGTTCAGCGCCGGGCCTGCGCCGCGGTAGGGAATGTGCGTCATGAACACCCCCGCGAGGCTCTTGAAGAGCTCGGTCTGCAGGTGGCCGATGCCGCCGGTGCCCGAGCTGGCATAGCTGTACTTGCCCGGGTTCTTCTTCAGCTCGGCGATGAAGCTCTTGTAGTCACGCGCCGGAAAGCTGGGGTGCACCGCAATCACGTTGGGCGTGGCCGCGATGTTGATGATGGGCACGAAGTCCACCGCCGGGTCGTAGCCGATCTTCGGGTTGATGGCCGGGTTGGCAGCCGTCGTCGACACCGTGGCCATGCCCAGCACGTGGCCGTCGGCCGTGGCGCGGATCATTTCCAGCGCACCGATGGCACCACCGCCACCGGCCTTGTTTTCGACCACCACCTGCTGTCCCAGCGAAGCACCCATCTTTTCGCTCACGATGCGGGCCACGATGTCGGTGGTGCCACCGGGGGCAAACGGCACGATCAGCCGCACCGGCTTGGTGGGATAGGCCTGCGCATGAGCGCTCAACGTGGTGGCCAGCGGCAGGCTCAAGGCCAGGGCGCCCAGCAGAAGGGACAGTCGGGTTCGTTGCATCGCGGAGGTCTCCTTGGGGTGAACGGGATGGGGGTCGGCTTGTTTCAGGCGCCGGGTGCGGCTTTCGCCGCGCTGCGCGTCAATTGTCGGGGCCGCGCAGCAGGCCGGCCTTGAGCTTGCTGTCATACGGACGATCGCCCAGGAACGACTTCAGCAGCGCCCTGTGCAGTGCATCGCCAGGCAGAGGCTCGGCCCGCAGTGTGCCATTCACGCTGAAGAGCATGCCACGGGCCGGGTCGAGGTCGAGATCCACGGTGTCGCCCTTGCGCACGGTGCCGAGCTTGTCGATGAGCCCGGCAAATGTCTTCATCTGCGGCCGCAGGGCCGGCATCTCGGCAGCCGGGGTGTTGCGCTCCACACCCTTGTTCAGGGCCTTCACGAATTCTTCCGCTGGCACGTCCTGCAGCATGCGCAGCTGCAGCCGCTTGGGGCCCGGGGCGTCCAGCACCTCGGCCATCGTCGTGCTGGCGCGCGACAGGTACAGACCCGCCGCATAACCCTTGAACCAGGCCACGGCACGCACACCGGTGCCGTTCAGGCGCAAGTCGCTGCCGACCAGGTTCAGGCGCTGCACAAACGGTTGGCCTTCCACCATGCGCGGCGGCATGTCCTGCGCCAGCGCGGGCAGGCCCGATGCCATGCCGGCCAGCAACAAGGTGCAGGCCAGCAGGCGCGGCGCGAAGTGTCGTCGTTGAATGCTCACGGGCAGGTAGATGCAGCCGCAGCGCGGCAGTTCCAGGGCATTGCACATCGTGCCGCGCGAAAAGGCCCGCGCCGATGTGGGAACCCCCACCCGGGTTAGCCCGATACTTGCAGCGATGTCCGATGCCTTTTTGCTGCTGCCCGACTTCCTGCTCATCGTCTGCGGCTACCTGATCTGCCACCACACGGCCCTGGGCCGACCGGTCTGGGACAGCGCGGAAAAGCTGGTCTACCACCTGCTGTTCCCGGCGCTGCTGTTCACGTCGATCGTGCGCAACCCGCTGGCGCTGGACACCGCGCTGCCGCTGGCCGGCAGTGCGCTGGCGGTGGTGTCAGCGGGTGTGTTGCTGGCTTACGCACTGCGTGCATTCCCGGGTGTCGATGCACGCCTGCATGCCTCGGGTGCGCAGACGGCCTTCCGCTTCAATTCCTACGTGGCACTGGCACTGGCCGAGCGCCTGGCCGGCGGCCAGGGCCTGGCCTGGATGGCGCTGCTGGTGTCGGTGTGTGTGCCGCTGTGCAACGTGGCCGCGGTGTGGCCGCTGGCGCGGCAGGGTGGACACGGCTACCTGCGTGAACTGGCGCGCAACCCGCTCATCCTGGCCACCGCGTCGGGCCTGCTGTTCAACCTGCTGGGCCTGAAGCTGCCCGAGCTCCTGAACATCACGCTGGGCCGCATGGGCGCGGCGGCGCTGCCGCTGGGCCTGATGGCGGTGGGCGCGGGGCTGCAACTGGGCGCCTTGCGCGAAGGGCCGCGCCTGGCGGCGGCGCTCTTGACCATCAAACACCTGCTGATGCCCGCGCTGGCGCTGGCGCTGGTCATGGCGCTGGGTCTGCCGGTGGGCCAGCAGATCGTGGTGGTGGCCTTCGCGGCCATGCCCACGGCGTCGAGCGCCTACGTGCTGGCCGTGCGCATGGGCGGCCACGGCGGCTTCACGGCCGGCCTGGTGACGGTGTCCACGCTGTTGGGCATGGCCAGTCTGCCGCTGTGGCTGGCGGTGTGGCGCAGCCTGGCGCAGTGAGGGGTTCAGCAGGGTCCGGTGCGCTGCGCCAGCGCCCAGTCGATGTGGTCCTGCACCAGAGGCTCGGCAGCGTCGCGCGCAGCCAGCAGCGCACCGGCGACGGCCGTGTCACCGTCGCTGCGCCAGGCATTGCCCAGCGCCACCGCCAGGTTGCGACGCCAGCGGGTCCAGCCGATGCGGCGGATGGCGCTGCCTTCGGTGTGGCGCAGGAAATCGGCTTCGGTCCAGGCCCACAGCTGCAGCAGCGTGGGCTGTCGCAAGGCTTCGCGTGTGTCGAAGTCAGTCAGCGTGCTGCGCTGCGCGTACTTGTTCCAAGGGCAGACCAGCTGGCAGTCGTCGCAGCCGTAGATGCGGTTGCCGATCAGCGGCCGCAGGCTTTCGTCGATGGCACCCGCATGTTCGATCGTCAGGTAGCTGATGCAGCGCCGGGCGTCCAGCCGGTAGGGTGCCACGATGGCCTGCGTGGGGCAGATGTCGATGCAGGCGCGGCACTGGCCGCAGTGGGCGCTGGTGGGGGTGTCCAGCGGCAGGTCCATGTCGATGAAGATCTCGCCCAGGAAAAACATCGAGCCCGCTTCGCGCGACAGCGTCAGCGTGTGTTTGCCGCGCCAACCCAGGCCGGCTTGTGTGGCCAGTTCCACTTCGAGCACCGGGGCCGAGTCGGTGAACACACGGTGGCCCAGCGGGCCGACGGCGGCGCCGAGTTGCTCGGCCAGTCGCTGCAGCCGCGTGCGCAGCACCTTGTGGTAGTCGCGGCCTCGGGCGTAGACCGACACCACGGCTTGTTTCGGGTCGGTCAGACGGGCACCTTCGGCCTCCACCCAGTCACTGCCCGTGCCGCGCGGCAGGTAGTCCATGCGCGCGCTGATCACACACACCGTGCCCGGCACCAGTTCCGCCGGCCGCGCGCGTTTCAGTCCATGCCTGGCCATGTAGCCCATGCCGCCGTGGTGGTCGGCCTGCAACCACGCCAGCAGCCCTGCTTCGGCCTGGGTCAGGTCGACGCCGGCAATACCGATCTGGGAGAATCCCAGCTCACGCGCCCACTCCCTCAGCTGCACGACGAGCTGCTCCTTGCTGAAGTGATGCTCACCGGGCATGTGCCCATTCTAGAAACCCGCACCCTGCACTGGCCCGATGAAGCGGCCTGTGAGGCCTTTGCGCGTGGCCTGGCAGCGCAGCCCGACCTGCGCAATGCCTTCATCGAACTGCACGGCCCGCTGGGTGCCGGCAAGACCACCTTCGTGCGCCACCTGCTGCGCGCCCTGGGTGTGCAGGGGCGCATCAAGAGCCCCACCTATGCGGTGCTCGAGCCCCATGCGGTGCCGGGCCTGGAGATTTCCCACTTCGACTTCTACCGCTTCACCGACCCGCGTGAATGGCTCGACGCCGGCTTTCGCGACGTCTTCGCCGCGCCGGGCCTGAAGCTGGCCGAGTGGCCCGAGCAGGCGGCTGGCCTGTTGCCCGTGGCCGACCTGGGTCTGCACATCGAACCGCAGACCGATGACAGCCGCACGGTCACCGTGGTGGCGCACACGGCACGCGGCCAGGAGCTGCTGGCATGACCTTGACCAGCCGCCGCGCCACCTTGCGCACGATGGGCCAGCTGGTGCTGCTGCTGGGTGGGCAGCAGTTGGTGCAGGCAGCGGCGGCCACCGCCACCATCCTGGCCGTTCGCCTGTGGCCGGCCAAGGACAACACCCGCGTCACCATCGAGTCCGACGCACCGCTGCTGTCCACCTACCTGCTGACTGAGGCACCTCACCGCCTGGTGGTCGACATCACCAACGTCGAGCTCAACCCGGCGCTGCGCGAACTGGTGAGCAAGCTGCGCGCCGACGACCCCTTCATCGCCGGCCTGCGGGTGGGTCAGTTCCAGCCGCGTGTGGTGCGGCTGGTGTTCGACCTGAAGCAACCCATTCGCCCCGAGCTGTTCACGCTGACGCCGGTGGGTGTCTACAAGAACCGGCTGATGTTCGACCTCTACCCGCAGCAAGAGGTCGACCCGCTGCTGGCGCTGATCCGCGACAAGGAGGCGGCCGAAGAACGTGCAGCGAAGGCCGTGCAGGACGCGCTGGGCGAGCTCATCGCGCGCATCGACAAGCCGCCCAGCACCGCCACGGTGCCCGACACGCCGGCCAGCGCGATGGCCCCTGCGCCACCGGCCTTGCCACCTGCCCCCCCGCCGGTGGCGCAGCAGACGCCGGCACCCGCACCCCAGCCCGCACCGGTCACGGCCGAAGAGCGGCGCCGTGTGGACCGCCTGGTCATCGTGGCGCTGGACCCTGGCCACGGCGGCGAAGACCCGGGCGCGGTCGGCCCCACCGGCCTGCGCGAAAAGGATGTCGTGCTGGCCGTGGCGCTGCAGCTGCGTGACCGCCTGAACGCCGTGCCCGGCATGCGCGTGATGATGACGCGCGACGCCGACTTTTTCGTGCCCCTGCATGAACGGGTGCGCAAGGCCCGACGTGTGCAGGCCGACCTGTTTGTCAGCATCCATGCCGACGCCTTCTTCCGGCGCGAAGCCCGCGGCGCCAGCGTCTTTGCGCTCAGCACCCGCGGCGCCAGCAGCACCGCGGCACGCTGGATGGCCGACCGCGAAAACTCGGCTGACAAGGTGGGCGGTGTCAACGTCGCCGGCGTGCGCGACAAGCAGTTGCTGCAGGCCATGCTGGACATGAGCACCACGGCCCAGATCAAGGACAGCCTGATGCTGGGCAAAGAGGTGCTCAGCCGCATCGGCCGTGTCGGACGGCTGCACAAGAAGCAGGTCGAACAGGCCGGCTTCGCGGTGCTGAAGGCACCCGACATTCCCAGCATCCTGGTCGAGACGGCCTTCATTTCCAACCCAGAGGAAGAGCAGAAGCTGCGCAGCCCGGCGTTCCGCGCCGAGCTGGTGAATGCGCTGGCCAGCGGCATCCAGCGTTACTTCGAACGCAACCCGCCGCTGGAGCGCAAGCGGCAGTTGTGAATGCCGCGGCTCCAAATCCCGCGCGGAGAAAGGCAGACCTCGATGACACAGCAGCTTGGTGACTTGCGCCGCCGCCAGTGCCTGCAGGGTCTGGCCGGCGCTGCTTTGGCCGTTCACTGGGCCGCCAGCGCTCAAGCTGCGGCCAGCCCGATGACACGCCGTGTTCCGTCCAGCGGCGAAGCCCTGCCCGTTGTCGGCCTGGGCAGCTGGATCACCTTCAACGTCGGCCAGGACCGCAGTGCGCGCGACACCTGCACGCAGGTCGTGAGCGCCTTTTTTGCCGAAGGCGGACGGCTGATCGACAGCTCGCCGATGTACGGTTCATCGCAGCCGACCATCGGCCATGCGCTGCAGCAGATCGGGCGCCCGGCGGCGCTGTTTTCGGCCGAGAAGGTGTGGATCGGCGACGTCGACCGTGGCGATGCGCAGATGGAAACCTCGCGCCAGCACTGGGGTGTGCCCCGTTTCGACCTGATGCAGGTGCACAACCTGCTGTCCTGGCAGGCCCACCTGCCGCGCCTGCTGCAGATGAAGGCCGAAGGCCGCCTGCGCTACGTGGGCATCACCACCTCGGAAGGCCGGCGCCACGCGCAGATCGAAGAGGTGATGCGCACCCAGCCCATCGACTTCGTGCAGATCAGCTACAACCTGCTCGACCGCGAAGTGGAGCAGCGCATCCTGCCGCTGGCCCAGGAACGCGGCATCGCAGTGCTCGTCAACCGGCCCTTCCGCGAAGGTGCGCTGCTGCGGCAGCTGGCACGCCACCGGCTGCCGGGCTGGGCGGCCGACATCGACTGCAGCCACTGGGCGCAGGTGGCGCTGAAGTTCGTCGTCACGCACCCGGCGGTGACCTGCGCGATACCGGCCACGAGCCAGCCCGTGCACCTGAAGCAGAACATGGCGGCCGCCCGCGGCCGCATGCCCGATGCCGCCTTGCGTGCGCGCATGGCCCGCGACGTGGCTGCGCTCTGAAAAGCGGGCCGCGCGGTGGACGAATGGTGGAGCTACCGGCCGTCTGACCTGCTGATGTTTTCGCCGCGCATCTATTGGCGGCTGTTCGAGTCGATCAACCGGGAAGCGTGGCCTGCTCAGCCACTGCTGTTGCTGCCCGGCCTGGGCTGGCTTTCGCTGGTCTGGCGCCAGACCGCAGGTGTGCGCACCTGTCGCGGCGCCGCCTTGGTGCTGTCGCTGTGCTGGCTGTTCGTGGCCTGGGCCTTTCTGTGGCAACGGTTTGCGCCCATCCAGTGGGTGGCATCGGCTTACGCGGTGGCCTTTGCTGCGCAAGGCGTGGGCTTGTCGATCTTGGCCAAGAGGCTGGACACACACGTGACGCTGACCATCAGCCCGACGTGGCGCCGGCGTGTGGGCATGGGCCTGGCGTTGTGGGCCTTGCTGATGCACCCTCTGCTGGCGCTGGTGGATGGCCGTCCGTGGCAGCAGGCCGAGTTCTTTGGCCTGGCACCGGATCCCACGGCAATCGGCTCGTTGGCGGTGCTGCTGCTGATGGCATCCGACGGCCCTCGCACCCAGACGCTGCTGCGCCTGCTGTGGCTGTTGCCCCTGGCCTGGTGCGTGGTGAGCGCGGCCACCCTGGCCACGATGGGCAGCTGGCAAGCCGCTGTGCCGCTGACGGCGGCTGCCATTGCGGTGGCGGCAGCGCGGGCCAGCCGGCGCTGACACAAGCACAAGCGCCGTTCAGGCCGCTCAGGCCGGTGCCCTGCGCTTCAGCAACACCAGCCCGATGGCCAGCACCATCAGCACCACCGCGGCCCAGTCCTGCCAGTGCAGCAGCTCGTCCAGCAGCAGCGCGCCGCTGAACACACCCAGCACCGGAATCAGCATCACGCTGATCGAACTGGCCACCGGCGGCATCGTGCGCGCCAGGTAGAACCAGGCCGCGTGCGCAAAGCCGAACACCCCCACCGCGTTGTAGACGATGGCGCCCCAGACATGCGGCTCGGGTGCGCGCCAGACGTTGCGTTCGAAGACCAGCGACAACCCGGCCATCAACACCGCCGTGCACACCGTCATCCAGAACACCAGGGTCAGCAAAGGTACGTCCAGTGTCGAGCGACGCAGCCGGTGTGTGCCCACCGCCCAGATGGCCGCCGACACCACCACCGCCAGCGCAGCCAGCGGCGAACCCGACAGGCTGCCGAACTCGCCCGACAGCAGCAGGACCACGCCCAGCGCAGCCGCCGCCACGCCGGCAAACTGCAGCCAACCCAGCCGTTCGCCGTAAGCCCAGCGGCCCCACAGCGCAGCAAACACCGGCATCGTGTAACCCAATATCGCCGAGCGGCCCGAGGTGAGCTGCTGCACCGCCAGGATGACCACGATGTGCCAGACGACCATGTTCAATGCCGCCAGCTTGCCCACTTCCAGCCAGTGCCTGCGGGGCACGGCAAAGGGCACCTTCAGCACCAGCAGCGCCAGGCCCAGCACCGGCAGCCCCAGCCACATCGACAGCGCACGAAAACTCAGCGGCGGGTAGGCCAGGGGTGCGCCCGGCAGGCCGCTGACACCGACCTTCATCACCGGCCAGTTCAGGCCCCACACCAGGGTCAGGATGAGCAGGATCCAGAGCTGACGGCTGTTGGGCCTCACGTGGCGCCCAGCCGCCTGGGGCGTCGGGGGCGGCGGGCTTTCATGTGTCGCTGCCGCCGATGAAACGCTGGCGCCGGAACACGAACCACAGCACCACCGCCACGGCCAGCATCAGCCCCACGGCCACCCAGACGCCCGTGCTTTCGTGGTCATGCCGAAAAAACCGGTGATCAGGTTCAGCGGCAGGAAGATGGCGGTCAGCACGGTCAGCGTGCGCATGATGTCGTTGGTGCGGTGGCCCAGCGCCGAGAAGTGCATCTGCACCGCGGTTTCTGCACTGTGTTCCAGACGCCGCACGTGGGTCAGCACCCGTTCCACGTGTTCGAGCACGTCACGCGAGCGCACCCGCAGCAGCTCACGTTCGCGGCGCGCGTGCGCGTTGGCTTCGTCGGGCCATTCGTCGAGTGCGTCGATCCATTCCTGCACCGCGCTGCGCTGGTCTTCGCACACGTCTTCCAGGATGTGCAAGGAGTTGCGCGAGTCCAGCAGCACACCCCAGTCGTCGAAACGGCTGCGCGGGTTCAGCAGCTCCTGCTGCAGGTAGCCCAGTTGCCGCGTCAGCAGACGCCGCAGGTCGAGGTAACCGTCGACCATGTGGTTGATCATGCGCAGCATCAGGTCGGCCGGGCCGGCCGGCATGCGCGCATTGCCACGGGTTTCGGCCGTTGCCGACAGCGACAGCAGGCGATGCGCAAAGAAGTCGCGCACCGCGCAGTCGGCCGGGTGCACCGTGACCAGCACCCGGTCGAACACCGCGAAGCCCACCGGGCTGGTGTCGATGTCGCTCAGCGCCTTGCGCGCGCTGGCCAGCGTGCCGCTGTTCTCGCCCAAAAACAGGCTCTCGGTGCCGGCACCCGCGGCCAGGCGGCGAAAGACCATCAGGTCGTACCACGAGGTGTAGTCGAAGTGGCTGGGCAGCTGGTTGTTCAGCAGGTCGGAGACATGCAGGTCCACCAGCTGACCGCCCACCCAGCGCTGCAGTGCGGTCTGCACCTCGGGTGAGCGCACCTCGAACTCGCGCCTTGCGCTGCCCACCCACACAAAGCCGTGGTCGGGCAGCAGTTCGGGCAGTTCATCGAGTTCGATGAACTGTTCACCCACCACATGGAAGATGCGCATGAGTCTGCTGCGCCTGTCTGTGCGCCAGCGCGCAGTTCAGCGCGCGCGCAACAAACGCGCGGCGTCGAGTGCGAAGTAGCTCAGCACACCGTCGGCACCGGCACGCTTGAAAGCCATCAGCGCTTCCATCATCACCGCGTCGTGGTCGAGCCAGCCGTTGGCCGCCGCAGCCTTCAGCATCGCGTATTCGCCGCTGACCTGGTAGGCGAAGGTGGGCACGCGGAATTCGTCCTTCACACGCCGCACGATGTCGAGATAGGGCATGCCGGGTTTGACCATCACCATGTCGGCGCCTTCGGCGATGTCCAGCGCCACTTCACGCAGCGCTTCGTCACTGTTGCCGGGGTCCATCTGGTAGACCTTCTTGTCGGCCTTGCCCAGGTTGCCGGCGGAGCCCACGGCGTCGCGGAAGGGGCCGTAGAAGGCGCTGGCGTACTTGGCGCTGTAGGCCATGATGCGTGTGTGCACGAGGCCCGCTTCTTCCAGCGTGGTGCGGATGGCGCCGATGCGGCCGTCCATCATGTCCGAAGGCGCCACGATGTCGACACCGGCTTCGGCCTGCACCCGTGCCTGCTGGCGCAGCACCGCCACCGTGGCGTCGTTCAGGATGTAGCCGCTGTCGTCCAGCAGGCCGTCCTGGCCGTGGCTGGTGAAAGGGTCCAGCGCCACGTCGGTGAGCAGGCCCAGTTCGGGGAAGCGCTTCTTCAGTTCGCGCACGCAGCGTGGCACCAGGCCGTCGGGGTTCAGGGCCTCGCGACCATCCGGTGTTTTCAACGACTTGTCGATGACGGGGAACAGCGCCATCACCGGCACCCCCAGCGCCACGCACTCTTCGGCCACCGCAAACAGGCCGTCGATGCTGCGCCGCTGCACCCCTGGCATGCTGGCCACGTCCTGCACCTGCCCTTGGCCGTCGAGCACGAACACCGGCAGGATCAGGTCCTCGGGCTTGAGGTGGTTTTCTCGCACCATGGCACGCGTGAAAACATCTCGTCGCAGGCGGCGCGGCCGACTGACCGGGAACGGTGGGGGCGTGAACAAAGCGGCTCCTTTTTTGGGCCCGAAAGGTCTCGCCGCAGCAGCGTGAAACCGACGTGGCGCGCAGATTTTCGTTCTGCTAAAGTGGTCAGTGAATGATAGCTGCGAGGCTGTCGTTCCCTGCTTTTCCTCCCTGAGCAGGTGCCTTAGCGTGATGACAGCGATAAGGCTTGCCAGCCCCGGCTTCGGCCGGGGCTCTTTTTTGGGTGCCCGCGATAATGCAAGCCATGAGCAGCGGATACCTCTGGGTCAAGGCCTTTCACATCATCTTCGTGGCCAGCTGGTTTGCGGGCCTGTTCTACATGCCGCGGCTGTTTGTCAACCTGGCCATGGTGCCACCCGACAGCCACGCCGAACGTGAACGCCTGCTGCTGATGGCACGCAAGCTGTACCGCTTCTCGAGCCTCTTGATGGTGCCGGCACTGGTGCTGGGCCTGTGGTTGTGGCTGGGTTACGGCATCGGCAAGGGCCAGGGCTGGGTCCACGCCAAGCTGCTGCTGGTGGTGGGCGCGGTGGGCTACCACCACATGTGCCGCACGCTGATGCGCAGCTTCGAGCAGCTGTCCAACAAGCGCAGCCACAAGTGGTTCCGGGTCTTCAACGAAACCTCGGTGCTGTTGTTCGCAGCCACGGTGGTGCTGGTGGTCGTGAAGCCGTTCTAGGCACGCTGGTGGCAAACGCGCGCCATCGCAGTTCGGCCACCCTGCTGGCACTGGTTTACGCGGCGCTGGTGCTGTATGCCAGCCTCTACCCCTTTGTGGGCTGGCGATGGCCACCCGGACAGACCCTGTGGGCGCTGGCCGCGCTGCCGTCGGCGCTGTACCAGTCGCCCTTCGACGTGGGCTCCAATCTGCTGGGCTATCTGCCCCTGGGTGCACTGATCACCCTGGCTGCGCTGCGCAGTGGCGTGGGCGCCCGTGGTGCCGTGCTGCTGGCTCTTGTGCTGGCACCGGGCCTGTCCTACCACTGCGAAGTGCTGCAGCAGTTCCTGCCCGGCCGCGTGCCTGCACGCGAGGACCTGGCCATGAACGCCGCCGGGGCTGCGGCAGGCACGGTGCTGGCGCTGGCCTTGCATGCGGCCGGTCTGGTGGACCGCTGGAACACCCTGCGCGCGCGCTGGTTCTCGGGCGACGCGGCGGTGGCGCTGGCGCTGCTGGTGCTGTGGCCGGTGGGCTTGCTCTTTCCCGCGCCAGTGCCCTTGGGCCTGGGCCAGGTGGGCGAGCGGCTGCGCGAGTGGCTGGCCCAGGCGCTGCTGGGTGTGCCCTGGGCCGAACCCGCCTATGAGTTGCTGGCCGCTGCAGCGCCACCGGCTGCAGCGCTGCGGCCCTTGGCCGAGGTGCTGATCGTGGCCCTGGGCCTGCTGGCACCGGCCGTGGTGGCTTATTCGGTGGTGGCACCCGGCTGGCGCCGTCTGGTGATGGCACTGGGCGCACTGGCCCTGGCCATGGCGGCGATGGCCTTGTCCACGGCCTTGAACTTCGGGCCCGAGCACATCTGGGCCTGGCTGGGCCCACGCACGGTGCCGGGCTTGCTGTTGGGCACCGCGCTGGCGCTGCTGCTGGTGCCGGTGTCGCGCCGCCTGGTGGCGGGCATCGGGCTGGTGGCGCTGACCGGGCTGGTGGTGGGCGTCGCACAGGCGCCCGACGACCCCTACTTCGCGCAGAGCCTGCGTGCCTGGGAGCAGGGCCGATTCGTGCGCTTCCACGGCCTGGCCCAGTGGATCGGCTGGTTGTGGCCCTACGCCGCCATGGCCTGGCTGCTGTCTCGACTGGGCGGCCGCAAGTAGGCCCTTCCCTACAATCCTGCGCATGAGCTATTACAAACACCATGTGTTCTTCTGCCTGAACGAACGCAGCAACGGCGACGCCTGCTGCGCGCACCAGGGCGCGCAGGCCGCCTTCGACCATTGCAAGTCGCGTGTCAAGTCACTGGGCCTGGCGGGCCCGGGTGGTGTGCGTGTCAACAAGGCCGGCTGCCTGGACCGCTGTGCCGGTGGCCCCGTGGCCGTGGTCTACCCCGACGAGACCTGGTACACCTTCGTCGACACCGACGACATCGACGAGATCGTCGACAGCCACCTGAAAAACGGCCAGCCGGTGCAACGTTTGCTGCTGGCACCGGACGTCGGCCGATGAACAGCGCCACGCAGCGAACCACGGTCACCGGCCCAGCCGGCGCCATCGAATGCGCCATCGACACGCCGCCGGGCACACCCCGCGGCCTGGCCGTGGTCTGTCACCCGCACCCGCTGCACGGCGGCACGATGGACAACAAGGTCGTGCAGACGCTGGCGCGTGCGCTGGTGCAGCTGGGTTACACCAGCGTGCGCTTCAACTTCCGCGGCATCGGTGCTTCAGAAGGCAGCTGGGACGAAGGCCAGGGCGAAATCGAAGATGCCTTCGCCGTCGTGAAAGCCCATCACCAGGCCGGAGTGCCACTGGTGCTGGCCGGTTTTTCCTTCGGTGGTTACGTGGCATCACAGGTGGCCGCGCAAAGCACGGAGCGGCTGCAGCTCAGCGCAGAACGTGTGGTGCTGGTCGGCCCCGCCGTGCAGAACTTCGATGTGCCGGCGGTGCCGGCCGACACCGTGGTGATCCATGGGGAACTCGACGACGTGGTGCCACTCTCAGCCATCTTCGACTGGGCGCGGCCGCAGGCCCTGCCCGTGACGGTGCTGCCCGGCGCCGGTCACTTCTTCCACGGGCAACTGCCCGTGCTCAAACAGATCGTCGTTGGCGCGTGGGCTTCACGCGCTGCCGGCTGAACCCCGACTTCATGAAATCTCTCTTTGTGTCCTTCCTGTCAGTCACCCTGGCCGCTGCCCTGGCCACGGTTTCCACCGCCGTTCTTGCGCAGACACCCCAGCCGCCCGAGATTGCCGCGCGCCAGTACATCCTGATGGACCTGTCCAGCATGCAGGTGCTGGCCGAACGTGACGCCGACGCGCAAGCCGACCCGGCTTCGCTGACCAAGCTGATGACCGCCTACCTGGTGTTCAACGCGCTGCGCGACAAGAAGCTCACGCTCGAACAGACCTTGCCTGTTTCGCAGCGCGCCTGGGCGCAGCGCAAGGGCGGTGGTTCGCTGATGTTCATCGACACCACGATGCAGCCCACGGTGGCCGAACTGCTGCGCGGCCTGATCGTGCAGAGCGGCAACGACGCCGCGGTGGCGCTGGCCGAGGGCGTGGGCGGCACGGTGGAAAACTTCGTCACCGCGATGAACCGCCAGGCCCAGGCCTGGGGTCTGAAAAACACGCAGTTCAAGAACCCCGAAGGCCTGTCGGAAGCGGGCCACTACAGCAGCGCCCGCGACGTGGCGCTGGTGGGCGCGCGCATCGTGCTCGACCACCCCGAGCACTACGCGCTGTACAGCATCCGCCAATACACCTTCAACAACATCAAGCAGGACAACCGCAACATGCTGCTGGGCCGCGACCCGGCGGTGGACGGCATGAAAACCGGCTACACCGAAGCCGCCGGTTATTGCCTGGTGGCCAGTGCGGTGCGCGACACCCCTGCCGGCAAACGGCGACTGGTGAGCGTGGTCATGGGCACCAACAGCCGTGATGCCCGCGCCGCAGAAAGCCAGAAGCTGCTGAACTGGGGCTGGTCGGCCTGGGACGCGGTGCGGCTGTTCGAAGCCGGCAAGCCGATGGCCACGGTGCCGGTGTGGAAGGGCGACAAGGCCGAGGCGAAGCTGGGCGTCAGCGGCGGCCTCTTCGTCACCGTGCCCAAAGGCGAAGGCGACAAGCTGAAGACCACCATCCAGCGCACCGACCCCTTGCTGGCACCGCTGACGGCGGGTCAGGCCGTGGGGCAGGTCAACGTCACCACGTCGGGTGGTGCGGTGGTCACGTCGCGACCCCTGGTGGTGCTGGAACCGGTGGGGCTGGCCGGCATTTTCGGCCGCGCCTGGGACGCCATCCGGCTGTGGATCCAGTAGCGCTGTTGTTCAAGCACAAACGCCAAAGCTGAACCCATGCTCGACCTCGTGATCAGCGGCGGTGAAGTGATCGACGGCAGCGGCGCGCCGCGCTGGCGCGCCGATGTCGGCGTGCTGGGTGGCTTGATCGCGGCCGTGGGTGACTTGTCATCGACAACATCCCGCCGCCGCATCGACGCCAGCGGCCACATCGTGGCGCCGGGTTTCATCGACAGCCACACCCACGACGACCAGCTGCTGCTGGAACACCCCGAACGCCACCCCAAGCTGCTGCAGGGCGTGACCACGGTGATCACCGGCAACTGCGGCATCAGCCTGGCGCCTCTGGTGTGCGAAGACGCACCGTCGCCGCTGGACATCCTGCAACGCCACTTCACCCACGCCCGCTTTGCCGACTACGTGCACGCCGTGAAAGCGGCAGGGCCCGCGGTCAATGCCGCGATGCTGGTGGGCCACACCACCTTGCGGGTGGGCGCGATGAGCGACCTGGGCCGCGCGGCAAATGCCGACGAAGTGCAGCTCATGCAGGCCGCGCTGGCCGAAGCGCTGCAGGCCGGCGCCATCGGCCTGTCCACGGGTGTGTTCTACCCGCCCGCACGTGCGGCGACGACGCAGGAACTGATCGACGTGGCGCAGCCGCTGGCCGGCGGCCGCGGCATCGTCACGATGCACATCCGCGACGAAGCCGCGGCCATCGACGACGCCCTGCGCGAAGCCCTGGCCGTGGGCCGCGCGCTGGACACGCCACTGGTGCTGTCGCACCACAAGCTGATGGGCCTGGCGCAGCACGGTGGCTCGGCGCGCACGCTGGCGCTGATCGAAGCCGCGGCCCAGGAGCAGTCGGTGTGCCTGGACTGTTACCCCTACACCGCCTCGTCGACCATGCTGCTGCCCGAACGGGTGGCCAGCAGCACCGACGTGCAGATCACCTGGTCGCAACAGGAACCGCAGGCGGCGGGCCGGTCCTTGCGGCAGATGGCGGCCGAACGGGGCATCGACCCCACCGCGCTGGCTGCGCAGTTGATGCCCGGCGGCGCGATCTACTTCGCGATGAGCGACGACGACGTCGACCGGATCCTGGCGCACCCGCTGGCCATGATCGGCTCCGACGGCCTGCCGGCACCGGGTGTGCAGCACCCGCGGCTGTGGGGCACCTTTCCGCGTGTGCTGGGCCACTACAGCCGGCAGCGGGGTGTGCTGAAGCTGGAAACGGCGGTGCACAAGATGACCGGCCTGACCGCACGCCGTTTTGGCCTGGCCGGCCGCGGCCGGGTGCAGGCCGGGCACGCAGCCGACCTGACCGTCTTCGACCCCAGCACGGTGATGGATAACGCGACCTACGCACAGCCCGACCTGGCACCCAGCGGCATCCACAGCGTGGTGCTGAACGGCCAGCTGGCGGTGCAAGGCGGCCAGGTGCTGGCGAAGCATGCGGGCCAACTCTTGCGGCGGGTCAACTGAAGCGCGGTGCAGCCTGTGCCATCATGTTTGGCATCCCCGCACACCCTCACCTGGCGCACCCGCGATGAGCGACAACCTCTGCTTTCTGAACGGCGACTTCATGCCCCTGGCCGAAGCGCGCATCCCGGTGCTCGACCGCGGCTTCATCTTCGGCGACGGTGTCTACGAAGTGGTGCCGGTCTACGGCCGCAAGCTGTTCCGTTTCGACGAACACCTGGCGCGCCTGAACCGCAGCCTGGGCAAATTGCGGCTGCCGCAGCCGGCCACGCGGGAAGAGTGGCTGTCACGCTGCCGGCAGCTGGTGGCGGCACGGCCCGAAGAAGACCAGGTGGTCTACATCCAGGTCACGCGCGGCGTGGCGCCACGCGACCACGTGATGCCGGCCAACCCGGTGCCCACGGTGTTCATGATGTGCAACCCGCTGAAGCCGGCCACCCCCGAGCAGCGCCACCAGGGCGTGAGCTGCACCACCGCGCGCGACTTCCGCTGGGAACGCGGCGACATCAAGAGCATCAGTCTGCTGGGCAATGTGCTGGCACGCCAGATGTCGGCCGACCACGGCGCGCTGGAGACCATCATGTTCCGCGACGGCCACCTGACCGAGGCGGCGGCCAGCAATGTCTGGATCGCCCACGAAGGGGCGCTGCTGGGCCCGCCGAAAAGCGACCACGTGCTGGAAGGCATCCGCGTCGAACTGCTGCGCGAACTGTGTGAAGACGCCGGCATCGCCTACAACCTGCGGCCCATCTCCGAGGCCGACGTGCGTGCCGCCGACGAGGTGATGCTGAGCTCGGCCACCAAGGAAATCCTGGCCGTCACGCGCATCGACGGTGAAGAGGTCGGCCACGGTGCCTTGCGCGGCAAACCCGGCCCGGTCTATGCGCGCCTGTACGAGGCCTACCAGCGCGCCAAGACGACGATGTCGATCTGAGCGCGCTGCAGGCGGCAGACATGGCAGCGGACATCCCCCCCGAACAGAGCCTGATCGAGTACCCGAGCGCCTTCCCCATCAAGGTGATGGGCGCGCAGGTGGACGGCTTCGAAGAGGCCATCGTCGCGGTGGCGCAATTTTTCGACCCGGGCTTCGACGCCGCCACGGTCGAGCGCCGGCCCAGCAAGGGCGGCAACTACCTGGGGCTGACGATCACCGTCACGGCCACCAGCCGCGAGCAGCTCGACGAGCTGTACCGCACACTGAGCTCGCACCCGATGGTGAAGGTGGTGCTGTAGGCGGGCGCGCCTGCAGCGCTTTCAGGTCGTCGGCGCCGCCAGGCGGGCGTCCAGTTCCTTCAGCTTGAAGGGCGCGGCTTCATCACCGTTCTGCGCTGCCACGCCGTACCAGTAACGCGCCAGGCGCAGGTCACGGTCGACACCGTCACCCTGTTCGTACATCGACGCCAGCAGGTACATCGCACCCACGTCGCCGCCCTTGGCCGCTTCGCGGAACCAGTGCACGGCGCGCGCCGGGTCCTTGGCCAGGCCGCGGCCCAGGAAGTGCGCGGTGCCCATGGCCACCTGCGCATCGACGCTGCCGCTTTCGGCGGCCACTTCGTACCACTGGTGGGCGAGCTTCAGGTCGCGTGGACCGAGGTCGCCCCGGTCCAGCGCCTGGGCCAGCATGAACTGGGCAGTGACAAAACCGGCCTTGGCGGCGCGTGTCAGCAACTGGCTGGCGCGTTGCGGGCTGGCTTGCGGCACTTCGCCGCGCAGGTGCATCACCGCCAGGTTGTAGTCGGCTGCCGGCACGCCGCGTTTGGACAAGGACTCGAAGGCTTGCCGGGCGCGGACGTGGCGGCCGGCTTCGTAGTCGATCACTGCCGCATCGAGTTCGGCTTGCAGCAGGGGCGCCAGCGGTGCGGCCTGCAGTTGTGCCGCGCAGATCAGGGCCAGGCTCAGCAAGAGCTGCTTGATGGCGTTGCGCATCTCGTTCGGTTTCATGCCCAGGTGTCGGACACGATAGCGTTTTCTGACAGGCCCCTGCATGGGCACCGGGCCATGATCCAATTGCGCCATGGCCGAACGTCCCAAGATCAGCATCAAACCCAGCGCACCGGCGCGTGACCCGCACCGCCCGCGGGTGCGCGGTGTCACCTCGCCCCGGCCCGCGCCCAGCGCCAAGAGCCGCAGCACGGAACGTGAAGTGCCGCCGGCCACGCCAGCCGCACCGGCGGCGCGGCCCAGGCCCCCTGCGCCGCGAGACGAAGCGCAGCGGCGCGAACCGCGCCCGCCACCCCGTCGCGATGAACGACCTGCCCCGCCCCGCGCCGCCCCTCGGAACGCACCTCCCAACACCCCTGCTCCCCGTGTCGTGCCGGCGCCGCAGCGCCCTGCCCCCCCAAGGCCTGCGGCACCCGCCGCACCCCGCCCGGCCTCGGCCGACGGTGTGCGGGTGTCCAAGCTCATCACCGAACGTGGCCTGGCCTCGCGCCGCGAAGCCGACGACTGGATCGCCGCCGGCTGGGTGAAGGTGCAAGGCCGCATGGCCGAACTGGGCCAGCGTGTGCCGCCCGACGCGGTGATCGACATCGACCCCCGCGCCCGCGAAGAACAAGCGCGGCAGGTCACCGTGCTGCTGCACAAGCCCATGGGCATCGTCAGCGGCCAGGCCGAAGACGGGTATGAACCGGCCATCACGCTGGTCACCCCCGCCAACCGCTGGTCGGGCGACAGCTCGGGCATCCACTTCCACCCCGGCCACCTGCGCCACCTGGCGCCGGCCGGGCGCCTGGACATCGACTCCACCGGCCTGCTGGTCTTCACACAGGACGGCCGCGTGGCCAAGCGCCTGATCGGCGACCAGACGCGCGTGGAAAAGGAATACCTGGTGCGTGTGGCCTACAGCGGCGAAGGCCAGCTGCCCGAATCGGCGATGGCACAGCTGCGCCACGGCCTGAGCCTGGACGGTGTGCTGCTGCGCCCCGCCGCCGTGAGCTGGCAGAACGAAGAGCAGCTGCGCTTCGTGCTGCGCGAAGGCCGCAAGCGGCAGATCCGCCGCATGTGCGAACAGGTGGGCCTGCAGGTGCTGGGTTTGAAGCGCGTGCGCATCGGCAGCGTGCCGCTGGGCCAGCTGCCCCCGGGGCAGTGGCGCTACCTGCGCGACGACGAGCGGTTTTGACGCGCGTTGTTTCGCACACGCTGGCCGCGCTGTCCCTGGCCCTGCTGCTGGGGCTGCAGCCGGTCACGACCGACGTCTACCTGCCTGCGCTGCCCGGCCTGACACGCGAGCTGGGTGCCAGCATGGCCGGCGCACAGCTGACGATGTCGCTGCTGATCCTGTCCTTCGGCCTGGCGCAGATGGTGTGGGGCCCGGTGGCGGACCGTTTTGGCCGCCGCCCGGTGCTGCTGACGGGGCTGACGCTGTACCTGATGGCCAGCGTGGGCTGCGTGCTCGCCGGCAGCATCGAAACACTGATCGTCTGGCGTGCCTTGCAGGGCGCGGCGATGGCTGCGGCCGTGGTCTGCGCACGCGCGGTGCTGCGTGACCTGTACGAACCCGTGCAAGGCGCGCAGGTGATGGCACTGGCGCTCACCGGCCTGGGCGTGATCGCGCTCGTGGGCCCCTTGATGGGCGGTGTGCTGGCCAAGTTCTTGGGCTGGCGCGCTTCACTGGGTGCGGTGGCGCTGGTCGGCGCATTGACGCTGGTTTGGGTGTTCACCCTGCTGCCTGAAACCCTGGCCCGCCGCAACCCGGCAGCGACACGCTTCGGGCCGCTGCTGACCACCTGGTGGGCCATCGCACGCCACCCGGTGTTCATCGCCTGGGCGCTGCTGGTGGCCTGCACCTACGGCGGCCTGTTCACCTTGCTGGCGGGTTCGGCCTTCATCTACATCGACGTGTTGGGCCTGTCGCCGGCCGCCTACGGCGTGGCCATGGCCGCTGGCTCGCTGGCCTACATCGCCGGCACCGCCGTTTGCCGGCGCTGGATCCGCCGCCACGGCATGCGCGGCACCGTGGCGCGCGGTGCCTGGTTCACGCTGGCCGGCGGCGCACTGGGCGCGGCGCTGGTGCTGGCCGGTGTCGAAGCAACCTGGGTCGTGCTGGTGCCGCAGTGTCTGTTCCTGTTCGGCCACGGCCTGCACCAGCCTTGTGGCCAGGCCGGCGTGGTCGGGCCTTTCCCGGCGGCAGCGGGTGCGGCGTCGGCACTGGCCGGCTTGCTGCTGGCGCTGGTGGCCTTTGGCATCGGCCGCTGGCTGGGCGTGGCACTGGACGGCACGCTGATGCCGCTGATGCTGGGCCTGGCCTTCTGGTCGGCGGCCACCTGCGGGGTGGCCTGGACGCTGGTGCAGCGCGCGGTGCGATGAGGTTTCAGCGATGACACCGTTTGCGCTGTGTCTGGCCGGGCCCACCGCCAGCGGCAAGTCGGCCGTGGCGATGCTGTTGGCGCAGCAGTTGCCGATCGAGATCATCAGTGTCGACTCGGCCCTGGTCTATCGCGGCATGGACATCGGCACCGCGAAGCCCAGCGCTGCCGAACGTGCCGCTGTGCCGCACCACCTGATCGACATCCTGGCGCCGACCGAGACTTACTCAGCGGCGCAGTTCGTCGCCGACACGCTGGCGCTGGTGCCGCAGATCCAGGCCCGCGGCCGCCTGCCGGTGCTGGTGGGCGGCACGATGCTGTACTTCCACGCCTTGCGCCAGGGCCTGCACACCATGCCACCGGCCAACGCGCAGGTGCGGGCCGACATCGACGCACGCGCGGCGCAGCTGGGCTGGCCGGCTTTGCACGCCGAGTTGGCACGCATCGACCCGGCGACGGCGCAGCGCCTGGCGCCGGCCGACGGGCAGCGCATCCAGCGTGCACTCGAGGTCTGGCAGATCAGCGGGCGCACGCTGTCGCAGTGGCATGGCGACGGCACACACGCGACGCCACCGGCCGCCAACTGGCCCTTGCTGTCGCTGGAGCCCGATTCACGCGCCTGGTTGCATCAGCGCATCGAACAGCGCTTTGAATCCATGCTGGCCGCCGGCCTGCTGGACGAAGTGCGTGCCCTGCGGCAACTGCCCGGCCTGCACGCCGACTTGCCGTCCATGCGCTGCGTGGGCTACCGGCAAGCCTGGCAGGCACTTGAAACGTCAGACACCAACGGCCGGGAGGGCGAGCGCGCTGGCGCCTGGCGCGCCGCAGCCCTTGCCGCTACACGCCAACTCGCCAAACGGCAGCTGACCTGGTTACGTTCGATTTCATCGCGGCAGGTGATCGCCTGTGACCGGGCCGCGGCCCAGGATGAAGCACTGCGCACACTGATGGCGCTGGCCCACGGTGCAGCTGAGCCCTGAAGCACCCCCTCGGGTGAGTGGGGCCCAGACCGACGCCTGGCGGCGCAGCGCCTGCGGCCACAGGTGTGGCCTCTTTCTTGCTGCCTCGGAAGAGTTACTGGCGGGGTACCGACAGGGCAAAATTTGCCTAGGGTGATGCCCGGGGCGGGCCCCCGGGGCTTCGCGATATAGTCGCGCGCCTCGGATGTGTCCATCCGGGGCGGCTCACAAGGCCGTGAACAGCACAGTCGCCGAGCGTTGCACCACACAGTTGCAGGCTTGGCTGGAGGATCGAGTGGATTTCGCCGAACAACAACGCAAGCCCGGCAAACACGTGGTGGGCTTCGGCGTCGTGCTGGCGCTGCACCTGCTGCTGGCCTGGGGCATGGTCACCGGCATGGCACAGCGCATGGTCGAGGTGATCAAGGGGCCCTTGGAAACCAAGATCATCGAAGAGACCAAGCCGCCGCCGCCGCCGCCGCCCGAGAACCTGCCGCCTCCGCCCAAGTTCGCGCCACCGCCGCCGTCCTTCGTGCCGCCGCCTGAGGTGGTGGTGAACCCGCCGCCGACCCCGGCGCCGACGATCACGACCACGCAAGTGGTGCCGCCGCCTGCGCCGCCGGTGGCCATCGCGCCCCCGCCGGCACCTGCGCCGGTGGCTGCGCCGCCGGCGCCACCACGGCAGCCGGTCCGCACGGCGCCTCGCATTGACTTTGCCAATGTCTGCGAACGGCCTGAGTATCCGCGTGCCGCGCGCAACACCGAGGCCACAGGCAGCACGACCATCGTCTACACGATGGACATCACCGGTGTCATCAACGAAGCCACCGTTGAGAAGTCCTCGGGCCCCACTCGGGAACACAAACAGCTCGACCGCCTGGCCGTGCAAGCCGTCAAGGACTGCAAAGGCACGCCGGGTACGCTGGATGGCAAGCCCGAAAAACTGACCGGTCGCATCATCTACGACTGGAAGCTCGACAACTGATCACGTCCCCCCGCAAGCGCGGCTGAGGGGCCGCGCGACCCGTTCCCTTTGGAGTCCACATGTCTATGAACCAATTCATCGCCGCCCGTTCGCGGGCTGCCAAATCGCTGGCCACCTTGCTGGCGGGGTTTGTGCTGGCCCTCAGCACGCCAATGCTGGCCTTCGCCCAGGCCGCGTCCGAGCCGGCGGCGGCGCCGCCTGCCGCAGCACCAGCGCCTGCGCCGGCCGCACCCACCACGCCGGTGATCACCGAAGAAGCGGTCGACAACCCCTACGGCCTGAAAGCCCTGTGGACCCAGGGCGACACCGTGGCGCACGTGACGCTGGTCATCATGGTCATCATGTCGATGGCCAGCTGGTACGTGATCATCGTCAAGCTGATCGAACAGCGTTCGATGCTGAAGAGCGCCAAGGAGTCGGCCGAGTCGTTCTGGAAGGCCACTTCGGTGAGGGCCGGCGCCGGTGCACTGAAGGAGGGCTCAGCCTTCCACTACATCGCGCAGCAAGGCATCAAGGCCAGCGACCACCACGAAGGCACGATGGTCGAGGCCATCGACAAGAACACCTGGATCAGCATGGCCGTCGACCGCGCCGTGGGCAGCATCAACAACCGGCTGCAGGGCGGCATGGCCATCCTGGCGACGGTGGGCTCCACCGCACCGTTCGTGGGCCTGTTCGGCACCGTCTGGGGCATCTACAACGCGCTGGTCAAGATCGGCATCAGCGGCCAGGCTTCGATCGACAAGGTGGCCGGCCCGGTGGGCGAGGCGCTGATCATGACCGCCATCGGCCTGGCCGTGGCCGTGCCGGCGGTGATGGGCTACAACTGGCTGCTGCGTCGCAACAAGGCCGTGATGGACGAGACCAAGGCCTTTGCCGGCGACCTGCACAACGTGCTGATCGCGGGCAAGCGTTGATCGTCCTGGCAACAGCCTTCCCTTCTGCAAGCCGGGAGCCCAGCCCATGGCCATGAATGTCGGCTCCGCGTCGGACGACGACGAGCCCCAGCTCAACAACACCATCAACACCACGCCCCTGGTGGACGTGATGCTGGTGTTGTTGATCATCTTCCTGATCACCGTGCCGGTGGTCACCCAGACGATCAAGCTCGAGCTGCCCAAGGAACGCAATCTGCCCACGCAGACCAAGCCCGAGAACATCGTGCTCGCGGTCAACCGCGACGGCGAGGTCTATTGGGGCGCCGAGCGCATGCCCGACAACGAAGCGCTGGTTGCGCGGCTGAAGGTCGAATCGGTGAAGGAACCGCAGCCCGAAGTGCACATCCGGGGCGACTCGGAAGTGCGCTACGAATCGGTCGGTCGCCTCATCGTGGCCTGCCAGCGGGCGGGCATCTTCAAGGTCGGCTTCATCACCGAGCCACCGGCCGGCAGCGCCACGCGCGCCAACTGAAAGCAAGACCATGGGAATGAATGTCGGCAGTTCCGGGGGTGACAGCGAACCCGAAGTGATGATGGACATCAACACCACGCCGTTGATCGACGTGATGCTGGTGCTGTTGATCATGTTCATCATCACGATCCCGATCCAGACGCACGCGGTGAAGATGAACATGCCGGTGCCCAACAACGCCGCACCGCCGCCCACGCCACCCGAGATCGTGCGCATCGACGTTGACTTCGACGGCACCATCGGCTGGAACGGCGAAGTCATCCAGCCGGGCGACCGCGCCGCCATCGAAGCGCGCCTGGCGGTCGTGGCCGCACAACCCGATCAGCCCGAGGTGCACCTGCGCCCCAATAAACTGGTCGAATACAAACACGTGGCCATGATCATGGCCACGGCGCAGCGTCTGGGGGTGACCAAGATCGGCATCGTCGGCAACGAGCAGTTCCTCTGAACTTTTTCGCAAGCAAAGGCATCCCACGAGCCATGAAGTCTCCGCGCGTTCCTGTCCTCGCCACGCTGCTGACCGTGGTGGCCCTGAATTGCAGCTGGTCCGTGGCACACGCCCAGGGTCTGCGCGCCGAAGTCGGCAAACCGCTGCAGCAGGCATCCGACCTGCTGAAAGCCGGCAAGGCCCGCGAGGCCCTGGCCAAGGTGCGCGAGGCCGAAGCGGTGAGCGGCAAGTCGGCCACCGAGCAGACCACCATCGACCGCATGAAGGCGGCCGCCGCGCAGCGAGCCGGCGACCACGGCGCCGCCATCCAGGCGCTGGAGAACCTGTACGAACGTGGGGCGGGCGACAAGGGTCAGCTGGCCGAGCAGCTGGCCTCGGCTTACGCCCAGCAGCGCAACAACGGCAAGGCCACCGAATGGCTGAACCGGGCCATCTCGGCTGGCAACACCGGCGGCAGTGTCCGGCAGATGCAGGCTTATCTCCAGGGCGCCAGTGGCGACTACGCCGCCATCGCCAAGGACGCAGCCGCCTCGGTCGCCAGCGCCGAACAAGCCGGTCGCCGCCCTGACGAAGGCGACCTGCTGCGCCTGGCCGACGCGCAGCAACGCACCGGCAACAACAACGGCTACGTGGTCACGCTGGAAAAGCTGCTGGCCCACTATCCGAAGAAGGACTACTGGACCGCCTACCTGAGCCGCCTGCCGCGAAAGGCCGGTTTTGCCGACCGTTTTGCGCTGGACCTGCTGCGCTTGCGCCTGGCCAGCGGCACGTTGGCCAAGACCGACGAATACATGGAAATGGCGCAGCTCGCGCTGCAGGCCGGCTTGCCCGCCGAAGCGCGTCGCATTGCCGACCAGGGCTTTAAGAGCGGCGCGTTGGGCACCGGCCCGGAAGCAGCACGCCACCAACGTCTCCGTGACCTGGCCATCAAACAAGAAGGTGAAGCGCAGGCCAGCCTGGCCACTCAGGCGGCCGATGCGGCGAGCTTCAAGGAAGGTGACGGCCTGGTGCGTGTGGGTTATGCCTACGTGTCCATCGGTGAAGTCGACAAGGGCATCGGCCTGATCCAGCAGGGCATCGCCAAGGGCAATCTGAAGCGGGCCGAAGATGCCAAGTTGCGCCTCGGCATGGCCCAGTTGCAGTCGCCCAAGGCCAAGACAGCAGCCGTGCAGACGCTGCGCAGCGTCAAGGGCAACGACGGCGTGGCCGAGATCGCCCGCCTGTGGACCATCCTCGGCGCACCCTGACGGCTCTGACCGGCGCTTAGGGTGCCCGACCGAGCGCCCGACAGAGCGCCACACGGTGCGGCCCACGTGAGCAGCACAGCCCCGCCCCCCTACGTCCAGGCGCTGGGGGATGGTGTGTTTGCCATCGACACCGCATTCCAGCGCGATCACTTCGACGCCGCCTACCTGGTGGTGCATGGCGGCAGAGCCGCCTTCATCGACACCGGCACCAATGACGCCGTGCCGCGCCTGCTGGCCACGCTGCAGGCCCTGGGCTTGAAGCCGGGTGACGTGGACTGGGTGATTCCCACCCACGTGCACCTCGACCACGCCGGCGGGGTTGGCCTGCTGATGCAGCACTTGCCCAGGGCGCGGGCGTTGGTGCACCCTCGCGGTGCCCGCCATCTGGTCGACCCCGGCAAGCTGTGGGCCAGTGCCACGGCGGTGTATGGCGCCGAAGAGATGGCACGGTCCTACGGTGAAGTGGTGCCGGTGCCGGCAGCCCGGGTCGACACCTCGCATGACGGCATGACCGTGCACTTGGCCGGCCGCCCGCTGCTGCTGGCCGACACGCCTGGTCATGCCCGTCACCACCACTGCATCTGGGACGCCAGCTCGGGCGGCTGGTTCACCGGCGACACCTTCGGGCTGAGCTACCGCGAGTTCGACACCGCGCAGGGCGCCTGGATCGTGCCCACCTCGACGCCGATGCACTTCGACCCCGAACCCCTGCGGCAGTCCATCCAGCGCCTGCTGGCCCAGCAGCCCCGTTGCATGTACCTCACGCACTTCGGCCGTGTACAGGACGTGCCGCGGCTGGGTGCGCTGTTGCTGTCGCTGCTGGATGACATGGCCACCCTCGGCCGCCAGTTGCGCCACGCGCCTGACAGGCACCAGGCACTGAAACAAGGGCAGCTCGGGATTTTTGCGCGCAGCCTGGAGGCCCACGGCTATGCAGGCAGCCTGACGCAGATCGAGCAGCTCTTGGCCATGGACCTGGAGCTGAATGCCCAGGGTTTGGCCATCTGGCTGGACCGCCGGCCTTCGACAGACCGTGAACAAGGCGGCTAAAGCTTCACATTTCCAGGGTTCGATCTGCTGGCTGCACTCAAAAATGTTGCAGTGCAACCGAAAGACCGGGCACGGCGTGTGGGTGAGATTGCCTTCCCACCCGGCGACCCAAACCTTCCCTGGAGTACCCCCTTGCGCAACAACCAACCCGTCACCGCGGTCGAGTATCCCTTTCCTCGTGGCGAAACGCTGGTTTCCACCACCGACCTGAAGGGACGCATCCTCTACTGCAACCCGGCCTTCGTGGCGGTCAGCGGCTACGACAAGGGCGCACTGCTGGGTCAGCCGCACAACCTGATCCGACATCCCGACATGCCCGAAGAGGCATTCCGCGACATGTGGGAAACCATTGCCAGCGGCCAGCCTTGGTCGGCCCCGGTCAAGAACCGGCGCAAGGACGGCAACTTCTATTGGGTCATGGCCAACGTGACCCCGCTGATGGACGGTGGCACCCCGGTGGGCTATATGTCGGTGCGCACCGAGCCCACCCGCGAGCAGGTGGCCGCCGCCGAAGCGCTGTACCGCACGATGCGTGAAGAAAAGGCGGCCGGGCAGCGCCTGCACCGACTGGATGGGGGCACACTGCGCCACGACAGCCTGGGTGGACGGGTCAAACGCGCACTGGCGCTGGGTGTGGGCGGGCGTGTGGCACTGCTGACCGGTGGCCTGAGCGCCGTGGCCGCCACCGCATCGGCGTGGACCGGCGGCACGCCGGGCGCGCTGACCTGGGGGGTGGTTGCGACTTCGGCCCTGGTGGGCGCGGTGGTCGGCCGGTGGGTGGTGGGCCAGCTGACGCTGGCGCCAGTGGCACAGATGGTGAGCACCGCCAACCTCATGGCCGCTGGCGACCTGACACAGCGCATCGATGCCAGCGGCGACGACGTGCTCGGCCGCATGGCACGTGCCTTGTCGCAGCTGAACGTGAACCTGCGCTCGATCGTGCGCGATGCCCGCAACGAGGTCGACCACATGCGTGACGCCACGCATGAAATCGCCGCCGGCAACCAGGACCTGTCCTCGCGCACCGAGTCGCAGGCGGCCAGCCTGGAAGAAACCGCGTCTTCGATGGAGCAGATCACCAGCACCGTGCGCAACAGCGCCGCGTCGGCCGCGCAGGCCTCGGAACTGGCCCAGCGTGCCAGCGATGTGACGCAGCGTGGCGCCGAAGCGATGAACGAAGTGACACGCACGATGCACGTCATCAGCGACTCCTCGCGCCGCATCGGCGACATCATCGGTGTCATCGACAGCATCGCCTTCCAGACCAACATCCTGGCGCTCAACGCCGCCGTCGAAGCCGCACGTGCCGGCGAGCAGGGCCGTGGCTTCGCGGTGGTGGCTTCCGAAGTGCGTGCACTGGCCCAGCGCAGCAGCAATGCGGCGCGCGAGATCAAGCAGCTGATCAGCGAATCGAACGAGAAGGTCGACGCCGGCAACCGCCTGAGCGACGAAGCGCAGAAGACGATGGAAGGTGCGCTGCAGACCGTGCGCCAGGTGACACACGTCATCGGCGAAATCAGCACCGGTGCGCAGGAGCAGCTGACCGGCATCTCGCAGGTCAACGAGGCGGTGGCGCAGATGGATTCCCTGACGCAGCAGAACGCGGCGCTGGTGGAACAGATCGCGGCTTCGGCCGTGCAACTGCAGGGGCAGGCCGCTTCGGTGTCCGAGGCGGTGCAGGTCTTCAGGCTCGAAGGCCACACGTCGGGCAGCACCGACGCGGTGGCCCTGCGCAAACGCGCGCGTGCAGAAGCGGAAGCCGAGACCGTTTGATGCCAGGTTTCCGATGCAACCGTTCTGATGCGCCGCATCTGACGCACTGAAGACGCAAGCACACCCAGGGCCGGCAGCTACACTGCCGGCCCTTACCGTTTCAGCGCAGGCAGCAGATGGCAACAGGTGTGCACTTTGGCTTCGAAGGCCGCGTCATGGTGGTCACGGGCGCGGCACAGGGCATCGGCCAGGCCTGTGTGCGCCGGCTGCTGAAAGACGGCGCCGCCGTGGCGTTGTGGGACGTGGCCGACAGCGCAGGCCAGGCCTTGGTCACCGAGCTCCAGTCCACGGGCGCACAGCTCGCCTACTTCCACTGCAACGTCGCCGACAAGGCCCAGGTCGATGCCGCACTGGTCAACACGCTGGCCCGTTTCGGCCGTGTCGACGGCCTCGTCAACAACGCCGGCATCTTCAAGGCCGCGCCTTTCCTCGAGGTCAGCGAAGCCGACTGGGACGCCGTCATTGCCGTCAACCTGAAAGGCAGCTTCCTGGTGGGCCAGGCGGTCGCACGGCAGATGGTGGCGCAGGGCAGTGGCGCCATCGTCAACATGAGTTCGGTCAACGGCACGCTGGCCATCCCCACCATCGCCAGCTACAACGCCAGCAAAGGTGCCATCAACCAGCTGACACGGGTGATGGCGCTGTCGCTGGCCGACCAGGGTGTGCGTGTCAACGCCGTCGCGCCCGGCACCATTGCCACTGAACTGGCGCGCTCGGCGGTGCTGACCAGCGAAGAAGCCAAGGCCCGCATCCTGAGCCGCACGCCGATGAAACGCCTGGGCGAACCCGAAGAGATCGCCGACGTCGTGGCCTTCTTGCTGAGCGACGCGGCCAGCTACGTCACCGGCGAGATCGTGGTCGTGGACGGCGGGCGCATGACCTTGAACTACACCGTGCCGGTCTGAACGATCAGGCGGCGGCCGGCAGCGGCCGCTTCTCTTGAATGGGCAGGTGGATCAACGCCGCGGCCACGGCCAGCAGGATGTCGGCATACCAGATCCAGTCGTAGGATCCATTGGCTTCGAAGGCCTTGCCGCCCAGCCAGGCGCCCAGGAAACCGCCGATCTGGTGTGTGACCATCACCAGACCGAACAGCGTGGCCATGTTGGCCGGCCCGAAAAAACGCGCCACCAGCCCGGCCGTGGGCGGCACGGTGGACAGGAAGGTCAAGCCCATCACGGCAGCAAACAGCAGCATCACCGGTGTGGTTTTGGGCGCCAGCACGAACACCAGCACCGCGACGGCGCGGATCAGGTAGATGGCCACCAGCAGGTGTTTCATCGGCAGCCGGCCCTTCTGCCAGCCCATCAGGAAGCCGATGCCGATGCTGCCCACGATGTTGAAGAGGCCCAGCATCGCCAGCGACCAGGCGCCCACATCCGGTGGCAGGCCGCATGAAGCCACGACCCCGGGCAGGTGCGTGGCCAGGAAAGCAACGTGAAAGCCGCAGACGAAGAAGCCGGCGGCCAGCAGGCGGAAGCTGCGGTCGGCCAAGGCCACTCGCACGGCCTCGCGGGTGCCGACACGGGGCGCAGCACCCGCTGCAGCCGGCGTGTGTGGCAGCCCCCGCAGCGCCCAGGCTGCGGGCAAGGCCAGCAAGGTCACGAAACCCATCGTCTGCACCGCCGCCACCCAGCCAGACGCGGTGGTGATGGTCTGCGCGACGGGCGCAAAGACGAACTGACCGAAGGAACCGCCCGCATTCACCACACCGGTGGCCAGTGCGCGTTTCTCCGGCGCCACCAGGCGTGTCGTGGCGGCCATCAGCACCGACGGTCCGGCCATGCCGGCGCCACCTGCAGCCAGGATGCCGATGGCAAAGATCAGCCCGGCCGTGCTTTGCATGTGTGGAATCAGCAGCGTGCCCACCGCCACCAGCACGATGCCCACCACCAGCACACGGCCGGGGCCCTGACGATCGGCCACGATGCCGGCCAGCGGCTGCGTCAGGCCCCACCACAGCTGTCCGAACGCAAAGGCCAGGCTCACGCTGGCCAGGCCCAGGCCGGTGTGGCTGTTCAGGTTGCCCAGGAACAGACCCATCGACTGGCGCACGCCCATCGTCAGCGCAAAGATGCCGGCGGCCGCCAGCATCACCAACATGAAGGGCCGCACCTGCGGCGCTGTGGGGCGAAGCTCAGTCATGGCCGGCTGCCGGGTCCGACGAAGCCGAAGCAGCCATCAAGGCCAGGCACTCGTCGATCAAGCCGTGCAAGGCCGCCACCCGATGCACGCCCAGTTTGTCGTTCAGCGCCAGTTGCGCGCGCTTCCAAGCCCGCTGGGCCTGGGCACGCAGCGCCACGCCGGCGGGCGTGGCGTGCACCAGGCGGCTGCGTGCGTCTTCACCCACCTGCACCTGCGCCAGGCCCTTGTCGAGCAGCGGCTGCAGGTTGCGGCTGAGCGAGGACGGCTCCAGGCCCATGGCCTGCGCCAGTTCGCCCAGGCGCACCGGACCCAGCTTGACCACATGCGACAGCAGCGAGTACTGCGTGATGTGCAGGCCCGTCGGTGCCACGAAGGCTTCGTAGTGTCGGGTCACGCTGCGGCTGAGCTGGCGCAGCTTCAGGTTCGTGCAGCCGCGGGGTGCAGCGGTGTTCGTGTCGCCTATCGGGCCGATGTCGGGCATGGTCGCCTGCTATAGTTGCATATGCAACTTTAAACCCTGTGCAAAGGAAAGTCCATGGACCCGCACGACACCTTGGCTGACTGGCTGACAGCCGAAGAAGCGCAGCGCGCGCGAAACGCCAGCGGGCCCGGCGCCGGTGTCGCTTCGCCCGAAGTGGCCGCCTCGATGACCGGCCTGCAACTGCTGCAGGCCACCTTGCGCGGTGAGCTGCCCCACGCCGCCATCGCCACCACGCTGGACTTCCTGCTCATCGCCGTCGAACACGGCAAGGCCGTCTTCCAGGGCACACCCGGCCCCGCCCACCTGAACCCGATGGGCGGTGTGCACGGCGGCTGGTATGCAACGCTGCTGGACTCGGCCCTGGGCTGTGCGGTGCACAGCGCGCTGCCGCTGGGCAAGGCCTACACCACGCTGGAGCTGAAGGTGAACCTGGTGCGTGCCATCACACCGCAGGTGCGGCGTGTGCGCGCCGAAGGCAGCGTCATCCACCTGGGCGGCCAGACCGCGACCGCCGACGCCCGCCTGGTGGGCCCCGATGGCCGGCTGTACGCACACGCATCGACCACCTGCCTGGTGTTCGACCTGCAGCGCAGGAAAGCCTGACACGATGACCGTGCCGGCGGCCACCGCCGGCATCGACGCTCCGTTATCCTGAGGCCCGGGCTGCAGACCGGCTCGCGCCCCCAGCACTGCGCCGGGTGCAGATCAACTTCTTCGATGAACGGCACACCCTCCATGCAACTCCTCCACACCATGCTGCGCGTGGGCAACCTGCAGCGATCGATCGACTTCTACACACAGGTGTTGGGCATGAGCCTGCTGCGCACCAACGAGCGCCCCGACCAGAAGTACGACCTGGCCTTTGTCGGTTATGGCCGCAACCCCGAACACGCCGAGATCGAGCTGACCTACAACTACGGCGTCGACAGCTACGAGCTGGGCAGCGCCTTCGGCCACATCGCCATCGGCGTGCCCGACGTGGCCGCCACCTGCACGGCCGTGCGCGACAAGGCTGCCGCGCTGGGTGGTGCCATCACACGCGAGGCGGGTCCGGTGAAGGGCGGCAGCACCGTCATCGCCTTCATCACCGACCCCGACGGCTACAAGATCGAGCTCATCCAGCGTCCGGCCTGAGCAAAACGCCACCCTTCATTGCTGGCGCCATGTACCTGCCCCGCCACTTCGAGCAGCACGATCCGCTCGCCCTGCACGGGCTGCTGCGTGATCACCCGCTGGCCACGCTGGTCACCACCTCGGCCGAAGGCCTGTGTGCCGACCACGTGCCGCTGGAATTCGACGCGAGCTCGGGGCCACACGGCACCTTGTTCGGTCATGTCGCCCGCGCCAACCCCTTGTGGCAGCACGCCAACGGCACACCGGTGCTGGCCGTGTTCAACGGACCGCAGGCTTATGTGAGCCCGAGCTGGTACCCGAGCAAGGCCGCCACGCACAAGGTGGTGCCCACTTGGAACTATGCCGTGGTGCACGCCCACGGTGTGCTGGAAGCGGTGGAAGATGCACCTTGGCTGCACCGACTGGTCAGCCGGCTGACACACCACCACGAGAGCGGCCGCGAGGCGCCTTGGGCGGTGTCGGACGCACCCGACGACTACGTGCAGCCCATGCTGCGCGCCATCGTCGGCATCCGCATCCCGCTGACGCGGCTGGTGGGCAAGTGGAAGGTCAGCCAGAACCGCCACGAAGCCGACCGCCTGGGCGTGGCCCAGGGTCTGCAGGACAAGGCCAGCGCCATGGCCCGGCTGGTGCTCGACACGGGCTCACCCCGAAAGGACACGCCATGAAAACCGTCACCCTCGTCGCTTCACTGCTGCCGGCCCTGGCCGGGTCGGCGGCGCAGGCCCAGCAGCTGCGCCCCGGCCTGTGGGAGCACCAGATGACGATGAAAACCGGCGGCGGCGAACTCGAAGCGGCCATGGCCAAGATGCAGGCCCAACTGGCCGCGATGCCACCCGAAAAGCGCAAGCAGATCGAAGAGGCGATGAAGGCCCAGGGCATGGGAACCGGCATGCCCGGCGCCGGCCCGGGCATGAGCCTGAAGGTCTGCCTGACGCCGGAGCAGGCTGCGCGCAACGAAGTGCCGCAGTCGGACCCCGACGGTCAATGCAAGCAGACCCAGATGAGCCGCAGCGGCAAGACGGTGAAGTTCAAGATGGAGTGCACCGGCGAGCGCAAGGCCAGCGGCGAAGGTGAGTTCACGCTCATCAGCGACAAGGAACACCAGGGCCGCATCCGCATCACCTCGGCGCGCAAGAACCGCGACGAAACGATGGAGATGCAGACCCGCGCACGCTGGCTGGCCGCCGACTGCGGCGACGTCAAGCCACGGCCCTGAAGCCGCAGCGGGCCGGCTGGCTCAGGCGCGCAAGGCCGAAGCCGCGCGCGCCAGCTGGGTGATGCGGGCCCAATCGCCAGCCTCCACCGCGTCCTGCGGCGTCAACCACGAACCACCACAGACCTTCACGTTGGGCAGTGCCAGGAACTGCGGCGCGGTCTCCACGCTGATGCCGCCCGTGGGGCAGAACACCACATCGGGAAAGGGTCCGGCCAGCGCCTTCAACATCGGGATGCCCCCTGCAGCCGTGGCCGGGAAGAACTTCAGGAAGGCCAGCCCGTCGGCCTGCGCCGCCATCACTTCGCTGGCCGTGGCCACACCCGGCAGCAACGGCAGGCCGGCGTCGCGGCAGGCTGCGCCCACCTCGGTGGTGTAACCGGGGCTGACGCCGAACACACTGCCCGCGGCACGAGCGGCACGGGCATCGGCGGCGCTGCGGATGGTGCCGGCACCGACGATGGCTTCGGGCACCGCCCGTGCGATGGCCTCGATGGCGGCCAGAGCCGCCGGCGTGCGCATCGTCACTTCCAGCACCCGCACACCACCCGCCACCAGGGCTTGCGCCAGCGGCACCGCGTCTTGCAGGCGCTGGATGACGATGACCGGGATCACGGGGCCATGAGCGGCCAGTTCAAGGGTGTTGTTCATGGGGTCGGCATCGCCATCGTGAGCGGTTCGGGATCGGATTCGAGATCGGGCTGGCGGCTCACCGGCTAGAGCCAGGTCACGGCGCCTTCTTCGGCACTGCGCACGTTGCGCCGCATGCCGGCAAACAGTTCGCGCCCCAGGTCGTGGGCGTTGACCTCGGCCTGTTCGGGTGACAGTTGGGCGAACGGCCGCTTGGCCCATTCATCGGATGCCACCAGCGCCTGCAGTGTGCCTTGCGTGGCGTCGAGCCGGATGATGTCGCCGTCGCGCACCTTGGCCAAGGGGCCGCCAGCCAGCGCCTCGGGGCTGACGTGGATGGCCGCCGGCACCTTGCCGCTGGCACCGCTCATGCGGCCGTCGGTGACCAGCGCCACCTGGAAGCCCTTGCCCTGCAGCACCGCCAGCGGCGGTGTCAGCTTGTGCAGTTCGGGCATGCCATTGGCCCGTGGGCCCTGAAAGCGCACCACCGCCACCAGGTCGCGTTCCAGTTCCCCGGCCTTGAAGGCAGCCAACAGGGCTTCCTGGCTGTCGAAGACACGCGCGGGCGCTTCGATGACATGGCGGTCGTCTGGCACCGCCGAGGTCTTGATCACACAGCGGCCCAGATTGCCCTGCAGCAGCTTGAGGCCGCCGCTCGTGGAGAACGGGCGCGCGGCGGATCGCACGATGGTGCTGTCGCCACTGTCGGGCGGCAGCGCGGTCCAGCGCAGCTTGTCGCCGTCCATCAGCGGCAGTTCGCTGTAGGCCGGCGTGCCACGGGCCGACACCGTGGCCACGTCGGTGTGCAAGCCACCACTGACCATCAGTTCCCGCAACACATAGGCCGGGCCGCCGGCGGCCTGGAACTGGTTCACGTCGGCACTGCCGTTGGGGTACACACGGGCCAGCAACGGCGTGGCGGCCGAGAGTTCGGCAAAGTCGGTCCAGTCGATGACGATGCCCGCAGCGCGCGCCACCGCCACCCAGTGGATGAGGTGGTTGGTGCTGCCACCGGTGGCCAAGAGCGCCACCATGGCGTTGACGATGACCCGCTCGTCCACCAAGCGGCCAATCGGTGTGAAGCGTGTGCTGCCGCCTTTGCCCGAGATGGCCAGCGCGGTGCGCACGGCTTCACGCGTCAGCGCTTCGCGCAAGCCCGCATGAGGATGCACAAAGGCCGCACCCGGCACGTGCAGGCCCATCGCCTCGAGCAGCATCTGGTTGCTGTTGGCGGTGCCGTAGAAGGTGCAGGTGCCGGGGCCGTGGTAAGCCGCGCTTTCGGCAGCCAGCAACTCGCTGCGGCCCACCAGGCCCTGCGCCGACTGCTCGCGAACCTTGCTCTTGGCGTCGTTGCTCAGGCCCGTGCCCATCGGCCCGGCCGGCACGAAGACACAGGGCAGATGGCCGAAGTGCAAGGCACCGATCAACAGCCCCGGCACGATCTTGTCGCACACACCCAGCAGCAGCACGGCGTCGAAGACATCGTGTGTCAGCGCCACGGCGGTGGCCATGGCGATGGTGTCGCGCGAAAACAGGCTCAGTTCCATGCCGGGCAGGCCCTGCGTGACACCGTCGCACATGGCCGGCACACCGCCGGCGACCTGCACCGTGGCGCCGTGCAGGCGGGCTTCGTCACGGATCAGCGCCGGATAAGTCTCGTAGGGCTGGTGCGCCGACAGCATGTCGTTGTAGGCCGTCACCACGCCCAGGTTCGGCGCCTTCTGCGCCACGACGCGGAACTTGTCGTTCGCTGGCAAGGCCGCAAAGGCATGGGCAACGTTGGCGCAGCCCAGGCGCTCGGCGCCGGGTGGACGACCCACCAGCCGATCGATGCGTGCCAGGTAGGCCGAACGGGTGGATTCACTGCGCTGCACGATGCGCCGCGTGACGGCCTGTACCACCGGATGCAGACCCGAAGGGGATGTAACCATGATATTCATTGTGAAGTAACCAAGTTACAGCGTCAATTCAAGTGGAAGAGCCCGCACGGGCCTCGCGGGCTGTGCGATGCTGCGGGCCGTGAGCCACACGCCCCCTGCCGAAACCCGCGCTGCCGACCACGGCGTTGGCACTGATGGCGGCACAGGCATCGGCACTGACAGCAGCACCGGCTCGATCTCACCCGACCTGATCGTGCGTGACCCCGCGACGGCCCTTTTGCAGTTGCGCCGCCAGTGGCAGGCCGCGGTGGACAAACCGGCGCAGGGCCAGCCGGGCAAGGCGGCCCTGTGGGTCTTTGGCTATGCCTCGCTGATCTGGCGCCCCGAGTTCGATGCCGCCGAGCATCGCAGCGCGTTGCTGCACGGCTGGCACCGCGCCTTGCGCATGCGGTCCCGGGTCAACCGCGGCACGCCGCAGCAACCGGGCCTGGTGTTTGCGTTGCTGCCCGGTGGTGCCTGCAAGGGCGTGGTCTACCGGCTGCGGCCAGAAACAGCCGACGCCGAACTCGACCGCTTGTGGGCACGCGAAATGCCCACCGGCGTCTACGACCCGCGCCTGCTGCCCTGCCGAACGCCGCAGGGCACCGTGCTGGCGCTGGCTTTCACGCTCAGCCGCCGCAGCGAAGCCTGCCTGCCACGCCTGCCCGACGACGAGGTGACGCACATCCTTCGCCACGCCAGCGGCCGCTACGGCACGACCTTGCAGTACCTGGCTGAAACCGCCACTGCGCTGCGCGCCAGGGGCGTGCGCGACCGCGAGATCGAGCGCCTGATGGCCCTGGCTCAGCGCCAGGGCCTGCTGTAGTCAACCGCGGCCGGCGGCCGGGCTGTCCATCGGCGCCGAATGGATGCTCGCCTGCAGGGCTTCCAGGTCGGCCGGTGTGTCGACGTCCATCAGCACGCCGGCGTCTTCGACGTCGACACCAAACGCCGGGTAACGTGCCACGACACGCCGGGCGCCGTCGTCGTTGTCCAGCAGGATCAGTTCGGAATACAACTCGGCGGCAAAGCCCACCGGGTGGCCACGCCGACCCTTGTGCTGCGCGTACACCACCGGGTGTTGTTCCAGCGCCGTGGCCACGGCCAGCAAGGTGCCGGGCTGCACCCGGGGCATGTCACCCGGCAGCACCAGCCAGCCCGGCGCACCCGAACGTTCGGCCACGCCAGTGGCGATGCTGTAGCCCATGCCGCGCGCGGCTTCGGTCGCGCCGAGCACCACCATGTCGCGTGTCGCCACCAGGCGCGCCACCAGCGGGGCCATGGCTTCGCTGGTGACCACCACCACCGGCAGCTGTGTCTGGATGGCGTGCTGCAGCGTGGCACCCAGCACGGTGAGGCCGTCGAAGGGCTGCTCGAGCTTGTGCTGCGTGCCGCCAAAACGGCTGCCACGGCCCGCAGCGGGCACGACGATGGTGGGTCTGAAACGCATTTTTTGTTTGGAGCCCACAGCGCCAGTTGCGCACCGTGGACGTCCTCCTTGCCCGGAAGAATGACCACCGTACCGGCCATCAGCTAGTGGGACCATCACTTACGTCGTTCCCCGTAAGGGATGCACCCCGGGTCGGCCGTGCATACTGCCGCATGGACATCGCCGCCCTGCGCAAGAGTTACGAGAGAGACGAGCTGGATGAAACCGCTTCGGCGGCCGACCCGCTGCAGCAGTTCCAGCGTTGGTTCGACCAGGCCCTGCAAGCACAATTGCCCGAACCGAATGCCATGACGCTGGCCACCGTGGGCAGCGACGGCAGGCCGTCGACACGCATCGTGCTGATCAAGGGCTTCGATGCCCGCGGCATCGTCTGGTACACCAACTACCACAGCCGCAAGGGCCAGGAACTGGCCCACCTGCCGATGGCTGCGCTGCAATTCCACTGGGTTGAGCTGGAACGGGTGGTGCGCATCGAGGGCCGCGTCGAAATGACCAGCGCCGAAGAGTCCGACGCCTACTACGCCACCCGCCCGCTCGATTCACGCCTGGGCGCCTGGGCCTCGCCACAGAGTCAGGTTATCCCCTCGCGCGCGGTTCTGCTGACGGGTGCTGCCAAGGCCGCGGCATTGCACGCGCTGAACCCGCCCCGGCCACCCCACTGGGGCGGCTACCGCCTGGTGCCCGACCGCTGGGAATTTTGGCAAGGCCGCAAGAGCCGCCTGCACGACCGCCTGCGTTATCGACAGGCAGCCGGCGACTGGATCAGGGAGCGCCTGGCGCCGTGACGCGGGCGGGTGGCTCGGCCTGCCGCAGCACACGCTGCGGGAAGGGGATCTCGACCCCCATCTCGTCGAAGAGCTTCAGCAGCGCCAGGTTGACCTGCGAACGTGGCCCCAGCAAGCCCTTGTCGGGGTCGGCGATCCAGAAGCCCACGGTCAGCTCCAGTCCGTCGGCGGCGAAGTTGCTGAGCAGCACGCCCGGGGCCGGGTCGTCGATGACCCGCGGCACCTGGGCCACCACCTCCAGCATGCGCGGCATCAGCGCTTCCAGGTCGGTGCCGTAGGCCACCTGCACCACCGTGTTGAGCCCCACCTTGGGGTCGGCCAGCGATGAGTTTTCGACCCGCTGCGTGATCATCATCTCGTTGGGCACGATGCTCTCGCGCCCGTTCAGCGCGCGGATCACGGTGTAGCGCGTGGTGATGTCGGTGATGCGGCCCTCGAAGTTGTCGACCCTGACGGTGTCGCCGATGCGCATGCTGCGTTCGGCCAGGATCACAAAACCACTGATGTAGTTGGCCGCCAGCTTCTGCAGGCCAAAGCCGATGCCGACACCCAGCGCGCCGCCCAGCACACCCAGCGCCGTGAGGTCGATGCCGGCGGCCGACAGCGCAAACACCAGGCCCATGAACAGCAGCACGGCACGCAGCGCGTTGGCCGCCATCTTGCGGATGCTGATGTTGTCGGTGGCGCCCTGCAACAGGCGCGCTTCCAGCAGCGAGCTCACCCACAGCGCCAGCAGCAGCGCCATCACGGCCGTGATGGCCGCTTCCAGCATGCTGCGCACCGAAACCTGCGTGCTGCCCAGCTTCCAGGTGATCTCGTCCAGTTCCTGCAACAGCAGCGGCAGCACACCGGTGACCCACAGCACCATCGCGATCCAGGCCAGCCACGACACGCTGCGTTCGACGATGCGCATCAGCGCCGAATTCGGGAATGTCACGGTCAGCACGCGCACCGTGAGCCGGATGACAGCCAGCGACAGCAGGATCGGCACGACAAGCTTGAAGACCGCGATCGGCACCGCGTCCTGCAGCAGCCAGCGCGCCAGCAGCGCCAGCAGCAGTGCCAGCATGGGGAACAGCGCGCCGTCGATGATGCGGTCGCCGAACCAGGTCGAGCCGGGCGTTGGCTTGCTGCCGCGCAGCAGGCGCACCAGGGCCCAGGCCAGCACCAGGCAGCCGATGAAGATGGCCAGTTCGACCAGCGCCGTGGGCTTCAGCAGCCCGCTGGCCAGCTGGCCGATCTCTGCGGCCGACAGCGTGGGGGACATGGTTCAGGCGTGAAGAGGGAAACGGAATTCGGTCGACGGCTCAGGCCACGTCGGCCAGCACCCGCACGTGCGCCGCCACGCTGCGTGCCAGGGCGCTGAGGCTGTAACCGCCTTCCAGGCACGACACGATGCGGCCGTTCGAGTGACGGCGCGCCACCTGCACCAGCTGCTGCGTGATCCAGGCGTAGTCGTCCTCGACCAGCGCCATCTGGCCCAGGTCGTCTTCGCGGTGGGCATCGAAGCCGGCGCTGATGAAGACCATCTCGGGCTCGAAGCGGTCCAGCTCCGGGATCCACATGTCCAGAATGGTCTGGCGCACAGCCGGCCCGCGTGTGTACGGCGCCACCGGCACGTTGACCATGTTCGTGCCCTTGGGCACGGCGCCGCTGTAGGGGTAGAGCGGGTGCTGGAAGAAGCTGCACATCAGCACACGCTCGTCGCCAGCGATGATGTCTTCGGTGCCGTTGCCGTGGTGCACGTCGAAGTCGATGATGGCCACGCGCTTCAGGCCGTGCACGTCCAGCGCATGTCGCGCCGCCACGGCCACGTTGTTGAAGAAGCAGAAGCCCATCGTCTCGTCACGCGTGGCGTGGTGGCCCGGTGGGCGCACCGAGCAGAAGGCGTTGCGTGCGCGGCCGCTGAGCACGTCGTCGGTGGCAGCCACTGCCGCGCCGGCGGCGAACAACGCAGCCTGCAGCGTGCCCGGGCCGGCGATGGTGTCGGGGTCCAGCGCACGCGGTTCACCGGCGGCCTGCACCTGCTGCAGCAGGTCTTGCAGTTCGTTGACGTAGTTGCTGGTGTGGGCGCGGGCCAGCTGTTCCAGCGTGGCGGCGGGTGCTTCGCGGTAGTCGAGTGCCACGTCCAGGCCGGTGGCCAGCAGGTGGTCGGCGATGGCGTCCAGCCTTTGCGGGCATTCCGGATGGCCGGGCCCCATGTCATGGCCACGGCAGGCGGGATGGCTGTAAAACGCTGTGCTCATCGTCGGATTGTGTCCCCGGCTTATCAGTTATGGTCTTGCGCATGGACGCAAGCCTCACGCGCCAGCTGTCCAGGCTGGCTGACCAGATTAGCACGATCGTTGTCGGCAAACGGCCGCAGATCGAAGACTGCATCGCCTGCCTGCTGGCCGCCGGCCACCTGCTGATCGAAGACGTGCCGGGGGTCGGCAAGACAACGCTGGCTCACGCGCTGGCGGTTTCGCTGGGGCTGGACTTCCGCCGGGTGCAGTTCACCGCCGACCTGATGCCATCCGACCTGATCGGCGTCAGCGTGTTCGAGCGTGCGAAGGACGCCTTTGTCTTCCACCCCGGGCCGGTGTTCGCCCAGGTGCTGCTGGCCGATGAAATCAACCGCGCCGGGCCGAAGAGCCAGAGCGCGCTGCTCGAAGCCATGGAAGAGCAGCAGGTGTCGGTGGAAAACGAGACCCGGCCGCTGCCCAAGCCCTTTTTCGTGATCGCCACGCAAAACCCGAGCGACCAGCTCGGCACCTACCCCTTGCCGGAGAGCCAGCTCGACCGCTTCCTGCTGCGCATCACGCTCGGTTACCCCGACCGCGCGGCCGAACGCGAACTGCTGGCCGGTGGTGACCGCCGCCACGCCACGGCTTTGCTGAAGCCCATCATGACACCGCAGGAGCTGATGGCCGCGCAGCAGCAGGTGCTGGCCGTGCGCGCAGCGCCGCCGCTGCTGGACTACTTGCAGGCGCTGATCGCCGCCACCCGTTCCGGCGCCTGGTTCACGCAGGGCCTGAGCCCACGTGCCGGCATTGCCGCGCTGCGCGTGGCCAAGGCCCGTGCACTGCTGGGCGGGCGTGACTACGTCGCGCCAGACGACCTGCAAGCCATCCTGCCGCAGGCCATCGCACACCGGCTGGTGCCCGTGGCGGGCGCCGGGCGTGGGCCGGTCGAACAGGTGCGCGCCATGGTCGAGGCAACGCCGATTCCATGACCCCCCGCGCGCGATTCCGCCAGTGGTGGCAGAACCGCCTGCCGCTCACCGACACCTGGGAACTGGGCCAGCGCAACATCTACATCCTGCCCACACGGGCCGGTTTCACCTTCGTCGGCACGCTGATCGTGATGCTGGTGGCGGCCATCAACTACCAGTTGAATCTGGGCTACGCGCTGACCTTTTTGCTGGCTGGCGCCGGCTTGGTGTCGATGCACCTCACACACGGCAACCTGCGCGGCCTGACGCTGCACCTGCGGCCGCTGAACAGCGGTTTTGCGGGCGAAGCTGTGCAGCTGGACGTGGTGCTCAGCAACCCCGGGCGCGAACGTCACGGCCTGGCGCTGCGCTTCGAAGACCGCAGCCAGTTCGGCCCCGCCACCGCCTGGTGCGACGCACCGGCCGGTGGCCAGGCCGGCGCCCACCTGAGCTTCGTGCCACCCCACCGCGGTTGGCACCCGGCGCCTGCGCTGGTGCTGGAAACGCTGTTTCCCTTCGGCCTGTTCCGCGCCTGGACGGTGTGGCGGCCGGCCGCGCGTGCGCTGGCCTGGCCGCAGCCCGAACACCCGGTGCCGCCGCTGCCGCACAACGCCAGCACCGCGGGCGACGAACACGCCAGACACCGCAGCACGGGCAGTGAGCTCGACGGTGTGCGCCCCTGGCGGCGCGGCGACACGATGCGCCAGGTGGTGTGGAAAAAAGTTGCGCGCAGCGGCGAGCTGGTGAGCCGCGAAACCGCCGGCACCGCCAGCCGCGCGCTGTGGCTGGACTGGTCCGAGGCTGGCGTGGCCGGCACCGAAGCCCGCCTGTCGCGGCTGGCGGCCTGGGTGCTGCTGGCCGACCGTGAAGGCCTGGATTGCGGACTGCGGCTGCCCGGTCGCGAGCTGCCGCCGCAAAACGGCGACGCCCACCGCCGCGCTGCGCTGGACCTGCTGGGGCAATGGTCATGATCGGCGCCCTTCGCGAGCGCCTGGCACACCTGCCGCGCGACACCCGCGACACCCTGTTCCAGTTGGCCGTGATCGGCTGGACGGTGGCCCCGCACCTGCTGCACCTGCCTGCGTGGTGCGGCTTCATGACCGTGGCCCTGCTGCTGTGGCGTGCCCGCCTGGCGCTGCGGGCTTCCGCCTTGCCCAACCGCTGGGTGGTCAGCGCCATCCTGGTGCTGGCCGGCGCCTTGACGCTGTGGGGCGAACGCACGCTGCTGGGCAAGGAAGCGGGCATCACGCTGCTGGTGGTGCTGATGTCGCTGAAGACGCTGGAACTGCGCGCACGTCGCGACGCACTGGTGGTCTTCTTCCTGGGTTTTTTCCTGGTCCTGACCCACTTCCTGTATTCGCAGTCGCTGCTGACCGGGCTGTGGCTGCTGGTGGCGGTGTGGGGCCTGCTGACCGCGCTGGTGCTGGCCCACATGCCGGTGGGCCGGCCGCCGCTGAAACGCGCCGGCGCGGTGGCCGCCCGCGCGGCGGCGCTGGGTGTGCCGGTGATGGTGGTGCTGTTTGTGCTGTTCCCGCGCATCGGCCCGCTGTGGGGCCTGCCGCAAGATGCCGTGGGCCGCACCGGCTTGTCGGGCACCTTGCGCCTGGGCGGCGTGGCGTCGATTGCCGAAGACGATTCGGTGGCCCTGCGCCTGCGGTTTTTCGGCCCGGTGCCGCGCCCCGAACAGCTGTATTTCCGCGGTCCGGTGCTCAGCACCTTCGACGGCCGCGAGTGGACACGCCTGGTGCCCAGCTTCCAGGTCCAGCACCGCCCGCGGCTGGAACTGCAGCTGCAAGGCGAAGCGCTGAACTACGAAATGACCGTCGAACCCAGCCAGCTGCCGCTGTTGCCGCTGCTGGAAATGACGCCGAACCTGCCCGGCAGCGCGCCGCGCATCGAAGGCTGGCTGCTCACGCACCGGCCCGACGGCCAGTGGCAGACCGACCGGCCGATCATCGAACGCCAGCGCGTGCAAGCCGCCGCCTGGCTGAACCACCGCCACGGGCCGGTCGAGCCGGTGCTGGGCCTGCGCGACCTGGTCGACCTGCCACCCAACACCAACCCGCGCACCTTGCAGTGGGCCGCCGAACTGCGCCAGCGGCCCGAGCTGGCCACGGCCGACGCCACGGGCTTGGCCAACGCCGTGCTGCAGCACATCCGCACGGGCGAGTTCACCTACACGCTGGAGCCCGGCCCCTACCCTTCCACGCTGACCGGCCACGCCATCGACGAGTTCTGGCTCGACCGCAAGCTGGGTTTCTGCGAACACTTTGCCAGCGCCTTCGTGGTCATCATGCGGGCGCTGGACGTGCCGGCGCGCATCGTCACCGGCTACCAAGGGGCCGACCCTGATCTGCAGGACGGCTACATGGTCGTGCGCCAGCGCAACGCCCACGCCTGGGCCGAAATCTGGCAGCCGGGCCGTGGCTGGCTGCGTGTCGACCCGACGGCCGCGGTGGCGCCCGACCGGGTGCAGCGCGGCCGCAGCCTGGCCCCCCCACCAGGCTTGATGGCCGGTGCCATGAACAGCATCAGCCCGGCTTTTGCGGCGCAGCTGCGCGGCGCCTGGGAAACCGTCAACAACCGCTGGAACCAGTGGGCGGGCAGCAGTTCGACCTGCTCAAGCGCCTGGGCTTCAGCAGCCCGAGCTGGCAGGACCTGGCCTCGACGCTGATCCTGCTGCTGTGTTCCGCTGCCCTGGCCGGCGCCGCCTGGGCCTGGTGGGACCGCCGCCGGCAAGACCCCTGGCAGCGGCTGCAGACGCGGGTCATGCGCCAGTTGCAGAAGCTGGGCGTGGCCGTGCAAGCCCACCACGCGCCCCGCGAACGCGCGGCGCGGGTTCGGCAGGCCCTGGGCGAACGGGGCCGGGCGCTGGCGGACGCACTGGAAGCCCTGGACCGCCAACGTTATGGCGGCGCCGGCACGGCGGTGGCGCTGGCCGGCTGGTGGCGCGGCTTCCGCCGCGAGCTGGCGGCCCTGCGCTGAGCGAAAACCCGGCCCGCCAAGCAAAAGGCCCGGCGACAGGCCGGGCCTTGCCGATGCAGCCCCCAGAAACAGGGGCTGACTGTTCAGGAACGGTGCATCAAGCCCGTGCGCTGGCGCGCGACTGACGCAGCACCAGGGCGCCGATGCCCAAGGCCATCATCAGCCAGGTGCCGGGTTCGGGAACAGCAGAGCCGACCGTGAAGTTGTCCATGCCGACATACAGCGACGCGCCGGGCGCACCCACCGTCAGGCTGCTGATGGCCAGGGTGGAAGTGAAACCGCTGAAGCTGCCGATCGCGCTCGAAGGCGTGAAGGTGGTGGTCGTGCCGTCGCTCAGGGTCAGCGTCACGGGAACGGCCTGGAACACGTCGCTGATGTTGGTGGCGTAGAAGTTGCCGCCCAGCGGACACGGTCAGCGCTTCGTTGGGCAAGTTGCTGCCCAGGAAGGTGCCATTGCCGTACAGGCCGCCTGGCGCGGAGATGGTGTAGCCGTAACCGCCGCCACTGAAGGATGCCGACGCATCACCGCTGAAGCTGGAGTCGGCAAAGGTCTCGGTGTAGGAACCGGGCGCAAGGTTGGCCTGGAAGGCGGCCAGGTTGGTGTAGACGGTGGTCTGTGCAGAAGCGACGGCCGACAAGGCCAGGCCCGCAACGGCAACTGCAAGGGAAGTAGGTTTCATACGAGGACAACTCCTGTGGGCAGGGGGTCTACGGGGCGGCCTGAACAACGACCGCGAAGTTTTGTAAAGACAGCAGATAGTGCCGACTTCCGTGCCGGATGCACCCCCCCGATTTGCGGGGTTCGGCGCTCGCTGTCGACAGCCGCGCGCCCAACGGCAGTTGCCTCGCTCAAGCGGCGCCCGCAGCGGCCGATACCGTGGTGTGCAGGTCCTGCCCCGTGGCGCCAGGGGTCGCGGCTGCGCGCCCGGCCTCCCAGACGAGCCATCAAAAGAGCAACCCCCCCATGAGCCCAGCCGTCCGCATTGCCTTGATCGGTTTCACTTCCTTCGAGCGTGCGCACATCGAGGCAGCCCTGCAACCGGCCGACGACCACGGACCGCGATACCTGGTCGGCGACGACCTGGCGGCCAGCAGCCTGGCCGTGGTCAATGCCGACGACGAGGCGGCGGTTGCGGCGGTGGTCCGGCAGGGGCGCCTGGCCAGCACGGTGATGCTGGGCACCACCCAGCGGGCCGGCGCAGCGGCTCAGTTGCCACGCCCCATCAAGCTGGTGCTGCTGTTGCGCACGCTGCAGGGGCTCGTGCAAACGGCACCGCCGATGTCAGCCGCCGTGCAACGTGTGCAGGAAGAACTGGCGCAGATGCGCCGACGCCTGGTCGCAGCCCCGGCGCCGCCCTTGCATGCGCCGACGCAGCCGGCGTCGACGCTCACGATGCCCTTCAACGAAGGCCAGGCGGCCCCTGCACGCACGGCTCACAAGCCGGTGGACCACGTGCTGGTGGTCGACGACAAGGACCTGGTGCTGCGTTTCCTGGCCACCGAACTGGAAGGGCTGGGCTTCGAAGTGCACCTGGTGCGCAGCGGCGCATTGGCGCTGGAACGGCTGGCCCGGCGGCATTACCGCCTGGTGTTCCTTGCCACCGGTCTGGACGGCCTGGACAGCTTCCACACCTGCAAGACGATCAAGCGCCAGCCCGTTGCCGACGGCCGAGCGGCGCCCACCGTGGTGATGCTGCTGGGCGAAGATGCGGCGGTGGACAAGGTGCGTGCGGAAATGGCCGGTGCCGATGCCTGCCTGAGCCAGCCCCTGAGTGCAGAAGACCTGCGGCAGGTGGTGGGAGAACACCAACCCCAGACCCCGATCGACGCGCAGACCACCCGGGCGGCCAGCACCCTCTTCTAGGCGTCTTCCGGGCGACATGTCCCCTCTGGCAGGGGGTCTCGATAATCGGGGCATGTCCGCCAACCGATCGAAGACCCACGTCCCCTTGCGCCGCGACGCCATCGGCCTGCTGCTGGGCCTGGTGGCTTTGCCCAAGTGGGCCGAAGCCGCCACGCCCACCGGTCAGGCGCGCATCGCCGCAGCAGCCAGGCCCGGCCCTTATGCCCACCACGAAGCGGCACGTGCCTTCGCTGCGGCGGCCGCCGAACGCCAGGGCCTGCCGCTGGGCTGGGTGCTGAAACAACTGGCCCAGGCGCGGCGCGAAGAAAGCGTGCGGCGCCTGATCATGCCGCCGGCTGCGGGCACGGCCAAGAACTGGGCCGCCTACCGCGCCCGTTTCATCGAACCGCGCCGCGTCGCGGCCGGTGTGGCCTTCTGGCGCGACAACGAAGCCTGGTTGCAGGAAGCACAGGACCGTTGGGGCGTGCCGGCGGAAATCGTCGTCGGCATCATCGGTGTGGAGACCTTCTACGGTCGCATCATGGGCAACTTCCGCATCATCGATGCACTGGCCACGCTGGCCTTCGACTTCCCGCCGGGCCGGCGCGACCGCAGCGAATTCTTCCGCGAACAGTTGGAGGAATACCTGGTGATGTGCCACCGCGAAGGCACTGACCCGCTCTCCATCAAGGGGTCTTATGCCGGCGCGATGGGGCTGCCGCAGTTCATGCCCGGCAGCGTGAACCGCTGGGCCGTGGACATGGACGGCGACGGCCACGTGCAGATCCACAACAACAGCGCCGACGCCGTGGGTAGCGTGGCGCACTACCTGGCCAGCTTCGGCTGGCAGCGCGACATGCCCACGCACTTCGGCGTGGCCGTGCCGGTGGACAGCGCCGACCGCGCCGCCTTGCTGGGCCCCGACATCGTGCCCACCTTCAGCGCCGAGCAGTTTGGAGAGCGTGGCGCAGTGCTGGACGAAGCCGGCCGCGGGCACAGCGGCCCGCTGGCGCTGGTGGAACTGCAGAACGGCGATGCCGCGCCCAGCTACGTGGCGGGCACGCAGAACTTCTACGTCGTGACCCGCTACAACTGGAGCAGCTACTACGCGCTGGCGGTGATCGAGCTCGCTGCCGCCGTGAAGCAGGCGCGTGCGGCCAGCCGCTGAGCCGGCCTACTGCCGCAGGCCCGCCAGGTCCAGCACAAACGCGTACTCACGCGCGTACTCCACCAGCGAAGAGAACCGCCCCGACGCACCGCCATGGCCGGCGCTCATGTTCACTGCCAGCAGCAGCGGGTTGTTGTCGGTCTTCAGCGTGCGCAAGCGGGCCACGTACTTGGCGGGTTCGAAGTACTGCACCTGAGAGTCCCACAGGCCCGTGGTCACCAGCATCGCCGGGTAGCCCTGCGCACGCAACTGGTCGTAGGGCGAATAGGACAGCATGTAGTCGTGCGCCGCCTTTTCGCGCGGGTCCCCCCACTGGGACCATTCATTGGCCGTCAGAGGAATGGTCTCGTCGAGCATGGTGCTGATGACGTCGACAAAAGGCACGTCCATCACGATGCCGCGGTACTTCTGCGGCGCTTCGTTGGCCACCACGCCCATCAGCAGGCCACCCGCAGAACCGCCGGCGGCAAACACCCGGTCGGCCGCACCCCAGCCGGCTTTCACCAAGGCGTCGGTGGCGTCGATGAAGTCCTTGAAGGTGTTTTTCTTGTTCATCAGCCGACCGTCTTCGTACCAGGCCTGGCCCAGCTCTGCGCCACCGCGCACGTGGGCGATGGCCACCACCACGCCGCGGTCGAGCAGGCTCACGCGCGGAGCTGAAAACTCGGCGTCGTAGGACATGCCGTAGGCGCCGTAACCCAGGATGTACAGCGGCGCCTGGCCGTTGGCACTGGCTTTGTCACGCCGCCACGCCAGCGTCACCGGCACACGCTGGCCGTCGCGCGCTTCGGCCCACAGGCGGCGGGTGTCGTAGGCGGATGCATCGTAGCCAGGCACGCTGCGCTGTTTGCGCAGCAGGCGCCGGCCACTGGCCAGGTGCAGGTCCCAAGTGGTGTCGGGTTGCACCATCGAGCTGATGCGAAACCGCAGGTGGGCCGCGTCGGGGTCGGGGTTGCTGTCCAGTTCCACCGTGTGCGCCGGCTGGGCGGCCACCACGGTCCAGCGGCCGGCTTGCAGCAGGCGCACTTGTGAGTCGGCATCCACCCTCTCCTGCACCGCCACGCCGGCCTTGAGCAGCGCAAAGGCTTCGATCGTGGCCTGCTCGCGGCCCGGCACCAGCGTCTTCCAGCGGCGGCGGTCGTCGGGTGTCTGCTGGGGTGCGGACACGAGCTTGAAGTTGGGCGCGCCTTCGTTGGTCTGGATGACCCAGCGGCCGCGCAGGTGGTCGGCCGTGTGGCGCACCTTGTCGCGCCGCGCCAGCACCACACGCGGCTGCGTCAGCGGACGGCGAGCGTCGATGGCACGTGTTTCTGTGGTGTCTGAGCCACCGATGGTGATCAACACGAAGCGGCGCGAAGCGCTGTGGCCCAGGCCCACGAACAAGGTCTTGTCCGCTTCGTCGAAGACCAGCGCATCGGCCGCCGCGGGCGTGCCCAGGCGATGTCGGTAGACCGGGCCGCTTTGCAGCGTGACCGGGTCTTGCCGGATGTAGAACAGCGTGCGGCTGTCGGCCGCCCAGGCGATGTCTTCGAGCACGCCGTCGATGGCCTCGGCCAGGTCCTGGCCGGTGAGCAGGTCACGCACGCGCAAGGTGTGGATGCGGCGGCCGCCGGTGTCTTCGGTCCACGCCAGCAGGCGGCCGTTCGGGCTGAAGGCATGGGCGCCCACGCTGTAGTAACCGTGGCCTGCGGCGCGGGTGTTCTGGTCCAGCACCAGTTCGCGCCGCGCGCGTGGGTCGGGTCTCTCGCGGTTGCCACGCTGGCGGTAGAGCAAGGGGTACTCACCCCCAGCCTTGAACTCACGCCAGATCCAGAAACCGCCGTCGTAGGCCGGCGCTGTGCTGTCGTTTTCCTGGATGCGGCTGCGCATCTCGGCGACCAACTTGTCCTGCAGCCCTTGCAGTGGCGCCAGCACGGCCTGCGTGTGGGCGTTTTCGGCTTCCAGGTGGCGCAGGATCTCCGCGCGCTTGACCTTGGGGTCGTCGTCGCGCAGCCAGTGGTACTCGTCGACACGCTCGCCATGCGGGCCCTTGACGACATGGTGGACGGTGGGCGCCACGGGCGGCGCCGCGAGAGCGGCCGCGGTGGCGGCAGACAGCAGGATCATGGGCAGCCAGGCTCGCAAGGACATGCAAACCATCATAGGGGCCGCGGACCAGGCCCGACGACCCCCAGGCCGTCAAGCCGGCATCAAGCCGGCATCAAGCGGCCATCGGCACCAGGAAGTCGCGACTGATGCCCACGCCCAGGTCGTTGACGCGGTCCAGGAACTGCGTGAGGTAGGCGTGCAGCCCCGTCGCCAGGATCTCGTCGATGCGGCCGTAGCGCAAGTCGCTTTGCAGGCGGCCGGCGCGGCGCAGCGTTTCGCTGCTCTGCTGGTTGGCCACCAGGGCCAGATTGGCCACCGCTTCGTTCATGCAGGCGGCCAGGGAACGGGGCATGTCGGGGCGCAGGATCAGCAGCTCGGCCACCTTCTCGGGGTGGATCACGTTGCGGTAGACCTTGCGGTAGATCTCGAAGCCCGACACCGACCGCAGGATCGCGCTCCAGTGGTAGAAATCCACCTCTTCCTGCAGCTTGCTCGCATCGGGGCCGAAGTAGTCACCGCCGTTCAAGGCCTGGAACTTGACGTCCAGCAGACGTGCGGTGTTGTCGGCCCGTTCCAGGAAGGTGCCGATGCGCAGGAAGTACAGCGCTTCGTCCTGCAGCATGGTGCCCACCGTCACACCGCGGCTCAGGTGGCTGCGGAACTTGACCCACTCGAAAAAGCTGGCCGGGTCACGTTCGAAGGCGCCGCCCTTGAGCATGCGGTTGAACTCGAGCCAGGTCTGGTTTTGCGTTTCCCACACTTCCGTCGTTAGCGCACCACGCACCGCGCGCGCGTTTTCGCGCGCCGCGCGCAGGCAGGCGACGATGCTGCTGCTGTTGGTCTCGTCGCGCACCATGAAGTCCATCACGCTGCGGGGGCTGACTTCCTTGTACTTCTTGGAAAAGCCCCAGGTCAGTTCACTGATCGACAGCAGGCCGCTCCAGCCTTGCAGCGCCATGTCGGTGCTTTGCGGCAGCAAGGACGTCTGGTAGTTGACGTCGAGCATGCGCGCGGTGTTTTCGGCCCGCTCCATGTAGCGGGCCATCCAGAACAGGTGGTCGGCGGTGCGTGACAGCATGATCAATCCTCCACCATCAGTCTTCGAGTACCCAAGTGTCCTTGGTGCCACCGCCCTGCGAGGAATTCACCACCAGCGAACCTTCCTTCAGCGCCACACGGGTCAGGCCGCCCGGCACGGTCTGCACGTCCTTGCCGGACGACAGCACATAGGGCCGCAAGTCGATGTGGCGCGGCGCGATGCCACTTTCCACGTAGGTGGGGCAGGTGGACAGGCTCAGCGTCGGCTGCGCGATGTAGTTGCTGGGGTTGGCCTTCACCACGGCACTGAACTCGGCGATCTCGGCCTTGGTGGCGGCCGGGCCGACCAGCATGCCGTAGCCGCCCGCGCCATGCACTTCCTTGACCACCAGTTCGTGCATGTGATCCAGCACGTACTGCAGGTCCTTGGCGTCGCGGCACAGGTAGGTGGGCACGTTGTTCAGGATCGGTTTTTCGCCCAGGTAGAACTCGATCATCTTCGGCACGTACGGATAGATGCTCTTGTCGTCGGCAATGCCGGTGCCGATGGCGTTGCTCAGCGTGATGTTGCCGGCGCGGTAGACGTCCAGCAGGCCGGCGCAGCCCAGCGTGCTGTCGGGCCGGAAGGCCAGCGGGTCCAGGAAGTCGTCGTCGACACGGCGGTAGATCACGTCCACGCGCTTCGGGCCCTGCGTGGTGCGCATGTACACAAAACCTTCCTTGACCACCAGGTCCTGGCCCTCGACCAGTTCCACGCCCATCTGCTGGGCCAGGAAGGCGTGTTCGAAGTAGGCGCTGTTGTACATGCCGGGTGTCAGCACCACGACCGTGGGTTCGCTGACACCGGCCGGCGCCACCGCACGCAGCGTTTCCAGCAGCAGGTCGGGGTAGTGTTCGACCGGCGCCACGCGGTGGATGCTGAACAGGTCGGGGAACAGCCGCATCATCATCTTGCGGTTTTCCAGCATGTAGCTCACGCCGCTGGGCACACGCAGGTTGTCCTCGAGCACGTAGTAGGCACCGCTGCCGTCGGGGTTGCCGGCGCGCACGATGTCGATGCCCGAGATGTGCGAGTACACGCCGCCGGGCACGTTCACACCCATCATCTCCTTGCGGAATTGCGCGTTGTTCAGCACCTGCTCGGCCGGCACGATGCCGGCCTTCAGGATCTCCTGCCCGTGGTACACATCTTCGATGAAACGGTTCAGCGCCGTCACGCGCTGGCGCAGGCCGGCGTGCATGCTGGTCCATTCCTGCTTGGGAATGACCCGCGGGATCAGGTCGAAGGGAATCAGCCGCTCGGTGCCCGAGCCGTCTTCGTCCTTGGCGCCGTAGACCGCAAACGTGATGCCGACACGGCGGAAGATCATCTCGGCTTCGTGCCGACGGGCGACCATCGATTCACCGGGCTGGGCCTTGAGCCACTCGTCGTAGGTGCCGTAGTGCTGGCGCACACCCTTGCCGATGGTGTGCATTTCGTCGAAGGCCGACTTCATGATGGGACGCTCTCCATGCGGTTCACTGTAGCAACTCGTGTTCCCGGGCGGCAGGGGTGTCACCCGCAGGCAGGCGGCGGGTGCTGACACCCACCGTCAGGGTGTGGTGGCCGCCGCCACGGATGACGCCGCGCAAGGGCGTCACGTCACCGAAGTCGCGGCCCACTGCCACACGGATGTGGCCGGTGCCCGGCACGATGTTGTTCGTGGGGTCCAGGTCCAGCCAGCCGTCGGCGGGCACGCCGGTGGTTCCGGGGCACCAGACCTGCACCCAGGCGTGTGAAGCGTCGGCGCCCAGCAGGGCTTGTCCTGCTTCGGCCTGCAGGTCGTCAGCCGCATCGGGCCCGTCTGCGCCCGGCGCATGGGTCAGCAGGTAACCGCTGACATAACGCGCCGGCAGGCCCCACATGCGCAAGACGCCGGCCATCAGGTGCGCGAAGTCCTGGCACACACCGCGCCGCTGCAGCAGCACCTGGGACAGCGGCGTGTCGACCTCGGTGCTCAGGCTCTGGTACTTGAAGTCGGCATGGATGCGTTGCATCAATTCGATGGCCGCTGCAGCCAGCGGGCGGCCCGGCGTCAGGCTGGCCGTGCCGTAGTCACGCAGCGCTTTCAGGCGTGGCACGTAGGGCGATGGCAGCGCGTATTCCAGCGCCGCTTCGTAGTGGGCCTGGGCGACGTAACGCAGGCTGGCGGCGACGCCGGCCCAGGGCGGTGAACTCTCTGGCTCAAGGGCCAGGAAACGCGGCTGCAGCCGCACCCGGCTGCGCGCGCGCACGGTCAGCGCCTCGTGCGGCTGCACCAGGCTGAAGTGGCGCTGGCTGTTGCCCATCGCATCCAGGCTGTCGCTGGCCTGCGCCGCGGCCGGTTCGATGGCCATGTCGAAGGCCAGCAACTGCTGGTGGGCGTCCTGCAGCGGCTGCAGGTGCGCCAGGTGGTGCGCCAGCGACACCGGTGCGGTGTAGGCATAACGCGTTTCGTGGACGACCTCCAGCTCCATCCTCAAACCCTTTGGTCGGCACCCTGGGCCAGCGTGAAGTAACGGGCACCGATGCGGTCGGCCAGCGCGGCGGCGGCTTCACCCAGGCCCAGCGCCAGTTCGTTCAGGCGTTGTGCCAGCTCGCTGTCGTCGACGTCGCGCAGCGACTCCAGCGTCAGCCCGGCGCCTTCGGCCGGCAGCAGCGTCAGCAGCTCCTGCAGGTCTTCGGCCAAGCCCGGCAGCTTGGTCAGTTCGGTGCGCAGGCGACGCAGCACGCCGGCAAAGGCCCGTGGGTTGGCGCTGTCCAGCACCAGCAGGTCGGTCACCGCCAGCAGGTCTTCGTGGCGCTGGTAGCGGGCGCGGAAGGTGATCAGGCTGTCGAACAGCTCGAGCAGCAGCTCGACGCCGTTGACGGTGCCCAGGGCGCCGGCATCGACAAAAGCTTCCATGCGCAGTGTCAGGCCCTGCAGGCGTTCGAGCAGGCGGCCCACGGTCAAGAGGCGCCAGCCGTGGTCGCGTGTCATGCGATCGGTCTGCGCGCCAGTCACTGCCGCCAGCTGCAAGGCCAGGCGGTCCAGCGCCGGCAGCACCTGGGGCAGCGTGGGCAGTTCACCGGGCGGGGCTTCGACGGCGCGGCTGAAAGACTCGCCCATGCTGCGGATCAAGCCCCACTGCTCGGAAGACAGCCGTTCACGCAGGCCCTGCGCTGAACGCTCCAGCGCCGCCAGGTTGTAGGCGATGCTGACACCACCCTTGGCGTCGCCCAGCGATGCCAGCACCGCCCGTTCGAAATGGCGCGCCGACTTCACCAGCGTGGGCACGCCGTGCGGCGCCAGCCCGGTCTGCACGGCCAGCGTGGACAGCGCCAGGCGCAGCGGCGCTGGCGCCTCGGCGTCGGCGTCGATCAGCATCAGCGTGGCCTTGGCCAGGCGCACCAGCTGTTCGGTGCGTTCGGTGTAACGACCCAGCCAGAACAGGTTTTCGCCGGTGCGGCTGCTCACGGGGCGCCGGCGCTGCAGGATGTCGTCCACCTGCAGGCGCTGCGGCAACATCGAAAAACTGTCCACCGGGCCGTCGGTCAGCACCCAGGTATCCAGGCTGCTGCCCCCGCGCTGCATGCTGATGCTGGCGTCTTCGCGCTGCGACACCCGGGTCATGCCACCGGGCAGCACATGCCAGCGCCCCTTGCCTTCGGCGATGGCATACACACGCACCATGGCCGGGCGTGGCGTGACCGCACCGCCGCCCCAGATGGGTGCGCGCGAAAAACGCAGGCGGCCTTGCACGGTCCAGGCATCGGGGTCGTCGTGCACGGCCTCGTCTTGCGGCTCGCGGCCTTTTTCCATCATGCGCGAGGTGCGGCCTTCGCGCGGGAAGGTGCTGCGCAGGATCTTGTTGTCCAGGTGCTCACGCACGTCGCGCCAGGCCGCCGCTTCGCCGCACCACCAGGTGGGCAGCGCCGGCAGCGACAGTGCCTCACCGGTCAGCCGCTGCGCAATGCCAGGCAGGAAACCCTGGATGGCCGGGGATTCCAGGAAGGCACTGCCCAGTGCATTGGCCATCACCACATGGCCGCTGCGGGCCGCCTGCAGCAGGCCGGGCACCCCCAGCGCGCTGTCGGGGCGCAGTTCCAGCGGGTCGCACCAGTCGTCGTCCAGCCGGCGCAGCACACCGTGCACCGGCTCCAGGCCTTCCACGGTTTTCAGGTACAGGCGTTCGCCGCGCACCATCAGGTCGCCACCTTCCACCAGCGGCAGGCCCAGGTAACGCGCCAGGTAGGCGTGCTCGAAATAGGTTTCGCTGTAGGGGCCGGGTGTCAGCAGCACCACCCGCGGTGTCTGGCCGCCGGCCACTTCGGCGGCACGTTCTTCCAGCGCGTCCAGCAGGCGGCGGTAGCTGCTGGCGATGCGCTGCACGTGCAGGTCGCGGAAGGCGTCGGGGAACTGGCGCGCGATGACCAGGCGGTTGTGCAGCACGTAACCCAGCCCCGACGGGCCCTGCGTGCGCTGCGCCACCTGCCACCAGCGGCCGTCGGGGCCGCGGGCCAGGTCGAAGGCCACGATCATCAGCCGCTGGCCGCCGGCCGGCCGCACACCGATCATCGGCCGCAGCCAGCCCGGGTGGCGCAGCAGCAGCGCCGGTGGCAGCAAGCCTTCGTGCAGCAGCTTCTGCGGGCCGTACAGGTCTTCCAGCACCTGTTCCAGCAGCTCGGCCCGTTGCTGCACGCCGGCTTCGATGGCTTTCCAGTCGGCGGCTTCGATCAAGTGCGGCAGCAATTCCAGCGACCATGGCCGGGTTGCCACGCCACCGTCGCTGGCGTCGGTGAACACGTTGTGCGTGACACCGTCCAGGCGGATGCGCTGTTCGACCTGGCCGACACGCCGGTTCAGGTCATCGGCCAGGTCCATGCCACCCGCCGGCGCAGGCAGGCTGTGGGCAAAGGCCTGCCAGGCCGGACGCAGCGCCTGCGCCGCGCCGCGCAGTTCGTCCCAGACACCGGTTTCCGCCGGCATCGCGCGTGCGGCCAGCGCATGCGCCGCGGCGCCCGTGGCTGGCGCGCTGGTCTCGAAAGGCAGCGAGCCTTGGGACTGGCTTTGCCCCTGCTCTTGACCTTGCGACGGCGATGTCGGCATCAACGCTTTCTTGGCACGCGGTCAGCGCCGAAGGTCCAAGGTGAAGGGTAGTTCGAGACTGGGTGTCGCCGGCTGCACATCCATGCGCCCCGGTGTGTGGCCGAAGCGGAAGAACCGCGCCAGCCGGCGGCTTTCGGCTTCGTAGGCATTCACCGGGAAGACCTCGTAGCTGCGGCCGCCCGGGTGCGCGACGTGGTAACGGCAGCCGCCCAGGCTGCGCTGGTGCCAGCGGTCCACCACGTCGAAGGTCAGCGGTGCATGCGACAGGATGGTGGGGTGCAGCGCCGACGGCGGCTGCCAGGCGCGGTAACGCACTCCGCCGACATATTCGCCCATGCGCCCGGTGGGCTGCAGCGGCACCGCGCGCCCGTTGGCCGTGACCACGTGGCGATTGTCGTTGAGGCCGGTGACCTTGACCTCGAGCCGTTCCAGCGACGAGTCGACGTAACGCGCCGTGCCACCCGGCGCACCTTCTTCACCCATCACGTGCCAGGGCTCGAGCGCCGTGCGCAGCGTGAGCTCGAGACCGCCCGCGGCCACCTGCCCCACCAGCGGGAAGCGGAACGCGAAGTGCGGCGCGAACCAGGCGCTGTCGAAGGCAAAACCGGCTTCGCGCAGCTCGGCCATCACGTCATCGAAGTCCATCTGCACGAAGGTGGGCAGCATGAAACGGTCGTGCAGGCCGGTGCCCCAACGGGTCAGGCGTGTGCTGCCGCGGCCCTGGTACGGCGTCTTCCAGAACCAGGCCACCAGCGAACGCAGCAGCAGCTGCTGCGCCAGGCTCATGCGCGCATGCGGGGGCATCTCGAAGGCCCGCATTTCCAGCAAACCCAGGCGGCCGGTGGGGCCGTCGGGCGAAAACAGCTTGTCGATGCAGAACTCGCTGCGGTGTGTGTTGCCGGTGACGTCGATCAGCAGGTTGCGCAGCGTGCGGTCCACCAGCCAGGGCGGGCACTGGCCGTAAAGGCCCATCTGGCGGTCGAGCTCGTTCAGGCCGATTTCCACCTCGTAGACCTGGTCGCTGCGTGCTTCGTCGAAACGTGGCGCCTGGCTGGTGGGGCCAATGAACATGCCGCTGAACAGATAGCTCAGGCTCGGGTGGTTGTGCCAGTAGGTGATCAGGCTGGACAGCAGGTCGGGCCGGCGCAGGAAGGGGCTGTCGGCCGGCGTGGCGCCGCCCAGCACGAAGTGGTTGCCGCCCCCGGTGCCGGTGTGGCGGCCGTCGAGCATGAACTTCTCGGTGCTCAGGCGTGTCTGGTGCGCCGCGTCGTACAGGAACTCGGTGTGGTCGACCAGTTCGTCCCAGCTGCTGGCCGGGTGGATGTTGACTTCGATGACACCCGGGTCGGGTGTGACGGCCAGCGTCTTCAGGCGCGGGTCGCGCGGCGGCGGGTAACCTTCCAGCACCACCTTCATCTGCAGCTCGGCCGCCGTGGCTTCGACAGCCGCAACCAGTTCCAGGTAGTCCTCCAGGAACTTCAGCGGCGGCAGGAAGACGTACAACACGCCCGACTTGCCGCCGTTCTTGATCTCGGCGGCACGTTCGGCCTTCGGACCGTTGCCACGTTGCGGGTCACGCACCTCGACACACAGCGCCGTGCGGGTCACTTCACCGGCCGACTCGAAGCGGCCGGGTGTCGCCAGCGGGTTGCGGGCGAAGGGCTGAACCGGGTCGTGCGAGGTGACGCTGCCGGACAAGCCCATGCGGCCGGTGCCAGGGCCACCCGGGCCAGCGGCGAGTCCGGCCGTCAAGGCCTGCGAAGCACTGTCGCCATTGCCGCGCGCGCCGGCAGCCATGCCGGCAGGGCCTCCCGGGCGAACCGGCTGCTGCATGCGCAGCGCCGCTGCCGACGGCAGTTCGTTCAGCGACGCAAACGGGTCGTGTTCCACCAGCACCGGCCGGTCGGCCGTGGCGGCCCAGGGTGTGGAATCCAGCGGCAGCCGGTAACCCATCGGCGAATCACCCGGCATCAGGTACAGGCGTTCGTCGCGCAGGAACCAGGGGCCGGTCATCCAGGCCGGGCCGGCGGTGCCGACCTGCCATTCGCGCTTCAGCGGCAGCAGGTAACCCACCGTGGCGTCCAGCCCCTGCGCGAACACGCGGCGCAGGCGGGCCCGTTCCAGTTCGTCGTCCAGGCGCGCATCGAAAGGGTCGACGTTCACCGGCAGGCGGCGTTCGCGCCACAGGTAGTACCAGGTGTCCTCGAAACCGGGCAGCACGAAGCTCGGGTCCAGGCCCAGGCGCTTCGTCAGCGTGTGCACGAAAGTCTTGGCATCGTCGGCGGTGTAGCGGTGGGTGTCGCGCTCGTCGGCAAAGAGCGTTGGGTCGTGCCAGATGGGCTGACCGTCAGCACGCCAGCCAATGGTCAGCGCCCAGCGGGGCAGCTGCTCGCCCGGGTACCACTTGCCCTGGCCGAAGTGCAGGAAACCGCCCTGCCCGTACTTGGCGCGCAGGCGGTGCACCAGCTCGGTGGCCAGGCCGCGTTTGGTGGGGCCCAGCGCATCGGTGTTCCATTCGCCGGCGTCGCGGTCACCCACGGCCACGAAGGTGGGCTCGCCGCCCATGGTCAGGCGCACGTCGCCCTGGCGCAGCTGGCCGTCGACCTCGTGACCCAGGTTCACGATGCGTTCCCACTGCTCGTCGGTGTAGGGCAGCGTCACACGCGGCGATTCGTGGATGCGCGTGACTTCCATGTGGTGCGAAAACTCGACCTCGCTTTCGTCCACCGCGCCACTGATCGGCGCTGCCGTGCTGGGCTCGGGCGTGCAGGCGACCGGGATGTGGCCCTCGCCGGCCAAGAGGCCGCTGGTGGGGTCCAGGCCGATCCAGCCGGCGCCGGGCAGGAAGACCTCGCACCAGGCGTGCAGGTCGGTGAAGTCGACCTCGGCGCCGCTGGGCCCGTCGAGCGACTTCACGTCGGGCTTCAGCTGGATCAGGTAACCCGACACAAAACGTGCCGCCAGGCCCAGGTGGCGCAGCGTCTGCACCAGCAGCCAGCCGGTGTCGCGACAGGAACCGCTGCCGTTGGTGAGCGTGACTTCCGGCGTCTGCACCCCCGGCTCCATGCGGATCAGGTACTTGATGTCGTGCTGCAGCCGCTGGTTGATGCTGACGATGAAGTCGTTGGTGTGCATCGGCTTGCGCGGGATGCTGTCGACGAAGGCCTTGAACTTCGGCGTCAACGGCCCTTTCACCATGTAGGGCGCCAGGTCGCGGGCGGCTTCTTCGCTGTAGGTGAAGGGGAACTGCTCGGCTTCGGGTTCCAGGAAGAAGTCGAAGGGGTTCAGCACCGACATCTCGGCCACCAGGTCCACCGTGACCTTGAACTCGCGTGTCGGCTCGGGAAAGACCAGCCGCGCCAGGTGGTTGGCAAACGGGTCCTGCATCCAGTTGATGAAGTGGCCGGTGGGCTCGACCCGCAAGGAATAACTCAGGATGCGGGTGCGGCAGTGCGGTGCCGGGCGCAGGCGCACCACTTGCGGCGACAGGTTCACCCGCCGGTCGTAGCGGTAGTGGGTGACGTGGTTCAGCGCGACATGGATGGACACGGGGCGGGGCTCCTGGAGGGTGCGGCAGTGGGGCCGGTTGGGGGCTTTTGCCTGGGGCTTGCAAGCAGCGGGCCACCAACTCAGGGCACGGCGGTCTGGCCTGGATGATGCCAGTACCGGCGGCCCCTTTCGCGCTGGCAGAAGGCCGAGCCGGCGGCGGGCAGCGTCCAGGCGCCACAACGGTCGCTTCGCTGCACGGCAATGCCCCGCGCCTGGTACCGGGCCACCACGTCGGCGGCGGGGTGGCCAAAGCGACTGCGGTAGCCGGCCTGCACCACGGCCAGCTCGGGCGCCACGGCGTCCAGGAAGTTGCCCGTGGACGAGGTGCGACTGCCGTGGTGCGGCACCAGCAGCACCGTGCTGCGCAGCGCATCGCCCGCACGCCGCACCAGCGCGGCTTCCTGTGCGGCTTCGATGTCGCCGGTGAGCAGCAGGCTGCTGCCCTGCCCGTCCACCCGCTGGACGCGCAGCACGCAGCTCAGCGTGTTGCTGCGCGCCGATGGCTGCGCCAGGTCGTCGGGCAAGGGGTGCAGCACTTCGAAACGCACACCGTCCCAGGTCCAGGACTGGCCGGCCTGGCAAGCGGTCTGCGGCGTCGCGGCCGCGGTGTCACGTGACAACTGCGCCAGCAAAGGGTGGCCCGCTTCGAGCGAAGAGCTCAGCGCCCGCACCGGCAAGGCCCGCATCAAGGTCGCTGCGCCGCCCACGTGGTCGGCGTCGCGGTGGCTCAGCATCAGGTGGTCGATCTGGCGTTCACCACGCGCCTGCAGCAGCGGCAGCAGCACACGCACGCCGGCGTCGGTTTCCCGCGAATACGCAGGCCCGGTGTCGTAGACCAGCAGGTGGCCGTGGGTGCGCACCAGCACCGCGGTGCCCTGGCCCACGTCCACCACCACCGCCTCGAAGCTGCCCGGCGGCGGGCGGGCCACGGCAGGGGCCAGCAGCGGCAACATCAACGGCAAGGCCAGGACGCGCAGGCGCCAGGGCAAGGGCAGCACGGCCAAGGCACCGGCGAGCAGACCACAAGCCACCGCCCACGGTGGCGCGGCTGCCGCCTGCCAGACCGCCAACGGCAGCCCCGCCAGCGCCTGCAGCAACAGCGTCAGCATCTGCACCAGCCAGGCCGCCAGGCCCCACAAGGGCGGCAGCAGCAGGCCCAACAAGGCCAGCGGCGTGATCAGCAGCGTGACCACTGGAATGGCCACCAGGTTGGCGGCAAAACCCACCAGCGAAATCTGCTGGAAAAACAGCAAGGACAGCGGCGCCAGGCCGGCCGTGGCCACCGCCTGGGTGCGCACGCCGCCGCGCACCGCAGCCCAGGCGCGCTGCAGGGGCGACGGGTCGCGCAGGACCGTCGCCTGCACCGGTTCCGACACCACCAGCAGCGCCACCGCCACAAAGGACAGCCAGAAGCCCGGCTGCAGCAGCGCCCAGGGGTCGATCGTGGTCACCACCACGGCCGCTGCCAGCAGCACCGCCGGCAGCGGCCAGCGCACACCGGCCTGGCGCAGCAGCACCACGGCGGCGATCATCCACACCGTGCGCTGGGCCGGCACGCCCCAGCCGGCCAGCAGCGCATAGCCCACTGCCGCCAGCAGGCCACCCCAGCGCGCGGCGGTGGGCGCGGGCCAGGCCAGCAGCAGGCGCGGCTGCAGCCGCCACAGGCGGCCGATCAGCAGGCCGGCCAGCCAGGCGAACATGGTCACGTGAAGGCCCGAGATGGCCATGAGATGTGCCACGCCGGTGCTGCGGAAGGTGTCCCAGTCGGCACGTTTGGCTACTGACAAACAGGTCCTACTCTCGGACAAATGGTCCTACTCTGGGCCTTTCTCGACAATGGGTTCTACGCTAGCGGCCCAAGTAGCGCCCGAATTTTTGACAAAGGGTTCTACCGTCCCATCAGGCCACGGCCCCTCGAGCTGCGACGTCCTGCGCGCCGCCAACCGCAAAAGCTCGCAAGCTCCCCAAGCGCTTCTGCCTCAACCTTCCCCAACCCTCGCAAACCAGAAACTTCAGGCGTTCTTGACAAATGGTTTGACCGCAAGTTGTACTGCTTGACAAATGGTTCTACTCTCACCGGCTGCACCCGCCCAGACGACTCTGCGACCGGCGAATGCCCGGTATCGGGCGGACTTCCTTCTGCTGCCGGGCGCACTCGAAGACTGAGCAAAGCGCGAGTGGCTTGCCCCGTCAGCGACGGCGGAAAAATGCTGCCAAACTTTTCACACCAGACGCGGCCCAATGTTCGCGGCCAGTAGCGCAACCTCCGCACCCTCGGCTAGAGTTACTTTCGTCGCTTCGGCCCAGCCGGTGCGTCGCCATCCGGCAAGGGCCTCGCCCCAACGCCACCAGAAGACTTGAGCGCCGAACAGCGCGCGTCAGTTCTTTATCCGGACTCGTTCTGAGTCACGGAAACCCCCGGAAAAGCTTGACACCCGAAGTCCATCTTGGATTTCCCGCCTTCAGCTGCCTGCTTCCAGCGCGCAGCGTTCGAACCAGCCGTTCTTTAACAACCTGCAGCAGCCCACTGACCCGGCGGAGCCGAGTAACCGCCCGCTGGGAGTACGCATAAAAACAATAGCTGTCGGCTGCAACTGGCTCGCGCAAGCGAGACAGCCCTCCCCCCGTACCCCGCACATCAGTTCGACGACAAACGTCGGGCTCACTGAAGTATCCAAAGCGCTGGCGAAGGCCCAACGCACTCTCGAAAACCCACAACACACCCACTCGCAGTACTCAGCCGAGTGCAAAAGGACAACCAATGAACACCGTAAAGCCCAAACTAAACAGCTCGACCCCTGTCACTTCTCCACCGACGCGCCTCGATGAACACATTGAGGCACTGGACGCTCTGTTCCAGAGCGTCACCAGATGCCGAAAACTGGGTGACTTCCGCGACATGACCGGTTTTCTAAAGGCTATCAGCATCCTGAGCTCCGCCATGGTGCAACAGTATGAGCGCGAGTTCAACACACAGAATGCCGTGACGTCCCAGCCAGAGACTCCTGCGGAGACACACCCCCGAGACGCAAACGTTTGCCTCAACCACAACGCTCCACCAGCTCACGACAACCCCGAAGCTAACGAGGTATCAACATCAGCAACGAAGAAGACTCCCGGAAGAGCAACTCGCAGAATTGGTTCCAGCGGCCACTCTGTCGCCGACAACAGGTAATCGCCAAAAGAGGAACTGAGACGAGGCAGGGGCTTGCAGTGGGTAAGCAACAGCGATATGCAAATCCCATTCGAGGTCCTGGCGGTACGCTGTGGCACGTATAGCACCCGGCGCCGACGTACACGTCAGCGTGCCCCAATTGCCCGCTACCCTACGTACGCCTTCGCGACCTCGTCACCGACTGCCGACCGCCGGACCTGTCGTTCCGCTTGTGCCTGCATCTCGGAAAGCTTGAGCACCCGAGGAAGCTTCCGTATGGCCCTGTTCTTGGCACCAAGAACCCAATTCCACACTTCGGGCAGACCTCGGAAGTACTCTCCTCACCATCAACATTCGTAATCGTCAGTCCATGGTCGCGCACCAGTTCAGAAATGAACGCTGACTCCTTACGCGCAACCGTGACCAACGTGACCGTTTGCCGCGCCCGGGTCATGGCGACATAAAAGAGCCGACGCTCTTCAGCGTACTCGTATGAGTCGCCACCAGGCATGGCTAGCAGTAGGACGGCGTCGTCCTCCACTCGGCTAGGAAAACCAAGCGTCTCTGAGGTGACTCTCGGCACGATGACATGGTCTGCCTCAAGCCCTTTGGATGAATGCACCGTGATGAACTGGACATCAACTCTCGACTTGTCATAGTTCCGGGGAAGATAGCCTTCGTCACGGCGATATCGCCCAAGCAGGTAGACCGAGACCTTGCCGCGACCACCTTCCTCGCCTGCAATCTTGCCAACCGTCGCTTCTACGGCCGACCTCGTCTCACCCTCATCAAGCACGCTTACTATGCGAACTGGGTTTGAAACGTTCGTCTTGGGAGACCGCACTGCCTTTCGAAGCTGGTTGGGGTTCTTCTGGACAAACGCACTGCTGATGTCACACAACGACTGCGGGCAACGGAAAGTCGTCTCCAGCTTGAGGATGGTGGCCTTCCCAAAGCGACGCTCGAAGTCCGTCATCACGGCGAGGTCTGCACCTGCAAACCGGTTGATGCTCTGCCAGTCATCACCAACCGCAAACAAGTGGCGGCCCGGTTTGCTCACCAGCGCTGAGACGATGCGTGCCCGTGCCTGGCTCGCGTCCTGAAACTCGTCGACCATTACCAACTCGTACGGGCTCTCCCGGCTTCCACGCTCCAGGCACTCAGCTGCCGTGTTCAGCATGTCCTCGAAGTCGATAACTTTCTCTGCGCGGAGCCGCTGCTCCCAGAGCGTCCAGAGTCTTTCGAACAATCCCAAGAACATCTCGTGCCGGTGTCGAAACTGACCTGCGACACCTTCTTCAAGACGTCGGCGGAGGTCACCGATGGTCAATCGATTGCTCTTGGCATGGGTCAGAAAAGAACGCATGGTCCTCGCAAGGCGCGGACTCTCGATGGGTTGCCGGCCTCGCACCTCCCGGTCGGGGTTAGGGTCGAGTTCAATGCCGAGCTTGGTCAGCTCACGCTCCAGATAACCGAACGCTCGGCCCGACCAAAGGTCAGCCATCGTCGTTTCAAGGAGGCGCGTGCCATGTTCGGCATGGACACGCTTCTTCCAAGCCATGCCCTCCCTGTAGCCCTCGAACTCAGCCGGCGGCGCCCCGTTTGCGTCGAGCGCCCAGTGCTCCAGGTAGGCGTCCGCATCTGGCAGGTAGAAATCTGGCCGATACTGCCTATGTAGAGAGTCTGCGGTGTCGACCTCGTAAGGCCCTTCGTAGACGTACTGAACACCGTTGTAAAAGAGCCAGTTCGCAATTACTAGCTCACCGCGACTACGGACCACCTCGTTGTTCAGCGTCCAGAAGCCGTCGCGGCCTTCTTCTTTGTCCCAAGCCTCAGGGTTTGCTGTCTCCCGACCAAACTTCGGCAAGTCCTGACCGAACACAAGTCGAAAAATATCCCACTGGACACGGAACACAGGGTCGCTGTTCTTGAGTTCATCGACCATGGCAAGGAGCGCCTCCTGGTCTCGACCTGTCTCGACCCAAGGAGCCAGTGAGGGGCGCTTCCCGGTTGCTTTGCCGATGACATCCAAGCCAAAGGCGTGAAATGTCTTTGCCACGACCTGGTCAGCCGAGAGACCCAACACACTCAGGCGCGCCTTGATGCGCTCACGCAGTTCTGCTGCCGCATCGTTGTTGAAGGCGAGCAGAAGCATCCGGTCGGGTGGGAAGTAGCCCTTCTTGAGCGCGTATGCTGCCTTGGCAACCATTGTGGAGGTCTTGCCAGACCCAGCTGAGGCCACCAGAAGAACTCGGCTGTCGAAGTTGATGACGGCTTGGCTCTGCTCCTTCGTTAGCGGCGACTTTTCCACCGTATCGAAGAATGGCCGCGAGTCCACGAGTTCCTTGTCCAGGTGGCGCGTATTCAGCTCGTCAACGACCGTCGAGAACGGACGCCTCCACAGCGTGACCGCATCTCTGACTTCCTTGGGCTGTTTCTCTAGCAGCTGAGCAAGCTCGGGTTCGGCGAGCAGCTTCTCTAGGCCGGTCGGCTTGGAACCCGAGGCCTGAGTCGTGAACTCATGACTGAGCCAACCTCGAGTCCGGAATCTCTGCGTGCACGCTACGGTTATGCCTGACACCCAGTCCAGGACGAGCTTGAGCGTCGGGCCGAGCTGGTCAACAAGTTCGGCAACGCGGATACGCCGCCGGACGACTGCAACAGTGGCGTCAACTTCAGCTTTGAGGGCGCCTGCATGCGCGTTCGGAATGCCATCGAGACGGACAAGCTGCCCATTGGCTCCTCGAACCTCTACCGCAGCCCAAATCGCGCCAGGGTGGACTGTCAGCTTGTCGAGCAGCAGAACACTGCCCGAGCGCACGCGGTCACCCACCTTCAGAGAGAACTGCTCCCCTTCCAGCTTGAGTGCCCAGGGCTTACTTGACGTGAAGAGCCTGCCAAGCGGTGTCGGACCCCACGTCTGCTGCAAGTCTTCCTCGACTACGTCACGCAGCTTATGCCTGTAGCACCGCCGCCGGTCGCCTAGGCCGCCTGCTTCAACGCCTCAAGCCGCTCTGCAACTTCTCTCTTTCCAACGCCCCGCAGGCCAGCAATCGCCGCTAGGCTCTTCTCCCTGGGCTTAGTCTCCCCTTTCTCCCAGAGATAGACGCTCTGGCCCGAAGCGCCGACCAGCAACCCGAAGTCTTCGGCGCTGAGTCCCAGACGCTTGCGGTTGCTGGCCATACCCTTGGCACGAAAGCGAAAGCTCCCTGCATCGGCGTTCTCGACAACTGGCTGAGGAACACGCTCGGTCTTTCCGCTAGCGTCAGCCAGCTTCTTCAAGGCTCGCTCCAGCTCAGACGTCTTGCGTTTGAGCGCAGCTATGTCGCTCCGCTGCGAGGTGACGGTCTTCCTGAGTGCTTCGGTCTCTGCGCGAAGCTCTTTGCGAGCCAAGCGTGCTACTTCAGCCTTAAGTACTGCTGCGAGGTTTGCCATCCTGGGAGTATGCGATATTGACCGTTTACAGCGATTGGGAAGAACCGGGCTCCAGCGGTACGAGACCGCTTTCAACAGCCATCGCCAGGATACTGTCGCGCGCCCATCCTTGGCCACGGAGCCAGCAGATGGACAGTCATCTGAACCTCGCCTACAGCCCGATGGGTTCCGAACTCGGCGAATTTCAAGAGCAGCGCATCTGACGCCATGCCCATCACAATCGGCCAGTTTGGGCGACCCCGCTGACGCTGAAGCCTAGGCAGCAGCCTCACCAGCTACGCTTTCAATGTCCTGAGCGCCTGCGAACAAGGTGCCGTCGTAAAGCGCATCATTAAACTCATGGTTGGTGATGGGATTGGCGCCCAGCTGTTCTTCGACGCGACCGCGCGTGATGAGCTCGACTTGGTTCGCATCCGCCTGCTCTCGTGCGCCACGCGTGAACTCCTGATTGGTCACTGCGACTCTACGGAACCTGGTACCCCGGAAGCGAGCTTGGTAGCGCGCAGCGCCCGCCACGACCTCCTTAATAGCGTCCCACCCGAGCTCCGCTGACTTTGAACTCTTGCACTGGACCAGTTCTCCTTCACGACCCTTGCCAACAGCTGCAAGCCAAGTCTGCCAACGCGCGCGCGCTCAGGAACCATGGCGCCGATTCGTGACTTCCTACCGGCGGCCCCGGTTGCACGGGACGGACTCCGACCCCGCGATTTCCCTCTGGCCCGCTCAGTCGCGCCAAACTGCGTGCCGATGGAAGCCCACGTACTTGAGGTGCTCTGCACGAAGCGCGTGAACGACGAGCTTTCCGGTCAAGCCTAGCTGCTGCCTTTGGCTCATGCCCAGCGACGCGGCCAACCTGACGGCACCGTCGTCCTCGACGGTCATGAACCCCGCGTCGAACAAAGCGTCAAGGTGCGGGGCGAGCAGTAAGCCGTTGAACACATCAAGGCGTTGTTCGTCGGTCTCGCACTTCGCCCAGGGGCGGATGTGAGACGCCCGGAGCAGTTCAGGCACGTCCAGACCCGTGATGCAGCACCTGCCTTGCCAGAAGTCCAGCAAGGCGCTGCGGAACAGTCCCTGGCCGACGCGTTGGACGACGAGGCGCTCTGCTTCGGTCCCCTTGGGCATAGCCACCGTCTGCCTCTTAAACTCGTCCGCGACCCGATTAGGCTTCGTCCGAGCATGCGCTGCAATCGTGCGGAGCGCGGTGTAGAGGGAGCCGAACCCCTCCACTGAGAGCAGTCCATCTCTATCCCTCGGTTCAAGTACGTTGGCGTCCGATGCCCGGAGTTCAAATCGCTCGGCACCCACCGGTCGTACCAAGACCGTCTCTGGAAATCGTGCGGAGCGCAACGTAAGGCCATCCTCATTCGGGACGGGGGTCATCTCAAAGCCGCAGTCGGCGGCAGCCTTCTCGAGACGAAGACGGTCAAGCGGCGTCATGTCGACCTGAGTTTCAAGCCACGTCAAGGCCCGACAGTTCAGTCGCGAGCTGTCGCCCGAAAAGGAGCGCCTCGTCTTTGTCCGGGGCAAGCTCCAGGACGACGTATGGCGCTCCAGCGAGCTCTTCCGGCGGCGCCGACGTCGTCGTAACGATGAACTGAAACGGAACGGTGCCACTTTTGCCAAGTTGCTCTGCAGCCTCGGCGGCGGCCAGGAAGAACGCCCGGTACAAGTGCCCGCTCATGTCAGCTTCCCTCGGGCAATCGTGGACCAGAAAACCCGGGTGGTTGCTGGCGTCAGACACGGCTGAATCAAGTAGGCAAACCATGTCCCCAAGCAATACTTCTAGCACTTGGTAGGCCTCACCGCCGCGCGCAACTTCGAAAGGCCGAACCTCATGCCCCGGGAGGAACCGTGCGTGTCCTGCGGCGCCTAATAGCCTAGTTGATACGGTGGCCGTCAGGGTCTTGATGGCGTCTACCCGGGTCGATTGCCGCGACCGTCGACTGACCTCGGCCGCCCGAAGGGAGTCGAGCGCGGATTCAAGCTCCTGAAGTAGCTTCCGAGCCTCGACGAGCTCGGCTGTATCTGCACCCTGCGCCCTTTGGGTGTGCTTTACCTGAAGCTCATTCCATGACTGCTTCAAGAACGCTCGAGCACTTTCGCTCGTCGCGACGCGAACACGTAACCGGCGAAGTTCTGCCTTCTTCTGGACGATGAGCAGCTCCTGGTCAAGAACTGCCTTCTCGGCTCTTTCGTGCTCGACCTTCCGCGCGTGGTAGCGCCCGGCAAGTAACGGTGCATCTGCCTTGGCCTGCCTGGCGTCCTGGAACCAGGAAATGTTGACTGCGCTCTTTCTCTGTCTTACGTACTGACACTCACTGAACTCAACATCGCCGTGGTCGCATCGGCCCGCCAGACTTTCCAGTCTTTCCAGAACCTTCGTTAGCCGCTCGAAATCGTCTTGATTCACCTCCATCAGCGCCTTGGCCCTTCCGGCCTGAACCTCAGCAACTTGCCGCGCCTGGGTCAGTTGCTTCAGTTGTAGCTGCTCCTCTGCGAGCAAATCCTCTGCCTGAGCCACATCGCGCTCCCAAAGGCTCTCGTCCTGCTCGGCCGCCTGCAGCGCAGCCTGAACCCGAGATTCGACCGATTCACCGCCCGTGGTCGCAAAGACGGGCTCGTCTTCTTCCGCCCGCACCCGCAGGCGCAGTTGGCGGTCGGCATGGGCAAGCGCAAAGCCTGGCGCCCGCTCGAGCTCGGGGATGCGCTCCTTGCACTGTTCAACTTGCTTTTGCTTCGCCTCGATGCCCCCTAGCAGTTGGTCCAGCTCTTGGTCGACAAGGCCCAGCACGGCCCCGACTAGGAGCGGTGGGTCGCGCCGTGAGCGCTTGAAGCCCAGTCCTTCGCCCTCGCGCCAGTGATAGAAGCCGTCGAAACGGGTTCGCTGCTCCCGTATGCACCATGCCAGAAGGTGGCGCCACTCGAGCGGCTGATTCGTCCCCGGCATGGAGCGGACCGCAAGCCGGCCTATTGAGACCCGTTCCAGTGCGCGGACGTATCCGTCGAAGTCGTTCCGAGCGGTGCCATCGAGCAACTGGTCTAGCACCTCGCAACAAGCGGCCAGTGATTGGCCGTACAAGCCGTATGGCCGAAAAACCAGCCAAACGGCGTCATCCACGTGGACCTTCGCCGCAACGCCACCTTTCGGAATGCTGCCTGCAGCCTTGCTTCGCAGGGTGGCGATAGCCGGGGCATCGTCACCCAATATGTACCTGAGCATCAGACACAGCGAAGTCTTTCCCACACCGTGGCCAGCGCTGGCCAAGCCTGGGGCATCGTTCGAGGCGGACTCCTTGGCCCAAACGATGTTCAGCCCGGTGTGCAGGTCGACGGTGCGCGTGACGACCAACGGCTCACGGGATTCGACCAACCAAATCGTCTCAACCCAAAGTCTGGGCTGCTTACGGACCGGTCTGATTGCCTTGAGCCAGGTCGACATGGTGCAAGAGCTTTAGGTGCCAGTGGATTTGGGAATTGTGGGCGTTATTCCAACCTTCTCAGCTTCTGATGCTAGGCGCCGACTCTCTGCCAACCACAGGAGCCGAGCAGCTTCAGAATGCTCAGGCACCTGAATGACATCACCAGGTGGTGAGCCTGCGCCACGCATGTAGTGAACCTCACCACCCCGGGTCGAACGGGCAAGCACGTCAGCTCCGACCAATCTCTGCACGATAGGCAGTACACGGTTCAGGAGCGGAACCGGGTTCGCAACTCCGAGCAGTTCCCGCAGGGCGTCGAAGCGTGTTCTGTCGACATTGGCCAGGTAGGACCCAGCTGCGGCCAACGCAGCCACTGCGGACTGAATGTCCACGAGTGAACTGCCCCCCGGCCGTTCGGCGACCAGTGCCGTCACCAAACCAGCCAGGTGGCCTTCCTCGGCATTGCGAATCATCCCAAGCTCAGCGTAGGTAGCCGGCGCCGGCTTCACCATCGGCGACATGCTGGACTGTTGGTCCCAGGCCTCTAAAACTAGACGCCTTGTGCGGTACTCGCCGAAGGCGCGAATCTCGCCTTCCTGAAGTACGCGGAAGGTTTCGCTGGGGTAGTACTCGCCCATCATGTCCTTGGGGTCGAGGATGTAGCGCAACTCGTCGCGACTGAGGCCGTAGAGGCGGGCGTAGTAGGCGTCGAGTTCGGCTCGTAGGCGGGCGCGGCGTTCGGGGTTCCAGCCAAAGGGGCCGCCCTGGTTGGTGACGGGGCGTGGGTCGTAGGCAGCGAGGTCCTGGCCCCAGTCCTTCAGGTCGTGAGCGGTGTAGGTGAGTTCGAGGACGCGGGGGACGATAAAGGCAAAGTCCGACTCCGAATAGTGGTCTGGAGGCAGCAATGGAAACTGCTTGAGGTAGTGGTACGTCAGCGATGTGCCGCTGACCTTCTGCCGCGCAACGTAGTCCAGGCTTAGCGAGTCAAGGTTAGCCAGAAAAGCCGCAGCAAGCCTTGCTGTCGTTTGCTCACTGAACCGGAATAATGGCATCTTGTGCCCCACACCTACCCGAGGCAGGACCGATGCAATCAATGTTCGTTCGTCTGTGCTGCGGCAAATGTCCCGCCATCCCATTAACCACCTCGGACTACGGTGGTCCATCCAACGGTCAATCAGCGTGGGCAGAGCCTCGGATTTCGTGTCTAGGAGAAGCGCTTCGGCCAAGTCCGTGAGTTCGCCGTCGCTCATGCGTGCGTCTCGATTCTGGATTGCCCACTTCGGAAAGTCGGTCAGGGCTCTTCTAGTCGTCAAGCCTTCGCCGCGCAGCACATCACTCAGACGATGAAACCTCGTTTTGAACAGTTGTTCTGTTTCAGCGATGTAAGGGTGGGCTTGAGTGGGCGACCAGCCTTCAGATGAGGGTATGGCCCCCGATACGCGGTGAAACAGTTCTCCGGCCACCCATTGCGCCAGAGCGACCAGGAGGTCGGCCAGTGCGGCGTTCGGGGATGCGGTTCCCGTTCCATGTCTGTCTGAGTCCAGGGCTAGCCAGGAACGAGCTACTCGTGCAGGCACTCGGGCAATGCGGGCCAGGACCTCTCGCTTGCCTATCCAGTAGCGCGGGCGCGCGACGAAGTTAGGGTCGGCTTTCTGCGCTTCGGAAGTCTTCTCTGGTTCGACCTCCCCAACGACTCCGCTTTCGGTCCCGACATAGTTCGCCCAGCGATGGTCGAACTGATGAACCATCTTTGCCTCGAAAAGTGGGGTCAGTCCCGCACTTGGCGCCTGAAAGAACGAGCCGCTGTCATCAGACATGTGGAACATTCGGCGCAGGTCTAGACGCCAGTTTTCATCGGCCACGCCATCTCGAATGAATATTGGCGTATTCCGATAGAACCTCTTCACAAGGTCAGCATCTTCTTGGCTACGAAATATGGGGCAAGTTAAACTGTTGGGGTTAATGAGGGTGAATTCCTCGGGGGAAAGCGTGAAGTGACGGCGCGCATCGGTAAGATGCTCAATCTGACTGGCGAAGCAGACGAAATCGGCCTGAGCTACTGAGCCCAGAGTCATCAACGCAAACTTGTAGCTTCGGTGTACGGCGGGGAAAACCGCGTCGCTGTTCTCAAAGTCGTAGAAGCTGACCAACCGACCGCCACTAGCAACGTGACCGAAGTAGGCTTTGGTGGAGTCGTCTGTGGCAATGCCGGTAGGAACGATGAAGCCAGCGCGTCCGCTGCGCGCCGTTGCCTGCAGAATCGATTCGGCAAAGAGGGCATAGGTGTTGACGTCCCCAGTTCCGGTTAGGGCAAACCGACGGCTCTCCCTAGAGAAGTGCTTTGCTACCTCAGCTTCGCGATGCGCTTTGACAAAGTCTCGGTAGAGCATCTGCTCGGCCCGGTTAGGAGGGCTCAGTCCCTCAGACGCCTCGACCTCAGGTGCCACTGTGTGCATCAAGAGCCCATCAGCAAGCAGAGCTATCCGCCGCGCACGTTCTGCCTTGTGTCTCGCCTGAGCAACTAGGGGGCTTCGACTGGCGAAGAACTCCTCTTCTTTAAGCGTAAATCTCTCCCACGGTGGATTGCCGAGCATCACGCTGAAGCCACCGGCCGCCGCCACCTGCGGAAAAGCCAGCCACCAGTGGAAGACGGAATGGTGTCGGCACAGGGCCTGGGCGGCGTACTCCACCTCGGCCCTCGGTGCCTGCCCGCTTAGGACGCCCCACATGTATCCGGACAGCGGCACAGTGGCGCCGGCATCGGCAAGCTTGGGCGCCAGGAAAGCGGCCACGTAGGTGTCGGCCAGACGGGCGAAGGTGCTGCGCCGCGCGTCAGCCTCGGCCTGTGACCACGCCTGGCGCTTGGCGGCCAGGTTTTCGGGGGTGCCGTCGTCCAGCGTTTCCACGCTGACTGCCTGCGCCGCCAGCCCCGCCTGGGTCAGCAGGTCACCCCCAGCAATCTGGCGCCAGCTCTGTAGGTCGGCCTTGTTCTGCCTTTTCAGCGCCTTGGCGACTTCCTTGTCGTCGCCCGAGAGCGCGGTGTAGGCCTCATCGGGGATACCTTGTTCGAGCACCTCTGGGTCCAGCACGCCCAGCAGTGCATCGCCCACGCGCAGGTGGTGGTCCACGAAGCTCAGTGGGCGGTCGGGTGAGTAGGCCTCCAGCCACAGCGCAGTCTTGGCCAGTTGTATGGCCATCGGGTTCTTGTCCACTCCGAACATGCAGCGGCTGACCACGTCGCGCAGAGCGTGGCGGTAGTCGGAGGGCGTCGGTGCGCCGCCCTCGCGCTCCGTTGCCGCACGGTGCAGCGCCACTTCGTCCGCCAGGCGACGAGCGGCTGAGAGCAAGAAGTGGCCGCTGCCGCATGCGGGGTCGCAGACGGTGAGCGACAGCAGCGCCTCGACGGGGCGCTCCGGGTTGGCCTTCACCGTCTGCGCGATGACGGGCTCCAGCGCACTCTTGATGAGCTCCTGCACCAGGCTGTCCGGCGTGTAGTAGCTGCCGGTCAGCTTGCGAGTGTTGCCCTTGGTGCTGGCGTCGGTCTCGTCGTCGCCGACGAAGGCCAGACGCGCCGTGGTGGCCGATGCCAAACCCTGCAGGTCCGGTACCAGTTCCAGCAGGCTCTCGTAAACACTGCCCAGCTCTTCGGGACCCATGTCGCGGTAGTTGACGCGCGAGAGGCCGCCGTCGGCGCGGAACCAACCGAGCTGGAACACGGCGGCAAGGAGGTACCGGTTGTCGAGCTGGGCCTTGTCCAGGTGCGCGCACTGGTCACCATCGAACAGGCCGCCCAAGGCGGGTAGTCCCAGTGCTGGCTGACCGCTCGTCAACGCGCCAAAGGTGATGGTCAGCGCCTGCCATAGGTCAGCGTGTCGGTCGTGCTGGCTGCGGCGCACCGCGCGCTCGCGCAGCCATGTGAGCGAGTAGCCAGCCAGGTAGCGCGCCTTGGCTTCTTCGGTGGCGTCAGGTGTGAAGACCAGGCGCTCGCCAGTGGCGCGGTCGCGGCGGTCCTCTACCGTCGCCAGGAAGATGAGGCGGTAGACAAGGCGCAGCAGTTCCTCGAAGAAGGCCTGGCGGTCGTAGCCGCCCTCGGCACTCTGCAATGCTGCTCGCAAGGCTGCGTTGGCCGGATGGCTAAGGAAGCCAGTGCCCAGGGCTCGAAGTGCCGCTTCAACCTGATTGCGCAGCTTGCCACGCACGGTGACGCCGGCTTGCTGCCCGAACGCACGCCAGCGCTCCCACGGGCAGTCGCTTGGGGGTGTCTCGGCCGAACCGAAGCGGCTTGCATGGGCCAGCAGCCAGAAGGCGCTGAAGTCGGCCAGCAGCTCTTCGCTAAACAGAGCCTCGAGGTCGACCTCGATGTAGGCAGGACGGGTCAGGCTGGCGTTGTCACGCAGGATGCGCAGCGTCAGGCCGTTGCTGACGATGGCCCACAGCGATGAATCTGTGGCGTTCAGCGCCTCCTGCGCCAGCATGAAGGGGCTGCGACGACGGGTCTTGCCGGTGTCTGGGTTCGTCTCGCCGAAGCGCTCTGCGGCGGCGTCCAAGGGCTCGTCGAAGCCGGCGAAGACCAAGGGCACGCGCCCGCCGTTGCCAGCGTGGCCGACGGCGAACTGGTGGCCGGAGCGTTCGATAGCCGCACATCGACCCGCATCGTGGAAGTGGAGCACGTCACGCAGCAGCGGCAGGAGCCACTCGCGCACGGTGACCTCGTGGGCGCGGACGTCCTGGCGCAGACGCAGGACCTTGAAGTCCTGCCACTGGCTCAGCGCAATCTTGAAGTCGCGAGCGATTTCGTCACGCAGCTTCAGACCCTTGGCGATGCGGTAGTGGCTCTCCGTCTGCTCGGTGGCCTTCGGGTCCGCCAGCAAGGTGAGTCGATTGAGCTCTTCGGCGGGAATGAGGCCGCCTTCGATACGGATAGCCCGGTAGGCCAACTGGTGAGTGGGTCGCTTGGCCATCGCGTCAGCCACCCACGTTGCTGTCCGCCGCTGCCCCGGCATCGGGCAGCAGCACGTACAAGCCCATCACGTCCACCGGCAGGCTCGCCGTCACCTGATAACTCCCCCGCCCCTCAGCGGCCTCCCGCACGCGCCGATGGTCCTGCAGCAATGCCTGAGCACGCGCCTTGGCGATGGCATCAAACTGCTGTTGCCAGCTCGGCAGCGCGTCGAGGGCGGATTGAAGCTGGCGGTCGCGCAACGCCACCGGCAGGTTGCGCGTGGCCTCGGCGCAGAGCAGCTGTCGAGACTGCTCCGGCGCAAGCTCGACGAACGGCTCGATACCCGATGCGGAGACAGCGACAGCCTCTTCACACATCAAGAGCCGGGTCGAAGCACCGTGCGTGACGGTGAGCTGGTGCCGGATGCGCAACAGCAGCACGACCGTCTTCAGGCCCACCTCGCGAACAAATGCGACACCCGCTCGTGCCACGGCCGCATCGCCGTTGGAGGGCATCGCATCGAGCGCCTGTTCCAGCAGGATGTCGGCCAAAACAGCGACCAGCGGGTGGGTCCGGTGGATGAAGGTAGCCCCTTGGGCCGGGGGCTGATGGAAGTCGATGCGAAGCGTCCCCGACAGACCTTCCGCAGCCAGGCGCTCCTGCACGGCGGACGGCAGGTGCTCTGTCAGCAGCTTGAAGTGCGACTTCACAGGCTGCAGCGGCGCCCCGAGCTGGCTCGCGGCCCGGCCCACGAAGCGCGCCACGTCGTCCTCTCCGCCCAGAACGGCAGCCGACTTGCGCCACTCGGGCAGCACGTCTTCGGGCTTCAGCCGGCGCTGCGCAAAGATGCTGCGGTTCTGTTTGGCCTTTTCCTTGGCGCTCTGCCAGGCCAGGTCGATTTCCTTGGCGGGCTCACCGAAGAGGTCCAGTTGGGACTGGGCGTTCAGCGGTGCACCCTTGCGCAGCAGGACCGCGTTCAACAATGCCTGCGTGAGCTTGCCCTGGTCGTCGGGCATCGGTACCAGAACACCCAGTTCCTTTCGGATGCTCTCTGCTTTCCTCAGGATGACCTGCAGCACGGCGCCGTCGACCGGGTTGTCTTCCCCGTAGAGCATCGTGCTGCGGACTTCGCGTGCCTTCTGGCCGAATCGGTCCACCCGGCCCTCTCGTTGCTCGTGCCGGGTGGGGTTCCAGCTCAGGTCGTAGTGCACGACGGCCGTGAACAAGCCTTGAAGGTTGATGCCTTCGGAGAGGCAGTCGGTGGCGACCAGGATGCGCACATCGCTTTCTCCGAGCTGCTCGACAGCCGCCTCACGTTCATCTGGCGTCAGTTCGCCAGTGACGGCCTTGACCGTGGCCGACTTGAACTTGTCTTGCAGTGCTGCCGACAGGTAGTGCGCGGTGGCGATGTAGCGGCAGAAGACGACTGGCTGGAAGCCTTCCTTCAACAGAACGGCCAAGTTGTCCTGAAGCTTGGCGAGCTTGGGGTCGTTCTGCTGTCCGGCCAGGGCGGCCGCGCTCGCCATCAGCGCTTGGAGGCGCTGACTGTCCTCGGTCTGCGCTGCCGGCTCGATGTCGTCGGTCGACAGTGCGTCTTCCGTCCCATCCAGCACCCGGTCCGCAGCCTGGGCTTCAAACTCCTCGAGTGAGCTGGCAATCTCGGCGCCAGCTTCACCGTGGGCGCCCTGAAGGCGGGTTCGCAGTGCATTGACCGCAGCGGCGGGCGAAGACGAGATGCAGCGCAGCAGCGCCAGCGCGGCCCACCAGTTCATGCGCTGTTCACGCAGGGCCTGGCCCTCCGAGCGCTCGACGAGCTCTCGTGCGTAGGCCAGCACATCGTTGAAGAGCTGACCCCAGGCGCCAGTCAACCGGTAGGTCACCTCAGCTGTCTTTCGGTCGGGGAACATCGACGAGTCCTGCCACTCGGCGATGTCCGGTCGGCGGCGCTGGACGAAGTGGCGCGAGAGCGCCTCCCGGAGGTCGGTCCGCTGACCGCTGGGCAGGTCCCGCAGCTGGGTGAAGTCGCTGCGCAGCAGCCCCAGCAGGTTGAAGAAGGCCTCCTCGTCGCCGCTGTGCGGCGTGGCGGTGAGCAGGACCAGGTGGCGGTCCGCCTGGGCGGCGAGCCCCTTCAGGAGCTGGTAGCGCTGCTGACGCCCCTGCCCTGCCTGCGTGCAGGTGTGGGCTTCGTCCACGATGACGAACTCCGGGCAAAAACGCTGGAAGGCCTCACGCCGGCGCTCGGACTTAATGTAGTCGAGGCTGACCACGGTGTACGGGTGCGCATCGAACAGAGATGCGCCGGGTGGTAGGTCGCGCTCTAGACGGTCGGCAGTGTTGGAGCGCACCACGACCGCCGGGATGTGGAATCGAGAGGCCAGCTCGCGTTGCCACTGCTCGCACAGGTGGGGTGGGCAGAGCACGGCCAGGCGCTGGACCTCGCCTCGGTCGAGCATCTCGCGGGCAATTAGCGCCCCCTCGATGGTCTTGCCGATACCCACGTCGTCGGCAATAAGAAGCCGAACTGTGGGCAGCTTCAGGGCCATCAGCAGAGGTACCAGTTGGTAGGCGCGCGGCTCGACGGCAATGTTCCCAAAGCTGCGGAACGGACCAGCACCGCTGCGCAGCTTGAGTTGCAGCGCATCCAGCAACAGTTGACTGGCCGCGTGAGTGCGTGCCTGGTCGACCGTGGGCCACGGAAAGGTGGCCGGCTGCACAGGTTGGCGCTCCAGCGGCAGGAAGACGAGAGTCTCGTCGCGCTCTCCGCCGCCCAGCGGGCGCAGGCGCAAGGTTTCTCCATCGGACTCCGGCAGGACTATCCACTCGCGTCCGCGAGCCGAAACAAGGCTTCCCGGAAGGAACTCCGGTAGAGGTGCGTTCATGGGCTTTACGGCTTGCCGGGACCAAACAGGTCGGCGTTGTTCTTGAAGATGGCGTTCCAGCTTCCGGCTTCTTTCGGAAAGCGGACCACGATGCAGCCCAGTTCATCGAGCTTGCGGTCAATCTCCGAGTCTTGCACCCGCCGCGTGTCGGTCTCGTGATGCGGACCATCAACGAAGACTGCGAGGTTCAGGTCGTCGTAAAAGAAGTCAGCGCAGGTCTTGGCGCCGGGGATGGTGTGCTGCCCACGGTCTGGCTTGCGGTAGCCGCGCTCCGTGACGTGATTGAGCCAGGCCTGCTCCAAGGAACTTCCTGCGGTTCGGGCCAGCTGGGCGTCGTGTTCCTCAGGGCCCCGCCCCTGAGTTCCCTGGTTCGTGCGGGCCTGCGTCAGTCGACACAGGATGTCCAGCAACAAGCCGCCGGCCGCCTTGTCCTTGCGGTCAATGAGCGTGTGGTCCGGCTGGTTGTAGTACGACAGCAGGCAGCGGTAGCAGCCTGCCTCGCAGAACGGCTCACCGTTGTGGTCTAGCTCTTCAACCAAGTCTTTGCGCTTCCAGGGCTGCCCGGGCGGCGGTGCGCGGAAGTGCAGGACTTCCATTGCCTTGGCCGCCACGGCAGCAAGCGCTTCTGGCTCGGTGGCCAAGCGCGTCAGCACACCCGCACCGCCCTCGGCAGCTTCGAACAGCAGGATGGACTGGCGGTTGTCGCGCGTGGGCAGCGGCTCGGCCATCAGTTCGCTTTCTTCGAGCTGGTAGAGCGCCTCAATACCGCGCTTCAAAGCGTACTGCAGGGTCGTGAGCGTTTCCGCCTCGAGCACACCGAGCTTATGGTGTGGCCGCACGATGAGGATGTTTCGCCGGTCCTCCACGTAGGGAACGATGCGCTGCGGAGGGGTCTTGTCGGGTGGCGCATCGCCTTCAGCGCTTGACTCGCCGTTGCCGTCGTCGACACCTCCGACCCAGTGGCCGGTGACCGGGTTCATCATGAAGCCCTGGATGGCCTTTTCCTTGCGACGGCGCCACCCGAAGTTCATGCGCCAGACGGTCGCCGCAGGGCCGTACTGGAGGTCGAGCAGCGGGCCTTCACCGTCTTCCACGACGGTAGTGACCATTTGCAGCTTGCCCTCGGCTTCGGCGAACTGCAGGGTGGTCTGCATCTCGTAGCCCTGTCGCACTCGCTCCTCTTCGTTCGCAGTGATGCGTTCGGCGCGCTTGGTGGAAACGTTCTCGATGCGGTAGAGGTTCTTCACCTCCTGGGCTTCCGCCAGCGATGCGCCGCAGGACACACAGCGGTCCGAGTCCCGTTGCGACCGAAAGTGGCCGTATCCACATGATGGGCACAGCCGTGCCACCTCCGTCGAGAGACGCGCGCCTTCGCTCACTTGGTCCTGCCCAGTGATGGTGAGCAAGGCCTTCGTCACGCGGTACTGGCTACCCTCGTGGTAAATGAGGCTGTAAGGACCGAACTCGCCCAGCGCCAGAAAGCGCGGGCGCGACAGGAAGCTCTCGCGGCCGATGGACCCTCGGCGAGCCGGAAGGTAGGCCAGCAGAGGCAATCGGGGGAAGTTGTAGCCCGGCAGGAAGCCCTGCGACGCCAGGTAGCGGTAGGTGTAGAAGTCGGAGTTGAACGCGCTGTCGCCGGCCAACAGCAGGTCGCGTTGTTTGCGAGCCTCGTTGTGGCGCTGCTGGGCCTCGCGACGCTCGCGTTCGCTGGCCGCCGGGTTGTTCTCAATCTTGAAGTTGAGCTCGATGGCTTGGGCCGTGGCCCGGTAGAGGTCTCGCCAGCGCTGTAGGGCTCCATCGAACTCCTTGTAGGCCCGCTGGAACACCGACTCGGCCCATTTGTCGGTGTACCAAGGCGCGTTTCGAGGCGTGAGCTCATTGGCCAGCATCGAGAGCACGCGCAGCCCGCGTTCGTGGGCACGGCGCTTGGCCTCGGCCTTTTCGAGGTCGGTCGCCATGTCCTCGGTTATGGGCAGCAACTCCGGCGCGTTCATGTCCAGCAGGTCGCGAACGCTGTTGCCCAGGCGTTTCCCAGTCTCCGCAAGCCAAATCGCTTGCATGTGACTCTTGACCAACTCCAGGTTGGCGAGGTCCAAAGTCGGTGCGTTGACCTGACCGTGCACCATCCGGACCGGGTCACGGAAGTAGTACTGGTCGTGCGGAGACTGACTTGCACAGTAGGTGATGACGAGCGCCGGCTGCCCGGCACGTCCCGCACGGCCACTGCGTTGGGCATAGTTGGCCGGGGTAGGCGGCACATTCCGCATGTAGACCGTGTTCAGCGAAGAGATGTCGACCCCGAGCTCCATGGTGGGCGAGCAGAACAGGACCGGCAACCACTCCAGGTCCGTACCGTTTTTCTTGCGCCACTCCTCGCGGTCCTTCTCTGTGAATCGGAAACGGGCCTCGCGCTCCATGCGGTCGTCCTGTTCGACCTGCGCAGTGTGCTCGCGAGCCTCAAAGTCGAAGAGCTGATGCACCGGGCTGCCTAGCAGCCCAGCGATGTTTCGGTACAGACCTCGGAAGAACGTGTTGTCTTCGGCTTGGCGCTGGCTTTGGCCGTCGCCGAGTTCCCACAGCAGTGCGGTGCCGTTGAGCTGCCATCCGGTCAGGCCAACGTCCGTCTCTTCCTTCCGCACCAGACCGTATGACTCGGCCGCCCTCAGCAGCGCGCCCACCACGTCAGACCAAGTCTGGTCCTTGATGGACTTGTAGTACGGGTTCGCGCCACCCCAAGTGCTGCCTTTACGAAGCTCGCGCCCGAGCCGCGAGCGGCTGGAGCCGATGACCAAGAAGTCCTCGACCTGCAGCCGGCGGCCTCGGCGGTCGACCTCTTCCTTCGGACGAGAGGTCACGAACCATTTGGATGGCACCGGGCGCTCGTCCTCGGTGAACCCCCAGGGCTCTCTCAGGTTCGCGTAGCTTTGTGTGCGGAGCTGCTCCAGCTCGGCCCGGTCTAGGAAGCGCGTGGCGATACACAGTCCCTGGCGCATGAAGTCGAATAGCTCACGCAGGACCTTGACCCTCTCTTCTGGCTTGGCCGCTTGGAGAACCTGGGGAGCTTCGGCCCACTCGGAGGCATCCGCAGCCAGCTCGTTCAGGTCTTGGTAGCTGACGCGAATCAAGCCGAGCTGTTCGAGGTTCGGGTTGTTGAAGCGCCAGCCGCGACGAAGGTCGAAGTAGGTTCGGTAGCCCAGGATGCCGCGCATGGCCTCCTGGACCTGGCGGCGGGTGTTGCCCTTGAGCTCGGGCTGCTGCATGTACTCCGCGCGCACCGCTGCGTCGTCGCGATGAAAGCCCAGCGACTCGAAGACCGAGTTGGCAATCTCTCGCTCCGTCAGTGCATGGCCATCAGCCTTCTGGATTGCTGACAGTAACGCCGCGCGAGTCAGCAGCACCTGCAGGAAGTCGTTGAAGTGCCCCGCCTGTAGTGCCGCGTCCTGCCGATTGTCGGAAAATCCGAGCACCTTCTTGGCATCGGCGGACAGTTGGTTGTCCTGCTCGTACAGGTAGCGCAGTGCCGAGAGGGTCAGCATGGTCGTCGCACTGCTGCGGCCTTCGCCTGAAAGAGACGTCAGGCGCAGGGCGTCCTTGCCCGCCGAGCTGTGCGAAACCCCGCAGGCCAGGCAGAAGCGGAACGAGCCCGGGATGAACCAGGCCTGAAGGCCGACCTCCGTGGTCACGACACCGTCGGCGCGAACCTTGACGGACTGCGGCACGAACTTCCTCTGCCCGGACTTGATGCGCCACTCGCCGTCAGCTCGCTCTTCGAGCCAGGACTCGGGGTAGCGCTCTAGGTTGTCGAGCTCCCACAAGCCCCTGCCATCAGGCATCAGAAACCCGAACTTGACCTGCTCGTCATCGTTCTGCCGTTCTTCGATGTTGCGCACGTCGAAGGTACGCCCCTCGGGCCCATCGCCGTCCCAGACCGGGATGTACTCCTGCCCGCAATCGCGGCAGAAGTGCGCGTGGTAGTAGCGACGCTGCCGCTGTTCATCTCCGGAAACGAACTGCTGACCATCCAGCGTGATGGCCCGCTGCCCAGGAGCCTCAAGCGAGGTGTAAACCTTCCCGCCACCGGCAATAAATTGGTGCAGCTTGAATGCAAAGAGGCTCTTTCCTGCGCCGTCGGTGACTGCGTAGGCGCGCAGCATGAACTGCTGCAGGTAAATGAGGCACGCTTCGAACGACTCGCCGGAGTCGACACTCAGGGCCTTCGCCGCGTCCGCAAGGGTGCGCGGCTTAGCGCGGCGCGGCTTGTCGTCCTCATAGGTCAGGCCCAGCGTCAGCTCAACCCAAACCGACATGGGGTGAGCTGCCAAAGCCTCGTAGGTGGGCTCCGAGGGAACACCCGAGCGAATCGCAGTCCCGAGGTGGGGGCGCACGCTGTCCAGCGTTTCGTGCTCTGGCGTCGTGCGCCGCAAGGTCTCGGTGATGATGTTGCGGTCAGGGATGGCCGTGCCGAACAGGCGCCATGCGACATTCGCCACCACGGCGTTGCGCTCCATCTGCGTGCCCTCTGACGCCATCGTGGCCGAGGTGCCGATGCAGATGAGGCTGTCGGACAAGGCCTCGCGAACACGCCGCACCAGCAGGGCGACGTCGGCGCCCTGCCGGCCTCGGTAGGTGTGCAGCTCGTCCAGGACCAAGAAGCGCAGCCCTTTGGCGTTGCGCATGACGGCCTTGTCGATGTCGTTCTGCCGTGTCATCAGCAGCTCGAGCATCATGAAGTTCGTAAGCAGGATGTCGGGAGGAGTGGCCGCCATTGCCTGCCGTTCTTCCTCGCTCTCCTGGCCGGTGTACCTGCCAAAGCTCACGGCCCGCGTTGCCGGGTCGGACCCCAGGAACTTCTTGAGCTCCTCCAGCTGGGAGTTGGCCAGCGCGTTCATCGGGTAGATGACGATGGCCCGCGTGCGCGGCGTGGGGTCTGTCTTCTTGGCCTTGAGGCAGGCATCTACGACTGGGATGAAGTAACTCAGCGACTTCCCCGAGCCCGTGCCGGTGGTCAACACATAGCTCTCGCCTGCCAGCGCCAGGCTGATGGCCTCGGCCTGGTGCTGGTGCAGCGGGAGCGTGAAGCCGGCAGAGCTGGCGGACTTGCCGAGCCGGAAGATGGTCGAGCACTCGGGGCTCAGTTGCCCGCTGGCGACCAGTTCGTCGACCGTGCCGCCAGAGCGGTAGGTCGGGTTGATTTGGATGAGCGGCTCTGGCCAGTAGCGCTGACTGGCGTACTCACGGTCAACAAACTCGCGGATGTCGTCCGACCGAAGCCGGGTGAAGCTGCGGCTGAACCCGGCGTACTCCCCGACCAAGTGCTCCCGGAACTTGAAGACATCCACCCGCGCCCCCTGCTTCTTGTGAGGTTGTAACCATAGCGGAAGAGGCCCGGTTTCCCGAGGTGGCTGACCCCCAGGAGACCCGAAATCGGGTGCACTTCGCCTCGGGCGCCGACGACCTGGTCCTCAAGACATCGGTCGCACGGGCGGCAGGCAGCCCTCGAAGCCCTGCCATGCCCTGTCGACGGCGTGGTGCAGTTCTACCGGCACACCGGTGCGCACCATCAGCCTGGCCGCAAAGTGTGCAAGGACGTTGGAGCTCTTGACGGTGTCCATCACGAGCGGTTCGGGGAACCCGAACTCTGTCCGATGCAGGGCATGGATGCCGGCATGCGCGAACGAGTTCAGGGATTTCCAGAGGACCGCGTGCGCCTCCGTCAAGGGCTGCACCAGTCCTTTGATTCCGGGCTCGACCTCCAAACGCCCTTGCAGCGCGCTCAGCATCTGCAACGGTCCCGGCAGGTTCTTCGCGCCCTGCTCGGACTCGAGGGTCAGCGGCTGAAGGAGCCTGTTGACCTCGTCGGGGGTAGCGCAGTGTTGAAGCCAGGCCGCGCGCAGCACGGCTTCGTACTGCGCGCGCACGGCGACGCATGCAGCGTTCGGGAGGTCACTGGCGAATAGAACGTACACGGCCTGGCAGTGCTCGATGCTGAGTTCGCACGAACTGGCACAGGCCGCCGCCCTCGGTCTTGCATCCCAATCCTCGACGCGGCCCAGCATCGAGAACAGGTGCTCGACGAACGCCTGCGAACGCGTCAAGAGTGTCTCAAGCGGGCTCATTTATTCGGTCGAATAGCTCTACACCACAAGACACTAGAGTTCGCCCGCCAGTTCAAAGCGCCTTGATTTCGCGATTTGACCTTGGGTCTTTGTACCCAGGCGCGATGTGCGCGTTGCTTGCACCGTACAGCGCAAGGGGGTCAGGAAGCCACAGGGCGAACTCTGGCCCCTTTAGGTGATGGTCAGGCGAGCAATCAACGTTCCATTGCCGCAGGATGTACCCAGCGTTGGCAGCGCGCACTCGGACTTTCCGCTTCCCTTCACGCATGCCGTAGTCCATGTGCACGACCTCAGGACGGGCGTGCGAAGGGTGCGGGACAAGTTCCAGCTCGATGATGCGGCTCCACTGGACATCCTGCTCCGCCGTCTCCTCTCTGTCCACAGTGCTGTCCTCGAGCACTACCGGGTTCTCCATCCGTGTCAACACGAAGTCGCGAAATTCGCGTCGCAGCCGGTCGAAAGCTCGCACGTGCCAGCGGGTCCCGATGTCCACCAGTGCGAGGGGCACCAACTCTCGCTCTGTCTTTCCACTATCGATTGAGGTGTAGCCCAGTCGAACGGCCTTGCCTCGATGGATGGCACGAGTTATTGGAGCCAGCACAGACATCTTGGGCAGGCTCAGTGCGGCCGGGAACTCACACCTGAGCATCGGCTGCAGTTGGTCGCCGATTCCTTCGCCAAACCCTTGAGACAACGCGCTAAGAACGCGCTGAGGCTGATGCTCGAAGAGCGGGACGAACCCTGGCGTGGGCCGATACACCTTTGTGGTCGGGTCGAGCTCCATGTTGTCAGGCGCAATCTCTCGGTACTGCGCTATGTCACGGGTCGCTCCCGCCGGCCCGGTCTCGAAGCGCGCGACCACGTCGGCGCGGCGCAACTCCCCCAAAAAGTAGAGCTTGAAGTCGATGTGCGAGAGCCGCTCACGCTGGACCCGAGGGAGTTGTTCGAGATGGCTTCGCCGGCGTTCAACTTGTTCATTAGTCATGCCCGAATCATACCCTTGACGATTGGGCAACGCCCCAGCTATGATGGCTTTACATCATCATTCTGATCATGTTCAATGCTCTCCGCAATCATACTAGGTGCTCATGGCAAAGAACAATCCGCCCGGCGACGGGCACCGAATTGGTGCAGTGCGAGACCGCAGCCAGACCGTGACGCCTTCTGGGCACCACGTCAAACGCGACACGTCTACCGGCCGCTTCATGGACGTCAAGACCTCGGACAAGACCCCCTTCAAGGGCGTCCGTCGCGAGAAGAAGTAGGCCAGCCATGCTTGACAGCCTAGTTGACTACTTCCTGAACGAACCAAGGCGGATGTCCTTGGTAGGGGCCTTGTTGGCGCGGTTTGCCAGCTTTCTGGTTGTCGCGGGGCTGGTCGGCCAGCTAGCGGTCACCGCGACTGAGTCCATCAAGAAGCTGGTGCCCCAGGCCCAAGCGGCAGTCCGCCTCGCGGATGTTCTTCCGGGCTACCTTAGCTGGTGGATACCCGAGAGTGCCCTCGGGTTCGGCGGCGCGCTCCTGCTTCTAGCAGCGGGCCTCGCCCTAGCCCGGACGGGCAGGGTCTACGAGCGCCAGTTCGGCGCCTGAACACAAGGAAAGGGCGGCCGAGGGCCGAACACCGCAATATGAATCGCGACGACAACCTGCCCAAGGCAGTCCGCAGCTTCACCGCCGCCACCTCGGCGCGCTTCACGTACTTGGCCGAGGCCATCGCCCGCTCTTTCGAGCCTACGCCGACGCAACTGCAGGAGCTCGAACGAGCCTACACCGCTACAGGCGAGTACCTCATCGAGTGCCCTGAGCTCGGAGGCCTTGTCGTCCAGGTTCACGCGCAGGGCTCGCGACCGATGGGGACCATCGTGCGGCCGATGGATGCCACTCGCGACGGTTTCGACATCGACCTGGTCGTGCGGCTGTCGAGAGTTGCCATCGCCCGGTACGGCGGACCTGGCGGCCCTACCCTTTTGCTGGACCACCTGTACACGGCATTGAAGCGCTACGCAGACCGCCACGGACTTCGCATCGAGCGCTGGGAGCGGTGCATCACCTTGGTCTACGCCGGAGGCATGCGGGCCGACTTCGCGCCGGTCATCGACGACCCGGTTTACTCCCTTCCACACGGCGAACACCACGGCCGAATTCCTGACCGTGAGCGCCGAAACTACATTTCGACCAACCCACGTGGGTACTGCTTGGGCTTCTCAGCCGCCGCGAAGGTCACCCCCGTGTTTCGGCTGCGAGAGGCTCTCGCGGTCAACTTTGCTGATGCAGCGAGGGCCGATGTTGAACCGCTGCCTGAGGCAGCAGAGGTGTTCGAGAGGCTGCTCAGCAGATATGTGCAGCTTGGGAAGGTCAACCGCAACATTTCCTTCTCCGCCCTGCCGGCCAGCCAAGACTTGGCACCGACGTCCGTGTTCTTGACCAGTCTTTTTGCCAAGGCCTACAGCCTCCTTGCACCGCAGCCACACGACGGCCCACTGGACCTGCTTCTCGACGTCGTCGCTGTAGCCCCGTCTCTCTTCCAGCGCGAGCTGCTCGCAGGCGGTCAAGAGCAGTGGACGCTGATGAACCCCTATGCCTTAGGCGACAACCTAGCCGCATCCATGAACACAGCGGCACGCCAACAAGCCTTCACCCAGTGGCACACAAAGTTCGTTCACGACCTGGAGGCCCTCGTAAGCGCAATCGACGGCAACCACGGGCTGGACACAATTACAAACGCCGTAGAGCAGGCCTTTGGCCCACGAGCCTCGCAGGCTGTGCTGGCGCGCAATGCGCAGCGCCGCGACGGCAATCGTGTCCTTCAGCGTGCGGGTTTCATTGTGGCCAGCACGCTACCGGTGGTCACCCCGGCCCGCTCTCACACCTACTTCGGGGGCTGACATCAGTGCTGCCGCCAACACGGCTACCGAATCTGGCTCAGCGGCATGCTGAGCTTAAGGCGCTGGGTTGGCCCGGTTCGGCTTTGAAGCTAATGGGAGGACGCGAGCTTCGCTTTGGCTTCACCGTCAGCCCGACCCCGCTGTCGCGTGCTTATCGCTGCCTCTTGAAGGTCTACGCCGCAAGGTTCCCCGAGCTGTTTGTGGTGGACCCTGACCCCAAGATTCTTGCCGCAGGACGCGTCCTGCCCCACGTCTACCCCCATGACGGGCCAGGCGCAAAACTGTGCCTCTGGCTACCGAGGACATACGAGTGGTGCGCGCAGATGCGGTTCGACGAAACCTACTTGCCCTGGGCGGCCGAGTGGCTCGACTACTTCGAAGAGTGGTTAGTGACGGACATCTGGACCGGAGGCGGCGAGCACCCGGTGGCGCCGCGCAAGCGGAGGACGCAGTCGACCGGAATGAAGACCGCACGATAGAGAGGCAGCATGAACTCAATTCCCTTGAAGCAGAACGAGAACAACAACCTGTCGCTCGTACGTGCGCGCAGGCGCATCTACGAGACGGTAAAGACGTACCAAGGAGCGGTAGTGCTGACGACCCTCGCACTGCCGCTAGCGAGCCTTGCTGCTGCAGCGTGGATGCCTGAAGCAAGGGCTTATGTGGCCGCTGGTGCGTTGCTCTTTGCTATGTGCGAAGTCATATTCCTAGACCGGTGGAGCAAGAAACAGATGAAGTGCGCTGCCAAGCTACAAGAGCAGTTTGACTGTGATGTGTTGGAGATGCGCCCAAACGAGTTTCTGGTGGGCGCTCGCGTCGACCCCGAGGAGGTCTATGAGCTGTCGGCACAGGAACTTGATGCAAAGGGCGAACGCGAGTTGCGTGACTGGTACCCCGTAGCTGTCGGGGAGGTGCCTATGCACGTTGGCCGGATTCTTTGCCAACGTGAAAACTTGCTCTACGACGGCAACGTTCGCAAGACGTACAGCCGCGTCCTGCGTGCGGCGTTGGTCGCAATCGTGTGTAGTCTGACCCTTTACAGTCTGCTGGCGGGGCTGAGCGTGGAGGCGCTGCTGCTGACAGTTCTTGCGCCTGCACTGCCCATCGTCAACTGGACGCTGCGTGAGTTCTTCCGGCAGCGAGACACCGTGGAGACGCTCGTGCGGCTCAAGGCTGAGTCGGAGAAGCTTTGGAAAAGTGCCTTGGCCGGAATGCCTGTTGCAGAAGCGGGCGAGCGCTCCAGAGAGCTTCAGGACGCCCTCTTCAACCATCGGGTTGCCAGCCCGCTGGTGTTTGACTTTCTGTATCGCTTCCGGCGCAATGCACTTGAGGCGCAAATGAACGCGGGCGCCGTCCAGTTGGTTAGAGAGTTCCGACAGGTGACCGCTGGAGCCTGAGGCTGTAGACATTCGGCCGAAAGCGTCTCTGCCTTACCGGGCATGACCCGGCAGGCCGCTTCCGGCGCCAAGTGCGCAGGCCAGCATCCAGCCATGCGTACGCCATAGTCGGATAGCCGAGCGGTCACTCGTTCCTGGCCCAGTCAAGCCACGCCTGAGCTGCCATAACCATCGCAAGCGTGTCGAGTTCGCAGTACCTCAGCAACGCCGCCTTGATAGCACTACGCTGGGCGTCTGGCATGTCTTCGAACTGAAGTCTTGCATAGGCAGCCATCGCCGCACCACCTTCACGTAGTTCCTCGGAAAGTCCCTCTTCAAGAGCTTCGACCTCCTCTGCAGCGACGTCATCGAAGACAGGTGGCAGCAGCAGGTACGGGTCAATCACCTGCCCATCCTTCTCCTGCCACCACGCGACGCCCTGTCCGAAGTTTCGGCTGATGCCAGGACCCCCGTAAGTTGGCACGCTGTACATCTGCCGGAGAACTTTCGACGAGTGCATGAGCGCCGGCAGCACCTTCTTCAGCGAGTTGCTGCCCTTTGTCGACGGGTGAAAGAAGTAGCGTTCTGCCATTGCACAGAGGTCGACCATATTCCTAGGCCCGACAATCTTGTCCTTTCCTTGACCCTTCCGTTCAGTGATGGTCTCGATGAACCTGACCAGGTCATCGCGGTCAGCAGGTGACGGATTAGCCTCAAGCAACTGCAGGCGAATGCGGTTCAGCACCGAGTTCTCGTGCGTGGCCCACCGAAAGACTGTGCCGTCATCATCCGAGAGTGCGTCACGGAGCGCTCGAACAAAGTCATAGTTGGGGTCAACGCCTGGCTCTACGTTTAGCCAGTCATGCATATGGCGAACGGTACCGTTCTCGGCCATGACGTGGTGGGAGAACTGGAACGCCGTCGTCTCATACGGACGCCGGCCGCTGACGAACGGGATTGCCACCGAACTTGTCTCGAAGTCGATGAAGTGCAGTGGGAACTTCCACTTCGCCGCTGCGAGGGCAAACGCCTCTCGGTCGAAAAAGTAAGCTCCGCCGCCAGGCCACTCCGGCTTGCACACATACCACTGTCGATGCCGCCGGGTCATGCCGTCTTGCCCGGGCGGCTTACCGTCAAAGTTCAAGTGCTCGCTAGTTACCTGAGAGAGCTTGACCACCCCCTGAGCCAGCAGTTTGGCCTTCCCCGCGTAGGCCCAGATGTCCAGGACGCTCCCCTTCTCGAAGTCCTCTGCCGTCCACTTGTAAGCATGCGACCAACACTCGTGGAAACCACTCTTGAGCTCACCGGGTCGAGGCCATGAACCGGCCTTGAACTGGCACCCGGCACAAGCTGGTGTGACGACCGGCTCCAGTGGGGCATCGTCGTAGTACGCACCTGCATAAGTCTTCACCGCCTCACCAAAGGGAAGCACTTGACCAGGACCGATAGTCAGAACCCCAGCCAAGATTTCGTCCACCTGGCTGTCGACGGAGACCTTCGTGAGCAGCGGAGTTCCCAACGACTGAAGGTCGGTGCCGGGCACAACCTCGACGCTGAGCCTGCCGCCCTCACGCTTGGCCCTAAAGCGTTGGTTGAGGCCATCAACACTGGCGTGTTGTTCCTTGTCGGCGAGCATCAGGAACGCTCTCACCCTGCAGCCAGGAAGAGCATGCTGAGCGACGTAGCGCTGAAACGCCACGTCCTGCAGGTACGGCAAGAACTCGCTGGTCAACTGACCTTTGGCCCCTCGGAAGTCGCCGTCCTCTCTGGCGCTGTACGACTTGGCTTTGACTTCGATAAGTTCGAAGTCCAGCCCTCGCTTGCGCAGAACATCGACCCGTATGAAGAAGGACTCGAAAGCAAGGGCAGCCTCGAAAATGGTTACCTCATCCTGTTTCAGCAGTGCCGCTGTTCGGTCTAGGGCAACCTGGTGCTCTAGTTCATCGACACGCACCCCACCCGGATGCATCAAGCAAGCCAGCTCTCCAACCTGATAGCCGCCCTCGGCAAGCGCAGCCAGAAAGCTGTCTTCCTGCGACCGGTCCAAGTACTCTCGCTTCCCAACGTAAGCCAGCTTGCGAGGACATTCCGCAGCAAGCTTGAACCGGCTTTTTGTCAAGTAGCGACGTGTCGGCGCCATCGAGCACTCCTATGGTGTTGCCTGTCATTCAGCTAGACCTGCGGAACACGTGCAGTGGAACTACTAGCTGCGGGTGTACGCCAGTCATAACCACAAAGACTCGCCTCCGGACTCGGCGACCCTAGTGCAGACGCGAGGACGATACAGGGGTTCCGTGTCAGACTAGTGCGCCATCCACATGAAAATCATGCCAAGCATTCACTTCGTCGAGCGCAAGAACAACATTCACAGGGTTCAAGGTACTCCTGACGAATGGGAGTCAGGGTACTGGGTCGTCGGACGAGATACGGCAGACCGTCTGGTAGGCGGTGACCTTTATGTGCACTCCAGACAAGATGCACCATCTCACTTTGGTGGTGTCATCCTAGGTTGGCGGCTCGTCGATGACCCCAACCAGCCGGAGATTCAAGGCCGCCTTGTTTTCCGCATCAGAGCAACGCCATTGCATCGCGGTGTCAAGGTCGGGCCCGACGGCTGGGGTAACGAAAAAAACCTTCGCTGGTGAGAAGAATCATGCGCGCAACTGCGCTACCAGTCCCGCAGCCTGCTGCATGGAAGCCACTATCGCCTGAGTAACTCGACCCAACGTAGCCTGCTTGTCGTTCAGGTCAGCAGCCGAATACAAGAAGGCGGCTACCTCGAACTTTCGAAGGTTCGTACGCCGCTTGTGGTTCGAGCAGAGGTTCGGCACCTCCGGCGTCCTGTGGCCAACCCGCGTTGCCATCAACTCCGTGGAGTCGGGGAGCTGTGCCACTTTTCCAGTGAACCAACTGCCTAGTAGGCCGGAGTCGACGATAAACCCTTCGAGGCCGTTCCAGCCGGGCTGCACGGCGACGAAGTGTCTATAGCTCAAGCCCTGCACCTGAACCCCGATTCGCAGCGTCAAATCGTTTGAGGGAAATTGACGTTTGAAGCGCCACTCGACAGTGAGGCCCGGCGTCCCGCGCGTAAGGAATGCTTCACCGTGGCATTGGCCCGGTGCGTTTCGCAGACCTCTGACCTCTGCCATCACTTCGTCAATCCACTCGGCAAACGCGCGCTTTCCAGCTAGGTCAACGAGTCTGGCCGCCCTTAGCTCAGGATACTTCACGATGTCGGACAAAAACTCCAGGTAGGGACGGGTTGCCGACTCCCGATAGAGCTCTCGGGTTCGCCTGACCACGCCGAGTACGCGCAGGAGACTCTCAGCGTAGTCTGCAAGGACTGACCTAAGGTTGCCGCCAAGCTCCAGTCCCCGGTTGCCCTCGACGAAGTCGCGGACCGTCCTAGCGACGGCCTCCCATCCAAGAGCTTTCCACTTCAAGGCGTCGCACTGGTCGTCCTGTACGGCCTGCGCGTCTACGGTCAGCAGGCAGAGGCTGATAGCTGGTTTCCCGTGCCTCGGGTCTGGACTGATGACCTGCGCATGCTCCTTTCCATTAGCGTCTTCCCATCGGTACTTGGCCCCCTTCTGTAGAAGCTGCGAGTACCTGGACAGTTGTTCAACAGTAGGCAGCGACTTGAGCTTCATTTCGATAACTGCGCAGGGGCTGCCAGATGGGATGAATGCGCGCTCCGCCTCTGAACCAACTTCCGCGTCATCGCCGGGCGAGTAAACGCCCCTGACAGGAACGATGACCAAGTCCAGGCTGTGCAGCTCTCTGTAGACGAAGCACCACGACTCCTCATCGTCGGAACGGGGGCAACCGAAGACGAGGCGAAGCTCAGTCTGCAGCGCGCTCAACTCCGGCTCACGCGACTCCAGCAAAAACGCCAGGAAGTTCGAGTGAAACAACTCCTTGGCACCTAGCGACATCGCAAACGTCGGAGACAGCCGAAGCTCGGCTAGAACGCTTCGCAGGTCGGCCTGGTAGGTACTCATCGTGTCTGTTTCTCACTGGTTCTCGCTGGGCAGAAGCTTCCCCACCCTATGCCTGTGTGCCTGCGTTCTGACGGGCTGAGGGGCACGCAGCGGATGTGCCGCTTCAAGCTATTGAGGGCCCTTACATCGCAGTTACCAGTCAAGTTTGCCTGGATGCGAGCCCTGCGCCGGGAGCGAACCTGATGGCACTGGCCTCAGACCCTCGATGCCCTTGCATCAGGTTGAATTGGTGCCCGAGTGTCTCCCCGACCAAAGGCAGGCGGGTATAGGAGCCATCAGTTCATCGACCAGGAGTTCCCCTGGTTTGAACATTCCTCGAGCTCCGCACCGCCTGCAGCGTTCGTAGCCTTCCAGTGGCTCTCCCTGGAGCTCGCTAGGGTCGACCGCAAAATGTGGCGCAGCACACAGCATGCAGCGCACGGACTGACGTTCACCCTTCACATCTTCTCCATCGAGCATCACGACCTACACAGTGCCGTGGTGGTGGCGTCCGCAGCGAGTCAACGCCTCTTGAAAGCAAGACTGTACAGACGTACAGTCTCAACTACAACTGTCAAGTTGCGGGTGCGTTTGAGCGCCACAGCAGAGACGGTAGGCCACGAACCGGGACGCCGCGAGCTCGCCATGTCAACAACCACCCCTCAGCAAGCAACTACTGGTCAGGCGGCAGCAATTGAGCGCGGGCACGAAGCCCGCCGAACCTGGGTCAGCACCGGCGTCCTTGTCTCGGCGAAGGATTTCGCCGAACGATGCGGTCTCACCGAACAAGCAGTTGTCGACAAGACCGCGAACGGCGACCTCTTCAGCGTCCTCGTCGACAACGACGCTTGGTGGCCCGCACAGCTCTTACGGATGGCTCATCACGATGCGGTTGCGCTGTGCCGAGCGCTGTCTGCTGGGGACGACGGCAGCAAGCTGGTCTTCCTCATGCGCAGGCACGGAAGCCTTGGCGGACTGACTGCTGCCGACGCTGTCGCACAGGGCAAGCTCCACGAAGTCTTGTCACTGGCTCAAGCCTGGCATCAGTAAGTTCCACTTAAACCGGCTTGTGACCATTCAGGCCAAGGGCGCAAGCGCCGTGAGATTGGTCATCGTGGACGGCGAACCGACCACGGTCCGGTAACCCGAACGCTGTGATAACACTGCACAGACGACCCGGTCGTGCTGCGTGTGCGTGGCTCTCGGGCGCCGAACGCTGAAGGAGCATAGCGAGTTGTGTCGCGGTCGCTGCGTCGACAACATCCGACGACGGTGGTTCGGCTGCTAAGGCGTGCTCCAACACCTCCCGTACTCGATGCCCGGCTTCCGGAGAAAGTTCGCGCCAGATGGCACCAACGACTGTTGTCAGGAGTTCGAGCTGGGCCTGAAGTGCCAGGGTGCTGACTTGCTGCATGACGACCCCCACCGAGTTCTTGGATGGGCGAATGGTCGGGGATGGGTGCCCCCTAGGGAATCACCCCCGCGATGGCCCCCAGGCTATGGCCCCAGTTGTGGGGAGAGCAACACGGTCCACTCAGGGGATACGGCTCACTGCGATTTGGCTCGTTGCCAAAGGCGAGGCTCAGCGGCATCTACCCCGCGAAACTCACTAACGCGGGGTAGGTGGCCGACCCCGAGGCGGCGCAACTAGCCGCAACGCTCCAGGCTTAGACCCTGGACCCGGTCCTGTCCGTCCACAGAGAACACTACAGAGCACCCCACGCTCAGCATCGCAGCGTCTCGGTTCGACAGCGCGCGACCAACCACGAAGATGAAAGTGCCCTCGTCGCACTGCACGTAGCCGAAGCGACCGCCAGGGTCCAAGCGCGAGACCACGCCTCGACGCCTTCGTGACAGCTTCTCCTCGGCACTACTAGAAGGGCTCACTGCGGCACTCCTGTGTGTGTGAGGCGGCGTCGCGACGCTCACCGCCGTGTTCGGTCTCGCAGGTCAACCTCCGTCACCCGAAGGGCCCGCATGCACTGCAAGAAAAACGTGAACTGGAACCGCCCCCTGCTGATGCGGTTCGCGATGGCCTTCTCCTCATCCTTGACGCCGATGGCCGCCAACCTCTGAACCAACAGCTTGTAAGTCACCCCTTGGCGAGCGAACTCTGCCTTGAGGATTTGCCTTGCTTGAGCCTCCCACTCAGCTGCAGCCGCCGACCGGGCCACGCCCCTGCTTGGGACACTGTTTGTAACAGATTCATCGCTCATGCGACACACTTGTATCGCATGCGATGGAATCATACTTGATTGTATCGTATACGAGGACTTTACCACTTTTACGACGCCTTCATGCCGAGGTTCGGCGCAATTTAAAAAACGCCGACCCGTCTTCCTACACGCGAAGTGGTGTCCCTGACCCCACAGCACCAGGACCCTGAACGAGCGGAACGAAATGAGCAGAGGCATCAAGAAGTGGAGCGAAGAGGCCATCTCGCGGCTCCAGCGCGAAGGGCGCGGCAAGGGCCGTGGACCGACCTACACACCATGGATTTACATCACCGACCTGTACTCACAGGGACGCACGCACGAGATGTATAGCCACAAGACAGGTCGCCAGCACCAATTGCTGTCCGACGGCGAGCGAGACGCCTTCATCATGCTGGAGTGGGCCCAGGACGTCATCGACATCCGCGAGCAGTACCCCCTTCCGAGGGACATCACGCTCGAACTCGCACTTGAGGCGGGCATCCGTCATCCCTACTACCCGGGCACACACGTCCCAGTCGTGATGACTTTGGACTTCCTGGTCACCAAGGTCGTCAACGGACAAGAAGTCCCGGAGGCCTTCAGCGTAAAGGTCCAGGACGACTTGAACGATGCGGCGGTGGTGGAAAGACTGGAGCTCGAGCGGGCCATCTGCCAAGCCACGGGCATGCCCTATCGGCTCTTGGTCAAGGAGCGCATGCCGCAGGCCAAGCTCAAGAACTTACGGTGGATTCGAGACGCCCAGCTAGACAGCAACGCGACGGAGGCGTTCCCGGGCTTCTTCGAGGAACACAAAGCACGGATGGTCCAGGACATTGCGACCAGACGCTTTGACGGCTCGCTCGTCGACTACTGCGCTGAGTACGACCGTCGCTACAGCGTCGAGCCGGGAACTGGCATGCGTATCGCGCGAATGCTGCTGAGCAGCCGCGCCATCACGATGGACCTAAGCAACCCGCAGCCACAGGTTGCCCACATGGACAGCTTCACACTCACAGCGTTGCCTGGCCGCCTTCGCTCGGTGGGAGGCATCTGAGATGGCTGCTACCAACCCCACCCAATACTTTCGCAATGCCGTGCTCAACCGCGATGACGGCACGATGCACCGCCTGCTGCGTCTTGACGTGGAGTCGAGCGCTTATGCTGCACCGGGCGAACCTGAGTTCACGGGTAAGGCATGGCTCATCCTGCTCGGAGTGCCCCAGGCACTCCCGTACGCAGTGTCGCTCGCAGAGCTTCAGGCTTGCTACAAGCCAGTTCCACGCAATGAAGACAAGCCCGCGCCGGCAAAGTCCGAGTTGTTCACGACAACGATGAAGGCTCTCGCCAAGCCTCCATCTGAAGCAAGCATCAGCGTCAGCGAGCGAGCCTTCACGCGCATTCAGCCACTGGTCGACAACCCCGACATCTTTGAGCCATCCAAGCGGCATGCCCTGCTGGTTGCACGCTCCAAGGAACCAGGCTGCGGAACACCTAAAACGCTGCTGAAAGACCTCCGCTACTGGTGGCAGGGCGGCCAGACCCAGGATGCACTGCTGGGCAAGTACAGCAACTGCTCGCGGCCAGCTGCTGTCGGTACAGCTGGGCGAGGCCGGAAAAAGGCACCGAGCCTCCTCGGCTTCGTTACCGAAGAAGTCGACTCCACAACTGGCCTCACCGCAGAGGGTCCCGAGACGGCGACCGTGCAACTTACTGGGCAATCCCCATACCAGCTCACCCAGGCTGACCTCGACTACATGAAGGAGGTCATCGAGCACTACTACTTTGACAAGACGGTCCGTCGAACTCTGACCAAAGCTCTAGACGAACTCCATGCGCGTCATTACACATACCTAGATGGCAACGGTACGAAGTATCTGCGGCCCAGACACGAGTGCCCGAGCTATCGCCAGCTCCGCTACTTCCTGTACGACAACTATTCGCGAGAAACTATTGAGACTGAGCGAAAGGGCAAGAAGAGATTCGCACTTGAGGACCGCTCAACAGAGGGGTCTATCCAAATTGAGTGCCACGGCGTGGGGCACATCTACGAGTTCGACGCGACCATTCTCGACCTGCCTTTGGTCTCATCGGCGAACAGAACTGACATCGTCGGCAAGCCTACCCTGTACCTCATCATCGACAGACACAGCCGCCTCATCGTCGGCTGGTACCTAGGATTTGAGAATGCAAACTACTCTGCAGCGATGCAGGCAATTCTCAGCATCGGCGAGGACAAGGAGGCTCTCTGCCGAGAGCTTGGCATCCCGTACGACCCTGCAGACTGGCCAGCCCATGGCGTCCTGCCAGAGTCCTTCCTGGCCGACCAGGGTGAACTGATACACAAGAAAGCTCGCCTAATTTCCCGCTCCCTGCGCGCAACGATTTCAAATATCCCGGGCCTTCGACCTGACTGGAAGCCGCTCGTCGAATGCGGCATCGCAATGCTCCACCAAATCATTGCGCCAGACACACCTGGCTTCTCAGCGGACGCAGACAACAAGCAGCGCCGCTCAGTCAATCGGACTCGAGATGTAGCGCTAAACCTAAAGGAGGCACTGAGACTCATCGTCCTCGCCATCATCGCGCACAATAAGTCGCCTCAGCTCGGCTACCCGCTGTCCTTGCAGCAAGCGGCCGACGGCGTCCGTCCCATCCCGCGTGAACTTTGGCGGCACAACATCATGCGCCGCATGGGTGTCCTCGACCAAATGGAGTACGAAAAGCTACGCGCAGAACTCATGCCGCGTCACGAAGCTACCGTATCTGAAGACGGCATCCTTTTCGAAGGCATGTACTACACATGTCCAGAGGCAGCGAAGCGCGGATGGCTCGTCGAAGGCCGCAAGCGCAGACAAAAGGTCGGCATCGCTTTCGACTACCGACTGGTCGACGAAATCATTGTTTATGCACCAGACGGCAGCGGTGAATCCTTTGTGGCGAAGCTCGCCGGAGACAGCGTCATCTTCCAAGGCTTGAGTCAGCGGGAGGTAAAGCAGCACTTCACCCGCGTGGCAACGCTACACGAAGCCAGCGCTGAGGATAAGCGCCAAGCGTACTTCGACTACCGGCAGCTTTCGGAACCAACGCGCGAAAACGCAGCCAAGCTGGTGAAGGAGCAAACGAAGGGTATCTCGCGCTCAGGCCGTCGAGCCGACACCGCACATGCGCGAGCAGCAGAAGTACGAGCCGAACGTGGTCGAACGGCCGGTGTTCAACCTCCAAGCCGCGTTGCTGAGTCCACAGCAGCGGTGCAACAGCCGTTGCAGGAGCCTGCAATCAAGCCAGGTGGCGCTCAGGTCATTCCGCTCAAGCCCCAACCCCCGGCAGAAGTCAACACTCCCGCCAGTGACACTTCCGATGAGGCGGACGCTCCAAGCCCGTCATTGAATCAACGTATCGCGGCGCTTCGTCGCGGAATGCTTTCCTGATATCAGCATCATGACCAGAACATCGACACCAGCTCAAATCGTCCGCGCGCAATACATCTCGAACCAACGGCAACCGAGGTTTCAAAAGAATCCGCTTATCGAGGCTCTCCCTCCGCCACTGACGGATGAGGATTTGTACCTGTCACTGGAACTCCTGCCTGAGTTCGACGCCTCCTCTCGCCAGTGGGAGGATGCCGACCGGCTTCGGGAGTTGCTTAGCCTCACGAACATCATGATTCCGCTGACGTCGCACATCCAGCTGGGCCACGCCCTCGACTCGATGATGCGGGAGGGGTATGTCGGGCGGGAGCCTCACACTGCCGAGCATGTCGGCATCTTTCAAGAGATTCATAGGGACGAGCAAGCTGCTAAGGCAGGGCATCCGTTCCGTCAATCGCTGGGTACGTTGACACCGAAGCTTTCTCAGGCGCTGGTGGACGTCTCGGGGATGGGCAAAACGACGACTGTGCTGCGCGTGCTAGCCCGGTACCCCCAGGTCATCTATCACCCAGACCTCGATATCTTCCAGATTACCTGGCTGCACTTTGAAATGCCGAGCGACGGGGGTGGCGTAAAGGCACTTCTTATCAGCATCATCGAAGCAATCGCTGAGCTTGTCCCCGACAACACCTACTACGAAGACTACGTGTTGAAGGCGCGGCCCTCAGAAGCCGCTCTGCAGTCGTCTGTACGAAGGCTACTGAATAAGCATTGCGTCGGACTGCTGATTCCTGATGAGGTCCAAAACGCTGCAAACTCGCGCAAGTCTGACCAAGTTGTCATGACAGAGCTCACCACGCTTGTGAACAAGTCGAAAACACCGGTCCTGTACATCGGCACACCCAAAGCCAACCGAATCCTGGGTTTAGACCTGCGACAAAGCAGGCGAGCGATGAACCTCATGCTTGGGAATTGGGGCCCGCTGCCCCGATACGAAGTGCGCCGCGATACCGATGGAGCACTGGTCCAGACACGTGGGGAGTGGGTCGACCTTGTGGAGGCGCTGTGGTGCTATTGCTGGCTGCGGAAACCTGTGCCGCTCTCAGAGCGTTTGCTTGACGTCATCTACGACTGCACGCAAGGCATCATCGACTTGGCAATCAAGCTGTTCATCGTCGCACAGGCACGCGCCATTGTGGACAAGTCAGAGACTCTTACGGAGCAGCTTTTCCGCACGGTCTACAACGAGCAGTTCGCCCTCCTGCACCCGATGATTGACGCGTATCGAACAGGCGACCGGATTGCGCTCGCGAAGTACCAGGACCTGGAGTTGCAGCAGGCAGCCGATATGCTGGAGGCGAGCGCTATACAAGCACGCACATCGCGCGGACGGGCTGCCTCTACTCGCCCGGGAAAGGAGGACTTTGTTCCCCGCCTGGCCGAGACAGCAAGGGCTATGGGCTTGGTGGAGGACGACGCCTTGACGCTAGCGCAGCAAGTTGCAGCTGACGGAACCGCTCGGAACATGCTTGACGCCGCTGCTCAGCTCGCAAAGAAGGCCTCGCCGCCAAAACCAGTCTCTTCTACGGCCAAAGGCAAGCGCACGTCCAAGGATGCTCCGCCTGTCTATCCCGGCATTGAGTCTCGTCCTGACGACATGCGCAAAGCAATCGTCCTGGCATTCGAGCGCAAGACGCCAATCGTCGAACAGCTGATGCAGCTCGACATGATTCCTGAGGTGGAGGACGTCATTTGCCTGGGCTAAGCCTGCCGAGCCCGTACCCCGACGAGCTCATCGGCAGCATCCTCGTTCGGGCCGTGGCTCACACAGGCCTGCCACCGAAGCGGTTGCTGCTGCGCGTATTCGGCTACGAGCTAAGTCATCAGTCGATGCTCCTGCCGACCGTTCTTTTGCCACTTGCCGTCGCTACCCGCAAGAGCCCGCACCAGCTACTGTGGGAGCACACTGCTTTCCCATATGCGGTCGCGTTCATGGACCCGCAACAGGTCTTGCAGCTACAGGACAAGGCACTTTCCGCGCAGAGCTCAGCGCCACTGTCCTTCGGCTCGCTTGCGCGCTCGGCGGCGCAGGGCGTGGCCAAGCTGAGGTTCTGCCCAGCATGCGTCGCGGAGGATGTGCAACTCTGCGGAGAGAGCTACTGGCATCGGCTGCACTGCCTCCCGGCAGTGCACGTCTGCCTCAAACACAAGATTCCACTTCACGTCTCTCCTGGGCACCCCCGGACTCTTTCACAGCACTTGCTTTTGCCGTTGCCGCAGCGACTACTGAGCCTTGAACGCTCCAGTGGCGCCGGCGGTTGTCGTGGCCGCACGGGCTCAGGAGCCGCCGATGACTCAACTAGTTTGGGGGTGCTGGCCGAGCCAACCCACTGCCCGGCCGGCCTGCGATACGCTCTCGCTGAGACCACAAGCAAGGTCTTCTCAACCAAGTGGATGCACAGAGATGATTGGTCGCGCGAGTTCCGCGCGAAGGCAATCGAGCGGCGCTACACGAATCCAGGCGGGGCTGTCGCTGGCGCACGCCTTGCCTACAGCCTGAGAGAGTTGTTCGGCGCAAGCTACCTGGGTGAGCTCGGCTGTTTATACGAACATCCCGACCAAGCATGGCCGGCCACGATGGTCAGGAACGCCACCAGTGCCGCCTTTGCGCCGGTGAAGTACGTCCTACTGGATACGCTACTGAGGTTCAGCCCGACCGTTGCCGAGTCATTCCCTTATTCCTATCTGTCTCCGGGAAAGAAACCCAGAGACTTCGGCCACCTCGACTGCTGGCTTGCTGCGATGGTCCACCGAGAAGCCAAGAGGCTTCTCGCGAGCAAGGAAACCGCTACCGTCAAGACCGTCCTCCAGAGTCTTGGGTGTTGGGAGACGTTTCGGCACGAGCGAGCCCGGCTGCCGCTGACTGAAGCTCAGATACAGGCGTTCAAGCGCTCGGACGCCTCGTTTCGCAAGACTGGCGGACGCACCGTCCACGCCAAGAGACTCAGGGCCATCGCTGAAGGCAGGCAGAAGCCCTTGAGGACCTGGTCGCAACGGAGCAGGGGACGATGAGTATCACTGCTTTGTCAGGCGACCACCACCACCTGCCGCCGCTGGTGCTCCTCGACATTGACGATGTCATCTGCATCAACGCTCCGTATGGCGGCTACGACGTCTTCGCGCCAAAACCCGCCGAGTGTCCTTTGGGACCTTCTCTTTCATGCTCCAGCTGTTGAAACGTTGAGGACCGTCGCGGAAGAGTACCTCCCGCGATTTGTACTCACATCAAGCTGGCTTCGCCTTATGGAGCGCCGAGGGTTTGAGGTCGTGTTCGAAAGATGTGGGATGAAGTTCGTCGTCGACCAGCTACACGACGCTTGGGAAGCATCCCAGACGCCGCGCATGACGAGGCTTCAGGCAATCGAGCAGTGGCTCACGAAGAATCATCATGGTGAGCCGTTCGTGGTACTTGACGACTCTCTGAGCGGTAGCGGCCTGGCCGGTTCAACGCTGCAGTCACAAGGCCGGGTGGTGCTTTGCAAAGTCAATGCGGGCTTGAATAGCTCAGACCTTCCACTGGTCCGGCGGGCGCTGAGCAAACGGGTTCGTCCGAACAGATAGCGCCTCTCTGCAGGCTCTCCAGTGACTTTCCGGCCGCGAGCTTACTCATACCAGCCGGGCTAAAACACAAGGAATAAAACCGCTGTCTACGCTCTCTAGGACCCCCTGGAGAGCATTTTGGAGCTGGCAACATCGATTCGGATTGAAGACGGTCTGGTCGTCGCGACCACCGTGGTCGCGAAGAGGTCAATCGTGCACTTGAGTTCCAGAGAGCTCGCAACGCGAGGCATTCCTCAGGGCTACAAACTTAGAGCTGTCGGCGCAATCACGACAGACCTGTCGATATGGAAGGCTGTCACTTTCGATGAATACGCACACAGCATGGCGCCCGGAACCGGCGGCTCGCCACTTGCTCATGATGCGTGGACTTTCATTCACGGGGGACGGCGGTACGTAGTCCCCGCTCTGGTGCTTATGCGCGCCATGGTTCAGTTCGATGCCGAACTATTCACGAAGCTGTTTCAGCCGCAGTCGCTAGAGGACGTCTGCTGCCCATGCCTAAGCGAAGAGGATTCTTGCGCACGCGTCAACCTAAGCTCGAAGCTGAAGGGAGCGCAGCGGCGAACGACACCCGGGCTGCTAGCGCTAATGACATGGCTTTACTTTTTCCCGTCTGCACGTCGCTTCTGGGCAAGCGCCTACCAATCTGCAAAGAAGGGTCAAATCGGACTTGCCTTGCCAGCGGCCTCCCTGACCTTCACCGTCTACGGAGTGCAACCTAGAACGTCCGGCAACGTGTACGTCACACGGCTCTCACTGGTTGAGATTGAGGCCCAAGAGGCGCCCCTGCCATTTGCCCCCGACCAACCTCGAAAAATCATCGTGAGACCGCTGCTGGAAAAATCTGAGGCGGAACAGGAGGCGGAACTTGCATTGGAAACCAGGCTGGAACTCGACGAAAGCGTCTGGAGTGCCGTTGAGCCCTTGCTGGCGCGCTCGCGCGGTCGCGGCTCTAAAGCCGACCATCGAAAAGTGCTTAGCTGTGTGCTGCAAGTACAGCTGGTAGGCTCAACCTGGAACGCAGCTTCACGTATGCACAAGTGTCCCATCGGAAGTGCTGCAGATGCACTGGCGAGGTGGAGGCAGGACGGAAGGTGGGACGTAGTCACACGAGAACTCCGCCGGCTCGGAGTCGCTACCTGACCTCCCATGACCGGAATCATCCAGCCCAGCGGGTAGCGTCAGGGAACGAACAGCGCTTGAACGTCCGCTGGGGCTTACTCGGACTTTTACACTCCGAGCCATTTGGCCATACCAATTAGCGAAGTAAGAACGCCGTTCTCGCAACGCGGCAGTCAATCACCTTGCCACGGCCTCACTGGCCCGATGAACATGTGCCGTTGAGTGAGCAGAGGTCGACGACAAACTGAACAGTGAGGGGGTTGGATTCGAGACACGAACTCGGGAAGCCAATTCAGCCGCCAGAGGAACGGGGCTAATACGGACACCCGCAGACTTTGCCACGCCGGCGCCCAGGATTCAACCAGGAAGCTTTCGTACGATTTCGGATAGGTCGACCTTGACTACTTTGCTGGTCGTGCTCAGCAATTCAGCCAGGCCGACACGACCCCTCCTCGCTCTATCCAGCAAGTCACGCAACTGCGGAATTGTAACTTGAGGCATCCCAAATTGGCCTGGCTCTCTCAGCTGCTCCTCCCAGTGCCGGGCCCAACGCCGTGCGACGGGCTGGACCATGGCCGAAGCAAAGAACAGCGCGGCCCCAAGGCAAATGGCGGACGCTAGAAATCCTTGAGTTTGGGAAACTACTTTCGCGTCGCCCAACGAATGATGAAGCAGACTGAGTGCAGCCCCAACGCGCACCGGGCCTGGCGCTTCAGCGTTTCCGAAGAGAGCCTCTTGAATCTGGCGGGGTGGTAGGTTAAAGCCACTCAGAATCTCCCGGACCTGCACCTGCGCTCGGGGTTCCTGCGCAGCCATACAACTCTGACTCCAAGCTTCCAGCACGGCCTTTGGGTCGTCGGCGCAGCAGAGGCCGCAAACGAACAGGCCGATGAAGGCCTCATCCTGGAACGCCGTGAATGGTGGGCCGCCATTGGCACTTAACTGACGGGCCGCTGTCTCGACACTATTTACAATAGAGATGCAGAGGTCTACAAATTTGCCTTCAACTCCGGCGACGAGTTGATGGCGGAGAACTGCTTGAGAAGCTGTCATCACGACGGTCGGGGCTGTACCTATTGTCAGGGCTGCCGCACGCTGCATCAACTTTTCTGAAGCATCAACCCACTGGGCCTCAAGCAAGCTGGCTTGAGCTTCAAATATCTGAATGGCAATGCCCTGGTCTGGCACCAAGTTCTCCTTTGATGAGTCAGGACGGCTACCTTGACCTAACGCATACGCAATTTCCTTGTGCTCAAACGACACATGCGCAATGCGAGCTTGCAGCGCTGCTACTCGGTTTAGGTCAACCACCGTGGCATGCCACTGGAAGTCCGTAGGCGACCGGGCGGCCTCGGGAAGCTCCAGGGCAGCACGCGTCAACAACGCGCTCGCGACACGAGAGTCACCTGCCTTCCATGCGCAGAAACTGGCGTCTGCCAGCAGTCCTAGTCGAGTAGGGAGGGGAGACAGCATCGACAGCTGGGCCGAGCCTTCCTCAAACAGCTTTGAGGCGAGTGTGAAATTGCCCACCTTTCCAGCGCAAATCGCTGCCCTTCTGTATGCAAACGGGTCGTCAATCGCCGTACTTCCGTATTGCTCAATGAGTTCCTGCCAAGCACTCACAGCCTCTGCATGCTTGTTGGCCTGGTAAAGCAGATTGACTCTTTGCTCTGCCAGAATTGCAGAGGGGCCGAACGCGGATGCGGCAGCCGCCAGAACTTCAGCCCCATCCTCGGTCCTTCCCATGTACTCAGACAGGATGATGGACTTCGCTCGCGCTAACTCGGCACCGAACGCAGGCAACTCTCGACACTGTGCGATAGCCATCGCTGCGTCTAGTGCAACAAGCCAGCTTTCCCACAGCGGATTTTCGGTATCAGCCGCTTTCGCCCATGCACTATGAATGAATCCCCCCAACGCTCTCACGAAGGACCAAGCGCACAACGTGTTGAACTCAAGCAACAACTGCTGGTTAGTCTGGCGCTCCAACCAAGAGGTCAGCACTTCAAGGTCTTCCAGCGTCCTTACGCTGGAAGCGCGTAGAGCAAGCAGCATCTGAAACGTGGTCGCGTCGGTAGGGATTTCACCAAGCGGCTCTGCCTGACTTCGGGCCTGCGATTGACTTTGCGCAATCAGGTTGGCGACAGCATCCGACGCAAAAAAGACACCTTCAGCCGCCTCTAGGATGAGCGCGAAGGGCACTGGCGCTAAGTTGGTCAGCACCGACGCGTTCATCATCCACTGAGAAGCAGCTTTCCTATCATTTTCGGATTGGTCCGCAGCAATGTCTCGGCGCCAAGCAGCAACTACGCGGGGTATGGACTCGGTAGACTCTTGCGCGGCGACCTTGAACTGAAGCAACCGGAAGGCCGAATAGGCAGGCCCTATTCCGGGCAAGGCTTGTCCTTCCTCGATGCCAATATGAACAAGCCAACCAAGGTGCGCCAAAAGCTGCTCTCGGGCACCGCCTTGCACCTCCAGTAGGCCGAACACAGTGCGAGCCATACGTTGGCCGTCGTCTGCCATGAAGGCATGAAAGAGCAATGCTGCCCCATCATTAGGGGCCAGCGGGCTGCTCTTCTTGATGGCGTCGTGGATTTTGGCGTGAACTTTCCGGTACTGCGCCTTTGTCCAGGTCAGGTCAACTTCACCACGGAGAATCGGCGTGATGCGATATCTGTCGGCGCCAATAGCTTCAACCCAACGGCCCTGCAGCCGGTCGAGAACTGCCGACGCTCCTGGTACTTTGGGGTCCAGTTCGGCTAAATTGAGCAGCATTTCGCGACTGGGCAAGTTTGTAAACTCGCCCGCTTCGTAGAGGAACGCAGCCTCCACAGCTGGTACTGATTCCGACAACAACTCGCGGGCCATCTGCTTGGCCGACCGAACTGCGGCAGACCGTCCCAAGAGCGCCTCAATATCAAACCTGGGCCACGAAGCCTGCGCCAGTTCCTGGACTCGAACCTGAACCAGCTTGGGGTGGCCAGCGGTCTGGGCGACGATGACCTTACCGTACGCATCCGCCATAGCTTCAGTGGGACAACCCATGCTGAGGCACAAGGTTTCCACGTCGTCTGCTTCTAGTGCAGGCACCTCTATTTGTAGCAAGCCCCACTCGTCGGCGACTTCGGTTGCTAGCGTCTCACTCTGTCCTTGCGCGGTGAACAGCAGTGCTTTTCCCGCAAGCCTCGCCCTGTGCACCATTTGCTTGAGCGCTGGCGCATAGGCTCGGCGAACAGTTGCTCCGGTATCCAAGTCGTCGAAGACGATGAGGTCGGGCCCTTTGGTATCGGCAAGGGTCAGGCTCACCAAGCGGAAGATGTCCGCAACAGCCGAGGCTTCCCGACCAGTTAGTTGAATCCATTGAGCTGGCTGTCCAGAACGCTGCGCAAGGATTGCAGCTAGCGTTGTCTTGCCCTTGTAGACGGAACCCGACAGCATCACAGCATCACGTTGACGCACATGAGCACCGACCTGATTCGCCAGAGTAGGTCGTTCAAGAACATTTGCGGGTAGGAGCGGAGGCTCCTGCGCGAGTAGCGACAACGGGGCCATCTGGCGCTGGAGGGAGGGCAACTGGGCAACGACCTGGAGTAGGCCTTGCGCACTGGCTAGCGGCAGCGCCAGATGGACGGTCGTCGCTTCTTTCTGCACTTGAGCGAGAAGCGCCCAGTCAAGCCGCCGGGCATCCAATTCTGGACGGAGCACTTGCTCCCAACAGCGAGCAAACAGCTTGTCTCGAATGGCGATAGCAGCCCCTGCAGCCATACCCTCCGAAGCGCAATATTCCTTGAGGCGGTCAGTAACACTGGCTTTTACGACCTCAACTGCCGGCCGACCAGGTAGCCAGGTAAAGCGACTGAATAAACTTTGTTGTAAATCTTGCACCGACGCGGTTTTCAGAAACTCCAGCAAGGTTCCTGTCGCGCCGAGATTCGCCAAAAGGTAGGCACGAACCAGTTCCGCGACTTGGGCGTCGTGCCGAGCCTTGCCCCAAGCATCGATACCTTTGAGGCCGCCGAAGTCCGCGTTCAGTTCCCTGGCGACGGTCGATGTCGTTAGGTACACGAACCGAACCACGCGACCAGGCGAGCGCTCCGTCGTCGCCCAAAAGTTCTTGATGGAGTCACGAGCGAGGCTGACATTCAGCGAAATGGTGTCGTCGGTGCGCTTGACCTGAACTGTCGTGGTGCCATCCGGCGCCACTCGGTCGATGTCCTCGGCGCCTTCAAGGAAGAGGACTTCGTTCGCCCCAAGCAGAAGCCAGGTCTCGATGGACAGCCAAACTTGATAGTCGTATCCGCCCATCGCACCCAAGGCCTCTCGGCTGACCAGGCGAGGCAGGGGCGTGGCAGGGGCAGCTTCAGTGTTGTTCTCTGGCATCAGGTATCCCGGGGGCGTGGAGCGTCAACTCAGTTTGGGGAACTGTTGTGCACCTCCGGAATAGTGTCATCAACCAGAGCTCAACCCGCACTTCAGTCTGGGTAGTCAGCCGGAGTTCAACTAGAGCCTAGGCGCTGCCTGGGCATGGGAGCGCTCAGAGCAGGACTTGATTGTCAAATTTGCCGTGTGCCGCGTCAGGGCCAAGGTAGAAGGCAATGTCAAAGTTGATTTGACGGTTTGCGCCGCTCATAGGCGGCTCCAGAGTAGTACCTGTTTGTCAGCACCCACGTTCGATGGCTGCCTGGTCGCCGACTGCCAACGCCGCCAGCACACCGGCCGCCGCGGGGTCGCTGACACGGCTGTTGATGGCCGCACGCCAGTCCTGACGTGCGGCTTCGATGCGGTGGCCGGCCTGTGCGGCCAGCAGCACGGCCTCGTCCCCCGGTCGGGACCGCACGTAGCCGGTGGCACGCACGCCCTGGTCGAAAAGCCACAGCTCCAGATCGAAGCCATGCGGGTTGAAGGCGCCGTGTGGCTGGCGCAAGCGGGCCGTCAGCCGCCACTGCTGGCCGGCACGAACTGCCTGCGCCGGGCCGCCCAGCAGCGTGTCTTCGTCGAAGCCGCGGTACCAGCCCAGTGACAGCAGGGGCGGCACGGTGACGGGCTGGCCGCGCAGCTGAGCGCTGTCCACCGCGAAGTTGAAGCGCACGCCGTCGGGCCCCTCGCGCGGCAAGGAAGCCACTCGGCCGGTCAACACCAGATCCTGGCCTTCCAGTGATGGCGGCAGGGCATCGGCCAGGCGCCAGGCGGCACGTCCATGGGTGCTGGCAAAACCCAGCGCCAGGGCGGCCAGGCTCAAGAGCAGCAGACCTGTCGTCGTCTGGCGCCAACGCCAACCCACCAGCCCCAGCACCGCGGCCTTGCTGAGCAGCAGCCAAAGCCACCAGGCCGGCCACAAGGCCGCCATCTGCAGCTGCAAGGCGCAACCCATCAGCCAGGCCAGGCCCAGCGCTGCCCAGGCGCGGGCCAGACCCGTTCCCCCTGCCGTCATGGGGCCCAGTGTAGGATGCCGCGTCAGTTTTCCTGGCCCCTGCGGGGCCGTGTTTCCAGGCCCGCGCGGGCCGCGCCCAAGGACTCCCCATGACCCCTGCCGACCGCCTGCAAGAACTGGGCATCACGTTGCCCCCCGTGGCCATCCCCGCCGCCGCCTACGTGCCCTTCGTGCGCACCGGCAACCTGGTCTTCATCAGCGGCCACATCGCCAAGCGCGAAGGCAAGGCCTGGGTCGGGCAGTTGGGCCTGACGATGGCCACCGAAGAAGGCAAGGCCGCTGCGCGCGCCATTGCCATCGACCTGATGGGCACGCTGCAGGCCGCCGTCGGCGATTTGTCCAAGGTCAAGCGCATCGTGAAGGTGCTGAGCCTGGTCAACAGCACACCCACCTTCACCGAACACCACCTGGTCACCAACGGCTGCAGCGAACTGCTGGGGGCCGTGTTCGGTGCCGAGGTGGGCGCCCACGCACGCAGCGCCTTTGGCGTGGCGCAGTTGCCGATGGGTGCCTGCGTCGAGATCGAACTCATCGCCGAAGTGGGCTGATGCCGCGCGCCTCCGCGCTGCTGCTCACCGCAGTGGTGGTCTGCCTGGGCGCCGTGGGCGCCGCGCTGGTGTCGCAGCACGTCTACGACATGCAGCCCTGCCCCTGGTGCGTGCTGCAACGGGTGGTGTTCGTGGCCATCGCCATCGCGGCCTTGCTGGGCCTGCTGCTGCGCGCGCCGTTTGCGCGCCAGGTGGCCGCCGGTGCGATGTTGCTGCTGGCAGCAGGCGGTGCTGCCGCCGCGCTGTGGCAGCACTTCGTGGCCGCCAGCAGCACCAGCTGCAACCTGACGCTGGCCGACCGCATCGTCGGCGGCCTGGGCCTGGACAGCCTGTGGCCCGAGGTGTTTGCCGCTTATGCCAGCTGCGCCGACGCGGCCGTCAAGCTGGCCGGTGTGCCCTACGAGTTCTACAGCCTGTTCCTGTTCGTGGTCATGGCTGCTCTGGGCTTCGTGGTGTTGCGCCGGCCGCGCTGAAACACGGCCGGCTCGGTCCGTTCAGCTCAGGTCAAGCGCGGCGGCGCGCCAGGCCCAGTCCGGCCAGTGCCAGGCCCACCAGCGCGAGGCTGCCGGGTTCGGGCACCCGCAATGTGGTGATCAGGAAGTCCTGCTTGCCGGCACGGGTCAGCGCAAACACGTCGTAGCGGCTGGCGACCGTGCTGGCGCCGTCGAGCATCGAAGAAGCCAGGGTGCGGAAGCTGCTGCTGTCGCTGAAGGCACCTGCGCTGACCAGTGAAGTGTCGGTGTCGTAGACGATGTTCCACACCGCCAGCTGCATCGCGGTCGACTCGGCCGCCGTGTCGACACGGGTCGGGTCGTCGTTGAGCCAGGTCATCAGCTGGCCCAGGCGTTCGGCCACCAGGTTGCCGTCGGGCCGGCTCGGGGTGATGTCCTGGCGGTCGCTGAAGTATTTGGCAGCCGCCACCACGGTGTAACCCGTCATCGGCGTGGCGCTGAAAGAGAAGTTCTCTTCCAGTTCGATGCAATAAGTCAGGAACGACGTGGTGTTGAACGAACCCGCCGCACCCAGCGAACCCCTGAATCCACCGGCCTGGCCGCTGAAGCTGCCGGCCAAGATGCCAGGGCCGCTGGTGGACACGTTGTTGCCACTGCCAAATGCCCAGCCAGTGAGCGTGACTTCGGCGGCCTGGCTGGCCAGGGAGCAGGTGGCCATGGCCAGGGCTGCACACGTCGCAAGGACGGATCGGTTCATGTTGTTCTTTCGACTCACGACCGGTCGCCCAACGCGCCGGTTTCTGATGTGAGCAGTCTGAAGAACATCGGCGGCTTGCACACCTCCTTGAGTCGAGGTCGCACCCCGAGACGGGGGGCCCGTTTGCAGTGCCACAAGTCACGGGCCACCGCCTGGTGACGTAACGGCCGCTGCAGGCCCCCCGCTTCACGGGGGGTGCTAGGCCCCTCAGGGCGCGAGCACCCGCAAGGCCTTCTGCAGGCCGTCCACCTTGTGCCCCTTGCGCGCGCGTTTGCCGGTGTGCGCGGCCAATGCGGTGGCTTTGAGCAGCTCTTCCTTGGGCTTGCCGCCCCGTCCGCTGCCTTGCACCAGCAAGGTGTCGGCACAGCTGGCCACGCTGACCAGCGGCACCTTGGCATCGACGTCCATCAGCGTCAGGCCCTTGCCGCCCTTGCTTTGCAGTTTCAGTTCGTCCAGCGCAAACACCAGCAGGCGGCCGTCCATGGCCAGGCAGGCCACCTGGCGGTGGTTCGCTGCCACCACCACCGGCGGCAGCACCTGGTGGCCGGTGTCCAGCGTCAGGAAGGCCTTGCCACCGCGGTTGCGGCCCAGCAGGTCGGCGGCCTTGGCCAGCAGGCCGAAGCCGCCGGTGTTGGCCAGCAGCAGCGTGCAGTCGGCCGCGCCGGCAAAGTAGTGCGCGATCTGGCTGCCGGGTTCCAGGTCGATCAAGGTCGTGATCGGCACCCCGTCGCCACGCCCACCGGGCAGCACCGAGGCCGGCACGCTGTAGACACGGCCACTGCCCTTGTTGGCGCTGCCAAACACCAGCAAGGTGTCGACACTGCGGCAGGTGAAGGTGCCATAGAGCACGTCACCGGGTTTGAAGGCCAGCGTCGTGGCGTCCACTTCGTGGCCCTTCAGCGCCCGCACCCAGCCCTTCATCGACACCACCACCGTCACCGGCTCGTCGACGACGCGGATCTCGGCGACCGCCTTCTTTTCTTCCTGGATCAGCGTGCGGCGGTCGTCGCCGTGTGCCTTGGCATCGGCTTCGATCTCGCGCACCACCGTGCGTTTCAGCGCGGTGGGGCTCGCCAGGATGTCTTCCAGCTTGCCCTGCTGTTCGCGCTGGTCCTTCAGCTCCTGCTCGATCTTGATGGCTTCCAGCCGCGCCAGTTGGCGCAGGCGGATCTCGAGGATGTCCTCGGCCTGCCGGTCGCTCAGCTTGAAGCGGGCGATCAAGGCCAGCTTCGGCTCGTCGGCATTGCGGATGATGCGGATCACCTCGTCGATGTTCAGCAGGACCAGCTGCCGGCCTTCCAGCACGTGGATGCGGTCCAGCACCTTCTGCAGCCGGTGGCGTGTGCGGCGTTCGACGGTGATGAGCCGGAAGTCGATCCATTCCTGCAGGATGCGGCGCAGGCCCTTGCCCACCGGGCGGCCGTCCAGGCCCACCATGGTCAGGTTCATCGGCACGCTGCTTTCCAGGCTGGTGTGCGCCAGCAGCGTGGTGATGAGCTCGGCCTGTTCCACCGTGCGGCTCTTGGGCTCGAACACCAGGCGCACCGCGGCGTCCTTGTTCGATTCGTCGCGCACCGCGTCCAGCACCGCCAGCACCGCCGCCTTCAGCTGCACCTGTTCCTGCAGCAGCGCCTTCTTGCCGGCCTTGACCTTGGGGTTGCTCAGCTCCTCGATCTCTTCCAGCACCTTCTGCGTGCTGGTGCCGGGCGGCAGTTCGTTCACCACCAGCTGCCACTGGCCACGTGCCAGTTCTTCGATGACCCAGCGCGCGCGCACCTTGATGCTGCCGCGGCCGGTGCGGTAGGCCTCGCGGATGTCGGCCGCTGGGCTGATGATCTGGCCGCCACCGGGGAAGTCGGGCGCGGGCAGCAGTGCGTACAGATCCTCGTCGCTGAGCTTGTCGTTTTTCAAGAGCGCGATGCTGGCCGCGGCCACTTCACGCAGGTTGTGGCTGGGCACCTCGGTGGCCAGGCCCACGGCGATGCCGCTGGCGCCGTTGAGCAGCACGAAGGGCAGCCGCGCCGGCAGCACACGCGGTTCCTGTTCGCTGCCGTCGTAGTTGGGCTGGTAGTCGACCGTGCCTTCGTCGATTTCGTCCAGCAACAGGCGCGCAATCGGCGCGAGACGGGCTTCGGTGTAGCGCATCGCGGCCGCACCGTCGCCGTCGCGGCTGCCGAAGTTGCCCTGGCCGTCGATCAGCGGGTAACGCTGGGCGAAGTTCTGCGCCATGCGCACCATGGCGTCGTAGGCGGCGGTGTCGCCGTGCGGGTGGTACTTGCCCAGCACGTCACCGACGACCCGCGCGCTTTTCACTGGCTTGGGCGCTCCGCTGGCACCAAACGCCAGGCCCATGCGCAACATCGAATACAGGATGCGCCGCTGCACCGGCTTGTTGCCGTCGCACACATCGGGCAGCGCACGCCCCTTGACCACGGACAGCGCGTATTCCAGGTAGGCACGCTGGGCGTAGCCGCCCAGGTCCAGGGACTCGGCCGCGTCGGGCGGCGGGGGGTCGAACAGGTCGGGCATGGGCTGCGGAGTCGGAACCGGGGGCGTTGGCGCAAAGCGCGGGAGGGGGCGGCATTCTCGCCGACGGCGGCCCCGGGGCCGGCAGCCCGTCACAGCTGGTGACTTCAGATGGCCCCTGCCCTGCCGACAATGACGGCAAGCCCCGCCCCCGCCCAGGACTGCCGCCACGCCATGAATTCCCCGCTCAACTCGGTTCTGCCCTCGCAGTTTGGTGCTGCCGAAGCGCCTGCCAACCCGCGCCGGGCCACTCAGGCGGCCTGGCTGCGCCGCTTGCCGGCCTGGCTGCAGCCCGGCCACGACCTGAAGCTGGCGCCGCTGCTGGTGCTGGGCGCGGTGTTGTTGGGGCTGGGCAGCTGGGTGCAGTTCAGACAGTCGGCCCTGGCCGACGAGGTGCAGCGTGCCGCATCCGCGCAGCAGGCACTCACGCGCCTGGCCGAACTGCGCCACAGCACCGCCGCGGCCGAAGCCAGCCAGCGCGGCCACGCCATCACCGGCGACCCGGCTTTGCTGGAGCCGCTGGCGCAGGCCGCACCGCGTGCCGTGGCGCTGCTGGAGGAACTGCGTGCGCTCAGTTCAGGCGACCCGGCGCAGTACTCGCGCCTGATCGCGCTGGCGCCGCTGCTGGCCCAGCGCATCGAACAGCTGGCCGCTGCCGCCGACCTGCGCCACCGCGGCACGGCCGCTGGCACGGCCGCGGCCATGGCGGCGGTGGACAACCGCCGGCTGCAGGAGCAGATCCAGCGTGCGCTGACCGAACTGCAGACCCACGCCGACGCACATCTGCTGTCGGCCCGTGCACAGTCCGCTGCCGCCGCTGCCTGGACCTCCCGGCTCACTTTGCTGGCCACGCTGCTGTCGCTGGGCATCGCCATCGGCGCGCTGGTGCAGAACCAACGCGCCAAGGCGCAGGTGCTGCGGCTGCGCCGCGAGCGCCGCCAGCAGCACGAGGGGCGCGCCCGTGTGCTGCAGACCCATGCCCGACTGATGGAATCGTCGCTGGCGCCCATCGCCTTCCTCGACCGCGAAGGCCGCATCCTGCGCATCAACCCGGCCTTCGAACGCCTGCTGGGCCAGCCGCAGACTGCGCTGGCCGGCACGCCGATGGTCCAGCACCTGCTGCCCGACGACCTGCGCAAGACCGAACGTGCGCTGGACGCCGCCGCCACCGCGCCGCAGACATTGGCCCATCGCTGGCGCCGCGCCGACGGCAGCGTGCTGCACCTGCGCTGGAGCGCGCAGCTGGCGCACGACGACGGCACCTTGGTGTGCGTGGCGCAGGACGACACCGAAGCGCGCACCCTGGCCGCCACGCTGGCGCAGCAGCAGGAAAGCCTGCAGCAAGGTGCGCTGGGCCTGGCCGACGCCACCGAGCGCAAGGCCGGCGCCGAGCGTTCGCTGAACGAATTCCTGGCCACGCTGTCGCGCTGCCTGCGCTCACCGCTGTCGGCCCTGCTGCAACAGACCACCAACGGCCAGCAGGGGGTGCACGGTGCCCAGGATGCTGCCGTGGCCCGCGCCTGGTCGCAGGCGCTGGAGCGCACACGTGGCATGCAGGAAGCGGTGGAACACGTGCTGCTGCTGGGCCGCATGCAGGCCGGCCAGCTGGCGCTGCAGCGCGAGGCCTTCGACGTGGGCGACACCCTGCAGCGCACCGTCGAGCTGGTGCAAGGCCCGGCCGAACGCAAGGGCCTGCAGCTGCAACTGCAACTGGCCGACGACCTGGGCTACGCCCATGGCGACACACGCCGCGTCGAGCAGGCGCTGCTGCACCTGATGCAGGACGTGGTGGCCACCACCGATGCAGGCCAGGTGAACGTGGCAGCGCAGCGCCGTGCTGACGGCCTGATCCACTTCGAGATTGCGCATCACCGCGCGGACAGTGATGGCGCCAGCCTGGACGAGCTGCTGGCGCCGCTGCACGACGCCGACAAGCCGGCCAGCGCCGAGCGCCTGACCCAACTGCTGGGCGTGGCCATGGCGCGCACGCTGCTGCAGCACATGGGCGGCACCCTGGACGCGTCCTTGCAGCCGCCACGCGGCTGTGTGGTCACAGTGACGCTGCCGGCCGACCAGTTGCCACTGGCCAGCTGAGGCGCGCTTGCTGCGCTGCGGCGCTGCTGCTCAACATGGCAGGCAGGCCAGCCCCAGCGACCGAACATCGGTGAACCGCTTGGCCGCCTGATCGGCCTCGCGCCGCCCGCAGCGGCTTTCGGCCCGACCATGAAAACGGGCGCCAGCGGCGCCCGATCCCGTTCTGCCCGCCCGCTTTCGGGCTGTCGGCTGTCGCGCTCGATCAGGCGCGGCGGCGTCGCACCATGGCCAGGGCCAGCAAGCCAAAGGCTGACAGGGCCAGGGTGCCCGGCAGCGGCAGCTCGCGGATCAGCAGGAAGTCCTGCTGGCTGCTGTTGGTCAGCACGCTGATCGAGTACATGCTGTTCGTCACCAAGGCGGCTGACGCCAGCAGGTTGGTGGCCTGCAGCACGGTGGCAGCCGATGCGCTGGTGACCTGGAAGCCGGTGCCGACGGACATCGAACCCGTGTTGAAAGAACCCGCTGACTCGTAGATCGAGTCCCAAACCGCAAGCTGGATCGCCGTCGAGGTCTGGGCGTCGGCCGGCAGGTTCACGCCACCGAGGTGGGTGAAGAGCTTGCCCAGGCGGTCGACGATGGTCGCCGCATTGGCACCGAAGTACGACATGCCGCCGACGATGCTGTAGCCGGGAAGCGGGCTGCCGAAGGCGAAGGTCTGGGTCAGCTCGACGCAGTAGGTATAGAACGGATTGGCGTCAAAGCCCGGCGCGCCGCTGAGGCTGCCCGTGAAGGCACCCGCGTTCACGGTGGAGGATGTCGGCCCAGTCACCGACACGGTCTGCGCACCCGCCGTCGAGAAGCCGGTCAGGTTGAGCGTCAGCGCGCTTGCACTGATCGCCGAGCCCAGCAGCATGGCGCCGAGCGCGCCGCGAATCAACGTTGATTTCATCTTCAGTCCCATCCCTGATTAAAGCAACCACGTTCATCAGCGGCTACATGCAACCTAATGTAGCGGCGCTGCTCGACGCCATCTACCCGCAAACACGGGGTCACGAGAACCCCCCTTGGCCTGGCCTGCGAAATGAATGGCAGTTGTCTCAGCTCGCCTGGCCCAGAAGCCGAGTGGCTTCGTCACGGACACGCACATCGGTGGAACGCTCGGCACGTTGCAACTGCTCGCGCGCCTGGGCCTTGTCGCCCTTCTGCAGCCACAGTCGCCCCAGGTGCAGGCGCAACTGCAGTTCACCGGGGGCAAAGGCCACGGCGCGCTGCTGGCTCAGCAGCGCGGCATCGAGCTGGCCGCCAGCCGCCTGTGCGGCGGCCAGGGTGTCCAGCACCGCCGGTTCGGCCGGGGCGAACCGGCTGGCGCGAGTGGCCAGCGTCAGCGCCTCGGCCTGGCGATCGCTGAGCAGCAGTTCGGCCAGGTTGTTCATCACGCCGACGTGTTGCGGCGCAAGTGCCAGTGCCTGCCGGTACAGGCCCACGGCCTCGTCGCGACGGCCGGCGCGGGCAGCGGTTTCAGCCAGGTAGGTGATGAAGTACACGTCCTGTGCCTGGGTCGCTCGCCAGCGCTTCTCGAACGCCGCCGCTGCCGCGCCGTCACCAGCAGCCAGTTGGCGATGCAAGGCGGCGGCCGCCTCGCCCAGCGCGCCCTTGTCCAATGCCGCCCGCCAGGCCGCGATGGCAGCTTGCCGGTTGTTCAGTGCCTCGTGCACCTCGGCTTCAAGCTGCCAGCCCCCCGGTTGCCGCGGCCACTTGCTCTGGAGGCTGCGTGCCAGTTCGAGCGCGCGCGCGGGCTGCCGGTCGGCCAGCGCCATCGCGATCGCACCGCGCAGCACCGCCGGCGAGTCAGGTGCCAGTTCGAGCGCGCGCGCCAACGGCGCGCGGGCCTGGGCCATCTGCCCGTTGAGCCCCAGCACGGTGGCGAGCCTGAGTTGTGCCTCCGGCAGCGTCGGACGCAGCTGCACCAGTTGTTGCAAGGTGATCAAGGCCTGTTCGCGGTTGGCCATCGCCAGCTGGGCCCCGGCCAGTTCCAGCATCAAGGTGGCGTCGTCGGGCACGGCCGCCTGGGCTGCCTGCGCCCGCGCCAGCACGGCCGGCGCGTAGCCGAGCCGGCGCTGGAGTTCCAAGGCCTGCACCCAGTTGTTCGCATCCTGCGGATCGGCCTGCACGGAAGCGTCGATGGCCTGGTTGATCACTTGCGGCGTGGCGCCGCTGCGCAGCGCCACATCGGCCAATGCCAGGCGCAGGGGTGCTGAAGCCGGTTCAAGCTTCACCGCCGCCTGCAGGCGCGACCTGGCCGCGTCGAAGCGCTGCTCGGCCACGTCCAGCCCCACCAGGGCCCAGACCGCGCGCAAGGAGCGTGGCTCGCGCGCCAGGGCCTGTTCGTAGGCGCTGCGAGCACCGGCACGGTTGCCCTGCTTGTCGGCCATGGCACCGCGCAGCAGCCAGGGCATGGCGGACTGCGGCTGCTTGCGCGCTGCGCCGTCCAGGGCCTGCGATGCGGCAGCCCAGTTACCACGCTGAATCTGCGCCGAGACCAGGGCCAGATCGGCGCTGATGCCTTGTGGGTCGGCCTGCGCGGCCGACTCCAGGCCTCGCAAGGCCGCATCGACCTGGCCACGTGCGATCTGGCCACGTGCAATCTCGCGCCGCACCTCTGCGTTGTCCGGGTCGGCACGTGTGGCACGTCCGAAGGCATCGTCGGCCTGCGCAAACTGACCCAGCTGGGCATAGGCCTGCCCTGCGGTGCGCCAGACCTGGGCGTCCTGCAGCGTGGGCTTGAGCACCGGCTCGAGCGCCTGCACGGCACGTTCCGGGCGGCCATCCTTCAGGTGCAGCACGGCCAGTTCCTGACGCGCGTCGACCAGGCCAGGTGCCATTGCCAGCGCACTGGTGAGCAGGCCTTCCGCACGTGCCCGTTGGCCCAGGCGGGCCTGCAGCGTCCCGGCGAGCTGCAGCGCAGCCGCATTGGGCTGACCACGCTTGAGCACCTCTTCCAGGCGCTCTGCCGCTTCTCGATGGCGGCCCGCGAGAAAGCCGGTCAGCCCGTCCAGGAAGTCCACCACCGGCAGCCGCGGCAGGTGCTTGCGCATCGTGGCCACCTGCGTGGTTGCCGCATCGAACTGGCGCTGGCGCAGCAGCGCCATCACCAGGCCCATGTGGGCCCGGTCCAGCCACGGGGTCAGCGCCAGCGCCTCGCGGTAAGCGGCTGCGGCGCGGGCGTCGTCTTCGCCGGCGAGCAGGTCGGCGCGCAGCAGGTGAACCGTGGCTTCTTGAGGCCACTGCGCCTGCAGCGCTTCCTGCTGGGTCAGCGCTGCGGCGCGCTTGCCTTCGGCGGCCAGCAGCCGAACCTGCAGCAGCCGGGCAGGCAGGTGCCCGGCATCGGCTTGCAGCGCGTCAGCCAGCGCCAGGCCAGCAGCCATGACGTCTCCGGCATCTGCATGCGCCTGGGCCAGCACCGTGCGAGCCTGGGCTTGCGCACGGGCGTCATCGAAGCGCTGCTCGCGCAGCAACTCGATGGCCTGCCCGGGCTGCTGACGAGCCAGCGCGATGCGGGCCTGCAGCGGCAAGACCTGCGCTGCGGCGGCGCCCAGCCGGCCTGCGCGATCGGCCTCTTCGCTGGCCCCCTGCAGATCACCAGCAGCCAGCAGCGCGCGGGCCAGCAGCAGGCGCAAGGACGGCGACTCGGCATCACCGGCCAAGGCGTTCTTGGCATTGATGACCGCCGCGACAGGCTGTCCTTGATCGAGCTGCCGCTGCGCCAGCTGCACCTGGGCTTCTGCCGTCGGGCCGCGGCCCTGCCACCAGAACACGGCGGCTCCCGCCAGCAGCAAGGCAGCCAGTGCTGCGCCGATCCCTGCGAACCACATTGACACCGTCTGTCTCCCTTGGGCGCGTAGCCCACGATGTTGGTTGCGCCTGCGCTGGTGCACGGCGCACTGCGAGCGCCTGCACTGACGCCCACCCGCCAGGCCCGACGTGATTGTCGAGGCGATGCCGCAGGTGCCACCCCCTGGCTTGAGGGTCGATGCGTTTGCCGGCGCCGTTGCTCGGCAATACGACCGGAATGGCGACAGTCCCGCGCCACTGGCCACGGCACCCGAAGCCCGTCTGACCGCCAGGACCGGCGCCCGTCCCCTGGTCTGGAGGGGCCTTTGAACGCTGCGGTGCATCCAGCGACGCCGGGGATGCGTATGCCGCTCATGTCCCGACCCACTCCAGGAGAACCCGCATGATGACCCGTCTGAACACCGCCACCCTCGCCACGCTGGCCTCGATCGTCGCCCTTGCCGGCTGCAGCACGCCGATGGGACCGATGGCTTCGATGACCCCCATGTACAAGCAGGACATGCTGCCCGCCAGCGTGCAGGTGCCGTCCGGCCACAAGGTGGCCATGGAAACCGTCGGTGTGGGCGAGATCACCTACGAATGCCGTGCCAAGGCGAATGCCATGGGCGAACACGAATGGGTGTTTGTCGGCCCGAAGGCGGCGCTGAACGACCGCAGCGGAAAAACCGTGGGCAGCTACTTCGGCCCGCCCGCCACCTGGGCGTCCATGGACGGCAGCAAGCTCACTGGCACCCAGGTGGCCGTGGCACCGGCCGGCATGGGCAACATCCCGCTGCAACTGGTGAAGGCCAACCCGGCCATGGGCCAGGGTGCGATGTCCGGCGTCAGCTACATCCAGCGTGTGGCCACGAAGGGCGGCGTGGCCCCGGCCTTGCCCTGCGCGGCCGGCACGCTGGGCCAGCAGCAGATCGTCACCTACCAGGCCGACTACATCTTCTACAAGGCGGGCTGATCGTGTGCTGAAGTCCAGCGCTAGCGCTGGGCTTCCAGCCCCAGCGCCAGCCGCGCCTGGTACTCGCGGTCCAGCAGGCTCATCACCACCAGGCTGTCGTAGCCGTCGGCGCCTTCGCTGCTGAGCCGCACGCTCTCGCGCAGGCGGCCCTCTTCGACAAAACCTTCGCTGGCGTAGAGCGCCAGCGCGGGTGTGTTGAGCTGCTTCACGTCCAGCCAGAAGCGGTGCGCGTACAAGTCGCGAAAGGCCATCTGCTTGAGCAGGCGCACACAGCGCCGGCCCAGGCCCTGGCCCTTGGTCTGCAAGACCAGTCGCTTGAGCTCGACACTCTTGTGCGGGTTGCGGCAGCCTTGCAGGATGACAAAACCCTCACGTTCGCCCCACTGCGGGTGTGTGCCGCCGGCCTCGACGATGAAGTGGCGAAAGTCGGGGAAGCGCACCGCACTTTCATGCTGCGTGCGTTCCCAGGGGGTGATGAAGGGCAGGTTGTGTTGATCCCTTTCTACCGCGGCCACGAAGTCCAGGTCGGACAACATCGTGGGCCGAAGGCGCAAGGGCCGCGCGACCTGGACTTGACTAGACATCCACTTCCACGCTGTCGCCGTGCAGTTCCATCAGCTCGCGACGCGACGCGGCTTCGCCCTTGCCCATCAGCTTGGTCAAGACCGCGGCCGTGGCCTCGAAGCCGCCTTCCTGGCCCGCCACCAACCAGGTCACCGGCAGCAGCCGCCGGGTCTCGGGGTTCAGCGTGGTTTCCCACAGCTGGTCGGCGTTCATCTCGCCCAGGCCCTTGAAGCGGCTGATGCTCCAGCTGCCGTCGCGAGCGCCTTCCTTGCGCAGTTTGTCCAGCGCCGCTTCCAGCTCACCTTCGTCCAGCGCATAGAGCTTGGCCGCCGGGCGTTTGCCACGGGCCGGTGCGTCGATGCGGTACAGCGGCGGGCGCGCGATGTAGATGTTGCCGGCTTCGACCAGCTTCGGAAAGTGGCGGAAGAACAGCGTCAGCAAGAGCACCTGGATGTGCGAGCCATCGACGTCGGCGTCACTCAGGATGCAGACCTTGCCGTAGCGCAGGCCGCTCAGGTCGGGCTTGTCGTTGGGGCCGTGCGGGTCGACGCCGATGGCCACCGAGATGTCGTGGATCTCGGTGTTGGCAAACAGGCGGTCGCGTTCCACTTCCCAGGTGTTCAGCACCTTGCCGCGCAGCGGCAGCACGGCCTGGGTTTCCTTGTTGCGGCCCATCTTGGCGCTGCCACCGGCGCTGTCGCCTTCCACCAGGAAGACCTCGTTGTGCAGCAGGTCGCGGCTTTCGCAGTCGGTCAACTTGCCGGGCAGCACGGCCACACCCGAACCGCGTTTTTTCTCGACCTTCTGTGAAGCCCGCTGTCGTGTCTGCGCCTGGCGGATGACCAGTTCGGCGAGTTTCTTGCCCAGGTCGACGTGCTGGTTCAGCCACAGCTCGAGCGCTGGCTTGACGTAAGCCGAAACCAGCCGCAGCGCGTCACGCGAGTTCAGCCGTTCCTTGATCTGGCCCTGGAACTGCGGGTCCAGCACCTTGGCCGACAGCACGAAGCTGGCGCGTGAAAACACGTCGTCGGGCATCAGCTTCACGCCCTTGGGCAGCAGGCTGTGCAGGTCGATGAAACCCTTGATGGCGCCGAACAAACCGTCCTTCAGGCCGGACTCGTGCGTGCCACCGGCCACGGTGGGAATCAGGTTGACGTAACTCTCGCGCAGCGTGTTGCCTTCGTCGGTGAAGGCCACGCACCAGCTGGCACCCTCGCCTTCGGCGAAGTTTTCGGTTTCGTTGGCGGTGGCGAACTGTTCGCCTTCGAACAGCGGAATCAGCGGGTCGGCGGCCAGGCTCTGCATCAGGTAGTCGCGCAGGCCCTTTTCGTATTTCCAGGTGCTTGTCTCGCCGGTTCTTTCCACCGTCAGCGTCACCGTCACCCCCGGCATCAGCACGGCCTTGCTGCGCAGCAGGTGCACCAGGTCGTGGCGCGGCAGCTCCGCACTTTCGAAATACTTGGGGTCGGGCCAGGCCTGCACGCGTGTGCCGTGTCGGCGTTCGCTGCCGGTGGCCTTGCGCAGCGCCAGCGGTTCGATCACGTCGCCGCCGCCAAAGGCCAGCGTGGCCACCTGCCCTTCGCGCCACACCGTCACCGCCTCACGCTCACGCCCACGCCGTGCAGGCCGCCGCTGAAGCTGTAGGCGCTGCCGGCGCCCTTGTCGAACTTGCCGCCGGCATGCAGCCGGGTGTACACGATCTCGAGCACCGGCACTTTTTCTTCGGGGTGCAGGCCGAAGGGAATGCCGCGGCCGTCGTCGTCGACACTCACACTGCCGTCGGTGTGCAAGGTGACCGCGATGCGCTGACCGATGCCGGCCAGCGCTTCGTCGGCCGCGTTGTCGATGACCTCCTGAATGATGTGCAGCGGGTTGTCGGTGCGGGTGTACATGCCCGGCCGCTGCTTGACGGGCTCAAGGCCCTTCAGGACACGAATCGAGGCTTCGCCGTAGCTGTTGTTCTGTTTGATGGATGGCATGCACCGATTCTAGGTTTGCGCGGCTGGCGGCCCGGCTGTGGTTCAGCGGAAGCGGGTCGCAGCGTCTGTGACGCAGCCTGTGGTCAGCACCTGGCCCGCCAGGTCACGAAGTTCGGCGCGCGTGTCGCCAGTTGCGCTGCTGCCATCGGACCCCAGCGTGCGGCTGGAACTCACCACCGTCGTTCCAGCGACCGTGCCGTCGGCGTTGTAGCGAAAGAAGCGGAACTTGATGGTGTACCGGCCTTCGGACTCGCGCGCCCAGGTTCCGAAGCCAACGCCGCGAGATGCGGGCGGCGAGGCGTTGGTGTCGGTCAGGGTGCCCCCGCGGTGGATGGCCTGCGAAGCGCGGAAGGTGGCGATGGCGGCACCGCTAGTGCAGTCCCGCTGCGTGACCACACTCTCCCACACCCCCTCGAGCGGGTCGGCGCCATCCTGCGCGGTGGCGTCGTCACTGACGCCGCAGGCCTGGATGAACAGCATGGTCGCCACGGCGGGCAAGGCGGCAGCGGCAGCGGTTCTGAATTTCGTTCGGTTCATGGTTGGGCTCCGGTTGTGGATTCGGCTTGATCGGCCGCATGCAAACGCACCGAACCGATGCCGGTGATGGTCTGCAGCAGCGGCTGACAAGTCCTTGGGCCGACCTGAAGCGTTCTTAAACCGCGCAGCCAGATTCCCCCAAAGGACGACACCCCGCCTACGATGGCCACGCTGCCGCAGAAATGAGCCCTGCCATGCCCAACACCTACCGCTTCGGCCACTTCCACCTGTTGCCGGACCAACGCGCCTTGCTGGGAGGCGATACGCCGCTGAAGTTGGGCAGCCGGGCTTTCGACACCCTGGTGGCCCTGGTGGAGCGACATGACCGCTGCGTCAGCAAACACGAGTTGCTGGACTTGGTGTGGCGAGGCCTGGTGGTGGAGGAAAACAACCTCGAGGTGCAGGTTGCTTCGCTGCGCAAGTTGCTCGGGCACGTGGCCATCAGCACCGTGCCGGGGCGCGGCTACCGCTTCACGCTGCCGGTGGATTCGGCGGGCCAAACGGCCGGACCTGCACATGCCAGCCGTGCTGCGGCAAGTGTCACGCCGGGCCCGTCACGCGAAGGCAATCTGCCCGGCACAGCGCCAGAGCTGCTGGGTCGAGACAATGAACTGCGTGACCTGCAGCGGCTGATCGATGGCCACGCTGTGGTCACGGTCGCAGGGGCAGGCGGCATCGGCAAAACGCGGTTGGCACAAGGGGCCGCTGCAGGACGGGCCAGGCAAGAGGTGGTCTGGTGGGTCGAGCTGTCACCCTTGTCCGACCCTGCCCTGGTTCCCGCCGCCGTGGCACAGGCACTGGCGCTGCCGCTGGGGCCGCAAGCCGACGCAACACAAGCCATCGTTCAAGCGCTGCAGGGCAAGGCCAGCTTGCTGGTGCTGGACAACGCCGAGCACCTGCTCGACGGCGTCGCTGCCTTTGTCGCCAAGGTGCGCGAGCGTGCCGCGGGGGTGAAGCTGCTGGTGACCAGCCAGGAAGTGATGCGTGGCTTCGAAGAGCAGGTGTTTCGACCCGGGCCACTCACGCTGCCGCAGGGCGAAGACCTGGCCTCGGTGCAGGCCAGCGGCGCCGTGGCGCTGTTTATGGCGCGAGCCCGGCAGGCCGACCCCCGCTTCGAGTTGAAGGACATCAACCGCGCCGCCGTGGCCGACATCTGCTGCCGACTCGATGGAATCCCTTTGGCGATCGAGTTGGCCGCTGCAAGGGTGCCACTGTTGGGTGTGGATGGCGTGCGCCAGCGGCTGGACGAGCGCTTTCAATTGCTGACTGCCGGCGCACGTGCCGTGTTGCGCCGGCACCAGACCCTGCGGGCCGCACTCGAATGGAGCCATGGACTGCTGACGGCGCAGGAGCAGGTGATGTTTCGCCGCCTGGGCGTGTTTGCCGGCGGCTTCACCCTGGAGGCGGCCCAGGCCGTGGCAGCCGACGAACACATCGACGGCTGGGACGTGCTGGAACACCTGGGTGCGTTGGTGGACAAGTCCCTGGTGGTCGCCGAAGGCGACCCACTGCCACGCTGTCGGCTGCTCGAGACCACCCGCCTCTATGCGCTGGAGCGGCTGGCCGAAGCCGGCGAAACCGACGCCGTGCTGCGAAGGCATGCCGAGCATTGCGTGGACCTGGCCGAGGCCTTCGATCGTGAAGCGTCGCGCCACGGGCAGGCGGCGCAAGCGCTTGTGCTGCTGGACAAGGAACGCGACAACCTGCTGCACGCGTTGGCGTGGTGCGACCGTGGTGGACAAGCCGAGGCTGCGGCCTTGGGCCTGCGCCTGGTGGCGGCGCTGCGCTACTACTGGCCCTCACGGGGCATCGTTGCCGTGGGACTGACGGCGACGATCAGGGCACTGGACCGTGCCGCAGTGCTGCCAGGCGACGAGCACCGGTGCAAGGCCCTGGGGTCGGCCACGCAGATGTCGGACTGGACGGGGCAGCGGGATCAAGCCGTGGCCTTGAGCCAGCAGTTGCTGACACTCGCCACCCGCCTTGAGTTCCTGCCCGGGCAAGCCAGTGGGCACTTTCTGGTCGGCAGCCTGGCCAGACTTCAAGGACAGCTCGATGTGGCGCAGCAGCATTTCGAGGCCCTGCTGAAGGTGGCGCGTGAGATTCCCAACCTGAACCAGGAGGGCAGCGCGCTGCTCGGGCTCATCGAGCTGATGGAACTGCGCGGCGAACGCGAGCGGGCCGACGAAAAAATCGAGGAACTGCTGGCGATACGGCGGCGGGCCGGCCATGGCTTCAACCTGGCCTTGGCGCTGCAGCACGCGGCGCAGCGTGCCTTCGAGACTGGCCAGGCGAAGCGCGGCGAGGCATGGCTGCTCGAAGCGCTACCGCTGGTGCGCGGTGCGGGCTCGCTGCTGCTGAACTCGAGCTATCTGTCGCTGGTTGCCCTGGCCGCCTCCCAGCGTGGCGAGTGGGCCGACGCGGCACGCCTGCACGGCGCGGCCGCGCACGGCCGCGGCACGCTGGCCCTGATGCGCTGCGAGGAAGAAGTCTTCGCAGAAGACGCCAATCTCGAGGCTGCCCGCACGATTCTGGGGCCGACGGCCTTTGCCACCCTGCGCGCCGAAGGCGATGCCATGACGCCTGAGCAAGCGGTCGAATTGGCGGGGCAATGCCTGGGGGCTGCGCCCTGAGGCCTTCAACGGCCGCGCCGCCTGACCCACCCAGGGGCTGCTGCCAGCACCAGCCCCACCAGCGCCAGTGTGGCCGGCTCCGGCACGGCGGTCGCGCGGTCGAAGCGGTAGGTGATGTCGTTGATGGCGCCGTCGTAACCATCGGGTCCGAAGTTGATCTTGAAGCCGACGGTGGAGGTGGCGTTCACCGCAATCACCGAGCCCAAGAGCGTGACCATGGGAATGCCACTGGCCACGACACTGTCGTCGGCCAGGTCGATCACGCTGTAGGCGATGGCGCGTGTGTAGTCGGCAGGGTTGAAGACGTCGTCAATACCCTGCAGCGGCTCGATCCAGCTGCCCAGGAAGAAACTGTCCAGGCTGACCGTGTAGCCGCTGGCCACGTGCATGTCGAGCTGGCAGGGCGTCGTGGCGCCCTTCGAGCAATACGCGCCGCCCTTGCCGGAGTAGGTCTCCCACAGGCGGTGGTAGGTGGTCGGGTACACACTTGCCCAGAAGGTGCTGTGCCACTTCAACAGCTCGTTTGTCGGCCCGCCGGCCGCCCAGTCCAGGCTGACCGGACCGGCGTCGCCGAAGGTCGGGTCGAGGTCTTCGATGCGCGTGCCGGTCCCGGTCAGGTTCTCGACGCTGACGACGATGGGTGAAGACTGGGCGGCGGTGGCCAGCGCCAGCGCGGCGCCGGCAAAAAAGCAGCGTGGGATGTGCATGTGGGAACTCCGGGTGAACTGGGCAAGTGGCTGATGCGACCCACCGCGGCACCGCGTCCGGATGCCGGCGTGGTTGGCGTGAGCCAGGCGGCATTCGGCCCGTGCACGCGTTGCGAGATCGTTGCGAGCTCAGGGCACGCCGCTTGCGCCCCCCGCATTTCGGGGGGCTGCCGGGGCTGGCGACAGAGCGGCGCAGATGGCCCCGTCAGGACCGCTCAGCTGTAACGCGCCATCGCCAGGCCGCTGACGTCGATGTCCGGCTGCTTGATCACGCGCCCGGTGCCGCAGGCCATGGTCCAGCCCAGCGTGCCGTGGCCGGTGGCCAGCAGCAGGTTCTGCACCGGCGTGGGCCCGACGATGGGCGTGCCGTCGGGGGTCATCGGGCGCAGGCCGCACCAGAAGGTGGCTTGGCTGACGTCGCCACCTTTCGGGAACAGGTCGGTGACGACGTGGTTCAAGGTGCCGCGGCGCGGTTCACGCAGGTTCAGCGAATACCCCGCGAGTTCGGCGGTTCCCCCCACGCGGATGCGGTCGCCCAGGCGCGTGACGGCCACCTTGTGGGTTTCGTCCATGATCGTGCTCTCGGGCGCGTACTGCGCGTCGGTGATCGGCACCGTGATGCTGTAGCCCTTCACCGGATAGACCGGGATGCGGATGCCCACCGGCGCCAGCAGCTGCGGGCTGTGGCTGCCCAGCGCCAGCACCACCTTGTCGGCCGTCAGCAGGCCCGCGTCCGTGTGCACGCCGGTGATGGCACCACCGCCAACCTGCAGCGCTTCGATGCGGGTGTTCCAGCGGAACTTCACGTCCCGTTCCGCAGCCATCTCGGCCAGGCGGGTGGTGAACTTGAAGCAGTCGCCGGTTTCATCACCCGGCAGGCGCAGCGCACCGACGAACTTGTGCTGCGTGAGCTTCAGCGCCGGCTCGACAGCGCAGAAACCGTCGCGGTCCAGCACCTCGAAGGGCACGCCGTATTGCTTCAGCACCTCGACGTCGCCGCCGATGCTGTCGAGCTGTTTCTGCGTGCGAAAGAGCTGAAGCGTGCCCTGTGCGCGGTCGTCGTAGCGGATGCCGGTTTCCGCGCGAAGGGCTTTCAAACAGTCGCGGCTGTACTCGGCAATCGGCACCATGCGGCTCTTGTTCAGCGCGTAGGCCTTTTCGGTGCAGTTGGCCAGCATCATCGCGCCCCAGCGCCACATGGCCGGGTCCAGCAGCGGCCAGATGACCAGCGGGCTGTGCTGCATCAACATCCACTTGATGGCCTTGACGGGCACACCCGGCCCGGCCCATGGGGCGCTGTAGCCGGGGCTGACCTCGCCGGCATTGGCAAAGCTGGTTTCCAGCGCCGGGCCCGACTGGCGGTCCACCAACTCGACCTCGTGCCCGGCCTGGGCCAGGTACCAGGCCGTCGACACGCCGATCACTCCCCCACCCAGCACCAGGACCTTCATGCAGAAATGCCTTTCAAGTGGGCGCCACTGTAGCCAGGGGTCTGGCGGCAGCTTGCAGCGTTTTCTTCGACAATGACCGAATGAATGCAGCTTCCATGCCGCAGCGGCTGACGATGTCTCAGGTGCTGATCTGCGGCGCCGCCATCGTCACGCTCAGCATGGGCATCCGCCACGGCTTCGGCCTGTGGCTGCAGCCGATCACGATGGACCGCGGCTGGACACGCGAGACCTTCGCCTTTGCGCTGGCGGTGCAGAACCTGGCCTGGGGTCTGGCCGGGCCGCTGGCGGGCATGCTGGCCGACCGCTTCGGCGCCTTCCGGGTGCTTCTGGTGGGCGCGGTGCTGTATGCCGGCGGTCTGGTGAGCATGGGCCTGGCGACCTCGGGCCTGGCCTTCATGGGCGGTGCCGGTGTGCTGCTGGGCCTGGCGCAGTCGGGCACCACCTATGCCGTGGTCTACGGTGTCATCGCACGCCAGGTGGACCCGGCCAAACGTTCCTGGGCCATGGGCGTGACGGCCGCTGCCGGCTCCTTCGGCCAGTTCCTGATGGTGCCGGTGGAAAACTGGCTCATCGCCAGCTGGGGCTGGCAGAACGCACTGTTTGTTCTGGGCTGCCTGGCGCTGGCCATCATGCCGCTGGCCTGGGGCCTGAAAGAGCCGCCGCCGGGGCCGGCCACCGGGCACCGGCAGAGCATCGGTTCGGCACTGCGCGAAGCTTTTGCCTACCCCAGCTTCCGGCTGCTGATGGCGGGTTACTTCGTCTGCGGCTTCCAGGTGGTGTTCATCGGCGTGCACATGCCCAGCTACCTGAAGGACAAGGGTCTGGACCCGAGCGTGGCCACCGTGGCGCTGGCGCTGATCGGCCTGTTCAACGTCTTCGGCACCTATGCCGCGGGTTCGCTGGGGCAGCGCATGCCCAAGCGTTACATCCTGTCGGCCATCTATGCGCTGCGGGCGGTGGCCATCGTCGTCTTCCTGGCCGTGCCGCTGACGCCCACCAGCGTCTACGTCTTCGCCGCCACGATGGGTTTCCTGTGGCTCAGCACGGTGCCGCCCACCAACGCCATCGTGGCGCAGATCTTCGGCGTGCAGTACATGAGCATGCTCGGCGGTTTTGTCTTCCTCAGCCATCAGGTTGGCTCTTTCATGGGCGTGTGGCTGGGCGGCAAGCTCTACGACACGACCGGCAGCTACGACGTGGTGTGGTGGATCGCGGTGGCCCTGGGTGTGTTTGCCGCACTGATCAACCTGCCGGTGCGCGAAACGGCCATCGTGCGCATCCAGGCCAAGCCGGCATGAAGACCCGCTGGCACCTCGCTGCCCTGTGGCTGCTGGCCGCCAGCGTGCTGGCCCTGGTGTTCACGGCCTACCTGAGCCCGCACCTGGTGGTGGACCTGGCCAACCGGGTGTGGGCGTGTTTCTGAACGCCGGATCGGCACCGCCTGGCCCTGCCCCTTCAGCCTGGGTGACTCGCTTCGTGCACCTGCTGCAGCCCGGCGGCACCGTGCTGGACCTGGCCTGCGGCAGCGGCCGCCACCTGCGCTGGCTGGCGGCCCGGGGGTTTGCCGTGACCGGCGTCGACCGCGACGCGGCCGCCGTCGAAGCGCTGCGCGACCGGGCCGAGATCATCGTGGCCGATGTCGAGGCCGGGCCCTGGCCGCTGGACGACCGCCACTTCGACGCCGTCGTCGTCACCAACTACCTGTGGCGGCCCCTGCTGCCAAGACTGGCCGGCCTGTTGAACGACGGCGGCACGCTCATCTACGAAACCTTTGCCGACGGCCAGCAGCACATCGGCAAGCCTTCGCGGCCCGACTTTCTTTTGCAGCCCGGGGAACTGCTGGCAGCTTTTGCGGGTCTGCGCGTGGTGGCCTTCGAAGACGGCTTTGAAGACCCTCCGCCCCGGTTCGTGCAACGGCTGGTGGCCGTCAGGGCCCCCGCTTCGGCCCGTCCAGCCAGTGCCGAAGGGCCGCGATATGGTCTGACCGGGCCCGCCAGCTAAAATCGCCGGCTTGCCTTTCACCCAACGCGCGGCCGCGCCAGGAACCGAGTTCGAATGAAACCCATCGTTGGCAGCATCGTGGCCCTGGTCACGCCGATGCACGAAGACGGCAGCATCGACTACGACGCGCTGAAGCATGTCATCGACTGGCACATTGCCGAAGGCACCGACTGCATTGGCGTCGTGGGCACCACAGGCGAGTCGCCCACGGTGTCGATGGAAGAAAACTGCGAGGTCATCCGCGCCGCGGTGAAGTTCGCCGCCGGGCGTGTGCCCGTCATGGCCGGCACAGGCGCCAATTCCACCGCCGAAGCGGTCGAGTTGACCCGTTTTGCCAAGCAGGTGGGCGCCGACTGCCATTTGTCGGTGGTGCCCTACTACAACCGGCCTTCGCAGGAAGGCATCTACCAGCACTTCTGCAAAATCGCCGAGTCGGTGGACCTGCCGATGGTGCTGTACAACGTGCCCGGCCGCACGGTGGCCGACATGCTGCCCGAGACCACGCTGCGCCTGGCGCAGGTGCCGGGTGTCATCGGCATCAAGGAAGCCTCGGGCAACATCGAACGTGCCTGCCAGCTGATCAAACACGCGCCGAAGGGCTTTTCCATCTACTCGGGTGACGACGGCACGGCCGTGGCGTTGATGCTGCTGGGGGGTCACGGCAACGTCAGCGTCACCGCCAACGTCGCGCCGCGACTGATGCACGAGCTGTGCATGGCTGCGCTCGAAGGCGACAGCCGCCGCGCCGCCGCCCTGCACCTGCGTCTGCTGCCGCTGCACAAACAGCTGTTCTGCGAACCCAGCCCGGCGCCGGCCAAGTGGGCGATGGCTCAATTGGGCCTGTGCAAAACGCATGTGCGGCTGCCCATCGTGCCGCTCACCGAAAGCGGCCAGGCCCTGGTGCGGCAGGCGCTGCACGACAGCGGTCTGCTGGGCTGAAGAACCAGCACTGCATCCGCCTCACCCCGCCCTTTCCTGGCACCGCACACGTGCTGCCGACCTGCCTGCCTTGCCATCGCACGACCGCCCTGCGACCCTGCTGGAGACCTTGAACGTGAAACTGCCTTCCGCCCCCGTCCGACCCACCGTGCTGGCCCTGGCCACCCTGTCCGCACTGGCCATGCTGGGCGCGGGCTGCTCTTCGCTGGACAGCAACTCGTCTTCGGTGGACTACCGCAGCGCCGCCGCCAAGACCAAGCCGCTGGAAGTGCCGCCCGACCTGACGCAGCTCTCACGTGACTCGCGCTACCAGACCCAAGGCGGTGTGGTCAGCGCCGCTGCCGCCGGCGCCGCGCAACCGGCCACGGCTGCCGCGCCAACGCTGGCGGTGGCGCTGAAGGCCCAGGGCACGATGCGCATCGAAAGGCTGGGTCAGGAACGTTGGCTGGTGGTGGAGCAAACACCCGAGCAGCTGTGGCCGCTGCTGCGCACTTTCTGGGAAGAGCGGGGTTTCACCATCGCGGTCGAAGACGCCAAGGCCGGCGTGCTGGAGACCACCTGGGCCGAAAACCGCGCCAAGCTGCCGGCGGAAGCCGTGCGCAACACCATCGGCCGGCTGCTGGGCAACTTGTACGACACCGGTGAACGCGACCAGTTCCGCATGCGCCTGGAGCGCACCGCCACCGGCAGTGAGATCTACATCGCCCACCGCGGCGCCGAAGAGGTGTACGCCGACGAAAGGCGCGAAAACACGCGCTGGCGCGCTCGCGCCAGTGACCCGCAACTGGAAGCCGAGATGCTGTCGCGCCTGATGGTGTCGCTCGGGGCCAAGGAAGAAGTGGCGCGACCCTTGGTGGCCGGTACCGGTGCGGCCTCGGGCCCAGCAGCCACACCGGGGACGGCCGCTCCGGCCCAGCCCGCTCGTGCCCGGGTGGTGGCCGGCGGCGCGGCACTCGAGGTCGACGACCCCTTCGACCGTGCCTGGCGCCGTGTCGGCCTGGCGCTAGACCGCGGCGGCTTCACGGTGGAAGACCGCGACCGCAGCCAAGGTGTCTATTACGTGCGTTACGTCGACCCCAAGAGCCTGGGCCAGGAAGAGCCCGGCTTCTGGGCCCGCCTGATGGGCAACGACCGCAACCCGCTGGCCGCCGTGCGTTACCGCATCGCCGTCAAGGGTGTGGGCGACAAGTCGGTGGTGGCCGTGCTCACATCGGCCGGTGCGGCCGATGTCGGTGAAAACGGGCAGCGCATTGCGTCGGCGCTGGTCACCGAATTGCGCTGAAGAACTGCGCCGACGACGAAAAAAAGCCACCCGAGGGTGGCTCTTTTTCTGGGCGCCGCACAAGGTGGCACCTGGATGAGTCACGGCGCGCCAGATGGCGCGCGGGACATCACTTCTTGACAGCGGAAGCGGCAGCGGCGGCAGCGTCCTTGGCGGCGCCAACGGCGTCCTTGGCAGCGTCCTTGGCCGTGTCGGCAGCGCCTTGCATGGCAGAAGCGGCACCCATGGCGGCCGAGGCGGCCATGTCGCTGGCCGAAGCAGCCATGTTGGCGGCGCTGGCAGCAGCTTCAACCACGGGGGCGGCAACGGGAGCGGGGGCCGGTGCCGGTGCGGGCATGGCTTCTTCCTTCTTGCCGCAGGCGGCCAGGGCAACGGAAGCAACCAGGGCGGCCAGAACGAGCGACTTGTTCATGTTGAGAATCCTCAGGAGTTATGGAGTCAGTGCAGAAATTGCAGGAGTGGAACCGTTGGTCCGTGCGCATGAGGGCTTGGCCGACTGGGCAAACGGGTCTTGAAGCCCCCTTCGCCTGTCTCGGCGGCCCTTCGCAGGAGTGCGCGAGCGGTTGCACAACGCATGAATTCCTCTGCACGATGACCAACCCGGGATTCTATGCCGACTAGGGGCATTCCCTAAAGTCCGAGTGTGCTTACCGCAAAGCCAGGCTCAGACCGTTGCAAAACCACGTCAATTCTTTCTTGCCACAGCAGGCGAGCGCGCACGTCCAAGTCAGCGCGGCCGCGCCAGTGAACGGGGTCGATCAGGTGCACGCTGACACGGCGGTCGTCCAGCAGCACGGTGGGCAGGTCGGGCACAAACTCTTCCGGCGCCTGCAGCGCCTGGATGGCATGCGCAAAGTCGCGACGCCAGGCCGTGAATCGCGGCTGCCGCCGAGGCACCTGCTCGTAGCTGGCGGCCAGCAGCACCAAGCGGCGCAGGGGCAATCGCACCCAGGCCGTCAGACTGCCGAGCAGCGCCGGGTCGTCGAGCGGCCAGTCTTCGAAGCTGGGGTCGACACACGTGATGCAACGGGCCTGCTGCGCAAACGCGCTGTCGAAACCCCAGCGCAGCGCCTGGATGAAAGCCTCGCGCGAATCGATGCGTGGCAGGTCGTCCTTCATGGGTGCTCTCCTTCGGCCCAGCCGGCGGCCAGCCACTGTTGAAGCAACTCGGCCGCGCCCGGGCTCAGACGCCCGATGTCGGCTGCGGCCAGCCGACGCTGGTCGGCCAGGCGCCGCATCAGCTGCGCGTCGCGACCGCTGGCTTCGAAAGCCTCGCCGTTGATGAAGACGTGGCGCTCGTCGTAGAGCATCTTCGTTCGTGCGGACAGGCGCAAGGGGCCCGCTGCCGCCCCAGGGTGCCCGGCCGCCGGAAACCAGACTTGCGGCTTGGGTTCGGTCAGCGTTTCGCCCAGCGCCCGCGCCAGCCAGTGCGGGTCCGCCAGCCGCCGTTGCACGGCCGCCTGCGCAAACGCCAGCAGCGCCGGCGGCAGCTGACCGGGGGTCTGGGTGGCGGCTTGTCCGGGGTCGCGGTACAGCGGCGAGGGCATCACCTCTTCGTCCCCCAGCCTGAGCAGCAGCTCGCGCGCCAGTTCCTCGGCCGCGGGCACCCGGAAGCCCACCGAGCAGGTCATGCAGTCGCCGCCCACGGCCACGCCGTCGTGGCCCCAGTTGGGCGGCAGGTAGAGCATGTCGCCGGGTTCCAGCACCCATTCGTCTTCGGCTTCGAAGCGGGCGAGGCGCTTCAAGGGCGCGTCGGCTACCCACTGCGGCTGTGTCACCCGGCCCACACGCCAGCGGCGGCGCCCTTGTACCTGCAGCAGGAAAACGTCGTAGGCGTCCAGGTGCGGGCCCACGCCGCCGCCTTCGCTGGCCCACGACACCATCAGGTCGTCGAGCCGCGCGTCGGGCACGAAGCGAAAAGGCTGCAGCAACTCGTGCGCAGCGGGCACGTGCAGGTCCAGGCCCTGCACCAGCAGCGTCCAGCCCGGGCGCGACACCGGCGGCAAGGCGCGACGTGGCAGTGGCCCACGACGCACCCGCCACTGTTCGACCGCGCCGGGCGTGCGCTGTTCACAGACCACCAGGCGCGACTCGACGTCGTCTTGCGCCGCCAGGTCGAACAGCGCCAGCCGCGACAGCGGAGCTTGCACCCCGGGCCAGGCCTGGCGCACCAGCAGCGGCTTTTTCTGCCAGTGGCGTTTCATGAAGCCGGCGGGGCTCAGGCCGCCCAGCAGCGGCAATTTTTCGTTCACGTCCATGACGTGATTCTGGTGCCGCCAGCGGTGGCCAATGCGGCAGCCGGCGCTCGCTGTGCGATCATCTTTTGATGATCATCACAGCACCTTGTGTCGTCAGCCTCACCTGGGAGCTGACCGACGGCCAGAACCGGCCCATCGACGAACTGAAAGACCCGGTGGAGTTTTTCTACGGCGGCGACGACCTGCTGGCCAAGGTCGAAGAAGCCCTGGCCGGTTATGAAGCCGGCGCCGAACTCAGCCTGCACCTGGAACCCGAACACGCCTTTGGCGACTACCGCTCGGAACTGGTGTGTTTCGAAGACCGCAAGCTGTTTCCCGAACAACTGGAAACCGGCATGGCCTTCGAAGGCCTGCCGCCCGGCAGCGTGACACCCGACATGCCCGCCGACACCATCTACCTGGTGACCGAGATCTACCCCTCGCACGTGGTGCTGGACGGCAACCACCCGCTGGCCGGCATGTCGCTGCGCATGGCGATCAAGGTGCGTGCGGTGCGCGAGGCCACCGAAGAAGAAGTCGACAACGGCAGCGTCAGCAGCAGCCCGCTGGCGGTGGCGAGCGGAAAGCCGCGCCCCACATCGCTGCACTGATCGGGCGCACAGGCGCTGCGGTGCGCCGCCAGGTCAGGCGCCGGAGCGCACTGCGTCCCCAGCCAGTGCCCGCGGCAGTTGAGCCACCTTGGGATCAACCGGCAACACCGCTGCGCCCAGCATCAGGATGCCAGCCACACACGCCACGCACACCAGGCCGGCCAGCCGCCCGGGTAGCAAGCGACGGCGCTGTCGTGACTCGGGCGGACGTGCTGCGCGGTGGGCGTCTTGGCGGGCCTCTTCCTGTGCGGCGCGGGCCCAGCTGGCCGACAGGCCGCCGCACTGGGTGACGAACAATTGCTGGTGGGCTGAGGGGTGTTTCATGGGGCCTCCGATGTCGGTGACCCATTGAGCGCCCGCCCCACGGCGCCGGACATGACACCAAGGGATCTACCCCCTAACGCAGCCTTCGGCGCTCAGGCGCGCCCGGTCGACCCAAAACCGCCGGCGCCACGATCGGATTCGCCGAAGGCCTGCACCAGGCGGAAGCTGGCCTGCACCACCGGCACGATGACCATCTGCGCGATGCGCTCCATCGGTTCGACCGTGAAGGCGGTGCTGCTGCGGTTCCAGCAGCTCACCATCAGCGGGCCCTGGTAATCGCTGTCGATCAGCCCCACCAGGTTACCCAGCACGATGCCGTGTTTGTGGCCCAGGCCCGAGCGCGGCAGCAGCATCGCGGCCAGGCCGGGGTCGGCAATGTGCACCGACAGCCCGGTGGGAATGAGCGCAGTCTGACCTGGCGCCAGCACCAGTGGGGCGTCCAGGCAGGCCCGCAGGTCCAGGCCCGCGCTGCCGGGGGTGGCGTAGGCCGGCAGGTGCGCGGCCATGCGCGTGTCCAGCACTTTCAGGTCGATGGTGGTCATGCCTCGGGGGTCCGCAGGGTCAGGCTGGACATGCGACGTTCGATCTCGGCCACCAGCAACCGCGCCAGGTCGAGCTTGTCGCCGGGCGGCAGTTCCTGTTCACCTTCGGCGTCGACCAGCACCAGCGTGTTGTCGTCACGGCCGAACGTGGCCGGGCCGATGTTGCCCACGATCAGCGGCACACCCTTGCGCAGCAGCTTGGCACGTGCGTGCTGCACCACGTCGCGGCTTTCGGCGGCAAAACCCACGCACCAGGGCCGCTGGCCTTCGGGCAGCCTGGCCACGGTGGCCAGGATGTCGGGGTTCTCGACGAGGGCCAGTGCAGGCGGGCGGCCGCTGCCGTCTTTTTTGATCTTGTGTTCGGTGATGCTGGCGGGTCGCCAGTCGGCCACGGCCGCGGTGGCCACGAAGACCTCGTGGCGGCCGGCCAGCGGCAGCACCACGTCCAGCATCTGCTGCGCGCTTTGCACGTCGATGCGCTGCACACCCCGCGGCGTGGGCAGGTGCACCGGGCCGGCCACCAGCGTGACCTGCGCACCGGCTTCGGCAGCCGCGCGGGCGATGGCAAAACCCATCTTGCCGCTGGAATGGTTGGTGATGCCCCGCACCGGGTCGATGGCTTCGAAGGTGGGTCCGGCAGTCACCAGCAGCGTGCGGCCGGCCAGGCGCTTGGGTTGGAAAAAGGCGATCAACTCATCGCACAGTTCAGTGGCTTCGAGCATGCGGCCGTCGCCCACTTCGCCACAGGCCTGGTCGCCGGCGGCGGGGCCCAGCACCGTGGCGCCGTCGGCACGCACCTGCGCCACGTTGCGCTGCGTGGCCGGGTGGGCCCACATCTCGCGGTTCATGGCCGGCGCCACCAGCAGGGGGCAGTTCATCGACGGGCGTGCCAGGCACAGCAGGCTCAGCAGTTCGTCGGCGCGGCCCTGGGCCAGCTTGGCGATGAAGTCGGCACTGGCCGGCGCGACCACGATGGCGTCGGCGTCGCGCGACAGGTTGATGTGCGCCATGTTGTTGGGCTGGCTGCTGTCCCATTGGCTCAAGGCCACGGCGCGGCCGCTGAGCGCCTGCATCGTGACCGGCGTGATGAACTGCGTGGCCGCTTCCGTCATCACCACCTGCACGGTGGCGCCGGCGCGGACGAGTTCACGCACCAGTTCGGCGGACTTGTAGCAGGCCACACCGCCGGACAGGCCGACGACGAGGTGTTTGTCCTTCAAGGCGGGCTGGGCTGGCATGGCGCGGGACTCTAGCAGGGGTGCACGGCCCGGGCTGGCGGCATCACGCGGCCTGGCCGTGGCACTTCTTGTACTTCATGCCGCTGCCGCAGGGACAGGGGTCGTTGCGGCCCGGGGTGGCTTCCACGCGCCGTGTCACCGGCTTGGGTGCACGGTCCAGCCAGTAGACACGCAGGTCCTGCACGGCGCCGCAGGCTTCGGCCAGCAGTTCGTCGCGGGTCGGGTCGCCCTTGGGGTAGTACAGCGCCACGTGTTCGGCGTAGGCCTCGTGGCCGGCGGGGATCAGCAGCGCCGCGATCTGGTCGATCAGGGCACCGAACATCTCGGCGTCTTCTTCGGTCGCGGGCTCGACCCAGAGTTCGGGGAACACCTCGACGGCGTCCAGGAAACCTTCGGCCCACAACGAGCCGGTCTGCATCACGGCCGCGTCTTCCAGCGACAGCGCTTCTTCCTCCACCAGCCGCTGGCGGTCGGCGTCGGTCCACTCCGACATCAGCGGGTCCAGGCGCAGCGCCTGCGGGTCGTCCATCAGCGCGGCCGGGTCGAGTTGTTCGCACAGCACCTTCAGCCGCACCTGCAGGGCACGCTGCGCCTGCTCGGCGTCGGGAGGGTCGGCAAAAGCGCGCTCGAAGGCGTCGCCACACAGCTTGCCCAGCCAGTCGGCCGTGTCCGGCAGGCGCGGACCGGCGGCCAGCGCGGCCAGGAAACCGTCCACCCATTCGAAGGAGATGTCGGGGTTGAAACCACCCAGGCGGCCGCAGGTGGCGTCGAAAGCCTGCAGTTCGGCTTCGCTGTTGCGGCGCACGCCGCTGGGCATCTGGATCACGGGTGGTCGCTCCGGGTCGGGGTTTCAGAATGAGGCGAGCGCGTTGCCGGTGCCTGGTGCTGCATCGCAGTGCCCGGCAGGCACCAAGGACGTGCCCAGCCCACGCGCCGGGCACCGACTGGCGAAGCGTGGTGTCGGCGCCACGGCATCAAGTGTCCCATGACGGCGCTGTCACAGTGGCTGCACAGGCGGCGGCCATCATCCCGGCACATTTGTTGCGCATGGGAAGCGAAGCACGAGGAAGCGCCGTCGTCAAGCCGGGCATCTTCGGACGGCTTCCCGCCCGACTGACCCCGGCGCGGGGCACCCACCGGCTGCACACTTGCAGTGCGTCGGCCGCGCTGAGAACCGACAACCGAAACCAACAACCGAGGAATCTGCATGAACCACCCCGAATGGCTGGGCTTCACCCGAACGGCCGTTGCCGTTGCCGTGGCCGCCGCCACCAGCTTCGTTGCCGCGCCGGTGCTGGCGCAGAACACCACCTCTGGCATCAACGGCACCGTGACCGGCGCCGATGGCAAGCCGGTGGCGGGTGCGAGCGTGACCATCCTGCACGTGGATTCGGGGTCCAGCAACACCGTCACCACCGACGCGGCCGGCCGTTATTCGGCCCGTGGCCTGCGTGCGGGTGGCCCATACACGCTGACCATCGTGAAAGACGGCCAGACCGAAAAGCGGGAAGGCCTGTTCCTGTCGCTGGCCGAAACCTTTGCCTACGACACGCAGATCGGCGCTGCGGCGCAGGTGGTCACCGTCACGGGGCGTGGGGTGTCGGACAAGTTCAACAAGGGCAACATCGGCGCCGGCACCAACATCGGCGCGCGCGAACTGGCAGCCTTTGCGTCGATCCAGCGCAACCTGCAGGACTACGCCCGCACCGATCCGCGCCTGGCCCAGACCGACAAGGAACGTGGTGAGATCTCGGCTGCAGGTCAGAACACCCGCTTCAACAGCATCACCATCGACGGCGTCACCACCAACGACACCTTCGGCCTGGAATCGAACAACCTGCCCACCATCAAGCAGCCAATCAGCATCGACGCCATCCAGTCGGTGCAGGTGAACCTGAGCAACTACGACATCACGCAGAAGGGCTACACCGGCGCCAACATCAATGCCGTGACCAAGAGCGGCACCAACAAGTTCGCCGGCAGCGTTTACTACGTCACCCGTGATGATGGGCTGGTAGGGGAACGCTACAACCGCACCACGGGCGCCTACTTCGACGCACCCAAGTTCGAAGAGAACACCGCCGGCTTCACGCTGGGCGGCCCCATCATTCCCGACCGCCTGTTTTTCTTCGGCAGTTACGAAGAATTCAAGAGCTCGCGCACCAGTCCCGACTTCGGGCCACTTGGCAGCAACAAGACCAACGTCGGCATCAGCCAAAGTTCGATCGATGAGGCCATCCGCATTTCGCGGGATGTGCATGGCATCGACGTCGGCACGGACACCGTGCCCACGGGCCTCGAAGTGTCGGTCAAGGACACGCTGCTGAAGCTGGACTGGAACATCAGCGACGCGCACCGCGCCAGCGTGCGCTACACGAAGACTGAGCAGTCCGAACCCAACCTGGCGGGTTTTTCGGGCACCGGCCTGTCTCTCAGCTCTTGGTGGTGGAACCAGGAAAAAACTTTGGAAAGCGTGGTCGGCCAGTGGTTTGCCGACTGGACGCCCACGCTGTCTACCGAGCTGAAGGTCTCGCAGCGTGACTACGCCAGCCAACCCTTTCCGGTGAACGGCGCCAAGCTGCCGGCCATCGGTTTGCGCTTCTCCGGTCTGCTGCCGTCCAGCCCGGGTGTGAACTCCAACAACCGGTTCCTGAACATGGGCACCGAGAACAGCCGCCACTTCAACGTGCTGGAAACCGAAACGCTCGACATCTACGCGGGTGCCAACTGGACCTTGGGCGCGCACGAGCTGAAGTTCGGCATGGATTACTCGGACAACAAGGTGTTCAACGCCTTCGTGCAGAACACCAACGGCAATTACACCTTCGGCTGCGAGCCCGGCACCTACACCTTTGGCACTTTCGCCAACTGCGATGCCATGACCGAAGCGCAACGCGAACTGGCCACGCTGGAGAACTACCGCCTCGGCAAGCCGTCGGCCTACACCCGTCAAGCGCCGCAGGCCGGCCGCGTCATTGGCGACGCCGCGGCAACCTGGAGCTACACCAACACGGGCGTGTTCCTGCAGGACAGCTTCAAGGTCACGCCAGCCTTGAGCCTGGTGCTGGGTGTGCGCATGGACCAGCAGGGCGTGCCGACCAAGCCGATCGTCAACACCGACGTTGCAGTGGCACCCGTGGCTGGCAGTGTGGTGGGCACCACGGTGACCCGCAACACCGGCGGCTTCGGCCTCGACAACACCGTCACGCTGGACGGCAACCGCCTGGTGCAACCGCGGTTCGGCTTCAACTGGGACCTGGGCAGCAAAGAGCGCCGCATGCAGCTGCGCGGTGGCTTCGGCCTCTTCCAGGGCGCGGCAGCCAACGTCTGGCTGTCCAACCCCTTCAGCAACACCGGCAAGTCCGTGGCGCAGCTGAACTGCGCCAGCTACACGGCCTGTTCCACCGCGGACGCAGGCGGGCAGTTGTTCTTCAGCCCCGATCCGGCGGCACAGCCGTCACTGACGGGTGTCATTCCGGCGGCCAACGTCGATCTGCTCTCATCGGGGCTCGAGCAGCCATCGGTATGGAAAGCCAACCTGGGCTTCGAAGCCGAGTTGCCGGCGCTGCCGGTGGTCGGGCAGATGGTGGTGGGCGTGGAGTGGCTCCACACCAAGGTCAACTCGTCCATCTACTACGAGCACTTGAACCTGGGTGCAGCCACACGCACCGGTTCCGATGGCCGCCAACTTTTCTACCGCCCCGAAGGCTACAACGGCGGCAGCGCCACGTTTGCCGGTTCGTGCTGGAACGCCAACGGGTCGGCCATCACGGCCGGTGCCTGTGCCACACCCTCGGGTCAGTCACGCACCCGCGCGCTGAGCAACGCCCGCTTTGGGAATGTGCTGCTGGCCAAGGAGTCCAAGAAGGGCGGCGGCGATGCCATCACGGTGTCGATTGGCCAACCCAGCAGCGCGGGTTTCGGCTGGAGCCTGGCCTACACGAAGACCACGGCCAAAGAAGTGAGTCCGCTGACCTCCTCCACTTCGGGTTCGAACTGGAGCAACCGCAACATCTTCAACCCCAACGAAGAGATCGAGTCCAACTCCAACTACCTGATCAAGGACCGCGTCAACGCCAGCGTCAGCTGGTCCAAGGCCTTCGTCGGCACCTATCGCACCAGCGTGGGCGTTTTCTACGAAGGTCGCCGTGGCAAGCCCTACAGCTGGACCTACCTGAACGACCTGAACGGCGACGGCATCGGCGGCAACGACCTGATGTACATCCCTTCGGGCCCGGGTTCCGGCGAGGTGGTGTTCCGTGGCCGCAGCGCCAGCGAAACGCCGGCTCAAGCCGAGGCCGCATTCTGGGAAGTGGTGAACGCCAACCAGGGCCTGTCCTCGGCCAAGGGCGGCCTCGTCGGTCGCAACAACAACTACGCACCCTGGGTCAACAACTTCGACGTCCGCCTGAGCCAGGAACTGCCCGGCTTCATGAAGGACCACAAGGTCAGCTTCACCTTCGACATCCTGAACTTCGGCAACCTGCTGAACAAGAAGTGGGGCCGCGTGGACGAGATCGGCTTCCCGTCCAACCGCAGCTTCGTCAACTATTCCGGGCTGGATTCCACCGGCAAGTACATCTACACGATGGGTTCTGTCGAAGACATGGTGACGCGCCAGGCCGCTGGCGAAAGCCAGTGGGCGGTGCAGGCCACGCTGCGTTATTCCTTCTGACCAACAAGCGCTGGGCGGTCGTTGACGACCGTTCGGCAGCCAAAGAAAAGGGGCGACTGACAAGTCGCCCCTTTTTTCTTGAGCCAGCCGCCGAAGCGCTCAGCCCCAGCTTGGCGGCGACGGATGCAGTCGCGCCATCGAGTGCACGTCGGCCAACACACCGTTGCGCATCGCAAAGCCGCGGTGGGTGCCTTCGAGCACAAAGCCGGCCGACCGGTACAGCGCGATGGCGGCGTCGTTGTCGGTGAACACCTGCAGTTCGATGCGCAGCACGCCGGCCCAGTTGTCGGCCCAGTCCAGCATCGCCGACATCAGCGCGCGGCCCACGCCGCGGCGCCAGTGGCTGGGGTTGACGGCCATGCCCAGGCCCATCGCGTGGCGGCGCCGCAGTTGCACGCTGGTCGGGTGCAGGCCGCCGTTGCCGACCACCTGGCCGTCGACTTCCGCCACCAGCAACAGCCGCGGTTCGCCAGGCTTCAGCGAATCGGCCAGGCGCACACGCCACTCGGCCGCATCGTTGTAGGGCAGCTGCAGCAGGCCCGGCAGCACCGCCGGGTCGCCCATCGTGGTGGCAAAGGCCTCGGCGTCGTCGACGCGGGCGCGGCGGATGACGATGTCGGCCATGCGGGGCGCTTCCGGGTCAGAGCTTGCCGGCGACCCAGGCGGCCACGCTGTTCAGCGCCGCCGGTAGCGCAGCGGCGTCAGTGCCGCCGGCCATTGCCAGATCAGGCTTGCCGCCGCCCTTGCCCCCGACCTGCTGGGCCACGAAGTTCACCAGCTCGCCGGCCTTGACCTTGCCCATCTGGTCGGCCGTCACACCGGCGGCCAGCTGCACCTTGCCGCCTTCCACCGCAGCAAGCACGATGGCCGCGCTCTTCAGCTTGTCCTTGAGCTTGTCCATGGTCTCGCGCAGCGCCTTCGCATCGGCGCCTTGCAGCATCGCGGCCACCACCTTGATTCCCTTGATGTCCACCGCCTGCGCCATCAGTTCGTCGCCTTGTGAAGACGCCAGCTTGCTCTTCAGCGCCTCGACTTCCTTTTCCAGCGCACGCACATGCTCCAGCACCGCGGCCACACGGCCCGGCACTTCGGCCGGCGTGGCCTTCAGCGTGCTGGCCAGGCCGTTGACGCTGCTTTCCAGCTGCTGCAGGTAAGCCAGCGCGTTGCCGCCGGTGACGGCTTCGACACGCCGGATGCCCGCGGCCACGCCCCCTTCGGCGACGATCTTGAACAGGCCGATGTCACCCGTGCGCTGCACGTGGGTGCCGCCGCACAGCTCGCGGCTGCTGCCGATGTCCAGCACCCGCACCTCGTCGCCGTACTTTTCACCGAACAGCATCATCGCGCCCAGTTTCTGCGCCTGTTCGATGGGCAGCACCTGCGCCTGTGTGGCCGCGTTGGCCAGGATCTCGGCGTTGACGATGGCCTCGATCTGCGCCACCTGCGCGTCGCTGACCGGCGCGTTGTGCGCAAAGTCGAAACGTGTGCGCTCGGCGTTCACCAGCGAACCCTTCTGCTGCACGTGTGCACCCAGCACTTCGCGCAGGGCCTTGTGCATCAGGTGCGTGACGCTGTGATTGCGCACCGTGCGCGCCCGGCGTTCGCCATCGACACGCGCCACCACGGTGTCGCCCAGTTCCACTTCGCCTTCGACGATGCGGCCCTGGTGGCCGTGCACCGCAGCCTGGACCTTGACCGTGTCTTCCACGATGAAGCGGCTGCGCGCGTTGCGCAGCTCACCGGTGTCGCCCACCTGGCCGCCACTCTCGGCGTAGAAGGGGGTGTGATCGAGCACGATGACGGCGTCGTCACCGGCCTTGGCACGCTGCACCGGGCTGCCGTCGACGTAGATGGCCGAGACCTGGCTGTGTTCGCACACCAGGTGCTCGTAGCCGTGGAAGGTGGTGTCGGCGCCGGTGTAGGCCAGCCCGGCGGCGACCTTGAACTTGCCCGCCGCCCGCGCCTGTTCACGCTGGCGGTTCATGGCCGCGTTGAAGCCGGCTTCGTCGACCTTCACGCCACGCTCGCGGCACACGTCGGCGGTCAGGTCGAGCGGAAAACCGAAGGTGTCGTGCAGCTTGAAGGCCAGGTCGCCGTCGATCAACTTCGCTCCACCAGCCAGGGCGTTGTCCAGGATGTCCATGCCGTTGGCGATGGTCTGGAAAAAACGCTCTTCTTCGACCTTCAGCACCTCGGTCACGCGCAGCATCTCACGGCGCAGTTCCGGGTAGGCATCACCCATCCCGGCTGCCAAGGGCGCCACCAGTGTGTAGAAGAAGGGCTTGCGTGCACCGAGCTTGTAGCCGTGTCGGATGCCCCGACGTGCAATGCGCCGCAGCACGTAGCCACGGCCTTCATTGCCGGGAATCACACCGTCGGTGATGGTGAAGGTGCACGCGCGGATGTGGTCAGCAATCACCTTCAGCGAAGGCGAGTCGCCGTCCACGTCGGCACCACCGGCCGCCGCCTGCACCGCGCTCTTGGCTTCTGCCAGCAGGTGCACGAAGGTGTCGATCTCATAGTTGCTGTGCACGTGCTGCAGCACCGCCGCCAGCCGTTCCAGGCCCATGCCGGTGTCGACGCTGGGTTTGGGCAGCCTGTGCATCACACCGTCTTCGGTGCGGTTGAACTGCATGAAGACGTTGTTCCAGATCTCGATGTAGCGGTCACCGTCCTGCTCGGGCGACCCGGGTGGGCCACCGGCCACTTCAGGCCCGTGGTCGTAGAAGATCTCGCTGCACGGGCCGCAGGGGCCGGTGTCGCCCATCATCCAGAAGTTGTCGGACATGTAGGGCGCGCCCTTGTTGTCGCCGATGCGCACGATGCGTTCGGCGGGCAGGCCGATGTCCTTCAACCAGATGTCGTAGGCCTCGTCGTCGTCGGCGTACACCGTGGCCCACAGCTTGTCGGCGGGCAGCTTGAAGTGCACCGTCAGCAGTTCCCAGGCGTAGGCAATGGCGTCTTTCTTGAAGTAGTCGCCGAAGCTGAAGTTGCCCAGCATCTCGAAGAAGGTGTGGTGGCGCGCGGTGTAGCCAACGTTTTCCAGGTCGTTGTGCTTGCCGCCGGCGCGGATGCATTTGGCGCGGCTGTAGGGCCGCTTGTCGAAGCCCAGGAACACGTCCTTGAACTGGTTCATGCCGGCGTTGGTGAACAGCAGCGTCGGGTCGTCGCCAGGCACCACGGGCGAGCTGGCCACGATCTGGTGGCCCTTGGACTCGAAGTACTTCAGGAACGTGGAGCGGATCTCGGAGGCTTTCATCCAGCGGCTTTCGGCTCGGCACGCGGTCGCACGAATGCGCCAAGTGCTTGATTTTCAAGGGGCTTTGATTATAGGCAGGGGCCTGTGGGCAGCGCCCTATGATGGGCATGAAGGAACCCCGCCATGGACAACAAGAGCTCACCGCTGGCCACGCTGGCCGACCCCGCCCTGCTGAAGACCGACGCGCTGATCAACGGAGTCTGGACACCCGGCCAGGCCAGCACCCCACGTTTTGCCGTCACCGACCCGGCCACCGGCCTTGAACTGGCGCAGGTGGCCAACTTGGGCGCCATCGACGCTGCGGCCGCCATCTCGGCGGCGGAAAAGGCCTGGCCCGCCTGGCGCAACAAAACCGCCAAGGAACGTGCCGGCATCCTGATGAAGTGGTTTGCGCTGCTGCACCAGCATGCCGACGACCTGGCCCGCATCATGACCGCCGAACAAGGCAAGCCGCTGGCCGAAGCCCGTGGTGAGGTGGTCTACGGCGCGAGCTTCATCGAGTGGTTTGCCGAAGAGGCGCGCCGCGTCTACGGTGAATCCATTCCCACCACGGACAACAACAAACGCTACCTGGTGATCCGCCAGCCCATCGGTGTGTGCGCGGCCATCACGCCGTGGAACTTCCCCATCGCGATGATCACGCGCAAGGTGGCGCCGGCGCTGGCCGCGGGTTGCCCTGTGGTCATCAAGCCGGCTGAACAGACACCGCTCAGCGCATTGGCCGTGGCCGAACTGGCGCAACGCGCCGGCATGCCGGCTGGCGTGCTGAACGTCTTGTGCGCCGACGGCAACAACAGCATCGAGATCGGCAACGTGCTGTGCAGCAGCGACGCCGTGCGCCACCTGTCCTTCACCGGCAGCACCGAGGTCGGCCGCATCCTGGCGCGGCAATGCGCGAACACGGTGAAAAAGATCAGCCTGGAACTGGGAGGCAATGCACCGTTCATCGTCTTCGACGACGCCGACATCGACAGCGCCGTCGAAGGCGCCATGGTCAGCAAGTACCGCAACGCGGGCCAGACCTGCGTCTGCGCCAACCGGCTGTACGTGCAGGCGGGGGTCTACGACAGCTTCGTCGAAAAGCTCGCGGCCAAGGTGGGGCAGATCAAGGTCGGCAACGGCTTCGATGCGGGTGTCAACCAAGGTCCGCTGATCGACGACGCGGCGGTGGCCAAAGTGGAAGGCCACGTCGCCGATGCACTGGCCAAGGGCGCTCGACTGGTGGTGGGCGGCCAGAAGAACGGTGACCGTTTCTACACGCCCACGGTACTGGCCGACGTGACCGGCGAGATGCTCTGCGCGCGCGAAGAAACCTTCGGCCCGGTGGCGCCGGTGTTCAGGTTCGAAACCGAAGCCGAGGTCGTCGCCTTGGCCAACAACACCGAGTTCGGCCTGGCCAGCTATTTCTACAGCCGCGACATCGGCCGCATCTTCCGTGTCGGCGAAGCGCTGGAGTACGGCATGGTGGGTGTCAACACCGGTCTCATCAGCACGGCCGAAGTGCCCTTTGGTGGTGTCAAACAAAGCGGCCTGGGTCGCGAAGGCGCGCGCCAGGGCATGGACGACTACCTGGAAGTGAAGTACCTGTGCCTGGGTGACATCCAGCGTTAGGCCCGCACTGGCGCAGCGGCCCAGCAAGTCGCAGCACGTCGCGGGGTCAAACCCGCGCAGCGTGACGGGACGCCCCCGGGTTGCTAAGGTGGTGCGATGAACGAAAAAGCACAACAGCTCTCTGACATCTTCACCGGCATGCTGGCCGCGTATGGCATGAACGTGATCGGCGCGATCGTGACGCTGATCTTCGGCTTCGTGGTGGCGCGCTGGCTGGGCGGCCTGACGAACCGCGCGATGCAGAGGGCAGACAAGGTCGATGCGGTGTTCCGGCCCTTGCCGGGCAAGGCGGTGCGCTTCGGCATCATGCTGTTCACCGTGATCGCGGTGCTCAACCGCTTCGGCGTCGAGACCACCAGCCTGATCGCGCTGCTGGGCGCCGCCGGCCTGGCCATCGGCCTGGCGCTGCAAGGCACGCTCAGCAACGTCGCGGCCGGCGTGATGATCCTGCTGTTCCGGCCCTTCAAGATCGGCGACGCGGTCAAGCTCAATGGCGAGGTCTACATCGTCGACTCGCTCGGCCTCTTCGCCTGCCGCGCCCACCTGCCCGACGGGCCGACCGCGTTCCTGCCCAATTCCAGGATCTGGGGCGAGACCATCGTCAACCTGTCGGTCACCGACCAGGACATGCGCCGCATCGACGAGCACTACGGCATCGCCTATGGCGACGACATCGGCGCTGCGTTGACCATCCTGCGCGACATCGTGGCGAACGAACCGCGTGTGCTGGCCACGCCGGCGCCGTTGATCAAGGTCGATCAGTTGGGCGACAGTTCGGTGAACGTCCTGTTCCGTGTCTGGACCGCGCGCACCGACTGGCTGGACACCAAGCTCGACCTGATCCAGCGCTGCAAGGAAGGGCTGGAAGCGGGTGGCATCACGATCCCGTTCCCGCAGCGCGACGTGCACCTGCACACGGCGCCCGGTGCACCTGGGGGTCGCGACGCTTACCCCGTGCCAGTTGCCCAGTCGCGCGGCCTGGCCTGAGGGCCGATCGGCCCCCCCGGTGCACCGCTAAGACGCGTCTTCGTTGGCCGCGGCGCCGCCGATGCGGTGCACGCTGGCACTGGCCAGCGCACCCCCGCCCAGCGTGGCCACCGAACCGGCCTGCGCACTGGCCCTTTGCAGCAGCGATTGCGCGTCCTTGCCGTGTTCGGGGTACTGCGCCAGGCCCACCGCCGCGCCCACGGCACAGGGCTGGCCGGCCACCAGGATGGGCTGCTGCAGCGACTTCACCAGCTTGGCGGCCACCCGTTCACCGTCGGTTTTTGCTTCGAGTCGGCCCAGCAGCACACCGAAGGCATCGGGGCCGATGGCGGCCACCACGTCGCTGGCGCGCAGGCCGCTGCGCAGGCGCACGGCAACCTTTCGGCGCAACACATTGCCGGCCTCCACACCCAGCCGCGCTGCCGCCTGGTCGAAGCCGTGGATGCGCAACACCATCAGCACCATCGGCGCAGGCTCGCGTTCGCGCAGCGCCAGCAGCTGTGTCATGTGTTCCACCAGCTGCGCCTGGTGCGGCAGGCCGGTGGCCAGGTCGGTGGCATAGGCCGTGCGCGCGGCGCGCTCGAGCCGTTTGCGTTCAATCGCATGGCGCAATGCGCGGGCCAGGCCCGGCGCAGCAGCCGGGCCGTGGATGGCTTCGACACCCAGGTGCAGCAGTGCGGTTTCTGCGTCTGCGTCGGCACTGTCGGCCAGCACCACGACGGCGCTGTCGAAGGCGGCCTGCGACAGGTCTTTCGAATGCGCCAGCTGCTGCAGATCGGCGGTGGTGGCGGCGTGCAGCAGCACGGCGTCGTGGCCGGCCGCATCGGCCAGCGGGCCGGCTTGCAAGGTCAGGCCAGCGCCGTCGAGCGCAAGGGCCACGTCGGCCGGCACGGCACCCACCTTCAGCACGGAAAAGTTGCTCGCTGACATGGCAGGATGATGCCCCAAGCGGCCGCCCCGGCAAGCGGGGACTGCCCTGTTCAGTGAGCGGCTGGAGCGGGTGAGGGGAATCGAACCCCTGTATGAAGCTTGGGAAGCTGCCGTTCTGCCATTGAACTACACCCGCAGCGTGCCCGATTCTAACCAGCGCACCTGCGCGACGGGCACGACCGCGCGGGCACAATCCCGGCGCCATGAACGAGCCCACCGATCACCCCATCCCGCCTGCCGGCCGCCCCCCCATCCGCAGCTTCGTGCTGCGTGCCGGCCGCATCGGCCCGGGCCAGCAGCGCGCGCTGGACGAACTGGGGCCGAAGTACCTGCTGCCCTTCACGCCGCAGCTGCTGGACCTGGACAGCACCTTCGGCCGCCACGCACCACGCGTGCTGGAAATCGGCTTTGGCATGGGTGGACCGACGGCGCAGGTGGCCGCCGCACAGCCCGGCACCGACTTCATCGGCATCGAGGTGCACCCACCCGGGGTGGGCGCCTTGTTGAAGCTGATCGGCGAGCAGCAGCTGGCCAATGTGCGCATCGTGCAGCACGACGCGGTGCAGGTGCTGGCGCAGATGATCGCCCCGGCCTCGCTGGCCGGTGTGCACATCTGGTTCCCCGACCCCTGGCACAAGAAAAAACACAACAAGCGCCGGCTGATCCAGCCGGCCTTCGTGGCGCAGCTGGTGCAACACCTGGCGCCGGGGGGCTACCTGCACTGCGCCACCGACTGGGAGCCCTACGCACAGCAGATGCTGGAAGTGCTGGCCGCCGAGCCGGGCCTGGTGAACACCGCCGAGGGCTACGCGCCGCGGCCCGACTGGCGCCCGCTGACCAAGTTCGAAGACCGTGGCCTGAAGCTGGGCCACGGCGTCTGGGACCTGCTGTTCCAGCGGCCCGCCTGAAGCGGCGCAAACACCCGAATCAGCTCGCCCAGCTGACCCAGCCCGTCCAGGCCGTCAGCAGCACCAGGCCCCCAAAGACGATGCGGTACCAGGCAAAGGCCGTGAAGTCGTGGCTGGACACGTAGCGGATCAACCAGCGGATGCACAGCAGCGCGCTGAAAAACGCCACCACGGTGCCCACCGCAAACATCGGTACGTCGCTCCAGGCCAGCAGGTCGCGCTGCTTCCACACCGAGTAAGCGCCGGCGCCCATCAGCGTGGGAATGCCCAGGTAGAAGCTGAACTCGGTGGCCGCCTTGCGCGAAAAGCCCAGCACCAGCGCACCGATGATGGTGGCGCCCGACCGGCTGGTGCCCGGGATCAACGCCAGGCACTGCAGCAGGCCCACCTTCAGCGCGTCCATCGGTGTCATGTCGTCGACGGTTTCGACGCGGGCCTTGCGGCCGCCTTCGAGGTCACGCTCGCCAAACAGGCGCTTGTGGCGGGCCTCGACCAGCAGGATCACGATGCCGCCCACCACCAGCGCCATCGCCACCGGCACCGGGTAGAACAGGTGCTGTTTGACCCAGCTGCCCAGCAGCAGGCCAAAAAACGCGGCGGGCAGGAAGGCCACCAGCACGTTCAGTGCAAAACGTTGCGCCACCGGGTCGTGGGTGATGCCGGTGACGGTGCGCAAGAGCCGCTGCCGGTATTCCCACACCACCGAAAACATGGCGCCGGTCTGGATCGCGATCTCGAAGACCTTGACACGTTCGCCGGTGAAGTTGAGCAGCGAACCGGCCAAAATCAGGTGGCCGGTGGACGAGATCGGCAGGAACTCGGTGAGCCCTTCCACGACGCCCATGATGGCGGCCTTGAGTAGCAGGATGGGGTCCAAGACAGGCGGCTTTCTTCGGGGATCGGGGTTGAAAAGGCGGCGCATGATAGCCAGCGTCGGCGTCAGCCCGGCTTCTGCCGGCCCATGGGCGCCCGATCACACGCCTGCACCGTGACATCCGCCCAGCTTGACCGTCAAGGTGGTCAGGCATAGCATTACTGACCAGTCAGTCATTAAAAATGAACCCCAGTTCCCCATCACCCGACGCCGGCCCGCGCCAGCGCCGCAAGGAAGCACGACCGCAGGAACTGCTGGACGCCGCGCTGACCCTGTTTGTCGAAAAGGGCTTCGCAGGCTCGCGCACCGACGAAGTTGCACAACGTGCGGGTGTGTCCAAGGGCACGCTGTACCTCTACTACCCCAGCAAGGAAGAGCTCTTCAAGGCGGTGGTGAGGCAGAACCTGTCGAGCCTGATCGCCGAAGGCGAAGAGATGGCCAGCAGCTTCGAAGGCAGCAGCAGCGAGTTGCTGTCGTGCCTGCTGAAGACCTGGTGGGAACGTGTCGGCAACACCCCCGCCGCGGGCATCCACAAGATCGTGCTGGCCGAGGTGCGCAACTTCCCCGAGCTGGCGCAGTTCTACAACGACGAGGTCATGGTGCCGGCCGACCGCCTGTTCAGCCGCTGCGTGCAGCGCGGTATCGAGCGCGGTGAGTTCCGGCCGATGCCGCTGCACGAGGTGGCGCTGGCGCTGATGGCGCCGGTGATCTTCATGGCCATCCACCGCCATTCCTTCGGCGCCTGCCCCGTGCACGGTGCCGAGGTCGACCCGACGCTGGTGCTCGACACCCACCTGGACCTGGTGCTGCGCGGTTTGGAAGTCCGGACACCGCCATCCCGATGAACAGAAAGACGATCGGCATCGCCGCTGCGGTGGCCACCGTGGTGCTGCTTGCGCTGGCCGCGCGCGGGGTGTGGGCGCCCAAGCCCGTTGCGCCTCCGGTGGCCGCCAGCACGGTCACCGAAACACAAGGCATTCAGCTGGCTGCCGGCGACATCACCGTGGCGGCACAGGCCGAGTTGCGCACCACGCTGGCCGTCACCGGCAGCTTGAAGGCGGTGAGCAGCGCCGTCGTCAAGGCCCGCGTCGCCGGCGAGGTGAAAAGCCTGCTGGTGCGCGAAGGCGACCGGGTCACTGCCGGCCAGCTGATTGGCCAGCTGGACAACACCGAATACCAGCTGCGCCTGCGCCAGGCCGAAGACCAGGCACGCGCAGCGCAGGCCCAGCTGGACATTGCACAGCGCACGCTGGACAACAACAAGGCGCTGGTCGACCAGGGTTTCATCTCGCGCAATGCCCTGGACACCTCGGTCAACAGCGCCGCCGGTGCCAACGCGTCGCTGCAGGCCGCCCGCGCCGCCGCCGACATCGCACGCAAGGCAGTGCGGGACAGCGAGATCCGCTCGCCCATCGCCGGCCTGGTGGCACAGCGACTGGTGCAGCCCGGCGAACGGGTCAACCTGGACGCGCGCATCGTCGAGATCGTCGACCTGAGCCGCCTGGAACTGGAAGCCGCCGTGGCGCCCGAAGACGTGGTGCAGCTGCGTGTGGGGCAGACGGCGCTGGTGCAGATCGACGGCCTGGCCGCGGCGGTGACCGCGCGGGTGGTGCGCATCAACCCCAGCGCGCAGACCGGCACCCGGGCCGTGCTGGCCTACCTGGAGCTGGCGCCGGGCGCCAGCGCGGCCGGCCTGCGCCAGGGCCTGTTCGCCCGCGGCAGCATCGAGCTGCAGCGCAAATCGGCATTGGTGGTGCCGGCCACCGCGCTGCGCCTGGACCAGGCCCGGCCCTACCTGCTGACCGTCAGCAATGGGCTGGCCAAGACCACCAGTGTGAGCACCGGCTCACGCGGCGATGTGCTGATCGACGGCCAGCTGGAAGCCGGCATCGAGATCACCGCCGGCCTGGAAGCCGGCACCCCGGTGCTGCGCGGCACCGTGGGCACGCTGCGCGAAGGCACACGCCTGACGCTGCCGGCTGCTGCCGGCGGCGCACCCACGGGCCCGGCGGCGGCGGCGGTCGTGGCGGCACCGGCTGCGCCCTCCCCGCCCGCCACACCCCGCTGAAGCCACCGCACCATGTGGTTCACCCGTGTGTCGATCGCCAACCCGGTGATGGCCGTGATGGTCATGCTGGCCTTCGTGGTGCTGGGTCTGTTCAGCTACCAGCGCCTGAGCCTGGACCAGTTCCCGAACATCGACTTCCCCACCGTCGTGGTGTCGATGGACTACCCCGGCGCCAGCCCCGAGATCGTCGAGGCCGAGGTCACGAAGAAGATCGAAGAAGCGGTCAACACCATCGCCGGCATCAGCGCGCTGTCTTCGCGGTCTTACGAGGGCGTGGCGGTGGTGATCATCGAATTCAACCTCGATGTCGACGGCCGCAAGGCCGCAGATGACGTGCGTGAGAAGGTCTCGCTGATCCGCCCGCTGCTGCGCGAAGAGGTCAAGGATCCGCGCATCTCGCGTTTCGACCCCGCGGCGCAGCCCATCTTCAACGTGGCGGTGCTGGCCGCGGACGGCAAGGCCACGCCGCAGGAGCTGACCACCTGGGCCACCCAGGTGCTGCAGAAGAAGCTGGAAAACGTGCGTGGTGTGGGCGCGGTCAGCGTGGTGGGCGGTGTGCAGCGGCAGGTCAGCATCCACCTGAAACCGGCGGCCATGGAGGCGCTGGGTGTCAGCACCGACCAGGTGGCAGCCGCGCTGCGCAGCGAAAACCAGGAGCTGCCGCTGGGCAACATCCGCTCGGCCGAACAAGACCGGGTGGTGCAGATCAACGCCCGGCTGAAAACCCCGCGCGACTTCCGCGACATCGTGGTCGCCCGCAAGACCACGGCCGCGGGCGGCGCGGCCAACGCCGGTGGCACGGTGGTCAAGCTGTGGCAGGTGGCCGACGTGGTCGACGGCCCGCAGGAACTGGAGAGCCTGGCGCTGTACAACGGCCAGCGCACGGTGCTGCTCAGCGTGCAGAAGAGCCAGGGCGAAAACACCATCGCCGTGGTCGACGGCCTGGTGAAGGCGCTCGACGAATCGAAGGCACTGACACCACCGCACATCCGCACCGAGATCAACCGCGACAACTCGCGCAGCATCCGCGTCAGCGTGGCCAATGTGCAGCGCACGCTGATCGAAGGCGCGCTGCTGACGGTGCTGATCGTCTTCCTGTTCCTGAATTCCTGGCGCAGCACCGTCATCACCGGGCTGACGCTGCCGATCGCGCTGATCGGCACCTTCCTGTTCATGTACGTCTTCGGCTTCACCATCAACAACATCACGCTGATGGCGCTGAGCCTGTGTGTGGGTTTGCTGATCGACGACGCGATCGTCGTGCGCGAGAACATCGTGCGCCACCTGAAGATGGGCAAGAGCGCACACGACGCGGCGCTGGACGGCACCAACGAAATCGGCCTGGCGGTGCTGGCCACCACCTTGTCCATCGTGGCGGTGTTCCTGCCCATCGGCTTCATGGGCGGCATCGTGGGCAAGTTCTTCCACGAGTTCGGGATCACCATCGTCGCGGCGGTGCTGATCAGCATGTTCGTCAGCTTCACGCTCGACCCGATGTTGTCCAGCGTCTGGCACGACCCCGCTGCGCATGGCCGCGACCCGGGTGCGCCCAAGACCCTGTACGACCGCACGCTGGGCCGTGTCACCGGCCAGTTCGAGGTCTTCACCGAATGGCTGTCGCGCGGCTACCAGCGCCTGCTGGCCTGGTCGCTGGTGCACAAGGTCAAGACCGTGGGGGTGGCACTGGGCACCTTCGTGCTGGCCCTCGTGCTGCTGGGCGGCGTGGGCAAGGAATTTGTGCCCAAGGCCGACTTTTCGGAAACGCAGATCAACTTCTACACGCCCGTGGGTTCGTCTTTGGAAGTGACCGAGATGCGCGCCAAGCAGATCGACCAGGCGCTGCGTGAACTGCCCGAGGTCAAGCACACCGTGACCACCATCAACAGCGGCTTTGCGGCGGGCAAGATCTACGGCTCGGTCTATGTGCGCCTGGCCAACCGCAAGGACCGGCAGCGCAGCGTGTCCGACCTGGCGGTGCCGATGCGCGAACGCATGGAACGCATCCCCGGCATCACCGTCTCCAACATCGGCGTCACCGACCTGGGTGGCAGCAAGAGCATCGTCTTCAGCGTGCAGGGGCCTGACCTGGGTGAGCTGGAACGCATCACGCGCCAGCTGATGCCGCAGCTGCGCCAGATTCCCGGCCTGACCGACCTGGACAGCACGCTCAAGCCCGACAAACCCACCATCGCGGTGGACGTGAAGCGCGACGCCGCGGCCGACCTGGGCCTGAACGTCAACACGCTGGCCAACACCTTGCGGGTGCTGGTGGCCGGCACCTCGGTGGGCAGCTGGCGTGCCAGCGACGGCGAAAACTACGACGTGCGCCTGCGCCTGGCACCCGACAGCCGCAACAGCATGAACGACCTGTCCGAATTGCCGATGGTCATCGGCGCCAATGCCGACGGCAGCGCACGGGTGGTGCGGCTGTCGCAGGTGGCCGATGTGCGCAGCGCCACCGGCCCCAACCAGATCAACCGGCGCGACCTGAACCGCGAAGTCAACATCGACGCCAATGCTGACCCGGTCACTGGCCGCAGCAGCGGCGAGGTCAGCACCGACATCCGTGCCCTGCTGGACCGCATGGCCTGGCCGCCGGGTTACCGCTACAGCTTCGGCGGCAGCACCAAGAACATGCAGGAATCCTTCAGCTACGCCGTCGGCGCGCTGGCGCTGGCGGTGGTCTTCATCTACATGATCCTGGCCAGCCAGTTCAAGAGCTTCCTGCAGCCGCTGGCTTTGATGAGCAGCCTGCCGCTCACGCTGATCGGCGTGGTGGCGGCACTGCTGCTGTTCCAAAGCACACTGAACATGTTCTCGGTCATCGGCGTGGTCATGTTGATGGGCCTGGTGACCAAAAACGCCATCCTGCTGGTGGACTTTGCCATCCGCGCACGTGAAGACCACCTGTCGCCCGACGGCACGCTGGTGCGCGGCCTGGAACGGTCCGCCGCGCTGCTGGAAGCCGCGCGGGTGCGGCTGCGGCCGATCCTGATGACCACGCTGGCCATGGTCTTTGGCATGGTGCCGCTGGCCTTTGCGCTGACCGAGGGCAGCGAGCAGCGCGCGCCGATGGGACAGGCGGTCATCGGCGGCGTGATCACCTCTTCGCTGCTGACGCTGGTGGTGGTGCCGGTGGTGTACTGCTGGCTGGACGATCTGTCGGTCTGGGCCAAGCGACGCTTCGGTGCCCGGCCTGCGCTGGTCAAGCCCGGACAGCCTGCCGTCAAGGCAGCCCCATAAAATCGGGCCATCGATTCTTCTGATACCCTTACCCGTATAAACATGAACACCGAACTCGCCCGTTTCAACATGATCGAGCAGCAGATCCGCCCCTGGGACGTGCTCGACCCGGCCGTGTTGTCGCTGCTGGCCAGCGTGCGGCGCGAAGACTTCGTGCCGCCGCATCACCGCGCGCTGGCCTTTGTCGACACCCAGGTGCCGCTGCTGGAAGGTGACGCTTCCGGCCCCTGCATGCTGGAACCCAAGGTCGAGGCACGCCTGCTGCAGGCGCTGCAGGTGCAGCGTCATGAAAACGTGCTCGAGGTGGGCACCGGCTCGGGTTTCATGGCCGCTTTGCTGGCCCACCGCGCGCAGCAGGTCACGACGCTGGAATGCCGCCTGCCGCTGGCGCAGATGGCGCGCGAGAACCTGGCCCGCAACGGCGTGGCCAACACCACCGTGCGCCAGGTCAGCGTGGCCGAAGGTGCGCAGGGCCTGGCGGCCGAAGGGCCGTTCGACGTGATCCTGCTGTCGGGCTCGGTATCGGCGGTGCCCAAGGCCCTGCTGCAGCAACTCAAACCCGGTGGTCGGCTGGCCGCCGTGGTGGGTGAACTGCCGATCATGCGCGCACGGCTCTTCACTCGCGTCGGCGACACGGCTTGGTCGGAAGCGGACCTCTTCGACACCGTGGCACCGCGCCTGGAAGGCTTCGACGAGCCGACACGATTCAACTTCTAGCCCCATGCAGACGCTGAACGTCAGGGAGTTGCAGGCCTTCGTCGACGCCAACCCCGGCACCTGTTTGCTGGACGTGCGCGAGGGCTGGGAAGTGCAGCTGGCCCGCATCTCGCTGCCCGGCACCACGGCGCTGCACATCCCCATGCAAGAGCTGCCGCAGCGGCTTGGCGAACTGCAGGGCCCGCAGCCCGTCGTCTGTATCTGCCATCACGGGGCCCGCAGCGCGCAGGTCGTCGCATTCCTGATGCGGCAGGGCCTCAGCCCCGTCTATAACCTCGCCGGCGGCGTGGACGCCTGGTCCACGCAGGTCGACCGTGCCGTGCCGCGGTACTGAACGCCGCGCCCAACGACAACTTCCCAAGGAACCCCGCATGCGCCCGATCCCCTTCACACGGCCACTGCCGGCCCGCCGCCGCGCGGCCCCGCTCAGCACGCTGGCCGCGTTGCTGCTGGCCGCCCTGCCCGGCTGGGCCGGCGCACAGAGCCTGCAAGAGCTGTACGACGGGGCCCGGGCCTTCGACGCCACCTACCTGGCGGCACGGGCCAACTTCCAGTCGGCCGAGTTCCGGGTCGCGCAGAGCGACGCGTTGATGCGCCCGTACCTGGCCGCCACCGCCGGTGCCAGCACCTCGCAGACCGACACGCCCACCATCAACGGCCCGAAGTCCACCCACTCGGTCTCGGGCGCACTGAACGGCCGTTACCCGCTGTTCAACCGCGCCAATGGCGTGACCATCGAACAGGCCCGCAAGACGCTGCTCACTGCGCAGGCCGACCTGGACGCCGCCGAACAGGACCTGATCGTGCGCCTGTCCCAGGCCTACTTCGACGTGCTGGCTGCGCAGGACACGCTGGCCACCACCCGCGCCAACAAGGCCGCCATCACCGAGCAGCTGGCCTCGGCCAAGCGCAACTTCGAAGTGGGCACCGCCACCATCACCGACACCCGTGAAGCGCAGTCGCGTTTCGACCTGGGCACCTTCCAGGAACTGGCCGCCGAAAACGACCTGCGCGCCAAGCGCATCGCACTGGACACGCTGGTGGGCAAGGGGGCCGTTGCGCCCAAGCCGCTGCGTGTGCCGGTGGAACTTCCGTCGCCGATGCCGGCGAATGCCGAAGAGTGGGTCACCGTGGCCGACCAGCAGCACCCGTCGGTGCGCCGCGCGCGTGCCGGGCTGGAAGTGGCGACACTGGAAATTGCCAAGGCCCGTGCCGCCGAGTCACCCACGCTCGATGCCGTGGGTTCGATCAGCGGATCAGACGCCCGCGGCACGCTGCCCAACCTGAGCCGCAGCGCGGGCACCACCGCGGTGGCCAGCATCGGCGTGCAGATGAACTGGCCGCTGTACACCGGCGGTGCCACGCAGAACCGCATCAAGGAAGTGTTGCTGCTGGAAGAAAAAGCCCGCAATGACGTCGAAGCGGCCCGCCGTGGTGTGGCCCAAGGCACGCGCGTGGCCTACTTCGGCGTGCAGTCGGGCCTGTCGCAGGTGAAGGCGCTGGAAGCGGCCGAGGCGTCCACCAAGCTGCAGCTCGAAGCCACGCAGCTGGGCTACCGCGTCGGTGTTCGGGTCAACCTGGACGTGAGCTCTTCAGCACCCAGCGCGACCTGGCCAAGGCCCGTTACGACGTGCTGCTGGGCACGCTGCGCCTGAAGCAGGCCTCGGGGCAGCTGATGGCAGCCGACATCGACACGCTGAACCGGCTGCTGACACATTGATCTAGTCCTGGCCCGGAGACTGTCCTCGACTGCGCCGTCCTTGCCCGGTCCGACCAAGCAAAAACGCCGGCCCAGGGCCGGCGTTTTGACGAGAGCGTGGTGCTGTCAGGCCGCAGTGCGCACCCGACGGCGGCTTGCCCAGCCGGCACCCAGCAGGGCCAGGCCGACCAGGGCCAGCGAACCCGGTTCGGGCACAGTACCGGTACGAACACCACCGCGGAAGTCGAACACGTTGTCGTCGTAGTCGAGATCGCCACCACCACGGATGTCCTCGAAGCCGACACGCAGCACACCGCCGCCAAGGTCATTGATGGCGGCATGGATCAAGCCGTCGGCGTTACGGCTGCCCGGGCCCATCAGGAAGGTGTCTCCCGTGTTCTGCACAAAGATGCCGAAGACCAGTTCATCGCCAATGTCATGGCCCATGTCGATGGTGGCGGCGTCCAGGGTGACCGTGGTACCGACCGCCGTGTTCAGTGCCAGGAAGATGTCGGGATCAGCAGAGAAGAGCTTCAATTCGCTGACATAACCGGCGGTGGCCGGCTGCACGGTGATGGTGATGTCACCACCCGCCCAATACAGTTGAGCGCCGAGGACGGGGGCCGCTGTGGCCGACGTCGACAGCGCCATCAGGCCAGCCGTCAAAGCACCACCGGCCAGGATCTTGGCCTTGTTCACCATCTTTTGCATCGTGTTCACGTTCTCTCCCTTTGGATCACCCAGGCCTTGAAGGCCACCTGACACATCGTGTAACACGATCCATGCCTCGGCGATAAAGTTGATTCGAATCAAGCGCTTGCGGCACAACCACCCCCCCTAGTTGTGGGGATATGTCAAGTTTGCCGACGCCCTCAACGGGCAGTCGCCATCAGTTCGGAGCTCAGCCCGAGGATGCGTTCGGCCATGCGGTCTGCTGCGCCCCGGTGCTGCCCAGCAAAGGCCCGGGCACGGGCCGACATGGCCGGCAATTCGGGGCTCTTCGCCACCGCCAAGGCCTGCTGGATGCCGGCCTCGATGCCCGCCACCCGCCAAGCCGCGCCGGCGGCCAGTGCCATCTCGGCGGCCTGGGCGAAGTTGAAGGTGTGCGGCCCCATCACCAGCGGGCAGCCACAGGCGGCGGCTTCGATCAGGTTCTGCCCGCCCAGCGGCGCAAAGCTGCCGCCCAGCAGGGCCACGTCGGCGGCGGCGTAGCAGGCCGGCATCTCGCCCAGGCTGTCGCCCAGCCAGACGTCGACGCTGCCGTCGGGCGGCGCGGCGTCGCCCCAGCTGCTGCGGCGCGACAGCGTGAAGCCCGCTTGGGTGACGAGTGCGGCCACCTCGTCGAAACGCTGCGGATGGCGTGGCACGATGAAAAGCAGGGGCCGCGGCTCGGGCAGCTGTCGCCAAGCCTGCAGCAAAGGCGCCTCTTCAGCTTCGCGTGTGACCGCCGCCAGCACCACGGCGCGCGGGCTGCAACGCCGCCAGGCCTGGCCCGGACTGGGTGTCATGTCGAACTTCAGGTTGCCTGTCACCTGAACGTCGCCCGCACCCGAGTTGCGCAGCCGCTGTGCATCGTGCTCGGTCTGCGCCAGCACCTGCGTGAAACACGCCATCGCCGGGTGCATCAGGGCCGCCAGCCGCCGGCCCTTTTTTTCGCTGCGTTCGGACAATCGTGCATTGGCCAGCACCATGGGCACACCCGAGGCTTTTGCCGCGTGCAGCAGGTTGGGCCAGACTTCGGTTTCCATGATCACGCCCATGGCCGGCTGTTGCTGGCGCAGAAAGCGGCTCACCGCATCGGGCGTGTCGATAGGCAGCCAGGCCTGCGCGTCGCCTTCGCGCAGCAGGCTGGCCCCGGCCTCGCGGCCGGTGGCGGTTCCGTGTGTGAGCAGCAGACGCAGGTCTGGCCGCAGGGCGCGCAGTGCTTCGATGAGCGGTGCCGCGGCGCGTGTTTCGCCCAGCGACACCGCATGCAGCCACAAACGGCCGGGCGCGGCGGAAAGATCGCTGCGCCCCAGGCGTTCAGACCACCACTGGCGGTAGGCCGGTTCTTGCCGCCCACGCCACCACAGCCGCGCGAAGTACAGCGGCGTGGCGATGCGCAGCAGCAGCGAATACGCGGCGCGGGCCAGCCCCTGATTCATGCGGACCGGCTCACGGCGCCGAAATCTAGCGCCGAGTCAGTGCGCCGAAGCACCCACCTGCGCGTCGGGCTTCACGGTGCGCAGCGCGGCCATGAACTGGGCTTCGATGCGGTGCAGCGCTTCTTCGGTGTGGCCTTCGAAACGCAGCACCAGCACCGGCGTGGTGTTGCTGCCGCGGATGAGGCCAAAGCCGTCGGCAAAGTCCACCCGCAGGCCGTCGATGGTGCCCACTTCGCCACCTTCGAATGTCAGGCGGCCGTCGGCCACCCGCGCCAGCAGTTCGGCCACCACGGCGTGGTGTTCACCTTCGGCGCAGTTGACGTTCAGTTCGGGGGTGGAAAAGCTGGTGGGCAGCGCGTCGAGGAAGGCACTGGGGTTCTTTTCGCGGCTCAGGATTTCCAGCAGGCGAGCGGCGGTGTACATCGCGTCGTCGAAACCGTACCAGCGTTCGCCGAAAAACAGGTGGCCGCTCATCTCGCCGGCAAAGGGCGCGCCGGTTTCTTTCAGCTTGGCCTTGATCAGTGAATGCCCGGTTTTCCACAGCAACGGCTTGCCACCGGCCTTCCTGATGGCCACCGGCAGGCGCTGGCTGCACTTCACGTCGAAGATGATCGTGCCGCCCTTGTGGCGCTTCAGGATGTCGCGCGCAAACAGCATGATCTGGCGGTCGGGGTAGATGATGTTGCCCTGGGCGGTGACCACGCCCAGCCGGTCACCGTCACCGTCGAAGGCCAGGCCGATTTCCGCGCCGGTGGCGTGCACGACCTTGATCAGGTCGGCCAGGTTCTCGGGCTTGCTGGGGTCGGGGTGGTGGTTGGGAAAATCACCGTCGACCTGGCTGTACAGGTCGATGACCTCGCAGCCCAGCGCCCGCAGGATGGCCGGTGCCGACGCGCCAGGGATGCCGTTGCCGCTGTCGACGACGATCTTCATCGGCCGGCTCAGCTTGCAGTCGCTGGTGATGCGGTGGGCGTACTCGGCGCCGATGTCCATCTTCGCGCTGCGACCGCGTTTGACCGTGTAGGTCTCGGTTTCGATGCGGGCCTTCAACTTCTGGATGTCGTCGCCGTAGATGGCACGGCCGCTCATCACCATCTTGAAGCCGTTGTAGTCCTTCGGGTTGTGGCTGCCCGTGACCTGGATGCCGCTGTTGCAGCCGTGTTGGCCGCGCGTGGCGGCCACGTAGTACAGCATCGGCGTGGTGACCATGCCGATGTCCACGACGTCCAATCCCGTGCTCTTCAGGCCGCGGATCAGCGCTGCGGCCAGGCCCGGGCCCGACAGGCGCCCGTCGCGGCCCACGGCCACCGCCTTTTCGCCGGCCGCCACCGCTTCGCTGCCAAAGGCGCGGCCCAGGTGTTCGGCAAAGGTTTCATCGACGTTTTTGCCGACGATGCCGCGGATGTCATAGGCCTTGAAGATGGTGGGATCGATTTGCATGCGGCAGGGCTCGGCTGGTGGGTTGCGGCGATTGTAGGCAGCCGGTCTGTACCTGCCGCCGGCCACTGGCGGACCTGGCTGACCATCCGTCCGCCGGCCTGTCGATTCGTCACTCCACACGGCTGGCGCGCTGGGCCGCTGCCTAAACTGCCCGCCATGAACACACACGCCACCCCCAGCACCCAGGCAGCCGAGCGCAGGCGTCGCACCTGGACCTTGCGCGATTCCTGGCATTCCTGGATCTCCAGCGACATGCAGCGTGTGGGCCCCCAATGGCTGCAGTGGGTGTGGACGCTGATCTTCAGTGCCGTGCTCGCGATTGCCTTCACCTTGCTGGGCTACGTGTTGTTCGCGTCGAAGCAGCCGGGTTCGACCACGCTGCAGGGTTGGGCCTATTGGTACGGCAAGAACTTCGTTGTCTGCCTGTCCGTTGCCGTGCTGATCCACCTGTTTTTCGAGGCCGGCTCCTGGCTGCTGGGTGGCCCGCCTGCGCTGCGCAAGCTGAAGCACTGGCAACGCAGCCTGTTCTTCGGCGGCATCCCCCTGCTGGGCGTGGCCATCGGCTGGCCTGTCGGCATGGTGCTCAGTGGCTCGGCCGACATGCTGCCGCGCCTGCTGGGCAGCACCCGATCGATTGCCCTGACGACCACTTTCTGCCTGGGCACATCGCTGCTGCTGCATTTCTACTTCGCGGCCAAGGCCAAGCAGCTGGCCGCCGAGAAGCGCGCCACCGAAGCGCAGCTGCGCCTGCTGCAGGGCCAGATCGAGCCGCACTTCCTGTTCAACACCCTGGCCGGGGTGATCTCGCTCATCGACACCGACGGACCGCGGGCCAAACACACGCTGATGGCCTTCACGGAGTACCTGCGCAGTTCGCTGGGCACGCTGCGCCGTGACGACAGCACCGTGGGCCAGGAACTGGAACTGGCGCGTCACTTCCTGGAACTGCTGCAAGCGCGGCTGGAGGACCGGCTGCGCTTCGAGATCGACGCCGACCCGGCCCTGCTGAACCAGCCGCTGCCGCCGCTGCTGCTGCAGCCGCTGATCGAAAACGCCGTCATGCACGGCATCGAACCCAGCCTGGACGGTGGTCAGGTCACTGTGCGCGCCAGCCGCACTGCCGACAGCCTGGTGCTGGAAGTGCATGACACCGGCGTGGGCCTGGAGGCCGCTGCGCGCCGCCCCGTGCGGCAGGGCAGCCGGGGCCAGGGCAATGGCATCGCGCTGGCCAACATCCGCGAGCGTCTGCAGACGCGGTACAACGGCAGCGCCGACTTGCGGGTCGAAGCTGCCGAGCCCGGCACACGTGCCACGCTCACGCTGCCGCTGGAAGACCTGGCCGCACACGCCTGACCCCCTTCAACAGCCACCACGCCAACCCGGACCATGCCCACCGCCCTGATCGCCGACGATGAACCCCCGCTGGCTCGCGCCCTGGCCGCCGAACTGGCCACGCTGTGGCCCGAGTTGCAGATCGTGCACACCGCGCGCCACGGCCTGGAAGCGGCCGAGCGCATCGCCGCGCTGCAGCCCGACCTGGCTTTCCTGGACATCCAGATGCCCGGCTTGACCGGGCTGGAGGTGGCGCAGGGCATCGAAGGCCCGACGCGGGTGGTGTTTGTCACTGCCTACGACGAGTTTGCCCTCGAGGCCTTCGAGCGCGAGGCCTTGGACTACGTGCTGAAGCCGGTGAAGACCGAACGCCTGCAACGCACCATCGACCGCATCAAACGTTCGCTGATGCAGCCCGCGGCAGACGAAGGTGCCTTGCTGGCCGCGCTGAAACGTCTGGTGCCCGTGAGCGAGCCCACCTCAGCCGCACCTGAGCGTCTGCGCTGGGTGCGGGCCAGCCACGGTGAACTGACCCACCAGGTGCCCGTCGACGAGGTTCTGTTCTTCCGCGCCGACGACAAATACACCTGCGTGCAGACCGCCAACGCCGAGCACCTGATCCGCACCCCCATTGCCGAGCTCGCCAGCCAGCTGGACCCTGCGCAGTTCGTGCAAATGCACCGCAGCACCATCGTCAACCTGGCGCACCTGGCGGGCACGCGGCGCGACGAGGCGAGTCGCCTTTTCCTGCGCATCAAAGGCCATGCCCACGAGCTGCCGGTGAGCCGCGCCTACGTGCACCTGTTCAAGGCGATGTGAAGCCGCGACAGCGGCTTCGCGGGTGCGTGTCAGTGGCCCGAGTGGTCGGTGTACACCGGCGCGGGCTGCGTGAAGTAGGCGTGCAGGATCTGGTAGACCATCTTGTAGTTCTTCTGCTGGAAGCTCGCGTGGCTGATGCCGTTGAGCACGGTGAACTGCTTGTCCGGGTGCGGCAACAGCTTGAAGAACTGCAGCAGGTCGTCGAAACCTGCGATGCCGTCGAACTGGCCACGCAGCACCACCGTGGGCACGGTGATCTTCAGCGGGTCCACCACCGGCAGCTTGCTGCACATGTCGATGTAGGTGCCATTGGGCATGCTGTCGTCCAGCGCCAGGATGGCGTCGGCGAAGGCTTCCACGGTGTTGGCGTCGGCGCAGTCGGCATGGTCGCGCGAAAAGATGCTGCGCACGAAGTTGCGGTCGATGGGCCGGCGCTTGCTGGCGGTGAACTCGGGCAGCTTCTTGCGGCGCTGTTCCAGCGTGGGCGCTCCCTCACCCGTCCAGACGAAGGCGTCCAACGCCAACCGTGACACGCGGCTGGGGTTGCGTTGCGCAAACAGGGCTGCGCGCAAGGCGCCGCTGCTGATGCCATAGGTCAGGAAGCTCGTGACGCCCCGCAGGGCAGCGATGTGGTCGGTGGCTGCCAGCAAGTCGTCGGCGCCGTTGCTGATGTCGCAATAGATGTCGCGGTGTTTGTCGCTGCGGCCATAACCTTCCATGTCCACGCACCAGCAGACAAAGCCCCGCTCGGCAAACCAGTCCATCACGCTGCTGTCAGGGCGGCCCGGCACCGTCAGGTCGAAGGTGGGCTGGCTGGCCATCGACGAGCCGTGCACAAACAGCACGGCGGGTTTGCCGTCGGGCGAGCCGACGAACTTCTCCCACAGGAAAAGCTTGACGTCGCCGTCGGCGGTTTTTTTGGTGTTCCAGTGTGCCTGGCCGGTGACTTGGGTCATGTTGGCTTTGCTTTCGGAATCAATCGATCTTCGCGCCGGTCTCTTTCACGATGCGCGCCCAGCGGTCGCGCTCCTCGCGAAAGTAGCCGTCCATCTCTGCGGGTGTGGAGCCCACCACTTCGATGCCGGCATCGTTCATGAAGGTGGTGACCTCGGGCGAGGACAAGGAGGCCTTCAGTTCCCGCTGCAGGCGCTCGATGATCGCAGGCGGGGTGCCCTTGGGTGCCAGCAAGCCCATCCAGACGTAGGCCGAGTAACCTGCCAGGCCCGCTTCGGCCAGCGTCGGCACGTCGGGCAGTCGCGGCGAACGCGTGACACCCGTGGTGGCCAGCGGACGCAGCTTGTTGTCCTTGATGTGCTTCAGCATGGCCTGCGTGCCGGGCACCGCCATCTGCACGGTGCCGCCCAGCAGGTCGGTCGTGGCCTGACCGCTGCCTTTGTAGGGCACGTGCGTGATCTTCACACCGGCCATCGAGGTGAAGAGCGCAGCAAACAGGTGCTGCCCGCTGCCGTTGCCCGACGACGCGTAGTTCAGCTCGCCGGGTTTGGCCTTGGCCAGTGCCACCAGCTCGGCGACGTTTTTCACCGGCACCGACGGGTGCACCACCAGCACACCCGGTTCACGGCCCAGCAGCGAGATGCCGACGAAGTCGTCGATGGGCGCAAAGGCCAGCTTCGGGTACAGCGATGCGCTGATGGCGTTGGTCTGGCTGGCCAGCAGCAGCGTGTAGCCGTCGGGTGGGCTCTTGGCCACCATCTCGCTGCCGATGGTGGCACCGGCACCGGGCTTGTTTTCGATGATGACCTGCTGCTTCAGCCGCTTGGCCAGCTCCTGGGCGATGGCCCGCGTGGGCCCGTCGACCGCACCCCCTGGCGAGAACGGCACGATGATGCGGATCGGCTTGCTCGGGTAGTCCTGCGCCAGCACGGGCGAGCCGGCGGCACACGCCGCCAGGCCCAGCACCACCGACTTGAAGAGCCGCTTCACTTTCATGACTTGTCTCCTGACGAACCACTTGATTGGTTCGTATTGGTTTGTTTTGGGTCAATCGATCGGACTCTATCGACGGGCAGCCGTCGGGTCAATGTGGCCGACCCGCACAGCGCCAGGCCCAGGGCCCGGCGTGCCATGATGGAAACATGCTGAAGACCCTGAAAGACCTCTTCGACAGCCTGGTCCCGGTCGCGCCCGGCAGCCCGCCACAGGCCGAGGAGCACACGCTGCAACTGGCCACCGCGGTGATGCTGGTCGAGGTGATGCGCGCCGACACCAGCTTCCACGCCGGCGAACGCGAAGCCGTGCGCGCCGCGCTGCGCAGCAAGTTCATGCTGGCCGAGGACGAAGCGCAGCGACTGGCCGAACTGGCCGAGGCCACGGCCTCGCGGGCCACCGACCTGTTTGCCTTCACCTCGTGCATCAACGAACGTTTCGACATGCCGCAGAAACTGCGCATGATCGAACTCATGTGGCGCGTGGCCTACGCCGACGGCCACCTGAGCGAACACGAACGCCACGTGATGTGGCGTGTGGCCGACCTGTTGCATGTGCCGCAGGGTGCCTATGTGCACGCCCGGATGCGCGCGCAGCAGGCCGCGCAGGACGCGGGTGAGGCAGGCGCCGGCTGAGACCGGGCCGGGCTGTCGCCCGGGACCGCAGGTCTCAGTGCCCCAGCATGTTCACACGCACATGCACCAGGTGCGACAGGCACAGCGCCTTGGCCTTGTCTGCATCCCTGTCCTTCAAGGCGGCCACCAGCGCACGGTGTTCCTGCTGGTACTCCAGGCGCCGCTCGGGGCTGGCGCTGCGGCGCTTCAGCACGCCCCACTCACCCTGCGCGCGGGCTTCGTTCATGAGGCGGAAAACACCGACGATGAAGCCGTTGTGGGCGGCCTGCGCGATGGCCTCGTGCAGGGCCGCGTCCCACTTCTCGAAGTCTTCAAGGGTGGTGGCCAACTCGGCGCGGTGGTTGCATTCGTCCATGCGCTGGAAGTCGGCCGCGGTGGCATTGCCGATGGCCATGTCGATGATCGCAGGCTCCAGCACCAGCCGGGCACTCATCAGTTCGGCCGGGCTGACGGTGGCACCACCGGGCAGCGGCAACCACTCGGCCAACGCATCGTGCACCTGCTCGGTCACGTAGGTGCCGCTGCCCACCGTTTGTGTCAGCAAGCGCCGCAGTTTGAATTCCTGCAGCACCCGGCGCACGGTGGACCGGCTCAGGCCGAACTCTTCGCTCAGCGCACGTTCGGTGGGAATGCGGTGGCCCGCGCGCCAGACACGCGAGCGCAGCTTGTCGAGAATGGTTTCGCGAAGGATGGCGGCCGTGTCCATGCGGGGTGTGCGGATCTCTTGCGGTTCTGATGCGACTCCAGCGACAGCGCGAACGTTCCGGCGTTCAACTGGCGCTTGACTGGCGTTCAAGGGCCCGAATGGTAGCATTTGGGTTAATTGGTCCAGACCCAGGGAGAGCACCTTGCGCATCGCCACCATCGAATACCAGGGCCGGCCGCGGCTGGCGCGCCTGGCCGCCGACGGCATCACCGTCGAACTGTTGGACATCGACGGCAGCCGGGGTGCCCTGGCGCTGATCGAGGCCGCCATTGCCGGGCAGCCGATGCCGGCGGTCAAAGGAACGTTGCCGCTGGCGGACGTGCGCCTGCTGGCACCCCTGCCCGCGCCGCGCCGCAACCTCTTCTGCGTGGGCCGCAACTACCACGCCCATGCCAAGGAACTGCGCGACTCGGTGTTCAAGGACAACACGCAGACCGTCGACGCCTGGCCGATCGTCTTCACCAAGGTGCCCCAAACCGTGGTGGGGCCCGGCGCCACCGTGCAGCTGCCCGGCGCGGCCATCTCTTCGCAGATTGACTACGAAGCCGAGCTGACCGTGGTCATCGGCCGTGGCGGGCGCAACATCACCGCTGCCGACGCGATGCAGCATGTCTACGGCTACACCATCGTCAACGACGTGACCGCACGCGACGTGCAGATGCGCCATGCGCAGTGGGACCTGGGCAAGAGCTTCGACACCTTCTGCCCGATGGGCCCGTGGCTCGTCACCGCGGACGAGATGGATGGCAACGACACCCGCGTGCGCTGCTGGGTGAACGGCGAGTTGCGCCAGGACGCGCGCACCACCGACCTGATCTTCGACATCCCCACGCTGATCGAAACCTGCTCGCGGGGCATCACGCTGCTGCCGGGCGACATCATCGCCACTGGCTCGCCGGCGGGTGTGGGCATGGGCCTGAAACCGCCGCGCTGGCTGCAGCATGGTGACGTGGTGCGCATCGAGATCGATGGCATCGGCACGCTGGAAAACACCTTCCTCGAGGAGACAAGACCATGAAGAAGTTGATCGTCTGCGCGGCCTGGCTGGCCGCAGGCCTGCTGGCCCACGGTGCCGCCCTGGCCCAGGGCTGGCCCGACAAACCCATCACGATGATCGTGCCCTTCCCGCCCGGCGGCGTGGCCGACACCGTGGCACGCCCCATCGCCGAAGCGCTGGGGCGAGAACTGAAGCAGACCGTGGTCGTGGAAAACCGCGCCGGCGCGGGTGGCGCCACCGGCATCGGCGCAGCATCACGTGCCGCGGCCGACGGCTACACGGTGCTGTTGAGCCTGTCGTCGATTTCCATCCTGCCCGAAGCCGACAAGATCCTCGGCCGCAAACCGGCTTTCACGCTGGACCAGTTCAGGCCCATCGCCCGATTCACGGCCGACCCCACGGTGCTGGTGGTGCGCGCCGAATCACCCTGGAAAACACTGGCCGAATTCCTGGCCGACGCGAAGGCACGGCCGGGTGTCATCAACTTCGGCAGTTCGGGCAACTACGGCACCATGCACGTGCCGATGGAGATGCTGAAGGCCAGCGCCGGCGTGCAGCTGACCCACATCCCCTACAGCGGCGCCGGGCCTGCGGTGCTGGCGCTGCTGGGTGGCCAGGTGGACGCCATCGCCAGCGGCCCCAGCACCGTGGCGCAGCAGATCAAGGCCGGCAAGATGCGCGCACTGGCGCACTGGGGCGAGAAGCCGCTGTCTTCTCTGCCGGATGTGCAGAGCCTGAAGCAGGCCGGCTACGGCGCCACCTTTGCGCAATGGTCGGCGCTGTTTGTGCCCACCGGCACACCCGACGACATCGTCGCCAAGCTGCGTGCCGCCGCGGCCAAGGCCGCCCGCGACCCGAAGGTGGTGGAAACGATCACCCGCGCCGGCAGCCCGATCGAATACCTGGACGCGCCGGAGTTCCAGACCTACTGGGACAGCGACGCGAAGCTGATGACCGAGGCCGTTCGCAAGATCGGCAAGGTGGAATAGTCGATCACGGTTCGGGTCAGGAAGCTAACGCACATTTGCAGCGGCGCGCAGTTTGTCCTTTTTGCTCGGCCGCTTGCCCTTGACACCGCCGTTCGGGTCGGCCGGCAGTGGCGGCAACACCGCCGCAGGCTCGAAGCCCGCCAGCTGTTCACGCGCCACCCGCAGCTGCTGACGTTTTTCGATCAGCCTGAAGTGCAGCTCGCTGCCGGGTGCGTCGGCGAGCACGAAGCTCACGGCCACGCCTGAAGCACCGGCGCGGCCGGTGCGGCCGATGCGGTGGGTGTGGTCGGCGGCCGAACGTGGCAGGTCGTGGTTGACCACGGCGTCGATGGCCGGCACGTCCAGCCCACGCGCGGCCAGGTCGGTGGCCACCAGCACCTGCAACTGGCCGCTGGCCAGGTCGTCCAGCACCTGCGCACGCCGGCTCTGGCTCAGGTCACCGTGCAAGGCCGCTGCCGCCAGGCCGGCCTGGCGCAGTTTGTCGGCCACGTGTTCCGCACTGTGCTGCGTGGCCACGAAAACCAGCACCTTGTGCCAGCGCTGGCTGCTGATCAGGTGGCGCAGCAGCGGCGTGCGACGCGCTGTGTCGACGACGATGGCACGCTGCTGGATGTCGGGCGCGGCGGTGGAGGTTTCGTGGGCGAGGCTGGCAGCCCCGTCAGCCGACGCGCTGTGGGCCGGCGGGGTGGCTTGCATCTGCGCAGCCACCTCGACATGCAGTGCATCCACCTGCACCGCGCGGGCCAGCGCCAGCACCTCGTCGGGCAGCGTGGCGCTGAACAGCAGCGTCTGCCGCGGCCGCGGCAGCAGCGCCAGGACCCGGCGCGTTTCAGCTTCGAAACCGGCGTCGAGCAAACGGTCGGCTTCGTCCAGCACCACCAGCTGCAGGTCGGCCAGGCGCAGTGCGTTCTGGCGCGTCAGGTCGAGCAGCCGGCCCGGTGTGGCCACCAGCAGGTGGGCGCCGCCCCGGAGCGCCATCATCTGTGGATTGATGGACAGACCACCCACTGCCACCACGGTCTTCAGCTGTGGCGCCAGGCCCTGCGCCGCGGCCGCGATCTGCGCTGCCAGTTCACGCGTGGGCGCCAGCACCAGCGCCACCAGCCGGCGCGGCCGTTCATCGGCCACACCGGGCTGCGACAAAACACGTTGCAGGATCGGCAGCACAAAACCTGCTGTCTTGCCCGCGCCGGTGGGTGCACGGGCCAGCACGTCGCGGCCGGCCAGGATGGCAGGCACGACGGCACGCTGGATGTCGGTGGGCTGCGACCAACCGGCGGCAGCAGCGGCTTGCTGCAGGCTGGGGTCCAGGCCCAGGTCGGCGAAGGTGATCGGGGTCGTGTCGATGGCGGTGTCGATGGTGGCGGAAGGCTGATCAGGCAAACGCGGCAGCATAGCCTGCGCCTTGTCGGGGCTCAGCCCTTCGTGATGCGAAAACCCGCGTCCAGCAGCAGCACCTCACCCGTGGTCTTGGCCGCACCGGCACCCAGCCACCAGGCCGCATCGGCCACGTCTTCGGGCGTCAGCGGCTCGCCCAGTGCGGCGGTGTCGGTCCAGGCTTTCAAATGCGCGGCATAACGCTCGGGGCCCATGCCCTGCTGCAGCCAGCTGGAAGCCACCAGGCCCGGTGCGATGGCGTTGACGCGGATCTGAGGTCCCAGCGCACGTGCCAGGCCCACCGTCATGGCGTTCACCGCGCCTTTGCTGGCCATGTAGGCGATCGACGATCCGCGGCCCATCATCGAAGCCACCGACGAGATGTTGACGATGCCCGCGCCCGCCTGCTGCTGCAGAAGCGGCACGAAGGCCCGCGACAGCTGGAAGGCACCGATCACGTTGACCGCGTAGATGCGCTGGAAGTCTTCGGCATCCAGGCCGTCCAGGTTTTTCAGCGCGACGAACTTGGTGGTGCCGGCGTTGTTGACCAGCACATCGGCGCGGCCGAAACAGGCCCGGGTTTCGTCGGCCAGGCGGCGGGCGTCGGCGTCCTGCGACACATCGGCCTTCACCAGCAGCACCTGGACGCCCAAGGCCCGGCATTCATCGGCCACGGCCTCGGCCGGTGCGGCCTGGCGTGAGTAGTTGATGACGACGTCCCAGCCCTCTTGGGCATAGCGCTTCACCGTGGCCGCGCCGATGCCGGATGAAGAACCGCTGACGACGCAGACCTTGCGCTTGGACATGTCACGCTCCGTTTGGATGGGTGGGGAAAGAGAGGCCATGCTACGCGGGGCGCAAGGCGGTTTTGTGCCCCTCAGGCACAGGTCCGAAAACGGCCAGCCGCGGCGTTCTGACTGCCTATGATCCGGCCCATGGTTCTGGACAACAACTCGGCTTACCTGGCGCTGAAAGCCCGCGATGCGCGCTTCGACGGGCGCTTGTTCGTGGGGGTCACGTCCACCGGCATCTACTGCCGCCCGGTGTGCCGCGTGCGCACACCGCGGCGCGAGAACTGCCGCTTCTTCGACACCCGCGCACAGGCCGAAGCCGCCAACTTCCGGCCCTGCATGAAGTGCCGGCCCGAGATCGCACCAGGGCTTTCTCAGATGGACTCGTCGCGCACACTGGCCGACACCGCAGCGCGTTGCATCGAGGACGGTGTGCACAGCGGACAAGCGGTGGCCCTGCCTCAGTTGGCATCCCGGCTGGGTGTGACCGACCGCCACCTGCGCCGCATCTTCCAGGCCACCCACGGCGTGGCGCCCCATGCTTACCTGAGCACACAGCGCCTGCTGCTGGCCAAGCAGTTGCTGACCGACACCACGCAGCCCATCACGCAGGTCGCGCTGGCCAGCGGCTTCGACAGCCTGCGGCGCTTCAACGCCGCCTTTGTCGAACGGTACCGCTTCAACCCCACGCAACTGCGACGCGAAGGTGGCACCAAGCCAACGGGCGGCGCCTTGCGCCTGGCCTACCGGCCACCCTACGACGTGCCCGCGGTGCTGGGTTTTTTTGCGCAGCGGGTGGTGCGCGGCGTGGAGCAGGTGGACGGCCTCACGCTGCGCCGCACCGTGGGCTGGGTGCAGCAGGGCAGACCGGTCACCGGGTGGGTGAGCTGCCAATTTGTGCCCGAGCGTCACGAGGTGCACGTCAGCGCGTCCGACAGCCTGTCGCCGGTGCTGGGTGAGGTGATGCAGCGGGTGCGCCAGTGCCTGGACCTGGACGCCGACCCGGCGCGCATCGACCCCGTGCTGGCGCTGCTGCCGGTGCCGTTGCGGCCCGGCACCCGCCTGCCCGGCGCCATGGACGGATTCGAAGTGGCGGTGCGGGTCATCCTGGGCCAGCAGGTCACGGTGAAAGCGGCCGGCACGCTGGTGCAGCGGCTGGTGGACCGCTTCGGCCAGCCCATCGACACGCCCTTTGCCGCGCTGACACATGTGTTCCCCGATGCGCAGGCCATCGCCACGGCCGACCCGGCGGCCATCGGGCTGCTGGGCATCGTGCGGCAGCGTGTGCGGGCGCTGCAGGCGCTGGCCGCTGCGGTGCTGGACGGCAGCCTGGTGCTGCACCGGGGTGCGCCCATCGAGAGCGCGCTGGACACCCTGCGCGCTTTGCCGGGTGTGGGCGACTGGACCGCGCAGGTCATCGCGATGCGTGCCCTGAACTGGCCCGATGCCTGGCCCGCAGCCGACATCGGGCTGATGAACGCGCTGGGCTCGCGCGACCGCAAGCACATCACCGAAATGGCCGAGGCCTGGAGGCCCTGGCGCGCCTATGCCGTGATGCGGCTGTGGCATGAACTGGAGAAACCGACATGAACACGTCTTTTGCGGCGCAATGCCGCATCACCACCCCGCTGGGACCGATGACACTGGCAGCCACCGCGCGGGGGCTGGCCGGTGCCTGGTTCGATGCGCAGGCCCACCACCCCGGCGAGCTGGCCGTGCCACACGACACCAACCATCCGCTGCTGGCGCAGGCCGCGCAGGAACTGGCCGACTACTTCGCGGGCCGTCGCCCCAACTTCACCGTGAAGCTGGACCCCCAGGGCACGGCCTTCCAGGCCAGCGTGTGGCAAGCCTTGCAGCGCATCCGCCGTGGCAGCCTGCAGACCTACGGCGCCATCGCGCGGGAACTGGGCCGACCCGAAGCCGCACGTGCCGTGGGCGCGGCCGTGGGGCGCAACCCGCTGTCGGTGATCGTGCCTTGCCACCGCGTCGTGGGCAGCGATGGTTCGCTGACCGGATATGCCGGCGGCCTGCCACGCAAGAAGGCGCTGCTGGCCCTGGAAGGTGCGCTGCACGAAAGCACCGCGGCGGCATGACACGCCGCGACCTGATCGACCTTTTTGTGCTGGCCGCGCTGTGGGGCGCGTCCTTCCTGTTCATGCGCATGGGCGCGTTCGAATTCGGCCCCGTGGCACTGGTGTTCCTGCGGGTGGCGGGCGCCACGCTGTTGCTATTGCCCCTGCTGGCGGCTCGCGGCCAGCTGCCGGCGCTGCGCACACACTGGCGCGCGATTGCCGCGGTGGGCATCGTCAACTCGGTGCTGCCCTTCCTGCTGTTTGCGGTGGGTGCATTGGCGCTGAGCACCGCGCTGATGTCGGTGTTCAACGCCACGGCGTCGATCTGGGGCGCGCTGGTGGCCTGGCTGTGGCTGTCAGACCGGCTGGACCGTTCACGCTGGCTGGGCCTGCTCATCGGCGTGCTGGGTGTCGTGGGCCTGAGCTGGGGCAAGGCCGACTTCAGGGCCGGCGAACATGGCGTCAGCGCGGCCGTGGGCATCGGCGCCTGCCTGCTGGCCGCGGTGATGTACGGCGTGGGCGGCAACCTGTCGCGCAAGTGGCTGGTGGGCGTGCCGCCGATGGCCGTGGCCGCCGGCAGCCAGTTGGCGGCCAGCCTGGTGCTGGTGGTGCCGGCCTGGTGGTGGTGGCCAGCCGTCACGCCTGGCGGCAGCGCCTGGCTGGCAGCCACCGCGCTGGCGCTGGGCTGCACCGGCTGGGCCTACGTGCTGTACTTCGGGCTCATCGCCCGTGCCGGTGCGGCCCAGGCGATGTCGGTGACCTTCCTGATCCCGGCCTTCGCCTTGCTCTGGGGCTGGCTGCTGCTGGACGAAATGCCCACCGGCACGATGCTGATCGGCTGCGCAGTCATCCTGCTGGGTACAGCGCTGGCCACGGGCAAACTGAAGCTGCCAGGGCCCGACCGAACATGAAAAAGGGCCGCGGTGCACCAGCACGGCGGCCCTTGTCGGTGAAACTGAAGTTCAGCGGAACTTGCTCTGCGGCACCGTGCGCAGTTCACCCGGCAGCGAAGCGATGTAGTCGGCCATGGCCTTGAGCTCTTCGCGCTTGAACTGCTTCACCTGGCCCACCATGATGGCGTTGTTGCGGCCCAGGTAAGGCTTGCCTTCGATGGCGTAGGCACGCAGCGCCACGTACAGGTAGTCGGCATGCTGGCCGGCCAGCTTGGGGTAGCTGCCGTCGATGGGCTTGCTGAAGTTGGCACCGTGGCAGGACACGCAGGCACCCTTGGCCAGCAAGGCGGCAACAGCGGCCGTGGGCGCCTTCGCCGGGGCTTCGGCCACCGTCTTGATCGACGAAGCACCGTGTTTTTCGTAGTAGGCGCCCAGGTCGGCCATGTCGGCATCGGTGAGCGAAGCCGCGATGCCCTTCATCGTGGGGTGCTTGCGCTCGCCCTTTTTGTAGGCATTCAGCGCCGCGACGATGTACCTCGCGCCCTGGCCCGAGATCATCGGCACCTTGTGCACTTCGGGAAAGCTGGCCTGGTAGCCATGGATGCCGTGGCAGCCGATGCACATGGCGGCCTTTTTCTCACCCGCCGCGATGTCCTGGGCCTGCGCGTGGTTCACGATGGAAAAAACACCGGCCAGGGCCAGCAGGAGGGTGATCGCTTTGCTCATCATCGGTGGGGTGTGGTTTCGCCGGGGGGTCACAGCGGGGACAATCCGCGATTATAGGCGGCCCGTATACTGATTCGACACCCTGGCGCAGGCCTGTGCCCAACGCCCCTTCCCTCCATCCTGATGGGCCCTGCCCCGGCCCGCCGACGCATGAAATTCCAAGGCTCTGACCAGTACGTCGCCACGCCCGACCTGATGCTGGCGGTCAACGCCGCCGTGACCCTGAAACGCCCGCTGCTCGTCAAGGGCGAACCCGGCACCGGCAAGACGATGCTGGCCGAAGAGGTGGCCCGCGCACTGAACATGCCGCTGCTGCAGTGGCACATCAAAAGCACCACCAAGGCCCAGCAGGGCCTGTACGAATACGACGCCGTGAGCCGCCTGCGCGACAGCCAGCTGGGCGACGAAAAGGTCAAGGACATCCACAACTACATCGTCAAGGGTGTGCTGTGGCAGGCCTTCACGGCGGACCAGCCGGTGGCACTGCTGATCGACGAAATCGACAAGGCCGACATCGAATTCCCGAACGACCTGCTGCGCGAAATCGACCGCATGGAGTTCTACGTCTACGAAACCCGTGAACTCGTGAAGGCCAGGCACCGGCCGGTGGTCTTCATCACCAGCAACAACGAAAAGGAACTGCCCGACGCCTTTTTGCGCCGGTGTTTTTTCCACTACATCAAGTTCCCCGACGCCGACACCATGCGCGCCATCGTCGACGTGCATTTCCCCGACCTGAAGAAGGACCTGCTGGCGCAGGCCCTGAAAACCTTCTACGACACGCGCAACCTGCCGGGCCTGAAGAAAAAGCCCAGCACCAGCGAACTGCTGGACTGGCTGAAGCTGCTGGTGGCCGAAGACATCCCGCTGGAAGCGCTGCAGAGCAAGGACGACAAGGTCGCGATGCCGCCGCTGGTGGGTGCCTTGCTGAAAAACGAACAGGACGTGACGCTGTTCGAAAAGCTCGTGTTCATGCAAAAGCACAACCGCTGAACCGTGCGCGGCCATGAGCTGGGTTGAACCTGTCACTTTGGCACGTGGTCCTGTCCGCATCGAGCCGTTGACGCTGGACCACGAAGCCGGCTTGGCCGCCGCGGCCGCCGACGGCGAACTGTGGAAGCTGTGGGTCACCTCGGTGCCCGAGCCGGGCGCCGAGCGGGCCTACATCGACACCGCGCTGCAGATGCGGGAACAGGGCAACCGCATGCCCTTTGCCGTGGTCGATGCGGCCACGGGCACCGTGATCGGCAGCACCAGCTACCACGACATCGTGCCCGGCATCCGGCGCCTCGAGATCGGCTACACCTGGTACGCCAAGCGATTCCAGCGCAGCGCCGTCAACAGCACCTGCAAGTGGCTGCTGATGCACCACGCCTTCGAGACCCTGGGCGCGCAGCTGGTCGGCTGGCGCACCGACGGCGACAACTTCGCCAGCCAGCAGGCCATCGAACGTCTGGGTGCCAAGAAGGATGGCGTGATCCGTCACCACGCGCTGCGCCGCAACGGCACCGTGCGCGACACGGTGATGTACAGCATGACCCCGGGCGAGTGGCCACAAGCCCGAGCCCAACTCGAGCGCTGGCTGACCCAGCCGCGCTGAACCCACCGCGAGAAACCATGGCCCGCAAAAAGAACATCACGGTCGAAGACCTGTGGCAGATGGAACGCATCGGCGGCGTGAGCCTCAGCCCCGACGGCGCGCAGGCGGTGGCCGCCGTGACGCGCTATTCGATGGCCGACAACAAGTCGATGTCCTCGCTGTGGCTGCTGTCCACGCTGGGGGGTGCGCCGCGTGCACTCACCACCTGCGGCGACAAGGACGGCCAGCCGCGCTGGAGCCCGCACCGCGGCGACGCCGGCGACCTGATCGCCTTCACCGCCAAGCGCGAACAAGAGGGCGTGAAGGACAAGGAAAGCCAGCTCTACCTGATCGCACCCGACGGCGGCGAAGCGCGCCGCGCGGCCCAGGTGGCCACGGGCGTGGACGGCTTCCGCTGGAGCCCCGACGGCCAGCGCATCGTCTTCGTGTCCTGGGTGCGCCCTGAGCTGAAAGGCCAGAAAGCGCAGGCCGCCGCGCACAAGGCCTTCAGCGAACGAAAGGAAACCGGCTACGCCACCAGCGAGTCGCAGTACCGCCACTGGGACCACAACCTGCCGCAGGGCCGTGTGCCGCACCTGCACCTGCTGGAGCTGGGCAAGGGCACGAGCGCAGGCACAGGCGACGGCAAGGTGCGCGACCTCTTCGAAGGCACCGCCTACGAGCTGGGCCGAGCCGACCCGGGGGCCAACGACTTCGACATCTCACCCGACGGCAAGCGCATCGTCTTTGCCTTCAACCCGGCCGAGGTGAAACGCGGCGACGGCCGTTTTGCACTGGCCGAGATGGAGATCCGCAGCGGCAAGACCACGGTCATCGCACAAGACGGCGAATGGGACTTCGCCAGCCCACGCTACAGCCCCGACGGCCAGCGTGTGGCCTTCACCGCCAGCCACGTGGGCATCAAACACACCATGCCGGCGCAGCTGGCCGTCTGGCAGCGTGACGGCGGCCAGTGGGAAGTGGTCAGCGCCGAGTGGGACCACGCGGTGCACGCGCCGCTGCACTGGGAAGCCGACGGCTCGGCCCTGCTCTTCTGCGCCGAACAGAAGGGACGCACGCACCTGTGGTGCTTCGACCTGGCCGACCGCCGCGCCGAGGTGCGGGTGGCCGGCGGCTGGGTCAGCGCCTTCGACAAGGCCGCCGGCACACTGGTGACGGTGGCCGACGCCGCCACCCACCCGGGCCGCATGCACGCCCACCTGCCGGGTGCCGAGCCACAACGCATCGAAAGCTTCAACGACAGCCTGATGGCCACGCTGGCGCTGGGCCGGGTCGAAGAGGTGTGGCTCAAGGGTGCGCTCGAAGACCCGGTGCAGATGTGGCTGGTCTACCCACCCGGCTTCGACGCCAAGAAAACCTACCCGGTGATGCACAACATCCACGGCGGCCCGCACACCGGCCCGGGTGACAACTGGCACTTCCGCTGGAACACGCAGTTGTTCGCGGCGCAAGGCTACGTCGTGGCCAGCGTCAACTACCACGGCAGTTCGGGCTTCGGCTACGCCTTCCTGGACAGCATCACGCACCGCTGGGGCGAACTCGAACTGCAGGACGTGGAAGCCGGCACCGACTGGTTGCGCCGCAAGCCCTGGGTCGACAAACAGCGCATCTTCGCCACCGGCGGCAGTTACGGCGGTTTCATGGTGGCCTGGATGAACGGCCACGTGAAACCCGGGCGCTACCAGGCCTACGTGTGCCACGCCGGCTGTTTCGACTGGGTGGGCATGTTTGCCGACGACGCCTGGAGCTGGCACGCCAAGGAACTGGGCCACTGGTACTGGGACGACATGGCGCAGGTGCACAAACAAAGCCCGCACGCCTTTGCCAAGAACTTCCGCACACCCACGCTGGTGATCCACGGCGCGCTGGACTACCGCGTGCCCGACGCCCAGGGCCTGGCCTACTACAACACGCTGAAGGCGCAGAACGTCGACGCGCGGCTGCTGTGGTTCCCGGACGAAAACCACTGGATCCTGAAGCCGCAGAACAGCCGGCTCTGGTACGGCGAGTTTTTCGGCTGGCTGCGCCAGCACGACCCCAAGTTCAGCGCCAGGCCAAAACCCCAGGCCAAGCCCAAGGCACCGGCCAAACCACGGTTGCGCTGAGCGCCGCCGCAGCGCGCCCTTGCGCTGTGTTCAGGCGGGCACGGCCCGTTTGGCTGGCGCTGCGGCAGCCGGCGCCTGGGCAACCTCGACGCGGTCGCGGCCGGCCTCTTTGGCGCGGTAGAGCGCGGCGTCCAGCCGCTGCATCACCGCATCCAGCGCTTCGCCCGGCCGTTCCGCCGTGGCCACGCCGATGCTCACCGTCAAGGTCAGCGGCTGCTCGCAGCCAGCCACCGTGACCCGCATCTCGCGCACCGACTGCAGCAGCCTTTCGGCCACGCTGCGGGCGCCCTCGGCGGTGGTGCCGGGCAGCAGGATCCAGAACTCTTCACCGCCCGAGCGAGCAGCCAGGTCCACGTCGCGCCCGGCCCGCTCAAGCGTCTGGGCCAGGGCCTGCAGCATGGCGTCGCCCGCGGGGTGACCGTGACGGTCGTTGACGAGCTTGAAGTGGTCGATGTCGATCGACAGCACGCTGTAGGCCGCGCCGTGGCGCGCCAGGCGGCGCGATTCCTGCAACATGCGCGCATGGATGCCACGCCGATTCAGGAGCCCGGTGAGCCCGTCGTGGTCGCTGGCGCGCTGCAGCCGTCGCAACATGCGGCCGATCACCAGCGCCACCAGACCCAGGTTGATGACGAGGCCACAGCCCACGAAGACCAGCGCCGTGCCCAGGTTGCCTGCGCCGTCGGTGTGCACCGAGGTGCCGGTGATCTGGGGCACAAACGGCGCCAGGAAGCCACGCAGAAACAGCACCGCACCGATGAGCCAGAAAGGCGTCGCACACCCAGCAGAAACCGACGCACCGAACTCTTCGCGCATGCCCCGTTGCACGGTCCAGGCGGTGCGCCACAGCAAGTAACCCAGCGGCGCCGAACCCACGCTCACAAAAGTCCAGGCCGGACCGAACCAGGTGGCCCAGGCCAGCAGCAGCCCGTACAGAAGAAATCCCAGGATGTGCCGGCGATCTGCAGGCCGACGTCGCGCAAAGACCTCCGTGCCCCGCCAGAGCAGCAAAAAGCCGGCGTACAGCAACACGCACGACATCCAGAAGCCCAGCCAGCGTGGCGTCGAGTCGCGCAGGACGATGAACGTCAGCCCCCCGGTGACCGCCGTCACCCCCAGCGCCCACTGCCAGGCCGAACGGCGCGCCAGGCGTGCTGCGCCCAGCACCACCCACAACAAGGCAAAAAGCCCCTGCTGGATGAGCAAGGCAGTGAGCGCAGCGCTGGACGGGTTCAAATGGGGTCGCCGACGGCGTCAGGCCGACGCGGCGAGAATACCGACATCCGTGTCTTCGGACGCCCGACATGCTGATCAACTTCTTCTACACGCTGCGCGCCGCGAAACTGAAAGTATCCGTGAAGGAGTACTTGACCCTGCTCGAAGCTTTGCAGGCAGGCGTGATCGGGCCTTCGGTGGACGACTTCTATTTCCTGGCCCGCACCTCGCTGGTGAAGGACGAAACCCAGTTCGACAAGTTCGATCGTGCCTTCGGCGCCTACTTCAAGGGCGTGGAACTGCTGACCGACTTCACGCAGGACGTGCCGCTGGACTGGCTGCGCAAGACGCTGGAACTGGAGCTCAGTGCCGAAGAAAAGGCGGCCATCGAGAAGATGGGCTGGGACGAGTTGATGCAGACGCTGAAGAAGCGTTTCGAAGAACAGAAAGAACGCCACGAAGGTGGCAGCAAGATGATCGGCACCGGCGGCACAAGCCCCTTCGGCGCCTACGGCTACAACCCGCAGGGCATTCGCATCGGCCAGGCCGGCAGCCGCAACAAGAGCGCGGTGAAGGTGTGGGACCAGCGCGCCTACAAGGACTACGACGACACCAAGGAACTGGGCACCCGCAACATCAAGGTGGCGCTGCGCCGCCTGCGCCGGTTTGCCCGCGAAGGTGCAGCCGACGAACTGGACCTGGACGACACCATCCACTGCACCGCGGCCAATGCCGGCATGCTGGACATCAAGATGGTGCCCGAGCGCCACAACAAGGTGAAGGTGCTGCTGCTGATGGACGTGGGCGGCACGATGGACGAACACATCCACCGCGTCGAAGAACTTTTCAGCGCCGCCAAGACCGAGTTCAAGCACCTGGAGTTCTACTATTTCCACAACTGTGTCTACGACTTCATGTGGAAGAACAACAAGCGCCGCTTCAGTGAAAAACACGCCACCTGGGACGTCATCCGCAAGTACAACAAGGACTACAAGCTGATCTTCGTGGGCGACGCGACGATGAGCCCCTACGAGATCCTGCAGCCCGGCGGCAGCGTCGAATACAACAACGAAGAGCCGGGCGCCGAATGGCTGCAGCGGCTGACGAACGCCTTCCCGAAGTTTGCTTGGATCAACCCTGAACCGCAGGGTGTGTGGCAGTACCGGCAGAGCATTTCGATCGTGCAGCAGTTGGTCAACCAGCGCATGTTTCCGTTGTCGCTGGCGGGCCTGGAAGGTGCGATGAGGCTGCTCAGCAAATGACCTTGCGGCACCTGCGCAGCGCGCTGCTGATCGGCGCGGCGCTGACGGTTTCGTTCTTGCTGGGCGCATGTGCCAACCTCCTGGGCGAACCCACGCCCGCACGCACGGGCGTGGGCACCAGCCCCGGCACGGCCGGTGGCGAGTCGTTTTCGCTGGTCACGCCGCAGGAATACGAGCAGCAGTCGCCGACGCTGGGCGTGAAGATCGAGATCGAAGCGCCGGCCGAGTTGAAGGCCCTGCTGGAACGTCACCTGGACCTGGTTCGCCTGGGCAGCATCCAGCGTGAAGAGGTCGACGACACCGAGTGGGCACGCCTCATCGACGCCAGCCCGCTGCAGGTGCGCCAACTGCTGCAGACCGAGGGCTACTTCGCACCCGTCGTGCGCATCGAACGGGCGCCGGGCCGTGCCACCGGCCAGCCCGACCTGGTGCGGCTGATGGTGGAGCCTGGCACTCGGGCACGCGTCTCGCGTGTCACGATCGAGGTCGAAGGTGAGCTCGAACGCGGCGCCACCGCAGGCGACCCCTACGCACAGGCCATGCTGGCGCAACTGCGCAATGCCTGGGACCTGCCCGAAGGTGCCGACTTCCGCAACCCGGGCTGGAGCGACGCCAAGTCGGCCGCGCTGGCGCGGCTGCGTGCCGCCGGTTATGCCACCGCGGTGTGGAGCGGCACCGGCGCCGACGTCAACGTCGAACGCAACGAGGTGCGGCTGTTCCTGGTGGCCGACAGCGGCCCGCTGTTCCGCCTGGGCCAGTTGCAGGTCGAAGGGCTGGCGGCGCAAGACCCCGAGACCGTGCGCAACCTGGCCTTCACCCGGCGCGGTGTGCCGGTCAGCGAAACGCTGCTGCTCGACTTCCAGGAACGGCTGCAGAAGTCGGGCCTTTTCGAGTCGGTCAGCGTCACGCTCGACCCCGACATCAACAAGGCCAGCGCCGCCGATGTCATCGTGCGGCTGCGTGAAGCGCCGCTGCAGATCTACACCTTCGGCGTGGGCTTCAGCGCCAACACCGGCGCCCGGGCCTCGGTGGAACACCTGTACCGCCGGGTCTTCGGCCTGCCGGCGTCTTCGCGCCTGAAGATCGAGGTCGGTCAGTTGCGCCAGGCCTGGGACGCGGAAATCAGCGGCCGGCCCAACGAACGCCTGTACCGCAATCTGCTGGGCGGTGCGGTCGAGCGCCTGGTGTCCGACACCGACGTCGTGCTGTCGCAGCGCTTGCGGCTGGGCCGCGCTCAAGACACACAAAGGCTGGAACGCCTGTTTTTCACCGAGGCCGAACGTTCCTCGCGGCGCATCAAGGCCGGCGGCCGCAACGATGCGCTGGCGTTGTCGCTCAACTTCCACGGCGGCTGGCGCGACCTGGACAGCGCACTCTTGCCCACGCTGGGCGAAACACTGGCGGTGCAGGTGGGCGTGGGCCAGTCCAGCGGCACCGATGCCGACCGGGGCATCTTCGGTCGGCTGTATGGCCGCCTCACGGTCTACCGCCCGCTGGGCCGGGCCTGGTACGGGCAGGCGCGTGTCGAAGCCGGCCGTGTGTTCCTGGGCTCGCGCATGGTGGTGCCCGAGTCGCTGAAGTGGCGCGCCGGCGGTGACGAATCGGTGCGCGGCTACAGCTTTCGCAGCCTGGGCCCGGTGGTCGATGGCGCAGTGGGCAGCGGCATCGTGCTCTTCACCAGCAGTGTCGAACTGGCGCGGCCCTTCCTGGACAGCATGCCTTCCTTGTGGGGCGCCGTGTTTGTCGACGCCGGCAATGCCGCGGCCACCACGAAGGACGCGCTGAAGCCGGCCTATGGCGCGGGGGTGGGCGTGCGCTGGCGCAGCCCGGTGGGGCCGCTGCGCATCGACGTGGCCTATGGCAATGAAACGCGCAAGGCGCGGCTGCACTTCAGCGTGGGCATCGCTTTCTGATGGCCATGGACACACCCGTGCCACCGCCGCCTCCGGCGCCCTCACCTCGACAGCATCCGCTGTCGGAGCCGGCGCCGCTGGCCGCCAGCCTGTCGTTGCTGTTGCCGCTGGGCCTCGTCCTCGCCTTTTTGTTGCTGGTGTTCGGCACCTCCACCGCCTTTCTGCGCTGGCTGGCGTTGGACGAAGCCGGCTCGCAGTGGCTGGTGCAGCGCCTGCCCGGTGTGCAGGTGCAGGGCTTTCGCGGCGCGCTGCTGGGCCCGGGCTGGCAGATGGACCGCCTGCACGTCGAATGGGACGGTGGCCGGCAGTCGTTCACCCTCGAAGACCTGAAGACCAACGACATGACGTGGACCTGGCGGCCGCACGACCGCGCCTGGCTGGGCCTGCGTGTCGACCGGCTCAGCGCCCGCAAGGCCACGCTGCGCACCGGCCCGCCCGGGAAAAAACCCACGCCGGCCCCGGCCAGCCTGGCCATTCCGCTGGACCTGAGCCTGCAGCAAGGTGAACTGGCCGAGTTGCAGATCGATGACCTGGCGCCGCTGCGGGGTCTCACCGTCACGGGACTGCTGCTGGACGCCCGCGCCGGCGCCGCCTACCGCGTCGAGCAGGCAGGCGCCACCTGGCAAGGTGTGCAGGTGCAAGTGGCCGGTCGCATCGACACCGACGCACCGCAGGCCCTGGCGCTGCAGGGCAGCGTCAGGCCGGCCGGCGACAGCGATGCGCCGCTCTGGGCCGCGGTGGTGCAGGCCGCGGGCACGCTGCCACGGCCAGAAGTCGGCGCCACCTTGCGCGGCGTGCCACGTGCCGGCCAGGACCCGCCGGCGCTTGACCTTCGGGCGGTGCTGAACCCGCTGCAAGCCTGGCCGCTGGAAGCGCTGAGCCTGCACACCCAGGAACTCGATCTGTCGGCCCTGGCAGCGCAAGCGCCACAGACCCGGCTGTCGGGCAGTGTCACGCTGGCACCGCGGGTGGCCGGTTCGCCGCTGAGTGCGGCCGTGGACATCGTCAACGCGGTGCCCGGGCGCTGGAACGAACGTCGCCTGCCGGTGCAAGGTGTGCAGGCTCAGCTTCGCGGCGACCTGGCCCTGCCCGACCGCCTGGAAGCCTCGCGCCTGGAAATCAGCCTTGCCGACGCGAAGCGAGGCGCGGGCACGGTCAGTGGCAGCGCGCTGTGGAATGGCGCTGACCTGCAGCTCGACCTGCGCCTGCAGGACGTGGTGCCTCAACACCTGGACAGCCGGGCCGCGGCCATGGTGCTGTCGGGCCCGGTGGTGGTCAACGTCCGGGGCCTGCCCTCACCGGCTGGCGCACCGGCCGGTGGCACCACGACCACGGTGAGCTGGAAGCTCGACCTGGAAGGCTCGCTGGACGCATCACCACGCCCCGTGCGTCTGGTGATGGACGGCCAGGCGGGCGACGACAAGCTGGACATCACGCGACTGCGTGCCACGTCGGGCGAAGCCATCGCCGAACTTCGCGGCCAGCTGCACCGCGCCGGCCGCGGCGACTGGCGGCTCGAATCGGCCGGCAGCCTGGTCGACTTCGACCCCGTGCCCTGGTGGCCCGGTGAAGCCGGTTCAGCCTGGCGCCAGGGCCCGCACCGCCTGTCGGCCGGCTGGCAGCTGGACCTGCGCCTGCCCGGCAACGCGGCCGCGCTGCAGCCGGTGGAGTTGCTGCAGCGCCTGTCGGGCAACGGCACGCTGCGGGTCCACGACTCGGTGCTGGCGGGTGTGCCGATGTCGGCCGACATCAAGCTGGGTTACACGCAGGCCGCCGCGCCCACGTCGGTGCTGCTGCATGCCGAAGCCTTGCTCGGCGGCAACCAGATCACGGTCGACGGCCGCGGCAACCCCACGGGCGACGGCCAGGCCGACCGGTGGCGTGTCGAAGTGAAGGCCGGTGCACTGGCGGCGTTGGCCCCGTTGTCGCGCCTGCACCCGGCGCTGGCCGACTGGGTGCCGCGTCAAGGCAGTGCCAGCGCCGTGCTGGCCGCCGACGGCCGCTGGCCGGCCATGCGAACCGAGGGCAGTGCCCGTGTGCAGCAACTGCAGGTGTCACGGCTCACGCTGGCACAAGGCCAGGCCGACTGGCGCATGGACAGTGCCGGTGACAGGGCGCTGTCGATGAACATGGCCCTGGGCGGCCTGCAGTGGGGCGACCAGCGCGCCGATCACCTGAACGCAGTGATCAGCGGCACCTTGGCCGATCACCGCATCGACATCAACGGTGCCATGCCCGTGCGCGCCCCCGAAGCGGCGGTCAAGCTGATGGGCGTGCAGAACGAGTCCGGCACCCGCGGCCAGCTGCTGGCCCAGGGCAACTGGCTGGTCGACCCCGCCGGTGGTGGCCGCTGGCGGGCCCGTGTCGAACGCCTGGTGGTGGGCTCGTGGGACGGCAGCGTGGGCAACGCCGCACCGGCTTCGGTGTGGGCCCAGGCTCGCGACCTGCGCGCCGAGCTGCAGTTCGGCGCCGATGGCCAACTGCGGGCGCTGCAGGCCGACGCCGGCCGTGTGCAGCTGGCCAACGACGTGGCCTTGCGCTGGGACGCCGTCAAGGGCGACTGGCGCGGCAGCCGGCCGCAGTTCGAGCTGCGCGCCGACGTCGAACCCTTTGCGCTGGCGCCGCTGCTGGCGCGTCTGCAGCCGGCGATGGGCTGGTCGGGCGACATCCGCCTGGCCGCGCGGGTGGACATCCGCCTGGGTGAACGCTTCGATGCCGACGTGCTGTTCGAACGGCGCGATGGCGACCTGCACATTGCCAGCGGCGAAGGCATGCAGCTGCTGGGCCTGACCGACATGAAACTCGTGCTGTCGGCGCACGAGGGTGTCTGGCTCTTCAACCCGGTGTTCAAGGGCCGCAGCCTGGGCGAAATCACCGGCAGCGTGCGCGTCCAGACGACCCCCGAACGCAGCTGGCCACATGCCGAAGCGGCGATCTCGGGCGAGGTGCAAGCTCGCGTGGCCGACATCGGCATCTGGGGCGCCTGGATTCCCCCCGGCTGGCGCCTGGCCGGCGAACTGCGCACCAGGGCCACGCTCAGCGGCCGTTTTGCCGATCCGCGCTACACCGGCGAAATCACCGGCAGCGGTTTGTCGGTGCGCCACCTGCTCGAGGGCGTGAACGTCAGCGACGGCCAGGTGGCCATTCGCCTGGAGGGCGACACCGCCACGATCGAACGGTTCACGCTGAAGGGCGGCGACGGCACGCTGGCGTTGACCGGCAACGCCACGCTGGGCGCCACACCGCAGGCCGTGCTGCAGGTGAAGGCCGAGCGTTTCCGCCTGCTGGGGCGGGTCGACCGCATGGTCATCGCCAGCGGCCAGGCCGAGCTGCTGCTGAACCGCGAAAAGGGCCAGCTCGACGGCCGCTTCACGGTCGACGAAGGCCTCTTCGATGCCAGCCGTGGTGATGCGCCTTCGCTGGACAGCGACGTCACCGTGCGACGCCCTGGCGACCGCGAGATCGAGTCCGAAGAAAAGCGGCCCGCCGGCGCACGCAGCAACTTCCGGGTGGGGCTGGAAATCGACCTGGGCCAGAACCTGCGTGTGCGCGGCCGCGGCCTGGACACCGGCCTGCGTGGCAGCGTGCGGCTGAGCAACCCGGGCGGCCGGCTGGACGTGCGCGGCACCATCAATGCCGACGAAGGCACCTACGCCGCCTACGGCCAGAAGCTGGCCATCGAACGGGGTTACATCAACTTCGGCGGCCCGCCCGACGACCCGCGCCTGGACGTGCTGGCGCTGCGCCCCAACATCGACACCCGCGTGGGCGTGGCCATCACCGGCACGCTGCTGACACCGCGTGTCAGGCTGTATTCGGACCCCGACATGAGCGACACCGAAAAGCTGTCGTGGCTGGTGCTGGGCCGTGCACCCGACGGCCTGGGCCGCACCGACACCGCGCTGCTGCAACGTGCCGCCGTGGCGCTGCTGTCGGGTGAAGGCGAAGCCCCCACCGACACCTTGCTGAAAAACCTGGGCATCGACGAACTGAGCCTGAGCCAGAGCGGTCAGGGTGATGTGCGCGAAACGGTGGTCACGCTGGGCAAGCAGCTGTCGCGCCGCTGGTACGTGGGTTATGAACGCGGTGTCAATTCCACCGCCGGCACCTGGCAGCTGATCTACCGCATCGCGCAGCGTTTCACGCTGCGGGCGCAGAGCGGGCTGGAGAACTCGCTCGACGTGATCTGGACCTGGCGCTTCCAGGAGACGCCTGCCGACGCCGCCATGAGAAAATCGACCGTCACGCCGCCGCCCTGACAAGGCGCCGCTGATTGAAGCCGCCGTAGTTCAATGGATAGAACGGGGACCTCCTAAGTCTCAGATGCAGGTTCGATTCCTGCCGGGGGCACCAAGCCGCGGGCACCAAGAGGCCCTGCGGCCTCTTGGGCGGCTTGGTGGGCCTTGCGCCTGCCAGCGCAAGGCCACCGCGAGAAGGCAGGCTGCCTGCTACTCCCCGCCTCTTGGGCGGCTGGGTGCGCCTTGCGCCTGCCAGCGCAAGGCCACCACGAAAGCTGGCCTCAGTACAAAAACACCCGGTCCATTGCCCCACGCAGCCTCGCGCTGTACAGGTAACCCTGGCGCGAAGCCGCCCCGGTGATCACCACCTCGCCGGCCGAACTGGCCAGCCGGCAGCGCAGTTCAGACGCATCGGCACCAAAGGCGCGCCGCACGTCGTCGGCGCCGAAGTTGCGGCCGCGGGCATCGCCTCCGAAGCTGCGGGCGTCCTGCGCGGCACCGGTCAGGCGCTGGTCATTGCCCGATCCCATCTGCCGGCCGTCGGCTTGTGAACCTTGCAGGCGGCCATCGGCGCCTGAGCCGAGCTGGCGGCCGTCGGCAGCCGAACCTTGTTGACGGGTGTCGGCGGCCGAACCCAGGCGGCGGTCGTCCAGGCCCGATGCCAGCAGGCGCTGGTCCACCTGCGAAGCCAGCTGGCGGGCGCCGTCCTGCTGGCTGAAATAGCGCTGGGGCACACACTGCGGCGACAGGCCATAAACCGCCTGGCCCAGGATCAGCAAGGGCTGGTCCGTCTTCAGCGCAGCAGCCCAGGCGGCATCGGGGCTCTTCAGCGTGGCCAGCAGCCACACCGGGTGGTCGGGCACCACCGGCGCCTTGCTGGAACCGCAGCCCGCCAAGGCGGCTGCGACCAGGGCTGCCAGGGCCCAACGGGCATGGTGACGCGGCTTCATGCCGGTCACAGTGGGGTCAGCGACAGCCACAGGATCCAGCTGCGCCAGTGGTAGTCCCTGGCAGCGCCATTGCTCCAGCGTTCCTGCCACTTGACGTTTTCATAGGCCACCGCGGTGCGGCCGGCGTAGGCGGCCTGGATCTTGTCGGCCGGCACCGTGATCTGGTAGCTGCGGGCGCCCGGGCCTTCGGCGGAGCCGTAGACGGGGCTCAGCACCAACACGCCGTAGAGCGGCTGCTCCTGCCCGGCCACCTTGACCATCACGTTGCGGCCCCCGCTGGCGCGGCCGGTGGCAAAACCCTCGACGATGCGTGCATCGGCCAACTGCGGCAGATGGCTGGTCCAGATGTCGGCCTGGAATGGGGTTGAAAACTGCTGGCCGGCCTTCAGTTCGAAGCTGCCGTCGGCAGCCGTGATGGTCAGGTTCTTGTCCGCAACGTAACCCAGCGGAATCGGCTTCAGGCTCTTGTCGGTGATGTTGCGGGGTGAAGAACTGCAGGCGGCCAGGGTGGCCAGCAGCATCAGCGACAGCGCGCGGCGGGTGAAGGTCTGCATGGGCGTCGAAAAAAGTTCGGGAACCTGGGGTATCGGCAGCCTGGACCCGCGCTGTAGCCCGTGCCGCGCCGGGCGGGTGGGTTCAGGTGCCCACGGCAACACGCACCACCTTCTCCCACATGCCCTCGGGCCTGAGCTCCACCCGCTGCTGCGCATTGAACTCGCGCAGGCGCTGCAGTTCACGCACGATGGCCGGCGGAAACCCGGTGCGGCCACCGCGCCGGTCCTCCAACAGGTCGAGCAGCGCCGACTCGCTGAGCGAGGGGTCGGACCAGCACCAGGCCAGGCGGTTGGCCACCCGCGGGAAGGCCTCGCACAGGCGCAGCGGCCGGCGGCGCGGCGGCAGCTTGCGCAGCCAGTGGCGGGTGGTACCGGTGATGGCGTCGTCGCAAGGCCGCGGGGGGCGGCGCATCCGCTGCCATTGCAGTTGCTCAGGGTTGTCCTGGGCGTCGGCCACCAATTCCTTGACTCGTTCGAACATCGGCTGCATTTCCTGCGGCGGCGTTGCCGCTGCAGTCGCTTTCGGCCGTTCGGGCGCCGGGATGAAGGCCGGCAGGGGAGACGGGCTCAGTCGGCCTGGGCGCGCAGCGCGCGGCTGAGCAGGATTACCGGAATCAGCCCCACGGCCACGATGGCCAGTGAGGGCAAGGCGGCTTCGGCCAGGCGTTCGTCGCGGGCCAGGTTGTAGGCCACCACGGCCAGCGTGTCGCTGCCGAAGGGGCGCAGCACCAGCGTGGCCGGCAGTTCTTTCATCACGTCCACGAACACCAGCAAGGCCGCCGCGCCGGCCGAACGCCGCAACAGCGGCAGGTGCAGGCGCATGAACACGCGGCTGGCACCACTGCCCAGCATGCGCGCGGTTTCGTCGATGGCGGCCGGCACCCGTGCATAACCGGCCTCCACCGACTGCAAGGCCACGGCCGAAAACCGCACCAGGTAGGCGTACAGCAGGCCCAGCAAGGTGCCGGTGACGAGGGCCGTCAGGCCCGAGTCCGGCCAGCGCTCCTGCAGCCAGCCCACCGGCAGCAGCACCCCGACGGCAATCACGGTGCCCGGCACCGCATAACCCAGCGACAGCACCCGCGCCGCCGGTTGCAGCAGCCGTCCGCGCCCCTGGCGCAGCGAAAAGGCCAGCAGCAGCGCCAGCGCGGTGGCCGCGGCCGCGGCCAGCGCGGCGAGCTTGAAGCTGACCCAGGCCCAGGCCCCGAACCGTGCCCATGGCAGGCCCAGTTCAGCCGCCTGCGCTTCCTGCCACAGCAGCCGTGCCAGCCACAGCACGGGCAGCACAAAACCCAGCAGCACGGGCGTGGCGCAGGCCAGCAGCATGGCCACGGCGGCGGCACCCCGCAGCTGCAGCGGCCGTGCCTCGGCCGACATCGCGGCGGTTTTGCTGCCGGCAAAACGCAGGCGCCGCTGGGCCGCCTGTTCGGCCATCAAGAGGGCGCCCACGACGAGCAGCAGCACGGCGGCCAGTTGCGCCGCCGCGATGCGGTCGTTCATCACCAGCCAGGCCTTGTAGATGCCGGTGCTGAAGGTGGCCAGGCCGAAGTAGGAACCGACACCGTAGTCGGCCAGCGTTTCCATCAGCGCCAGCGCGGTGCCGGCGGCCACCGCCGGGCGCGCCATCGGCAGCGCCACTTCGAGCACCCGCCGGCGCATCGGCGCGCCCAGCAGCCGGGCCGCTTCCATCATGCGCACCGCGCGTTCGCCCAGGGCGGCGCGGGTCAGCAGGTAGACATAGGGGTACAGGCACAGCACAAACAGCAGCACGGCCACGGGCAGACTGCGCACGTCGGGCCACAGCGCACCCTGCAGCCCCAGCATGTCGCGCAGCAGGCTTTGCAGCGGGCCGCTGAACTGCAGCGCGTCGGTCCAGGCATAGGCCAGCACATAGGCTGGCATGGCCAGCGGCAGCAGCAGCGCCCATTCCAGCGTGCGCCGGAACGGAAACTCGAACAGCGTGACCGCTGCCGCCGCCGCTGCGCCCACCACCATCACGCCCAGGCCGACCCCGCCGGCCAGCAGCGCCGACTGCAAGGCGTAGTCGGGCAGCACGGTCTGCAGTTGATGGCGAAGCACGGCCAGTGCGGCTTCGTCCAGTGCCAGCCAGGCCGACAGCACGCCCAGCACGGGCAGCGCGAGCAGCAGGCACAGCAGCGTCAGCAGGTGGCGCATCGTCGGGCGGGCATCGCAGGAAAGGCCGGGTGGGACGCCGGCACGGGCTGGCAGGGTGATTGAATGCGAACAATGCTCATTCAGACTGCGGATTATGATCTGCCGATGTTCCTGAGCCTCGAGTCGGTGGCGGTGCGCTACCCCAAGTCCCCTGCCGGCCGCGCCGCCGTCGAAGGTGTGACGCTGGGGCTGACACGGGGTCAGATCGGCGTGCTGATCGGTCCTTCGGGCTGCGGCAAGACCTCTTTGCTGCGCGCGGTCGCCGGCCTGGAACGCTGCGCCGGCGGCCGCGTGGTCATCGACGACCACACGCTGTCCGACCCCGCCATGGGCGTGCACCTGGCGCCCGAAAAGCGCCAGATCGGCATGGTGTTCCAGGACTACGCGCTCTTCCCGCACCTGAGCGTGGCCGACAACGTGGCCTTCGGCGTGGCCGGGCTCGACCGCAACCCCCGCGCCAAGCGGGTGCAGCAGATGCTCGACCTGGTGGGCCTGGGCCACGCGGCCAAGCGTGCGCCACACCAGCTGTCGGGCGGACAGCAGCAACGGGTGGCACTGGCACGTGCGCTGGCGCCCGGCCCGCGCCTGCTGCTGCTGGACGAGCCTTTTTCCAGCCTGGACGTGGACCTGCGCGAGCGGCTGGCGCAGGAGGTGCGCGTGATCCTGAAGGACAGCGGCACCACGGCCCTGCTGGTCACGCACGACCAGCTGGAAGCTTTTGCCGTGGGCGACCTGATCGGCGTCATGAACAAGGGCCGGCTGGAGCAGTGGGACGACGCCTACACCCTGTACCACCGCCCAGCGAGCCGCTTCGTGGCGCAGTTCATCGGCCACGGCGTGTTTGCGCCGGCGCAGATCGTGGCCTGCGCACACGGCCCCTGTGTGCACACGCCGGTGGGTGAACTCGACGACGTGGCCGGCTGCCCGCTGCCCGACGCCTACCCGGACGGCCACTGTGACGTGCTGCTGCGTGCCGACGACATCGTGCACGACGACGCGAGCCCGGTGCGGGCGCTGATTGAACGCAAGGCCTTCCGGGGCTCGGAGTTCCTGCTCACGCTGCGCCTGCTCAGCGGAGAAAGGGTGATGGCCCACGTGCCTTCGCACCACGACCACCAGGTCGGTGAATGGATTGGCATCCGCGCCGCCGTCGACCACGTGGTGACCTTCCCGCGTGAAGCCGAGGCGGCTGCGGACTGACGCGGCGGCTGGCACGCGGCCACTCTTGCGGCCACCCGCTTCAGCCCCACCTGCCAACTTGGACCTGTAAGCCCCTGCTCGCGGGGTGCAACTTTCCGAGGTGATCGCCCTCCAAGAGGCGTGCCAGTCCTATACTGGGTTTGAGGGCGTTCGTCTTTGAAAGGCGCATTGACACATGGGCTCCAAAATCAAGTTCGCGGGTGTGCTGGCTGTCGGCGTCATCGCCGGTGCGCTGACCACGATGCAGTTGCAGGCCGTGGCCCGCAACGCGCTGAGCCCCTTGCCGCTGGAAGAAGTCCAGCAGCTGGCGGCCGTTTTCGACCGCGTGAAGACGGAATACGTCGAACCGGTGGATGAGAAAAAGCTCATCTCCGACGCCATCGCCGGCATGGTGGCCGGGCTCGATCCGCATTCGCAGTACCTGGACAAGAAGACGTTCAAGGAATTCCGCGAAAACACCGGTGGCAAGTTCATCGGCATCGGCATCGAAATGGGCATGGAAGACGGCCTGGTGAAGGTGGTTTCCCCCATCGAAGGTTCACCCGCCTTCCGCGCCGGCCTGAAGCCCGGCGACCTGATCACGCGCATCGACGACACGCCCGTCAAGGGCATGACCGTCGACCAGGCGGTCAAGCGCATGCGCGGCGAACCGCAGACCAAGGTCGTGCTCACGGTCTTCCGCAAGCAGGAAAGCCGCACCTTCCCGGTGACCATCATCCGCGAAGAAATTCGCATGCAGAGCGTGCGCGCCAAGATGGTCGAACCCGGTTATGGCTGGCTGCGCGTGAGTCAGTTCCAGGACCGCACGGTCGACGACTTCGTGCGCAAGCTCGAAGACCTGTACAAACAGGACCCGAACATGAAGGGCCTGGTGCTGGACCTGCGCAACGACCCGGGCGGCCTACTCGACGCGTCGGTGGCGCTCAGCGCCGCCTTCCTGCCGGCCGACGTGGTGGTGGTCACCACCAACGGCCAGATGGCCGAATCGCGCCAGACCTTCAAGGCTGCGGCTTCCGACTACGTGCGCCGGGGCGGCCCCGACCCGCTTCGCCGCCTGCCGGCTGCGGTGAAGAAGATCCCGCTGGTGGTGCTGGTCAACGAAGGCTCGGCTTCGGCCAGCGAAATCGTCGCTGGTGCGCTGCAGGACCACAAACGGGCCGTCATCATGGGCGCGCAGACCTTCGGCAAGGGCTCGGTGCAGACCATCCGCCCCTTGCCGGCCGAGACGGCCTTGAAGATCACCACCGCGCGCTACTACACGCCGCTGGGCCGCAGCATCCAGGCCAAGGGCATCGTGCCCGATGTCTTCCTGGACGAAACCGCAGAAGGCAATGTCTTCGCGGCTCTGCGCATGCGCGAAGCCGACCTGGACAAACACCTGCAGGGCGCCGACGAAAAGAAGGACGCCGCGCGCGAGAAGGCCCGCGAAGAAGCGCGCAAGAAGCTCGAAGAGCAGATCGCCAAGACCAAGGAACCGGTCAAGCCGCTGCCCGAGTTCGGCACGCCCGAAGACTTCCCGCTGCAGCAGGCGCTGAACCAGTTGCGCGGCCTGCCGGTGATTGCCAGCAAGACAGCCGTCGAACAGCGCGCCGAAGCGAACACCGATACCACGAAGTAGTCCGCTGGGCGGCTTCTCGACACGGGCGCTGCGGCGCCCGTTTTTCATGCGGGCCTGCATTAAGCTCGCCGCCATGGACACCGCCAAGAACCCCTCGCTGACCGCGCGCAACTTCCCCAGCGCCGAAGAAGAAGCCACCGCGGCGCCGCCCGCCGGCCTGTACGGCGGCCCGGAAAGTGCCTACCGGCTGGCCTTCACCGACACCGAGTTTCTGCTGCGCGAAGAACTGCGGCCGGTGCGCATGCAGCTGGAACTGCTGAAACCCGACCTGGTGCAGCGCGAACAAGGCGTGGAGTCGACCATCGTCATCTTCGGCAGCGCCCGCATCAAACCGCCCGATGTGGCGGCGCAGTTGCTCATCGCGGCGCAGGCACTGGGCGACACACAGGCCATCCGGCAGGCCGAAACCGCCGTCGAGATGAGCCGCTACTACGACGAAGCTCGCCGTTTTGCGGCCATGGCCACGCAGCAGTCACGCGCGCACGCCTCACCGCTGTTCGTGGTCACCGGCGGCGGGCCCGGCATCATGGAAGCGGGCAACCGCGGCGCCCACGACGTGGGCGGCAAGAGCATCGGGCTGAACATCGTGCTGCCGCACGAACAGGCGCCCAACGACTACATCACGCCCGAGCTGTGTTTCCAGTTCCACTACTTCGCGCTGCGCAAGATGCACTTCCTGATGCGCAGCATCGCGCTGGTGTGTTTCCCGGGTGGCTTCGGCACCTTGGACGAGCTCTTCGAGACCATGACGCTAGTGCAGAACGGCAAGAGCCGCAAGCGGCCCATCCTGCTGTTCGGGCGTGAGTTCTGGGAAAAGCTGGTGAACTTCGACTACCTGGTCGAGACCGGCATGATCAGCCCCGCTGACCTGAACCTGTTCCGTTTTGTCGAAACCGCCGAAGAGGCCTGGGACTGCCTGGCCGCGCACTACGGCTTCGACCTGCCGCCCACGCAGACCGGCGAGTTTGCCGACGACATCTAGGCTGCCGAAAGCGCCGTGCTGACGCGGCGCATGAAGCCTTCGGTGGCGGCCCCGTCCAGCCAGCGCACGACGACCACGGCATCGTGTTCGGGCTCCAGCCAGGTGAAGTGCCCGCCGGCACCGAGCATGAAGCTGCTGGCCGCCGACGCGCCGGGGAAGGTCTGGCCCTGTGGGTTCAGCCACATCAGCCAGCCGTAGAACGGTGCGATGGCGCAGGGCTTTTGCATCGCCTGCACCCAGTTTGCCGGCACCAGCTGCCGGCCCTGGTGCACACCACCGGCCAGCAGCAGCTGGCCCAGCCGCGCCTGGTCTCGCGCGCCGATCGACACCCCCGCACCCCAGTGTGTGCCACCGGGCACCGACTGCATGCGGCGCCCGTTCAGCTGCAACCAGGCATCGTCGTAACCGCGCCAGGCCCAGCGGCTGCTGGCGCCCAGCGGGCGCATCAGGGCTTCGTCGAACACTTCGGGCAAGGGCTGGCCGAACAGGTGCAGCAGCGCCAGCGACAGCTGGTTGATGCGCACGTCGTTGTATTCCCAATGGCTGCCGGGCGCCTGCAGCGGCCGCGCACCGCCCTTGGGTCCACCCGCCGGGCGCGGGTCGTGGGCCACCTTGCGCCACCGGTCCACGGTGTCGGGCAGACCGAAGCAGCTGCCTTCCCACTCGCTGGTCTGCTCCAGCAGGTGGCGCCAGGTGATCTGGCGGTTGTGGCCGTCGTCGAAACCGATGCCGGGCACCCGCTGCGCCACCGGCTCGTCCACATGGGGCAGCAGGCCGCGACCCTGGGCCACACCGGCCAGCAGGCACAGGTAGGTCTTGGCGATGCTGAAGGTCAGGTCGGCCCGCTCGGGCTCGCCCCAGGCCGCCACCTCGCGGCCGTGCTGCCAGACCACGCCCGACACGCCGCCGCGCGCATGCACGGGACCCAGCAGCCGGTTGTGGGGCGCCGGGTCCTCGTGGTGCACGCCCCAGCCGTCGGGCTCGGCGATCGGGTCACGCGGCCAGGCCACTTCGTTTGACTGGGCGTACTCGATGCATTCGAGCCAACGGGCGTCGATCGGCTTGTTCATGGATGGGGTCGGTGGCGGCAGGGAATGCATGCACTCTACGCAGCTTTGTCCCGTTCGCCGCCCGCAAAACCGCAGGTGCGACCCGCACATGGCCGACGCAGAACCGCCACAAGGTTTGCACCTGGCCTGCACAATCCGGCGCCATGAACCGACACATCAGCCTGATTGGCGCACCCACCGACATCGGCGCCGGCGCACGCGGCGCCAGCATGGGCCCCGAAGCCCTGCGGGTCGCCGGCATCCAGCCCACGCTGGAAAGCCATGGCCTGCAGGTGCTGGACCGCGGCAACCTCGCCGGCCCGGCCAACCCCTGGCAGCCGCCGGTGGACGGTTACCGCCATCTGCACGAGGTCGTGGCCTGGAACCAGGCGGTGCACGAAGCCGTCTACGCCGAACTGGGCCTGGGCCGCCTGCCCATCCTGCTGGGCGGCGACCACTGCCTGGGCATCGGCAGCATCAGCGCCGTGGCGCGCCATTGCCGCGAAAACGGCAAGAAGTTGCGTGTGCTGTGGCTGGACGCACATGCCGACTTCAACACCAGCGTGCTCACGCCCAGCGGCAACATCCACGGCATGCCGGTGGCCTGCCTGTGCGGGCATGGCCCGCAGGAACTGATCGAGATCGGTGGCACCGTGCCCGCGCTGAACGCCAAGAGCGTGCGCCAGATCGGCATCCGCAGCGTCGACCCCGGCGAAAAGCGCCTGGTGCACCAGGTGGGCCTGGAGGTCTTCGACATGCGCTACATCGACGAGATGGGCATGCGCCACACGATGGAGCTTGCACTGGCCACGCTCGACGACAAGACCCACCTGCACGTCAGCTTCGACGTCGACTTCCTCGACGCGGACATCGCGCCCGGTGTCGCACCTACCGCGAAGCGCAGCTGTGCATGGAGATGATCGCCGACACCGGCCGCCTGGCCAGCCTGGACGTGATGGAGCTGAACCCGGCGCTGGACATCCGCAACAAGACGGCCGTGCTGGCCGTCGACCTGATCGAAAGCCTGTTCGGCAAGAGCACGCTGATGCGGGACTGAGCCAGGTGCGCCGCCTGCTGTCGCCCCTGCTGGCTGCACTGCTGCTGGTCCTGGTGGCGTCGACACCGGCCCAGACCGCCAGCGAGCTGGAACTGCTGGCCCCACGTGCCGACAGCCCGGGCACCCCCCGCGACTTCGTCAACGTGCTCGGCCGCACCCTGCCAGGTGCTCAGGTGCGCGTGGCCGGCGAGACGGTGACGGTGCACGGCACCGGCATCTTCGTGCGCGACCGGCTGCCACTGGCGCTCGGGCCGAACCCGATTCAGGTGGACGTATCGCTGCCCGACGGCCGCCGGCTGTCGCAGACGCTCACCGTGATGCGGGTGCCACCCGCACCCGTGCCACTGTGGCCGGCCGACCGGCTGTGGCTCGACGGCTCGAGCCTGCAGCCCGCGCAGGACCTGCAGGTGGCCCCGGGTGAAGCGGTCGAGGTGAGCCTGCGCGCCACCCCGGGCCAGCGAGTGCAGGCGAGGCTGCCGGGGCAAGCGTGGCAGGTGCTGGCCGAACCCAGCCCGGGCCGCTACCGGGCCATGCTGAGCTTCGATGGCCCGGGCGACGTGAGCGCGGGCGCGGTGCAGTTGCAGGTCGGTGCATCCCGCAGCAGCGGCCCGAGGGGACAACGAGCGATCCGCGCACAAAGCGCCGCCGTGGTGGGCCAGTGGCGGCACGATCCTGCACGCCTGGCCGTTGCCGGGCCCGATGGTGCGGTGCTGCTGCACGGCCTGCACACGGTGCGGCTGGGCGGCCCCCACCTGGCCGACGTGAACACCGGCACGCTGCTGGCCGTCACCGGCCGGCAGGGCGATCACCTGCGGGTGCAACTGGCGCCGGACACCGTGGCCTGGGTCGCCAGCCCATCGGTCGCGATCGCAACCGCGGGCACGGCGGCACCGGCAGCGGCCTTCACCCACCTCTCGGTCAGCGGCAGCGCCGAGGGCGACGTCGTGCAAGTGCCCTTGCCCGAGCACGTGCCGGTGGCACCACGCGTGGTGACCGACGCGGCTGGCCGCCAGTCGCTGGAAGTCGACATCTTCAACACCCACCACGCCACCACCTGGATCAGCCACCGCGCCAGCGCACGGCTGGTGCGCGAGGTGACCGCACAACAGGCCGGCCCTGGCCGCGTGCGGCTGCAGATCAGCCTGCACGCGCCACGCCTGTGGGGCTGGCGCCTGGAGCGCACGGCCACGGCGCTGCAGATCGTGTTGCGCGCCGCGCCGGCCTTGCAGCCCACGGGTTCGCCACTGGCCGGGTTGCGGGTGGCGCTGGAAGCGGGCCACGGCAGTGCCAACAACCTGGGCGCGGTGGGTGCCACGGGCATCCCCGAGAAGGACATCAACCGCTGGACCACCGAGGCGCTGAAAGCCGAACTCGAAGCCGCGGGCGCCGACGTGGTGATGGTGCGCGAAGCCGACGAGAACCCCAGCCTGCGCGAACGGGCCAACCGCGTCACCGCGTCGGGCGCGCACCTGTTCGTCAGCGTGCACGGCAATGCCGCCGACACCGGCAACGGCTACCTGCGCGTCAGCGGCACGTCCACCTACTACAAACACGCCACCGGGCGCGACCTGGCCGCCGCGGTGCAGCAGCGTTTGCTGGCCGACACCGGCCTGGCCGACTTCGGCCTGGTGGGCAACTTCAACTACGCCCCGATCCGCCTGGTGACCTGGATGCCGGCGGTGCTGGTGGAGCAGGCGTTTCTGTCGCACCCGGGAGACGAAGCCCGTCTGCTGGACCCGGCCTTCCGGGCGACGATGGCGCGGGCGGTTCGGTTGGGACTGGAAGACTTTCTGCGTCAGCCGAAGTAGGCACTGCGCCGGGCTGCCCGGCACATTCTTCGAAGATGCGGATGCGGCAGCTTGCGCAGATCTCGCCGTCCAGCAGCGGCACCACCGTGGCAATGGCGCTGCGCTTGTCGGCAAACAGGTGGTCGGAACCCAGGCGGTCGATGAAACCGCTGGCCTGCCACATCTGCAGCACCTCGGGCCTGGGCCGGTGGAAGTACAGGTCACCGCCCATGGCCAGGCGGCGCACCCGTTCCTGTTCCCACAGCGCCGCGCCGGCCGCGTCGATCTGGTTCATGCTCTTGCTCATGACCAGCAGGTGCTGCGCCGGCTGCGGTGATTCGCGCAGCGCCTGCAGGGCATCGGCGACGTGGGCCTGGGCGCCGAACCAGACCGAGCCCTCCATGCGCAGCAGCGTGAGTTGGGGGCACACCGCCGCTTCGGGCGGCGCCGTCGCCATCACCACAAAGGGCCGCAGCACACCCGGCGCGGGTGGTTGCAGCAGGCCCATCTCGCGCACGGCCGGGTGCGCGGTGCGGTACAGGTAGAGCACCAGCGAAGCCGCCACGCCGGCCAGCACGGCCACCTGCAAGGGCAGCAGCAAAGTGGCCACGCAGGTGCCAGCGGCCACCGCAGCTTCACGCGGGTCCAGGCGCAGCAGTTGCTGCCAGCCGGCGCGGTCGATCAACATCCAGGCCACCAGCAGCAAGAGCCCGGCAATGGCCGCCAATGGCACCCAGGCCAGCAACGGCGCGGCCACCGCCACCAGCGCGATCAACAGGCCGGCAGCCATCACCGCCGCCAGCGGTGTGCGTGCCCCGGCCTGCAGGTGCGGCACCGAGCGGTTGAGCGAACCGCAGCTGGCAAAACACGAAAAAAACGCGCCCACGCTGTTGGCCAGGCCCTGGCCCAGGCATTCGCGGTTCACGTCCAGCACCTGGCCGCTGCGCTGCGCCAGGCTCTTGGCAATGGCCACCGACTGGCCCAGCGCCACCAACGTCAGCGCCAGGGCGATGGCGGCCAGTTGCGGCAGGTCCTGCCATTGCAGCGCGGGCACCTGCCATTCGGGCCAGGCCTGCGGCAAGGCGCCGATGCGGCGCAGGTCGATGGCTTGCCACTGCGTCAAAGCCGCACCCAGCAGCGAGCCCGCCACCAGCGCCACCAGCAGGCCCGGCCCCTGGGGCCACCAGTGGCGCAGGGCCACGGCCACGGCCAGCGTCACCGCACCCACGAGCAGGGCTGCCAGGTCCCACCGTGCCAGTTGCGCAAGTTGCGGGCCTCCGCCCAGGTCGGCCAGCGTGTGCCAGGCAATCAGCAGCGCCGCGCCGGTGGTGAAGCCCAGCAGCACCGAAGGCGCGATGAAGTGCGCCAGCACACCCAGGCGCAGCAGCGCCACGGCCAGCTGGATGAAGCCGATCATCAACGTGACCACCAGCGCCAGCCGCAGGTATTCCGCACTGCCCGCCACGGCCAAGGGCGCCAGCGATGCCGCCAGCGCCAGCGAAAGTGCATTGGTGGGCCCGGTCAGCACATGGCGGCTGGACCCGGCCAGGGCCGCAATGGCCGTTGGCACCACCGCCGTGTACAGGCCCCAGGCCGGCGGCAAGCCGGCCAGCGCAGCAAAGGCGATGGCCTGCGGCAGCACCAGCACGGCAGCCAGCACGGCTGCGATGGCGTCGGCACGCAAGCTGGTGCCATTCACTTCCTGCACCCAGTTGCCCAGCCAGCGGCTGAGGGTTTGAACAAGCGCTCGATCCGGCATCGGCAAGAGACTAGCACCCCCCTGCACTAAGATGCCGTGATGCCGGTGCCGCCTGTCCGTGTCTTCTTTGCCCATGCCTTGACCGCCCAGGCCCTGTTTGGCCTAGCCTTCGCCGCGCTGGCGCTCTCCGCGCACGCTGCCTCACCGCCAGGCGCGGCAGCTGTCGAAACGGCGCCGGCTGCGGCGGCGGCCGCCGCATCGGCCCCTGAGGCCACCATCACCGGTGCCGGCCAGCGCATCTACGAACGCACGCGGCCGCGCCTGCTGCAGGTGCGCACGTTGCTGAGAACGCAGGACAGCCAGTCCTCGGTGGGCTCGGGCTTCCTGATCGACGAAGGTGCACACCTCATCACCAACTACCACGTCGTCAGCCAGTTTGCGCTGCAGCCCAAGCGCCACCGGCTGGTCTATGCCACGGTGGACGGCAAACAAGGCGCGCTGCAGCTGCTGGCCTTCGACGTGGTGCACGACCTGGCCTTGCTCAAACCCGTGGACGCCGCACCGCTGGCCGGCCGCGGCGCGGTGGAGTTGCGACCGCAGAACGACCCGCTGCCACGTGGCGCCCGCATCTTCAGCATGGGCAACCCGCTGGACGTGGGTTTTGCGGTGGCCGAAGGCAACTACAACGGACCCGTCGAACGCAGTTTCCTGCCGACGCTGTTTTTCGGCGGCTCGCTCAGCGGCGGCATGAGCGGCGGCCCGGCGCTGGATGACCAGGGCCGGCTGGTCGGCGTCAACGTGGCGGCCCGGCGCGACGGTGAGCAGGTCAGCTTCCTGGTGCCGGCCGACCCGGTGCGTGCGCTCATCGCACGTGGCCGCGGTGGTGCGCCCGTCACCGAACCGGCCTGGCCCGAAGTCACACGCCAGTTGATGCAGCACGAAGCCACGCTGGCCGAACGTTTCATCGCCCAGCCCTGGCGCCACGCCGGCCACCCGGTGTACAGCATCCCGGTGCCGCAGGAAACGTGGATGCGCTGCTGGGGCCAGGGCACATCGCAGGCCACACGCGGGCTGCAGTTCGAACGTTCGGACTGCGAGATGGACAGCCGCATCTTCGTCAGCGGACCGCTGCTCACCGGCTACATCACCGTGCGCCACGAGGCCTACGACGGCAGCCGCATCGGCATGCTGCGGTTCATGCAGCGTTACTCGGCCAGCTTCGGCAACGAGTTTGTCGGCCAGGACGACCGCTTCCGCACCGCCGGCCAGTGTGTCGAGCGCAGCGTCACCTCAGCCGCGCGCGACGGCAGCAGCAAAGCTGCGCCTGGACCCACCTTGCCGCTGCGGGCCGTGATCTGCCTGCGTGCCTACAAGAAGCTCGAGGGCCTGCACGACATGATGGTGCTGGTGGCCACGCTCGACGGCAAGACCACCGGCGTGCAGGGCCGGCTGGACGCACACGGCATCAGCCTGGCCAGCGCGCAGCGGCTGGCGCAGCATTACCTGGACGGCTTTGCATGGAACCCGGCGCAGAACAAGAACCCGAACGACCCCGTCGCCAAGAACGCCTCGCGCTGATCGAAGTCTTCGAGCGCGATGGCCGCATGGGGCGCAGCGCCAGCGTGCGCCGCTGGCCGCTGACCCTGGGCCGCGCGCTGGACAACGACGTGGTCCTGGACGACCCGCACGTCGCGGCCCATCACGCCACGCTGCAGCCCGGTGCCGACGGCCGCCTGCAGTTGAAGGTGGGTGACAGCATCAACGGCGTGGCCGTCGGCAAGGCCCACCACCCGGCCGGTGCCCAGGTGGCATTGCCGCCGGAAGGCGCCACGCTGCAACTCGGCGGCGTGAAGCTGCGCTTGCGGCTGCCTCAGGAACAGCTGGCACCCGAACGTGCGCTGCCCGCACTGGCACGGGCCCACCTGGCCGGTCCACTGCTGGCCGGCCTGGCGCTGATGGCACTGGCGCTGCTGGACCACTGGCTGTCGCTGGACCCTGGCGCCGACACCGCCGCCTGGTTGCCGATGGTGGTGGGGCTGCCCGTCGTGCTGGCCGGCTGGTGCGGCCTGTGGGCCCTGGCGTCCAAGCTGTTCCAACACCGTTTCGACTTCGTCGGTCATTTGCGCATTGCGCTGCCCTGGCTGCTGACGATCGAAGTGGTGGACTTCGTGTTGACCCCGCTGGCCGCGTCGCTGGGCTGGTCCTGGTTGTGGCGGCTGGTCGGGCCGTTGCAGCTGCTGCTGGCCCTGCTGATGCTGCGGGCCCACCTGACGCAGGTGCTGCCGCAAAGCAGCCGCGCCGTCAGCACGGTGCTGGTGGTGGCCGCCTTGGTGGGCAGCGCGATCTCACTGACCATGACACAACGTGCCACCGACCGCTACAGCCGCCCGCCCTACATGAGCACATTGCCCTTGCCGGCCTTGAACCTGGCGCAGACCGTGACCGCGCCGCAGATGGTTCAGGAACTGGCACCGCTGGCCGAACGCCTGGCGGCACGGGTCAAGAAGGCGCGTGAGGACGAACCGCCCGAGGGCGAAGGCCCCAGCGAGTAGGCAACAAGACCAGACAGGCGGTGAACAGAAACATGGACGCGAAATCCGCAGAGGCTCCGCTGCTGATCGGCCTGTCGGCCCGCATCTACACACCGGGCTCGGCCGGGGTTGAACTGCCCGGCGTCTGGACCAAGACGCTGCACTACCTGGAACAGTCGGCCGCCCACTGGGTGCTGTCGGGCGGCGCGATGGCGGTGATGGTGCCGGCCGTGGACAGCAGCAGCATCGTGCTGCGCAGCGACCTCGACCTGTCGCACTACGCGCAGGCGCTGGACGGTCTGGTGCTGCAGGGTGGCAACGACGTGGCGCCCCAGCACTACGGCGAAGAGCCGATGCACGCCGACTGGCAAGGCGACCGGGTGCGCGACCTCTACGAGATGGAGCTCATCCGCGCCTTTGTCGCCGCCGGCAAACCGGTGTTCGGCATCTGCCGCGGTCTGCAGTTGCTGAACGTCACCTTCGGCGGCACCTTGTTCCAGGACATCCAGACGCAACACCCCGGTGCGCTGGACCACCGGCAGCTGGGCAAGTACGAGCAGCACTTTCACCGCATTCACTTCGTGCCCGGCACACACCTGGCAGGCCTCTTCCCCGACCAGCCCTGGGCCACCACCAACAGCATCCACCACCAGGGCATCAAGGACCTGGCACCCGGCTTCGTGATCGAAGCGCGCTGCCCCGACGACGGCATGATCGAAGCCATCCGCCGGCCCGGCCCGGGTTTTGTGGCCGGTGTGCAATGGCACCCCGAATTCCACCGCCCCGGCGACCCGGTGACGCTGGACGATGCACCCATCCTGCAAGACTTTCTGCAGGCGGCGCGGCAGGCGCGGCGCACACGCACCTGAAAGCAGCAGCGCCGCACCTGGGTCGCGCAGTTGCCCACGGCCAGCGCGTTTCTAGGGGTGCTGCTTAGTGGTTTGCCTGGGCTTGTCGAAGGGCATGGCACCAACAATGTTGGTGACAATGTTCTCCACACCTGAAACACCGGACCTGAAGTTGAAAGTCCTTTCCCTGGCGCTGCGCGCCGCATCTTTGTGCCTGAGCCTGTGCGCTGCATGGGCCCTGTCGACCGCCGCCCTGGCCCAAGCACCTGGCACCACGCCGTTGCCGCCGGTGCCGCCGCTGCGTGTGGCCACCGCCTTCGATCCGCAGACCATGGACCCGCATGCGGTGGCGCTGCTGTACCACTCGCGTGTGGCCTTTCAGGTGTATGAATCGCTGCTCGGGCGCGACGAGCAGTTCAAGCTGGAACCGGCACTCGCGGTGTCGTGGCTGATGACTTCACCCACCGTGTGGCGCCTGCGCCTGCGCCCGGGTGTCACCTTCCACGACGGCAGCCCCTTCACCGCCGACGATGCGGTGTTTTCGCTGGAACGTGCGATGGCCCCGCCTTCGCAGCGTGCCTTCCAGTTGAAGGGCGTGAGCGCGGTGCGCAAGCTCGACCCGCTGATGATCGAGATCCAGCTCGAGGCACCCGACGCGGTGCTGCCCGAGAAGCTGCAGTACATCGCGATCATGAACAAGGCCTGGAGCGAAAAACACGGCGTCACCCGCGCGCAAGACTTCAACGGCAAGCAGGAAACCTTTGCCGTGCGCAATGCCAACGGCACCGGGCCCATGAAACTGGAACGTTATGAGCCCGACGTGCGCACGATGCTCACGCGCCATGCGGCTTGGTGGGGCTGGGCAGACAAACGCAGCGGCAACCTGCAGCGTGTGAACTTCGTCACCGTGAAGGCCGACGCCACGCGCCTGGCGGCGCTGGCCAGCGGCGAAGTCGACCTGGTGATGGACCCGCCCTACCAGGACATCAACCGCCTGAAAGCCGATTCGCGCCTGACCTTGCAGCAGATGCCCGACATCGGCCAGCAGTACCTGACCTTCGACCTGGCGCGCGAAGAACTGCAGGACAGCGACGTCAAGGGCCGCAACCCCTTCAAGGACCTGCGGGTGCGCAAGGCGGTCTACCACGCCATCAACGTGCCGCTGATCATCGACAAGGTGCTGCGTGGACAGGCCGTGCCCACCGGCGCCTTCCTGAGCCCGCTGGTGGACGGTTCACCGGCCGAACTGGACCGCCGCCTGCCCTATGACCCGGCCCGTTCACGCCTGCTGCTGGGCGAAGCCGGCTACCCCAACGGCTTCAGCATCACGCTGGACTGCGTGAACGTCGCCTGGCGCGAAAACGTCTGCCAGGCGGTGGCCGCCATGCTCACGCAGGTGGGCATCCGCACCACGCTGCGCAGCAGCCCCAGCAACCAGTTTTTTCCCAAGTTGAGCCAGGGCACGGCCAGCTTCATCGAATACGGCTGGACTGCCAGCCCGGACGCCTGGAACTCGCTGAACGGCCTGTTCCGCACCTTCGACAAAAGTGGCCTCGGCACCTTCAACGCCGGCCGCTACAGCAACTCGCAGCTGGACACGCTGATCGACAACATCCGCACCGAACCCAACCTGACCCGCCGCCGCGCGATGGTGACCACCGTGTTGCGCATGGTGGGCGACGAGCTGCCCTACGTGCCGCTGTACCGCCGCACACTGAGCTGGGCCATGGCCAAGAAGGTGCAGGTGGTGCAGTGGCCCAACGACCAGATCGAACTGCGCTGGGTGCGCATCAAGTAGGTCTGAGCGCGGCGGCGGTGTTGATGCGGCGGCAGCCGCGTCAACGGCAGTGCTGGTCCTCGCAAGGAATGCCGTCGCGGTCACCGTCCATCTTGACGCCCGGGCAGTTGGCCAGGAAGAGCTTGGCCTCGGCGCAGGATGTCATCTGCGAACAGTGCAGGCGACCGTCGCAGCGGAAAGCCGCAGCGGCAGGTGACGGCATGGGCGACGACACCTTCTGCAGGCCTTCGCTGGCCGCCGCCGGCGCTGCCTGGCCCGGTTTGCACGGGCCGTGGGTGCGCCGGAAGTCGCGCGGCTGCACGGCACCCGGCGACCCATGCAAACCCCGCGACAGCGCACGTGCCATCTTTTCTTGCTTCACCAGCGGCCCCTGGTCCCATCGGGTGCGGATGCTCCAGGCGTGGCCGTTTTCCACCAGGTAGCGGCCCACGTTCAGGTCGTCGACCATCAAGGCCCCCACGGTGCGGCCATAACTGTCGCGTCCGCTGATCTGCAGCGTGGCCACCTTGTTCAGCACCAGGTCGGACAAGACCTTGCGCGCTTCTTCGCCCCAGGCCTGGCAGGACTCGGGCGCGTCGATGTCACGCAGCCGCACCTCGATGGCCGGTTTGCCCGGCGGCGTGAGCCACAGGCTGTCGCCGTCACTGACCTGCGTGACGAGACCCTGCACCGACCGCGGCGGCGCAGCTTGCGCCAGGGCACTGGCCAGACAAGCGCAGGCGCAAAGCGCCAGTCGGATCCATTTCATGACATTCACCCCCAGGCCCGGCATGATGCCTTGCCTGAGGGTGAACGGGCCTACACGATGCCCCTAGGGGCAGGGGCAAGCAGGGGTCAGTGGATCACGGCTTGGTGACGCCCTTGCTCATGTCCAGCTTCGTGCGGTCACCCTGCGACGTGGCACCGCCCGATGCGGCGGCTTCGGCCTTCACGGCTGCGCGGGTGGTGTCAGAAGGCATGCGGGGTGCCGGGCCCTTGGCCTGGTTGGCAGGGCTGCGCTGGCCGTCGACCAGCTTGCCGTCCTTGCGGGCGGCCTTGGCATCGGACTTCACCGCGTCGCGGCTCTCGACCGACGGCTTCGGTGCTGAACCCTTGTCCTGGTTCGGCGTGCTCAACTCGCCCTTGGCTTGGCTGGCAGCGCCGGCGCGTGTTTCGGCCTTGACTTCGGCACGGGTGTTCTGCGCCTGTGCGCCGGTCCAGGCCAGGGTGGTCAGGGACAGGGCGCAGATCAGCAGGTGGGTGGTTTTCATGGGAATGCTCTCAAGGTCAGGGAAGGACCCGACTGTGCAATGGCAGGGTCAGCGGGCCCATCGGCGCGCCGGCCCTCTGCCGGTAGGACAAACACCCGCCGCGACGGCGTTCAAGGTCTTGCGCGTCGGTGCCGGGCCGGTTTGGCCAGCACGGCCTCGGACTGGGCCAGCAAGCGTTCCAGCCGGTCCTTCAACTTTTCGGTGCTGAGACTTTCACGCAGCCGTTCCACCATCAGCGGCAGCGCAAAGGGGCTGGGCGCTGACAACTGCACACCCTGCTGCGGGCGGCCGGACAGGGCTTGCAGGGTGTGCGCCAGCCGTTGCAATTCCAGTTCCTGCGACAGCACTTCGGCCTCGGCCTGGCCCAGCAGCCGGTTGCCCGCGTCGTACTGGCGAAAGACTTCGTAGAACAGGCTGCTGCTGGCCTGCAGTTGACGCAGGCTCTTCGGCGCGCCCGGGTAGCCTCCAAAAACCAGGCCGGCCACACGCGCAATCTCGCGGAAGCGCCGCTGCGCAAGCTGGCCTGAATTCAGGCTCGCCATCACGTCCGCCAGCAGCCGCTGCGTGTCGAACAGGCCCTCGCGCTGCAGGGCGCCGGGGCCCAGGTCGGTGGCGGCCAGGATCTCCAGGCCGTAGTCATTGACGCTGAGCGAAAAGGTGTTGGGCGCGTCCTGCGACAGCCGCCAGGCCAGCAACTGCGCCAGGCCGATGTGCACGTTGCGCCCGGCAAACGGGTAGATGAAGAGGTGGTGGCCCTCGCGGGTGTGCAGCTCTTCGACCAGCAGCGAACCCAGGCGTGGCAGCTGCGACAGCCGCGCCTGGGCTTGCAGCATCGGGGCAGCGGCCTGCATCTCGGGTTCGGCTGCGGCCTGGGCCTGGCCCTGCGCCAGTTCGTCCAGCAGGACCAGCACGGCGTCGCCCAGTTCGCTGGACAGCGGCATCTTGCTGCCGGCCCAGGCAGGCACCACGCCCTTGTTCTTGCGCGCCAGCCGCACCTGCGCGCTCATCTCGTGCACCCGCACGAACTCCAGCACGCGGCCGGCGAAGACGAAGCAGTCGCCCTTGTTCAGGCGTGCGATGAAACCCTCTTCGACGTGGCCGATGGTCCCGCCGCTGACCCACTTCACGGCGATGCTGGCGTCGCTGACGATGGTGCCCACCTGCAAGCGGTGGCGGCGTGCGATGCCACGGTCGGGCACACGCCACAGGCCGTCCTGCAGCTTGACGCGGTGGTATTCCGGGTAGGCGCTCAGGCTGTCGCCACCACGTTCGACGAAGGCCAGCGCCCAGTCGAAGGTGTCGCGCTGCAGTTCACAGTAGGCGTGTGCGCTGCGCACCTCGTCGAACAGCGCATCGGCTTCGAAACCCCCGCCCAGGGCCACCGTCACCAGGTGCTGCACCAGCACGTCCAGCGGCTGGTCTGGCGACACTCGCGACTCCACCTGCCCGGCCAGCGCGGCGCGGCGCGCGGCGGCCGCCTCCACCAGCTCCAGCGTGTTCGTGGGCACCAGCGTGACGCGGCTGACCCGCCCCGGCGCGTGGCCGCTGCGCCCGGCGCGTTGCAGCAGCCGCGCCACACCCTTGGCGCTGCCGATCTGCAGCACCCGTTCGACGGGCAGGAAGTCCACGCCCAGGTCGAGGCTGGACGTGGCCACCACCGCCAGCAGCGTGCCCTGTTTCAGCCCGTTTTCGACCCATTCACGCACCGCGCGGTCCAGCGAACCGTGGTGCAGCGCCACCACTCCGGCCCAGTCGGGCCGGGCCTGCAGCAGCAGCTGGTACCAGATCTCGGCCTGGCTGCGGGTGTTGGTGAAGACCAGCGTGGTGCTGCCTTTCGCAATCTCGTCCACCACCGGCTGCAGCATCTGCTTGCCCAGGTGGCCGCCCCAACTGAAGCGGCCGGGGTCATGCGGCAGCAGCGTGTCGATGAGCAAGGGCTTGTCGCTGCGGCCCTGCACCAGCGTGCCATCCGCGTGGCCCAGCAGCGTGGCCATCGCTTCGTGCAGGTTGCCGATGGTGGCGCTCAGGCCCCAAACCTCCATGCCCGGGTTCCAGCGCCGCAGTCGCGCCAGCGCCAGTTGCACCTGCACACCGCGTTTGCTGCCGATCAGTTCATGCCATTCATCGACGATGACGGTGCGCACCTGGCCCAATTCGGCCTGTGCCTGTTCACGGGCCAGCATCAGGCTCAAAGACTCGGGGGTGGTGACCAGGGCCGCAGGAAGGCGGCGATCCTGGCGGGCCCTTTCGGCGCTGGGCGTGTCACCGGTGCGCTGACCCACGGCCCAGCCTGGGGCCTGTTGGCCAAACGCCGGCAGCGGTTCTTGCAGCGCCTTGGTGGTGTCGGCTGCCAGCGCACGCATCGGCGTGAGCCACAGCACCTGCAAGCCCGGCCCCGGCCGCGCCCGCGACAAGGCACCCAACCACACCGCCAGTGTCTTGCCGCTGCCGGTGGTGGCGTGCAGCAGGCCGCTGTGGCCATTGGCCATGGCCTGCCAGACCTCGCGCTGAAAGGCGTGCGGCTGCCAGCTGCGACCGGCGAACCAGACTTCTGCGGGGTTCGAGCCGGCCGGTGTCTGTGCATCGGGCTTGTGCGGTCGCGGCGGGCTCAGGGTCATCACGGGGATCGATCGGATGCTGGAACTGTAGGGTCAGCCCGTACATTGCCGCGGCTGCCCCTAAAAACCGGAGAACCCCATGAAGCGCAAGCACTTCCTGAACGCCTTGGTGACTGCCGCGGTGCTGGCCGCCGGCCCCGCACTGGCCCAGCAGGGCACCGTGAAGATCGTGGTCGGCTACCCGGCCGGCGCCACATCGGATGCCCTCACGCGCGTTCTGGCCGAACACATGGCCGGCACATTGAAGCAGACAGTGATCGTCGAGAACAAGGCCGGTGCCGGTGGCCGCATCGCCAACGAACTGGTGAAGGCCGCACCGGCCGACGGCACGACGCTGCTGATGACCCCGGTGGCCACGATGGGCATCTTTCCGCACTCGTACGCAGGCCAGCTGCGTTACGACCCCTTCAAGGACTTTGCACCGGTGGCGCACCTGAGCAACTTCCAGGTCGGACTGGGCGTGGCCAACTCGGTGCCGGCCAAGACGCTGCAGGAGTACGTGGCCTGGGTCAAGTCCGACCCGGCCAAGAACAGTTTCTACGGTTCAGCCGCGCCGGGCAGCATCCCGCACTTTTTCGGCGTGATGTTCGGACGCGCGGCCGGCCTGAACCTGAGCCATGTGCCCTACAAGGGCACGGCGGCGGCGATGCAGGCGGTGGTGGGTGGCGAGATTCCGGCGCTGTCCACCGTGACCGCCGACATCCGCACGCTGGTGCAGGGTGGCCGTGCGCGCCTGCTGGCCGTGGGCGGCGACCAGCGCGACCTGGCCTTTCCCGACGTGCCCACCTTCAAGGAGCTGGGTTTCGACCTGGTGGCCAAGCCCTGGTATGGGCTGTTTGCACCGGCCGGCACGCCGCCCGCGGTCATCGACCGCCTGTCGCAGGCCGCCCAGGCCGCGATGAACGACCCGGCCCTGCGCAAGCGGCTGCAGGACATGGGGCTGGAACCCACCGGCCAAGGCCCGGCGCAGCTGGCGCAGGCGTTGAAAGACGACTTCGAACGCTGGGGGCCGGTCATCAAGGCCTCGGGCTTCAAGCCGGAATGACGGGCCCCTGCGGCAAGAAACCACGACACACGCCATGAACGTGCTCTTCATCATGGCAGACCAGCTGCGCTGGGACCACCTGGGCTGCGCCGGCCACCCCTGTCTGCAGACGCCGCACCTCGATGCCTTGGCGGCACGCGGCGTGCGATTCAGCAATGCCTTCGTCAACAGCGGCGTCTGCGGACCCAGCCGCATGAGCTACTACACCGGCCGCTACCCGGTGAGCCATGGCGCCACCTGGAACCGGGTGCCGCTGTCGGTGGGAGAGGTGACGCTGGGCGAGATGCTGCGTGGCAGCGACCTGCAGCTGGCGCTGGCCGGCAAGACCCACGTCATGCCCGACCGCCATGGCCTGGCGCGCCTGCAGCTGGAAGGGGGCAGCGAACTGGCCACGCTGCTGGAACGGGGTGGATTCGAAGAGATCGACCGCTACGACGGCCACCACAAGCCGGGCGCCGAGTCGGGCTACCCGGCTTTCCTGCGCGCCCACGGTTACGGCGGTGACGACCCGTGGACCGACCACGTCATCGCCGGCATCGACGCCCAAGGCCAGGTGCACAGCGGCTGGCACATGCGCAACGTGCACCTGCCGGCGCGGGTGCAGGAAGCGCACTCCGAAACCGCCTACATGACCGACCAGGCCATGGGCTTCGTCGACCGCATGGGCAGCCAACCCTGGGTGCTGCACCTGTCCTACGTGAAGCCGCACTGGCCTTACATGGCACCGGCGCCGTACCACGCGATGTACACGGCCGACCAGTGCCTGCCGGTGCAGCGCAGCGCCAGCGAACGGCCCAACCGGCACCGCGTGGTGGCCGCCTACCAGCAGCACGAAGAGAGCCAGAGCTTCCAGAACGACGACTGCATCCGCACCGTGCGCCCCGCCTACCAGGGCCTGATCTCGCAGCTGGACCACCACCTGGGCCGCCTGTTCGAACACCTGGACAGGCGCGGCCTGGGCGGCAACACGCTGGTCATCTTCACCGCCGACCACGGCGACTTCCTGGGCGACCACTGGCTGGGCGAAAAGGAACTGTTCCACGACACCGTGCAGAAGGTGCCCTTCATCGTGGCCGACCCGCGGGCTGCGGCGGACAGCACTCGCGGCCAGGTCGAGCCCCGCTTCGTCGAAGCCGTCGACGTGGTGCCCACCGTGCTGCAGACGCTGGGTCTGCCGGTGCCCACGCACCGCGTCGAGGGCCACAGCCTGCTGCCGCTGCTGCACGGCCAGGCACCCACCGACTGGCGCAGTTTTGCCTACAGCGAACTCGACTACAGCTGGCGCCAGGCGCGCATCACGCTGGGCAAGGACGTGCAGCGCTGCCGTGCCTTCAGCCTGCGCACCCAACGCTGGCGCTACGTGCACTGGCTGGACGAAGCCGAACAGCTGTTCGACCTGCAGGCCGATCCGCAGGAATTCCACGACCTGGGCCAGGATGCGGGCAGCGACGCGGTGCGCGCCGCGCTGCGCACGCAGCTGCTGGACTTCCTGGCAGCACGCAAACACCGCACCACGATGACCGACGAGCAGGTGCGGGCCGGCACGGCGCAGCACAAGCGGGCGGGTGTCTACTTCGGGCAGTGGTAGCCACGCGCAGCCGCACGGTTCACCCGTGCGGCGCGCTGGTGATCCAGCCTTCGATGGGGTCCACCGCCGTTGGTTGACCGTGTTGCGGCTGGGTCGATGCCCAGCCGGCCTGCATCAGGCACAAGACGGCGTCCAGCCGGTCGCCGCTGCTGTCGGCGACCAGCTCACCGGCCTGCGCGGGGGTGAGTTTCAGGCGCAAACCCAGACGTGTGCGACCCTGCTCCAGCGCTTCGACGAGGGTCTTGCGCGCCAGCAGCCGCTCTGAAGAGTCGTCGTTTTTGTAGGAACGGCGGCCGATGACCTCGTGGGCCAGCAGGCCCGGGTAGCCTTCCAGCGCCACGCGCTGCGGGTCACCTGCGTGCAGACCCGGCAGGTGCACACCCGCCTGCACCAGGCGCGAAAAACCTTCGTAGTACATGAAGCCCACCGGCACGTAACGCGTCTGCAGCGGGCTCGTGCTGCTGATGCCCGGCATCGCGCCGTCGGTGCGCCGGTGCAGCAGCCGCCGACCGGCGGGCTGCGTGTTGCCCCAGCTGTCCACCAGCGCGCGGAAGGCCATGCGGGTGGGGCAGCGGCGCTGCAGTTCGGTGACGACCGCCTGCGCGGTGTCGCCCAGGGCCTGGGCCTGCACGAAGGCTGTCGGCAGGCCGAAGGGGAAGTCGAAGGCGCCCAGCCAGGGGCCGGGTGCGGACAAGAGCGCTTCGAAGTCGGCCATGCGCGGCAGCAGGCGCAGGCCCTGCAGACGCAGCACCGCACCCACACGCAGACCCGTGGCCAGCACCACCGGCTTGCGCGCGGTGGGTGCACTGCTGAAGTCCACGCCCCACAACTCGGACGTCATGCCCACTTCATGTTTCATCATCCCCAGGCCAGTGCCATCACACCACCGGCCATGCACAAAGCGCCCAGCAGGCGCAGGCCGCGATCACTTTCGCCCAGCAGGCGGCCACCCAGCACGGCGGCCACCAGCATGCTGATTTCACGCGCCGGCGCCACGTGGGACAGCGGCGCCAGCTGCAGCGCGTACAGCACCAGGATGTAGGCCAGCGGCCCCAGTGTGGCCACCACCAGCGCGTGTTTCCACTGCGTCTGCCAGGCCTGCTTCAGCGCGGGCCGGTTTTTCAGCATCGTGGGCAGTTGCAGGGGCAGGCGCAGCACATTGCAGGCGTAGTCGAAGAGCACCGGGCCGATGGCCAGCACCTTGATGGCGTAGCCGTCGATCACCGAATAAGCCGCGATCAGCGCACCGGTGAGCAAGCCCCAGCGCACACCTGCCCGTGTGCGGGCGCGTTGTGCGGGGTCGGCCGTGTGGCGCCACAAGGCCGGTCCGCCGGCGATCAGAAAGATGCCACCGCACACCGCCAGCACACCGGCCAGGCCCAGTGCACTGAGCGACTCGCCGAGCAACACCACGGCGGCGCCTGCGGTCAGCAGCGGCCCGCTGCCGCGCGCCAGCGGGTACACCACGGTGAGGTCGGCCACACGGTAGCCCTTGAGCAGGGTGTTGAAGTACAGCAGGTGCACGGCCGCGCTCAGGCTCACGATGCCCCATTCAGCCCAGCCCCAGCGCGGCACCTCGTGCCAGCCGAACCACAAGCCCGCGGGCAACCACAGCACGCTGGTCAGCAGGCTGGTGAGCAAGGTGAAACGGTGGTCACCGCCGGCACGTTTGGCTGCGATGTTCCAGGTGGCGTGCAGCAAAGCGGCCAGCAGCACCAGGGCCAGGGCAGACAAGGGCATGCGGGTGATTCTGCCCTGCTGCCCGCATACGACATCGCGGCCTTGCAGCCTAGTCCTGTCGGCTCTGCACCTGCGGCACAAAACCGGCGCGTGCGCTCGAGTCGACGACAGAACCGTTGACCCCCAGCGTCGGCACATCGGTCTGCGCACGCGCCGTTCTTTGTGCCGTGCCGCCCGTCAGCCCGGCCAGCCACAGGGCCTGCACCTGTTCGAAGATCGAACGGCCGGCCGTGAAGCGGTTCGGCTCTGCTGCCAGCTGCACCCACACGCGGGTGTCGTGCGGGCCCGTGTCGACGGCCTGTTCGGCACGCAGGCTCACATGCCACCGGTGCACGTCGGCGTAGTGCTGGGGGTGGTGCTTCAGGGTCCAGGCCAGTCCCACCAGATCGGCAAAACCTTCTTCACGGCGGGTGCGCCACATCTCGCGCAGCAGCTCCGCGTGTTCGACGCTGACACGGCTGTAGGCACTGGAGTCCTGCAGGCTGTCGGGCAAGGTGCCCCACTGGCGGCTGACGTGGCGCCAGCAATGCCCCAGTTCGTGCGCCGCGATGGCTTCGACCAAGGGGCCCAGCAGGCCGCCGGGCATGCGGTCCAGCGTGGCCTGCGCTTCGGGGTTGCCGCGCATCGACAGCACCAGCTTGCAGCGGCCGTCGACAAAGGCCATGCCCATCGGCGTGTGGCCGGGCGTGGGCTGCGGCTGCACGATGATGTCCAAGGGCAGCCGCTGCTCGCGTGCGAACTGCAGCACCGGCAAGGCAGCCTGCAGCCAGGTGCGCTCGGTGGGGCTCAGGTCCACGGCCTGGGCCATGGGCGCGGCCAGCACAACCGCCAGCATCCACCCGCGTGACATCGTGAACATCTTGCAGCTCTCCGGCATGAAGCACCAAACGCATCACGAGCCTAGGCGCAAGGGGCCGCGGTGAAGCACCGGAAGTCGTGTGCATCTGCTCGCTTGTTCCGGGGATCGGCCCTGGGCTGCCGCTACAGTGCGGCGCATGAACCCCAATCCCACCCTGGTCCACGCCCTGCGTGGTGGCATCGTCGAGTCGGCACACAGCGGTGCGCTGGCCATCGTGGACGCCGACGGCGCCGTGCACACGCAACTGGGCGACATCGAACGCCCCATCTTCCCGCGCAGCGCGGTGAAGGTGCTGCAGGCGCTGCCGCTGGTGGCCAGCGGCGCGGCCGACCGCTGGCAGTTGAGCGACGATGAACTGGCATTGGCCTGTGCGTCGCACGGTGGCGAACCACGCCACGCACAGACCGCAGAGTCGATGCTGGCCAAGGCCGGCGTCGATGCGGCCGCGCTGGAATGCGGCGCGCACTGGCCCTATCACGACGGCAGCATCAAGGCCATGGCCGCGGCCGGGCAGCAGCCCACGGCGCTGAACAACAACTGCTCGGGCAAACACGCGGGTTTTGTCTGCCTGGGCTGCCTGCTCGCCGAGGGCAAGGACCGCCGCAGTTTCCTGAGCGGCTACGTGAAACCCGATCACCCGGTGATGAAAGAAGTCACGGCCGCCCTGCAGGCCAGCACCGGCTACGACCTGTCGCGCACCGCGGTGGGCACCGACGGCTGCAGCATCCCCACCTACGCCGTGCCACTGCGCCACCTGGCGCATGCCTTTGCGCGTGTGGCCACCGGCGTGGGCCTGCGGCCTGAACACCAACGCGCCGCCCAGCGCCTGCGCGCCGCGGTGGCAGCGGCACCGTTCATGGTGGCCGGCAGCGGCCGTTTCGACACGCGCTTGATGGAACGCCTGGGTGCCCGTGTCTTCTGCAAGGTGGGCGCCGAAGGTGTGCACTGCGCGGCGCTGCCCGAACTGGGCCTGGGCGTGGCCATCAAGATGGACGACGGCAACAACGCGCGGGCCTGCGAGGTGGTGATGGCGGCGGTGGTGGAAAGGCTGCTGGACCTGTCCGATGCCGACGCCGCCTTCGTGCGGGGCTTCAGCGACGTCGAGCTGAAAAACTGGAACGGACTTTCGGTCGGCCGCCTGCAGGCCACGGCCGCCCTGCGCAAGGCCTGAGCGGTTCAAGCCGCGGCATCGGGCTGCCGATAAGCCCGGTAACTCCGCCCGCCCCACCGCCGTGACGCACCGTGCCACCGAACTGATTCCGCCTGCCCGTGCGACAACGTCCACCACGGCCCCGGGAAGCCAGGACTGGGACCCCACCACGCTGCGCCTGAACAAGGCCGACGTGACCCTGTTCCAGGCCCTGGCCGACAGTGGCCAGCAGCGGCCCTGCCTGATCGTCTACAGCGGCCCGCACAGCGGCACACGCTTTGCGCTGCAGGGCAACCGGCTCGTGCTGGGTCGCTCTTCCGATTGTGATGTGTGCCTGGAAAACCAGGGCATCAGCCGGCGCCACGCCGAACTGCGTGAAGAAGGCGCTTCGGTGGTGCTGAACGACCTGGGCTCGAGCAACGGCACGCACCTGAATGAAAAGCGCGTCACCGCGCCGGTGGTGCTGAAAGACGGCGACATGGTGCGGCTCGGCGCGTCGGTGCTGAAGTTCTACGAAGGTCAGAGCCTGGACGCGCTGCTGCACGACCGCCTGTACCGCCTGGCCACGGTGGACAGCGGCACCGACGTCTACACCAAGAAGTACCTGCTGGACGTGCTGGAGCGCGAGGTGCAACTGGCGCGCCGTGCTGGCCGGCCTTTGAGCGTGCTGTGCCTGGACCTGGACTTCTTCAAGGCCGTCAACGACCGTTACGGCCACAACGCCGGCGACCTGGTGCTGAGGGGCGCCGCCGCCGCTGCCAAGGACGCGCTGCGTGGCAGCGACGTGCTGGGCCGCATCGGCGGCGAAGAGTTTGCCGCCGTGCTGCCCGACACCGACCTGCGCGGCGCCATCGAAGTCGCCGAACGTGTGCGCTTGGCCATCGCCACCCACGCCTTCGAACTGCAGCTGCCCGGCAGCCCGAACACGGCACGCAAGGTCAGACACCGGCAGACCGCGTCGCTGGGCGCGGCCGAATTGACGGTGCACACCAGCAACGCCCGAGAGCTGCTGAGCGCCGCCGACACGATGCTCTACGCCGCCAAGCGCGGCGGGCGCAACTGCGTCAGCGCTTGAGTTGTTGGCCCCCAGCTCGCTGCGCTCGCGGCCCCCGAGGGGCAGCGTTTCGGACCGGGGAACCCGGATCCGAAACCTGTTGACCCCCAGCTCGCTGCGCTCGCGGCCCCCGAGGGGCAGCGTTTCGGACCGGGAGACCCGGATCCGAAACCTGTTGACCCCCAGCTCGCTGCTAGGTCTTGCTGCCCGTCGGCGGTGACAGCAGCGGAATCGAACCCTCGCTGCCCCCCAGCAAACCCACCTGGCTGTAGATCCCCAGCTTGCCGCGGGTGTCTTCGATGTCCAGGTTGCGCATCGTCAGCTGGCCGATGCGGTCGGCCGGTGTGAAGGCGCCTTCACCCTTTTCCATCGTCAGGCGCTCGGGGTGGTAGGTGAGGTTCGGGCTTTCGGTGTTCAGCAGGCTGTAGTCGTTGCCACGCCGCAGTTCCAGCGTCACTTCACCGGTGATGGCACGCGCCACCCAGCGCTGCGCGGTTTCGCGCAGCATCAGGCACTGCGGGTCGAACCAGCGGCCCTGGTACAGCAGCTTGCCCAGCGTGCGGCCGTTGGCACGGTACTGGCCGATGGTGTCTTCGTTGTGGATGCCGGTCACCAGCCGTTCGTAGGCGATGTGCAGCAGCGCCATGCCCGGGGCTTCGTAGATGCCTCGGCTCTTGGCTTCGATGATGCGGTTTTCGATCTGGTCGCACATGCCCAGGCCGTGGCGGCCGCCGATGCGGTTGGCCTCTTCGAACAGCGACACGCTGTCCGGGAAGGTCAGGCCGTTCAGCGCCACCGGCATGCCCTCTTCGAAGCGCACGCTCACGGTTTCGGCCTTCACCGCCACGTCGTCGCGCCAGAAGGCCACGCCCATGATCGGCTTGACGATGTGCATGCCGCTGTTCAGGAACTCCAGGTCCTTGGCCTCGTGTGTGGCGCCCAGCATGTTGCTGTCGGTGCTGTAGGCCTTTTCGACGCTCATCTTGTAGTCGAAACCGTGGGCGACCAGGTACTCGCTCATCTCCTTGCGACCGCCCAGCTCGTCGATGAAGGTCTGGTCCAGCCACGGCTTGTAGATCTTCAGCGCCGGGTTGGCCAGCAGGCCATATCGGTAGAAGCGTTCGATGTCGTTGCCCCGCCCCAGATGTTGACGCCGTCTTCGCGCATCGCCACCACCAGCGCGGTGCCGGTGACGGCACGGCCCAGCGGCGTGGTGTTGAAGTAGGTGGCACCACCGGTGCTGATGTGGAAGGCACTGCACTGGATCGCGGCAATGCCCTCAGCCACCAGCTGCGTGCGGCAGTCCACCAGGCGTGCGATGTCGGCGCCGTAGGCCTTGGCCTTGCGCGGGATCTCGTCGTAGTCGCTTTCGTCCGGCTGGCCCAGGTTGGCGGTGTAGGCGCAGGGGATGGCGCCCTTGGCGCGCATCCAGTGCACGGCGGCACTGGTGTCCAGGCCACCGGAAAAGGCGATGCCGACACGTTGGCCAGCGGGCAGGGATTGAAGGATGTGGGTCACGGTGCGGGGTTCTCCTGAACCTGCAATTGTCGCAAGGTTGGCGCACTCTCCTCCGATCAGGCGGGTGCAGGCCACCCCACTTGCGGCCCGGTTTCATCAAACACCCAGCACCTCGCCACCTTCCAGGTCCCCAAACCCGAAGCCGATGCCGATGCCGGACACGCCGGCTGGCGACCCCATGAAAGAGGGGCCGCACCTGCATGCGGCCCCTTGATGAGTCGGGCGTGCCGGGCCGCTTGACCCGAGCAGCGCGCGCTACGGCCCGGCGATCGGGATCTCTTGCGATTCGGCGCCCGCATTGCGCGAGAACATCAACATCAGCCCGCTTTCGGTGCTCAGGGTGTTGCTCACGACCGCGCGTGCCACCGGCACCTGCAGCGAGCCGCCCACGGGCACGGAACCGGCGGTTGGCGTGAACCTCGTCTGGCCCGGGGTGAACCTGGCGCCGGCGATGACGTCGGTCACGTTGCCGGTGAAGTAGTTGTCGTAGGCCAGCACGGTCAGACCCAGGGTCGTGCCCGGCGTGGCGCCGATCGCGGACAGCGGCACCGTGTAGATCATCGTGCCCGAGTTCAGGTCGGCGATGTTGAAGAAAAACGCCGACGCAGCGGCCGAGCCTGCGGCCTGCACGTAGACCAGGCTGCGGCCGTCGGTGGCAAACGCCGCACCTTCCTGCTGGTAGACGAAGTAGTCGGGAACGCCGTCGCCGTTGACGTCGATGTCGACCTCGAAGCCGCCCGGATACACCGGGTGAGCCCGGCGCCCGTGTGTCGAGATGGCGAACTGGATGTTCGTCCCCGCCACGCGCGCCCCGAAGCCTTTCAGGTCCAGCACAGCGAAGTTGTCGCCAGGGCCGGGCAGGTCGCCTGCCGGCAGCTGGCCGCTGGTGCCCAGAAGCGAGAAGGTGTCGAAAACACCCGCCGCCGCACCGACGTTCGTCAGCAGCAGCCGGCCGCCGCTGCGCCCCGGGTTGTAGGGAGCCGCGGCCGTTTTCGCCGCCTTGCGCGGCAGCACGTGCCAGGGCACCGAAACCGTCTCGGCACCCGACGTCAGCGTCACGAAACCGTCGTACTCGGGACCGTTGAGTGCAGCGCCCGTGCCACCCAGCGAACCGCCGTTGAGCGTCCAGTTGGGCAGCTTGGTCGGGTTGATCAGCAAACCCACCTTCAACGTGGTGCTGCCATTGGCCGGCACGTTGACCACACTGCTGGCCGGTCGCACCTGAATGGCCCCGCTGGCGGCGTCGTCGGCGTAGCGGAAGCTGGTCGCCACCGTGAACGACTTGTCCGTGCTGCCCAGGTTCTCGATCTTCAGCGTGCGTTCCACGAGCGTCTGTTTTTCGACCTCGAGCGCGCCGTAGGACAACGATGCCGACAGAGACTGCTCGTCCCAGGCCAGGGTTCGCAGCGCCAGTGCGCGGTTGACACGCACCTCACCCGCGCCAATGCGCGTGATCGGCGCCAGTGCGCCCGGCAGCGTGGCCGGGTTGGTGTAGATCGTCGATTCGGCGCTGTTCATCAGCAAGGCCTTGACCTGCATCGGGCTCAGGCCCGGGTTGGCGCTGAGCAGCAGCGCCGCGGAGCCGGCCACCATGGGGGCTGCGCCCGAGGTACCGCCGAAGGCGCTCTGGCCGGTGCCGGTGGTGGCATTGGCCGACACCGACGCGCCCGGTGCACCGATCTCGGGCTTGATCTGGCCCGCGCTGACGTTGGGTCCGCGCGAGGAACTGCCGACCATGCTGCCGACGATCGAGATCGCATTGGCAGGCGACAGCGTCGCGGTCACCGTGTTGCCGGCACTGAGCTGCGCCTTGATGGCAGTGGACAGCGACTGCTGGATGACCATCGACGGCACGAAGGTGCTGCCGTTGCCCAGGCTGAAGGTGACCGCGTCGCCGGCGGCCACCAGGCCGATCAGCACGCCCTTGGCACCGAGGTTGGCCGCGATGTCGACCTTCTCGCTGACGTTGCACACACCCCGGTCGATCAGCGCGATCTTGCCGGCCGGGCTGACCAGCACGGGGTCGCCAATGCAGCCGCGCCCCATGAAGACGACGTCGCCACTGACGGCGGACGGGATGGGCGCCCACTCCAGCGTCGCGGTGTTGGCATAGGTGCCTGCGATGGCCGCCGGGTCACCGATGACGAGCGGAATCGTCGTGGCCGTGGGCACCTGCGTCTGTGCCACGCTGATCACCCCGGGCGTCGAGGCCGGCGAGCCGGTGATGTAGGGGCGATCGGCCGAATTGCCGGCCGAAGCCACCACCGTCACGCCCAGCGCCACCGCGTTGGCCGAAGCGCCGCTGAGGTCGTCCTCGATCTGGCCGTAGCTGGAGCCCAGCGACATGTTGATGATGTCGACCGCGTCGCTGATGTCGCCGTCGCCGTTGGGGTCGAGCGCGAAGTCCATGCCCTTCAGCAGCGCGATGCCGTTGCACGACGATGCAACCGCGCTGCAGACCTTCACGGCCACCAAGGTGGCGCCGGGTGCCACGCCCTTGTGGGCACCGTCGGCACTCTTGCCGGCGATGATGTCGGCCACGTGTGTGCCATGACCCTGGAAGTCGATGGGGTCGTCGTCTTCGGTGCGGGCCCCGCTGGGCCAGGTCTCGCCGACGAAGTCGAAGCCGTCGACCACCTTCGCGGTGGGGAAGAGCCCGTCGCGTGTGGTCGCCTTGTCGGGCGTGGAGGGCAACGTGCCCCAGGCCGCCTGGTACGCGGCGACCGTGCCGGGGCCGCCGAGGTTGCGATGGGTGTAGTCGATGCCTGAATCGAGCACGGCCACCCGCACGCCGGTGCCGTCGAAGCCCAGGGCCTGCACCGCCGTGCCGCCGATGTAGGGCACGGTGCTGTTCAGGTGCATTTCGTAGTGCACAACCGGACGCACGCTCTTCACGCCCGGCATGGCGGCGATTTGTGCCAGCTGGCTGGCGTCGACGTTGATGGCGATGGCGTTGTGCGCCACGGAGACCGACGCCAGCTTCGTGGCGCCCAGGCTCGACAGTCGAGCCGACACCGTGGCCTGTTGGGCCAGGATGCTGCTGCGCTGGCTCGCCATCGCGGCCGCGATGCTGGCCGGTTCGCCCGACCTGACCCCTTCGCCCGACCTGCTGGCCAAGGCGCGCATGCGCGGCACCCCGGTGTTGGCGGCCAGGATCGCACGTGTGCGGGCCAGCGAGTTCTGGTCGAGCGCGACCCAGACGTCGACGGGGCCGCTGGCGCGGCGCAGGCGGCGGTCGAGGGCTGCCCCGCCCGTGGCGGCGAGCGCGCCCGCCGACTCCGCGCTGGCCAGCGGCTGCGGTTCGGTGGCCTGGGTCGTGGCGGTTTCCTTGCCACCACCGCAGGCCAGCAACAGGGCTGCCGCAAGCGATGTCAGCGCGATCAATGAGTGACGCTTCATGGATGCTCCTCCGGGGGACAAAAGGTCAGCGGCCGATCGTGATCAGCCGCTGTCGACAAGGCGATCGGCACATGCCCGAACGGCCTTCACACCCTGGCAACAGACGGTGTCTTCAGACCTGGCGGCGGCGGGTGGCCGTGGCTGCGGCCAGTGCGATGGCCAGCAAGGCCAGCGTGCCGGGTTCGGGGACGGTCCGGAGATCGTCGAAGGCAAAGTTGGTGATGCGCGTCGTGGCCGAGCCGAACTCGCCATCGATGCTCCAGGCGGTGAACCCGAACAGCTGTCCTGCCGAGACGAAGATCGAGAAGCTGCCCGACTGCGTGGTGGCACCCAAGGGGTCGGTGACTTCGGTGAACAGGTAGCCCGGCGTGAGGGTGGTGACGCCGAACGGGTCGAAGGCCGGTGATGCGTCCGAAGTGCTGTAGAACCAGTCGAAGCTGATCTGCCCATCGGCCGTCACGATGATGGCCACGTCGGTGAAAGACTCGGACCCGGCATCGCCGCTGCTGATGCTGAGGTCCGTTTCGGTGAACGCGTTGATCGCGCCGTCGCCTGGGCTCTGCGTCCAGGCGGCGGGCGCAAAGGCGCCGACAAAGGCAGCGCTGGCCTGCGTGGCGAAGCCTGCCAGCAGCAGGCCCGTGGCGAGCAGTTTTTTCATGTCGACCTCTGCAAAGATGGGATGGCCGGCACATGCAAAACGCATGCCGAAGCGCAAACCACCTTCGTGTGGTGCACACCGGCGGCCGGCCGCGTGTCACAAGCGGAGCCGTGCGTAAAGCGAACCGACACCGGGAAAACGCCGACCCAGGTTCAGGCCCCGCTCCAAACCCGGTCTGCCACCCTGGGCCGTGCCGAAGCTGGCCCTTCCGATGCATGATGTGCAGATGAGGATTCCGGTGATCCCGAGAGGGCTCGGGCCGTTTCGCATCGCAGTTGTGCTGACGATGGGAATGGCTTGGGCGCCGGGTGGCTTGGTGGCAGCCGGTGCGACCGCGGTGTCCGCCGGCCCGTCAGCACCAGTGCCCGCGTCGCCACCGGCACGCGCCAAGGCGGTCACCCAACGTGTCGAAGCCTGGGTAGTGCTGTCCATGCCTGGCGAAGTTTCATTGCCGGCCCGAACGGCGGTGCAGCGCAAGGACCAGCAGTTCCTGATCGGGTCCCAACAATCGGCTGTGCTGCTGGAACTCACCGCACTCGGCGCGATGGAACTCGGCCGCCAGACACTGACGCGCTCGGCCTTGCTGGTGGAAGTCGACGAAGCGATGTTCGATCGCATCGCAAAGATACCTGGCGTGTTGCGGGTGCAAAAGGTGACCCATCGACACGCCACCGACGGGCCGGCACCAGCCAAGGCCAGTGCGCCAGGGCCAGGCAGCCGGTGACACCTTCGGCTCAGACGACCGCGGCGGCCCTCAGGCCATTTGTCATGCCACTGCGTCTGCGGGCGGCGCGAAGTTCACCATCCAGTTGATGCCGAAGCGGTCGGTGAAGCTGCCGAAGTAGGCTCCCCAGAACATGTCCTCCATCGGCATTTCCACCTTGCCACCGGCGCTGAGGCCATTGAACAGGCGGTCGGCTTCGGCGCGGCTGTCGGGTTCCAGGTTCAGGTAGGTGTTGCTGCCACCCTGGCACTTGAATCCCATCGATTCCGGGGCATCGGTGCCCATCAGCACATGGCCACCCAGCACGACCAGTTCCATGTGCATGACCATCTGCTTCTCGGCTTCGCCCATCGGGGGCTGGCCAGGGGAAGGAGGCATGTCGCCGAAGCGGTGGATGGGGCCGTTGAAACTGCCGCCGAAGACCGAGCGGTAGAAGTTGAAGGCTTCTTCGGTGTTGCCGGGAAAGTTCAGGTAGGTGCTGACGCGGGCCATGGGTGTCTCCTTCGCTGGGCCGTGGATCAAGAGACCAGATGGTGCGCCAGCCGGTTCGTGGTGTCGATGGCGCCCTGCACCGCGCCAGAGACGGCCAGGTTCGCGTCACGCGCAGCGCCGCTGGCGAAGGTGTGGCGCAAGGTCAGTGCGGTGCCGCCATCCTGGGCTTGCAAGGTGACGCTGCAGTGAAACAGGGGCTCGCCGCCGCTGTCGTCGTCGTGTGCCCATTCCAGGCGGTGGGGCGCTTCGACACGGGTGTAGAGCACGCGGTTGGGCCAGTTGCGCCCGTCGGGGCCGTGCATGGTGTGGCGCCACACGCCGCCGGGCCGCACGTCCATCTCGGTGGTGGTGGTGGTGAAGCCCGCCGGGCCCCACCACCGTTCGACCTGGCCGCGGGTCGTGAAGGCCTGCCAGACCTTGTCGGGCGGCGCGGCCAGCCAGCGGGTGGTGAAGATTTCGTTCGGGGCGATGTCCAGCGACACCTGAGTGGTGGTGGTAAAGCTAGGGCTCACGGTCGGGCTCCTGGGGTTGCAGGTCTTTGAGGAACAGGTCGAGTCGGTCCAGCCGCTCTTCCCACAACTGGCGGATCTGCAGCGCCCAGTCGGCCGCGTCTTTCAGCGGCGCGGCTTCGATCCGGCAAGGCCTGAACTGGCGGTCGCGGCCTTGGGTGATGAGCCCTGCACGCTGCAGCACCTTCAGGTGTTTGGTGACGGCCGGCGCGCTGATGTCGAAGGGCTGCGCCAGGTCGCTGACCGTCGTTTCGCCCTGGGCCAGGCGGGCCAGGATGGCGCGACGTGTCGGGTCGGCCAAGGCGGCGAAAGTGGTGCTCAGGGGGTCGGCGTGCATGGGAAAAAATCGCGCTGCGCTTATTAATTAACCTGTTGGTAAATTAAAAGCCTTTGCCAGGGAACTGTCAAGCGACGCGCATACTGAAGATTCCAAGACACCTGCCCGCGGCCCGATGGACCGGCTACGCGCCCAAGCGCCATGCCCGGTTACCTGACCCAACACCAGTCCATCGCCATTGCCGGCGTGGCCTGCCTGCAGATCCGCTCGCTGCTCGACCGCCAGCAGTTCAGCGACCCTCACGGTGAAGCGCAGAAGGCCGGCATCTCGTCGGCCGCCTGGCCCATCTTCGGGCTGCTGTGGCCTTCGGGTCTGCTGCTGGCCGAACGCCTGGCGCTGCGGCCGGTGACCGCCGGCGAACGCATCCTGGAAGTGGGCTGTGGCCTGGGCCTGGCCAGCCTGGTGGGCCACCGGCGCGGCGCCGACATCACGGCCAGCGACTGCCATCCGCTGGCCGCCGCCTTTCTGGCCGAGAACCTGCGGCTCAACGGCCTGCCAGCGATGCCATACGGCCTGGGCGACTGGGCCGATGTGTCAGCGCCGGGGCCGTTGCAGGTGCACGGACTGTTTGGTCTGGTCATCGGCAGCGACGTGCTGTACGAACGCACGGCCAGCCGACTGCTGGCGGCTTTCATCGGCCGCCACGCCGAGCCGCATTCCGAGGTCTGGATCGTGGACCCCAACCGTGGCAACCGGGTGGCCTTCAACCACCGCATGCAGGACCAGGGCTACGCGCTCAACGACGAACGCATCCACAGCCCCGCCACGGCCACCCGGGCGGCTTACCGGGGCCACTGGCTGGTCTACCGGCGCGGCTGAGGGCCGTGCATGGCGGCACGCAGATTCAAGCCGCGGCTGCGCTGGCCGCCTGTGCCGCGAGCACCTCCACCCGCACCGCCTCGGTCAGTTCGGACTTCAGTTCGCTGAAAGGCGCCGTGGTCTTCACCGAGTAATGGCGCGGGTGCGCCAGCGGCACCATGCGATCCAGCTTGATGCGGCCCGGCCTGGCGCTCATCACGACGACGCGGCTGCCCATGAACACGGCTTCGTCGATGTCGTGGGTGACGAAGAGCACGGTCTTGCGCTCGGCCTCCCAGATGCCCAGCAGCAGTTCCTGCATCAACTCGCGGGTCTGGTGGTCCAGCGCGCCGAAGGGTTCGTCCATCAGCAGCATGCGCGGCTGGTTGGCCAGCGCACGGGCCAGTGCGGTGCGCTGCTGCATGCCACCCGACAGCTGTTTGGGATAGTGGTTGGCAAATCCCTTCAAGCCCACCTTGGCCAGGAAATCGTGCGCGATGGCCAGTTGTTGATCACGCGGCAAACCGCGTTCGCGCAGACCGAAACACACGTTGTCCAGCACCGTGAGCCAAGGAAACAGCGTGTAGCTCTGGAACACCATGCCGCGGTCGGCACCCGGGCCGCTGATGCGCTGGCCGTCCAGCAGCACCTCGCCGGCGGTCTGCGTGTCCAGGCCGGCCACGATGCGCAGCAGCGTGCTCTTGCCGCAGCCGCTGGGGCCCAGGATGGTGATGAACTCGTTTTCCGCGATGTCGATGTCGGTGGCTTGCAGGGCCAGCGTGGTGTCGAAGCGGCGCTCGACGCCGCGCACCTGAAGAATGGGTTTGTTCATGCGTTCAACGGCCCAGTTGCGCCCACGGGAACAGCCGCCGGTTGGCCCACTTGAACAGCAGGTCGCTGGCCAGCCCGATGAGCCCGATGACGATGATGCCGAAGATGATCTGGTCGGTGGCCAGCAGCGACTGGCTGTCGGTGATCATGTGGCCGATGCCGCTGGAAGCGCCGATGAGTTCGGCCACGATGACGTAGGTCCAGGCCCAGCCCAGCACCATGCGCAGCGTCTCGGCAATCTCGGGCGCGGCGCCCGGGATCAACACCCGCCGCACCAGGCTGCTGTCGCTGCTGCCCAGCGTGTAGGCAGCTTCCACCAGGTCTCGGCGGGTGTTGCCCACGGTCACCGCGATCATCAGCACCAGCTGGAAAAAGCTGCCGATGAAGATGAGCGCCAGCTTCTGCGCTTCACCGATGCCGGCCCACAGGATGAGCAGCGGGATGAATGCGCTGGCCGGCAGGTAACGCGCAAAGCTGACGAAGGGCTCGAAAAAGGCTTCGACCGGTTTGTAGGCGCCCATCATCACGCCCAGCGGCAAGGCCAAGGCCGCAGCGATGACAAAACCGCCGATGACCCGCCACATCGTCATGCCGATGTCGTGTGCGAAGTCCATCTCGGTCATCAACACCCAGCCCGAACGCAGCATCTGCAGCGGGTCGGCCAGGAAGATCTTCGGCACCAGGCCGCCGAAGGTGACGGCCGACCAGACCGCCACGAACAGCACGAAGAAGCTCACGCCCAGCACGGCACGCGTGCGTGGCGCAACAGGCGTGAGGGGCCTCACTTGACGAAACGGGCGTCAGCCAGTTTGCTGAGGTCGGGGATCTGCCGGATGATGCCGGCGGCCAGCAACAGATCAGCCGCTTCCTTGCTGAACTGGGCGTGTTCACCCGAGAAGAACTTCTGGTTCGCGGCCTTGTCCTGCCAACGCAGGTAAGCCTGGCTCTTTTCGAAGGCTTCGCCGGTCTGCTTGACGTCAGCGCCCATGATCTCGAAGCTCTTCTTCGGGTCGGACTTGATCATGTCCAGCGCTTCGAAGTAGGCATTCGCCAGGCCTTGTGCAGCCTTCGCGTTGTCGGCCAGGAACTTGGGCGTGCAGCCGAAGGTGTCCATCACCATCGGGTAGTCCAGCGTGGTGGCGATGATCTTGCCGGCTTCGGGCTTGGCACGCACCGCACCCAGGTAGGGTTCGTAGGTCATGGCCGCGTCGATGCCGTCGGTGCCGGCGATCATCGCGTTGGCGGCGGCTTGCGGTGACAGGTTGACGACCTTCACGTCCTTGATGGACAGACCGTTCTTGGCCAGCATCCAGGCCAGGCCAAAGTAAGGCGCGGTGCCGGGAGCGTCGGCGGCCACGGTCTTGCCCTTCAGGTCCTTGATGCTGTTGATGCCGGGCTTGACCACCATGCCGTCGGCGCCGTAGCTCTTGTCCAGCTGGAAGATCTGCGTCGTGGCCACACCATTGGCGTTCCACACCACCCAGGTTTCCACCGTGGTGGCGGCACACTGGATGTCACCGCTGGCGATGGCCAGGTGGCGCGTGGCCTGCGGAATCTTCTTGATGGTCACATCCAGGCCCTGCTTCTTGAACAGCCCGGCCTGCAGCGCCAGCGTCAGCGGGGCAAAACCCGTCCAGCCGCTGATGCCGATGGCCACCTTCGTGTCCTGCGCGTGGGCGGTGCCGCTCAGGGCCAGGGCGGCGGCGGTGGCCAGGACAGCGATCAACGACTTTTTCATGGGAACTCCTCGGGGGTGGGGTGATGGGAAACGGCTTGGGATGTTCAGACGGGAATCCACAGCGCGGGCAGTGCCGGCAGCGTGCGCAAGATGCGCGCCAGCTCGCCGCCACGCACCAGGGCGCTGGCGGCTTCGATGTCGGGCGCCAGGTAGCGGTCCTGCATCATCGCGGGGCATTGCGCACGCAGGGTGGTGTGCACCTGCTCCAGCGGCGCCGAGCTCTGCAGCGGGCGCAGGAAGTCGATGCCCTGCGACGCGGCCAGCAGTTCGATGCCCAGGACGTGCGCCACGTTGTCGATCATCGGCTGCAGGCGCCGCGCCGCGAAGGTGGCCATGGACACATGGTCTTCCTGGTTGGCGCTGGTGGGCAGGCTGTCGACACTGGCCGGGTGCGCCAGCGACTTGTTTTCGCTGGCCAGCGACGCGGCCGTGACGTGGGCGATCATGAAGCCGCTGTTCAGGCCGGCGTTCGGGGTCAGGAAAGGCGGCAGGCGCGACACGCCGCTGTCGATGAGCATAGCGATGCGGCGTTCGGCGATGGCACCCACTTCGGCAATCGCGCAGGCCATTGCGTCGGCGGCCAGGGCCACGGGTTCGGCGTGGAAGTTGCCGCCGCTGATCATGGCGCCGTCTTCGGCAAAGACCAGCGGGTTGTCGGTCACCGCGTTGGCTTCGCGCAGCAGCACCAGCGCCGCGTGCCGCATCTGGTCCAGGCAGGCGCCCACCACCTGCGGCTGGCAGCGCAGGCAATACGGGTCCTGCACGCGGTCGTCCCCTTCTTCGTGCGACGCGCGGATGGCGCTTCCCTGCAGCAAGGCCCGGTAGTACGCGGCGACATCGATCTGTCCCGGCTGGCCGCGCAGTGCGTGGATGCGCGGGTCGAAGGGGCCGTCGCTGCCCCGCGCCGCGTCCACCGTCAGCGCGCCGATCACCAGCGCCGATTCCAGCACCGGCTCGAAGGCAAACAGCGCATGCAGCGCCAGCGCGGTGCTGGTCTGCGTGCCGTTGATCAGCGCCAGCCCTTCCTTGGCCTGCAGCTGCAGCGGCGCGATCTTCCTGGCCTGCAGCACGGCGGCCGCAGGCTGCCGGACACCGTCGACCAGGAAGTCACCTTCGCCCATCAACGCCAAGGTCATGTGCGACAGCGGCGCCAGGTCGCCTGATGCACCCACCGAGCCTTGCGAAGGCACGTACGGAATCAGCCCGGCGTTGTGCACAGCCAGCAGCGTGTCGATGACCACCGGACGCACACCGCTGTGCCCCCGCGCCAGGCTGGCCGCCTTGATGGCCAGCATCAAGCGCACCACGGCCGGCGCCAGCGGCTGGCCCACACCCACGCTGTGGCTGCGGATCAGGTTCAGCTGCAGCGTGGCCAGGTCGGCTTCGCTGATGCGGGTGCTGGCCAGCTTGCCGAAGCCGGTGTTGACGCCGTAGACGGGTTCGCTGCCTTCGGCCGCACGTCGCACGACAGCGGCGCTGGCCTGGATGCCGGGCAGCGCCTGCGGGTCCATCACCAGCGGCTGAATGCGACCATCAGCGCCAGCATGGATGGCCTGCAGTTCGTCCAGCGTGATTTGTCCTGGGCGCAGCAGCATCACTGGCCCGCTTCGCGGCTGATCATCGGCAGGTTCAGGCGCTGTTCCTTCGCGCACTGCACCGCGATGTCGTAACCCGCGTCGGCATGCCGCATCACCCCGGTGGCCGGGTCGTTCCACAACACCCGTTCGATGCGTTTGGCCGCGGCGTCGGTGCCGTCGCAGACGATGACCACGCCGCTGTGCTGGCTGTAACCCATGCCCACACCACCGCCGTGGTGCAGGCTGACCCAGGTGGCGCCACCGGCGGTGTTCAGCAGTGCGTTCAGCAAGGGCCAGTCGCTGACGGCGTCGCTGCCGTCCTTCATGCTTTCGGTTTCGCGGTTGGGGCTGGCGACGCTGCCGCTGTCCAGGTGGTCGCGGCCGATGACGATGGGTGTCTTCAGTTCACCGCTCTTCACCATCTCGTTGAAGGCCAGGCCGGCGCGGTGGCGTTCGCCCAGGCCGATCCAGCAGATGCGTGCAGGCAAGCCCTGGAAAGCGATGCGTTCGCCGGCCATGTCCAGCCAGCGGTGCAGGTGCTTGTCTTCCGGGAACAGCTCCTTCATCTTGGCGTCGGTCTTGCGGATGTCTTCGGGGTCGCCGCTCAGCGCCACCCAGCGGAAGGGGCCCTTGCCCTTGCAGAACAGCGGCCGCACGTAGGCGGGCACAAAGCCGGGGAAGTCGAAGGCGTTTTTGACGCCACTGTCGAAGGCCACCTGGCGAATGTTGTTGCCGTAGTCGACCGTGGGCACACCGGCGCTCTGGAAATCCAGCATGGCCTGCACGTGCACGGCGCAGCTCTGGGCGGCTGCTGCACGCAGGGCCGCATGCTGCGAGTCGTCGGCCTGTGCGGCGCGCCACTGCTCGACCGACCAGCCCGACGGCAGGTAGCCGTTGACCAGGTCGTGGGCGCTGGTCTGGTCGGTCACCAGGTCGGGCTTGACACCGCGCCGCACCAGTTCCGGCAGGATGTCGGCAGCGTTGCCCAGCAGTGCAATGCTGATCGCCTTCTTCTCGGCCGTGTAGCGCGCGATGCGCGCCAGCGCGTCGTTGAGATCAGCCGCCTGTTCGTCCACATACTTGCTGCGCAGGCGGAAGTCGATACGGCTTTGCTGGCATTCGATGTTCAGGCTGACGGCCCCGGCAAAGGTGGCCGCCAGCGGCTGCGCACCGCCCATGCCGCCGAGGCCCGCGGTCAGGATCCAGCGGCCGGCCAGGCTGCCGCCGTAGTGCTGCACGCCGGCTTCGACGAAGGTTTCGTAGGTGCCCTGCACGATGCCCTGGCTGCCGATGTAGATCCAGCTGCCGGCCGTCATCTGGCCGTACATCATCAGGCCCTTGCGGTCGAGTTCGCTGAAGTGTTCCCAGGTGGCCCACTTGGGCACCAGGTTGCTGTTGGCGAGCAGCACCCGCGGCGCGTCTTCATGGGTGCGGAACACACCCACCGGCTTGCCGCTCTGGATGAGCAGGGTTTCGTCGGGCTTCAGGCTGCGCAGGCTGTCGAGGATGGCCTCGAAACAGTCCCAGTTGCGCGCCGCCTTGCCGATGCCGCCGTAGACCACCAGCGCGTCGGGGTTCTCGGCCACCTCGGGGTCCAGGTTGTTCTGCAGCATGCGGTAGGCCGCTTCGATCAACCAGTTGGCGCAGCTGATGCTGCTGCCGCGCGGTGCACGCACCGGGTGCGGCTGGGCCACGGTCTTTTGCCCCAGGTGGGCTTGTGTCGAATGGTCGGTCATGGCGGGCTCCGGGTTTTCGAGGACGCACTTTACTTGTCTAGACAACCCTATGCAAGTAGCATCGATGCCATGGTTTCCCCCAAGTCCCGCAACACTGCGGGTGCGCCCTACACCCGCATCAAGCAGCACCTGAAGGACGGCCTGGCCGCCGGGCGCTGGCCGGCGGGCGCGCTGATGCCGTCCGAGGCCGAACTGGTGGCCGCCTTCGGCGTCAGCCGCATGACCGTGAACCGCGCGCTGCGTGAACTGCAAGCCGAAGGCCTGGTGCAGCGCACCCAGGGTGTGGGCACCTTCGCGGCCGAGCTGCACAAGGTCAGCAGCACGCTGACCATCAACGACCTGCACGAAGAAATCGTCGGCCGTGGGCACCAGCACGAAGCGCAGGTGCACCTGCAGCGTGCCGAGCCCGCACCGGCAGCGCTCGCGGCGCAGCTGGGCGTGAACGCCGGCGACCGCGTTTTCCACACGCTGATCGTGCACCTGGAAAACGGCGTGCCGCTGCAGTGCGAAGACCGCTACGTCAACCCGGCCGCGGCACCGGCCTACCTGCAGGCCGACTTCACGCAGACCACACCCACCCACGTGCTGTTCGAGACCACGGCGCTGTGGCGCGCGCAATACAGCATCGAAGCGGCAAGGCCCACGCGGCAGGAAGCGCAGCTGCTGGGTGTGGGTGAAGACCTGCCCTGCCTGGTGGTGGTGCGCCGCACCTTCACGCGTGAAGCGCCCATCACCATCGCACGGCTGGTGCACCCCGGCACACGCTACAGCCTGCAAGGGGAGTTCCAGCCATGAGCTTGCTCGACCGGGCGCGTGCGGCCGTCACGCCCGACATCGCCGCCGCTTTCCAGCGCGACGGCGCGGTGTGCCTGCGCCAGTTGCTGAACGCCGACGAAGTGGCGCTGCTGCGGCGTGGCATCGACCACAACCTGGCCGCGCCCAGCCCCCGCGCCATCGTCGCCAGCCGCCCCGACGACCCCGGGTTTTTCATCGAAGACTTCTGCAACTGGCAAGACAACGCCGACTACCGCCGTTTCATCTTCGACAGCCCGCTGGCGCACACCGCCGCGCGGCTGATGAACAGCCGCACCGCCCGGCTGTACCACGACCACATGCTGACCAAGGAGCCCGGCACCCGCGCGCCCACGCCCTGGCACCAGGACCAGCCCTACTACAACGTCAGCGGCCTGCAGAACGCCAGCTTCTGGATCCCGGTGGACCCGGTGAGCCGCGTGTCGACGCTCGAGTTTGTCGCCGGTTCACACCGCGGTCCGTGGTTGATGCCGCGCACCTTCATGGACCAGCAGGCACGCTGGTTTCCCGAAGGCAGCCTGGCCGACCTGCCCGACATCGAAGCCGACCGCAGCCGGCACCCCATCATCGGCTGGGCCCTCGAACCCGGCGACCTGGTGTGTTTCCACATGCTGGCGCTGCATGCAGCCGCCGGTGTCGACGGCAACAGCCGGCGCCGCGTGTTTTCGCTGCGTTTCCTGGGCGACGACATGCGGCACGCACCGCGCCGCTGGAAAACGTCGCCCGACTTCCCGGGCCTGGCCGACGAACTGCCGGCCGGCGCGCCGATGGACCACCCGCTGTTCCCGCTGCTGGTGCAGGACAAGACATGATCCGCACCGTGTCCCTGGCGCAGGTGACACCGCAGCCCTGGCGCAATGGCGGCGGTGTGACGCAGGAATTGCTGGTCTGGCCAGCGGCTGAAGACTGGCAGGTGCGCATCAGCGTCGCCCGCATCGACCGCAACGGCCCTTTCAGCGCCTATCCCGGCATCGAACGCTGGTTCACGGTGCTGCAGGGCGAAGGCGTGGTGCTGCGTTTTGCGAACCGCCGCGCCATGCTCAGCGCTGGCAGCGAACCCATCCGCTTCGAAGGCGCCTCCGCGCCCGACTGCGATCTGCTGGACGGACCCACCCAAGACCTGAACCTGATGCTGCGCAGCAGCGCCGGCCGCGGTGGCATGGCCATCGCACGCGCCGGCGACAGCTGGCAGGTGAACGCAACCGTGCGAGCACTCTTCACGCTGGATGAGCTCACGCTGCATGTGGACGACACACCGCCGCTGACCTTGGCTGCGGGCACACTGGCGCACAGCGACCACGCCGCACAGCAGCGCTGGCGTGTGACCGGCGACACGCCGTCACCGCGCGCCTGGTGGCTGCACTTCAACCCTTTCACACCATGAAACCTGGTCTGACCCTGTGGCGCAACGCCCGCCTGGCCACCTTTGCCGGCGCCGAGCCCTGGGGCCTGGTCGAAGGTGGCGCATTGCTGACCGAAGGCAGCCAGCTGCTGTGGGTGGGCCGCGACGCCGACCTGCAGCGTGGCTTGCGTGTGCAAGCCGACCACGACCTGCAAGGTGCGCTGGTCACGCCCGGCCTGATCGACGCGCACACCCACCTGGTCTACGGCGGCGACCGCGCAGCCGAGTTCGAGCTGCGCCTGCAAGGCGCCAGCTACGAAGACATCGCCCGTGCCGGCGGTGGCATCCGCAGCACCGTGTTGGCCACACGCGCGGCCAGCGACGAGATGCTGTTTGCCAGCGCCGCCGCGCGCGCACGCACGCTGATGCAGGAAGGCGTGACCACGATCGAGATCAAGTCGGGCTACGGCCTGAGCGCGGAACACGAAACCCGCTGCCTGGCCGTCGCGCGCCGCATCGGCGCCGAGCTGCCGCTGACCGTGCGCACCACATCGCTGGCCGCACACGCCTTGCCGCCGGAGTTTGCCGGCCGCCCCGACAGCTACATCGACGAAGCCTGCACCTGGCTGGCGGCGCAGAAAGCCGCCGGCCTGGTGGACGCGGTGGACGCCTTCTGCGACACCATTGGCTTCACACCCGCGCAGACCGAGCGCATCTTCATCGCCGCACAGCAACTGGGCCTGCCGGTGAAGCTGCATGCAGAACAGCTCAGCGACCAGGGCGGCGCCGCGCTGGCGGCACGTCACGGCGCCCTCAGCTGCGACCACCTGGAACACCTGTCGGCCGGCGGCATCGCGGCGATGCAAAGCGCCGGCACCGTGGCGATGCTGCTGCCCGGCGCCTACTACTTCCTGCGCGACACGAAGCTGCCGCCGGTGCAGGCGCTGCGCGACGCCGGGGTGCCGATGGCCATCGCCACCGACCACAACCCCGGCTCCTCGCCCTGCCTGAGCCTGCTGCTGATGCTGAACATGGCCTGCACACTCTTCCGCCTGACGCCCGAAGAAGCCTGGCGCGGCGTGACCGTGAACGCCGCGCGTGCGTTGGGCCTGCAAGACCGTGGCACGCTGGCCCCCGGTCAACGGGCCGACTTCGTGGCCTGGGACGCCGAGCACCCGCGTGAACTGGCCTACCGCTTCGGCCACAACCCGTGCCTGCGGGTGGTGTTTGGCGGGACAGAACGATGAACGACATGAACGACATCTGCACCCTGCACCGCGGCAGCACGCCGCTGCTCATCAGCTTCCCGCACGTCGGCACGCACATCCCCGCCGACCAGCAAGCGCGGTACACCGAACGTGCACTGCAGGTCGAGGACACCGACTGGTTCCTGGACCGCCTGTATGCCTTTGCCGCCGACCTGGGCGCCAGCCTGGTCGTGCCGCGGCACAGCCGCTACCTGATCGACCTGAACCGGTCCAGCGACAACCTGCCCATGTACCCGGGCCAGAACAACACCGAGCTCTGCCCCACACGGCACTTCACCGGCGAACCGATCTATCGCGAGGGCCAGGCACCCGACGAAGCCGAAGTCCGCCGCCGCGTGGCCGTCTACTGGCAGCCTTACCACGACGCGGTGCAGGCGCAACTGGCGCAGCTGAAGCAAACGCATGGCCACGCGGTGCTGTTCGACGCACACAGCATCAAGAGCGACGTGCCCTGGCTCTTCGAAGGCACGCTGCCGCACATGAACGTGGGCACGGTCAATGGCCAGAGTTGTGCGCCGTCGCTGCGTGATGCGGTGGCGGCCGTGTTTGGCGCGCAGACGGCGTACAGCCACGTCGTGGACGGCCGCTTCAAGGGCGGCCACATCACGCGCCACTTCGGCCAACCCGAGCAGGGTGTGCACGCGGTGCAGCTGGAAATGTGCTGGCGTGCCTACATGGACGAACTCCCGCCCTACCGCTGGCACGACACCCACGCGGCGGCCGTCACGCCCTTGCTGCGTTCGCTGGTGCAGACACTCGCGACATGGCGGCCGTGAACCCGCTGCTGTGGGCCCCACGCGCCTGGGTGAACGGCGCCTGGGCTGAATCGGTGTTGTTGCAGGTCGACCTGCAGGGCCGCTGGTCGGCCGTCACACCCGACACCCCCGCCCCGCCTCAGGCTGAAGTGCTGCCCGGCCCGGTGCTGCCCAGCCTGGTCAACGCACACAGCCACGCCTTCCAGCGTGCCTTCGTCGGCCTGGCCGAACGCCGCGACAGCGCCCACGACGACTTCTGGAGCTGGCGCGACCGCATGTACGGCGTGGCCTTGCGCATCACGCCCGATCAGCTGCAGGCCGTGGCCACGCACCTGTACGCCGAACTGCTGGCCGGCGGCTACACCCACACCTGCGAATTCCACTACCTGCACCACGCCGAAGACGGCAAGCCCTACGCCGACGAAGCCGCGATGTGCCACGCACTGGCACAAGCCGCGCAGGCCACCGGCATGGGGCTGACGGTGCTGCCGGTGCTCTACGAACGCGCGGGCTTTGCACAGCCGCAGCTGCGCGCCGACCAGCGGCGTTTTGCCACCGACGTGGCGCGTGTGCTGCGCTTGCGCGACACGGTGCGCGGCTGGCAGTTGCCGCAGGTGGATGCGGGCGTGGCGGTGCATTCACTGCGCGCGGCGGCACCGGCTTCGATGCTCGAACTGGCGAGTGCCTGCGAAGGCGACCCGGGCCCCATCCACATCCACATTGCCGAACAAACGGGCGAAGTGGATGACTGCCTGGCCGCCACCGGCCAGCGGCCCATCGACTGGCTGACGCAACACCTGCCGCTGGACGCCCGCTGGCAGCTGGTGCACGCCACCCACACCACGCCGCAGGAAGTCGACGCAGTCGCGGCCAGCGGCGCGGGTGTGGTCATCTGCCCCGGCACCGAAGCCAACCTGGGCGACGGTTTGTGCGACCTGCCGCGCTGGCTGGCCAGCCGCACACCGCTTTCGATGGGCAGCGACAGCCAGGTCACGCGCAGCTGGCCCGAAGAACTGCGCTGGCTGGAATACGGCCAGCGCCTGGCGCTGCGCCAGCGCAATGTGTCGGCAGCACCGGGTGTGCAGCCGTCCAGCGCAGCGCGGCTGTTCGACCGCTGCCTGGCCGGCGGCGGTGCCGCGGCCGGTCAGCCGTGCTGGGGCTTCGTGCCGGGTGCACGGGCCGACTTGCTGGTCTTGAACACGCACGACCCTGCGCTGTGTGGCCTGCCCGCGTCGCATCTCCTGGACGGCCTGGTGTTTGCAGCGCCTGAACGGCCCTTTGCCCGCACGATGGTGGCCGGCCGCTGGCTGCCGCACACCGCCGGCGACGCCGGCTTTGCCGCGGCGATGTCCGCGCTGCACGCGACCGCCGGCCGCTAGAACAACTGGTCCTCGCGCCGCACCATCCCGGCTTCCAGCACCAGCAAGCGGCGTTTGGTTTCGCTGCCACCCGGCGCTGAAAAGCCGCCCAGCTTGCCGCCCGCCGCCAGCACACGGTGGCAGGGCACCACCAGCGGCCAGGGGTTGTGGCCCAGCGCCTGGCCCACGGCGCGCATCGCACCGGGCTCGCCCAGCTCGCGCGCCAGCTCGCCGTAGGTGCAGGTCTGGCCCGGTGCCAGTTTTCGAGCAGCCAGCCAGACCCGGCGTTCGAAGTCGGGTGTGTCGCTCATGTCCAGCGGCAGGTCCAGCAGGTCGCGTGGCTGGCCCGACAGGTGGGTCTGGATGTCGGCGACGGCGCGGCAAACGAATTCGGGCCAGCCGCCGGGCGGCGTCACTGGCACATTTCCGGCGACCGACGCACCCGTCAAGCCGGCCAGCGTCTGTGCATCGCTGGCTGCTGGCAGCCTGACGGCTGTCAAACCCAGCGCGCTCCAGGCCAAGGCGCAGCGGCCGAAGTCGGTGTCGAAGAGGCTGGCTTGCAGGCCTGCTGCCATGGTTCGTTGATCCAATTGCTGCGCAGCACTTCAGGGCAGCGGCTCGCCTTCCAGACCCTGACGTTCCTGCACCCGCTGGCGTTGCCGCAGCTGGTCGCTCAGCGCATTGAAAGCCCGCCCGAGCTGGCCCAGCTCATCACGTCGGTCGGCCTTGACGCGGGCGTCTTCGTAGTCGCCGATCTTCAGGTCGTGCAGCGCGTGGGTGACCCGCCGCAGCGGGCGTGTCACGCCGCGTGCCAGCCACCACGCCACCAGCAGCACCAGGGCCCCCACCGCCAGCGCACCGACCAGCAGGTAGCCGTGCAGGAAGTTCAGCGGCGCCAGTGCGCTGCCGCGCTCCTGCGTGACCGCCACCACCCAGTCGTGGCCGGCCACCGGCGCAAAACCGGCCAGCACTGCACGGCCACTGATGGCCGAGTCGTAGCTCAGCGCACCGGGGCGCTGCAGGCCCTGCACCGCACGCGCCAGAGCCGCCTCGCCCATGGGGCTGATCTCGTCCCGGCGGTAACGCTGGTCGGCGCGGATCTCGGCCTGGCGGGCCGCCGGCAGCGGCATCAGGCTGCGGTAGCGCAGGTCGGCGTGCGGGTGGTTGACGACCACGCCGTCGCCGTCAAGCAAAAAGGACGTCACCCGGGGGTCCAGCGCGGCATTGCGCTGCACGGTGCGGCCCACCGCGTCACCCGACAACCGCACCACCAGCGCACCGACGATGTTGCCGTTGTCGGCGCGCACCGGGTGGCTGCCGAAGACGCTGGTGCCGCCGGCTGCGTTGCCGGCCTGCAGGCCGCTGGTGTAGCTCTGGCCGCGCAGGGCTTCGACGAAGTAGGGACGCAGGGCATGGCTCAGGCCGACACCCTGGCCGTCGCTGCTGGCCTGCGCCACACCGCTGGCGTCGAGCAACATCACCGCCTGCACACCGGCGCCGGCCTGCACCAGGCGCTGCAGCTTGTCGCGCAGCACCGGTCGTGCCGGCTCGCTGGGCCTTTGCAGGAAACCGGAAAAGGCCGTGTCTGCGGCCAGCGCGGCGGCCAGGCGCCGGCTCTCGACGACAAAACCCGCCACGTCCGCCGCCGAATGGGTGGCCAACTGCTGCAGGTAACGCGACTCGGCCTGCACCAGCGCATCGACACTGCCGCGCAGGTTGACCCAGGCCACCGTCACCATCGGCAGTACCGCAGCCACCAGCATGCCGGTGGCCAGCTTCGCGCTCAGGGGCCAGTCGCTCGGGGTCAACACGCTCAGCCAGCGTGGCCGTGCCGGCGCGCGGCGTTCGGCACTGGCCGACTCATCGGCGGTCTCCTGCACCACCTGGTTCAGTTGCGACCGGCGGCGGGCCGCTTCGTAACGCTGCAGGCTGGCTGGGTGGTCGGCGCACAGCGCCTGGCGGAACTCGGCCACCGTGCGCGGGCGCTTCGTGGCGTCGGTGTTCAGCGCCCAGTCGATGGCCTTCAGGAAGGTCTGGCCGTAGACGTTGCGGCCGGCTTCGACGGCCCGGGTGTAGGCCTTGGGGTCGGCTTTGCGGGTTTCGGCATCGGGTGGTTTTTTGCCACCCGAGATCGCCCAGTACAGCGTGGCGCCCAGCGCGTACAGGTCGGTCCACGGGCCCTGTTCACCCAGGCCGTACTGTTCGCTGGGCGCATAACCCGGGGTCACCACCACCATGCCGTGTGAAGCCACGGCCGCCGTCTGGCTGGCGCTGCCGAAGTCCAGCAGCACCAGGCTGCCGTCGCTGGCGCGCACCTGGATGTTGTCGGGTTTGATGTCGCGGTGCAGGAAACCGGACTTGTGCACGGCGGCCAGGCCGTCCAGCAGCGGCAGCAGCAGCTCGACGAGCGCCTTTTCGCCGATGTGCTGGTGCTGCAGCCACCAGGTTTTCAGCGGCTCGCCTTTTTCGACCTCCAGCACCATGTAGGCGGTGTGGTTGGCTTCGAAAAAACGCGCCACGCGCACGATGGCGCGGTGGCGGAACGAGGCCAGCGTGCGCGCTTCGACCAGAAAGCCGTCCAGCCCCTGCTGGTAACGCGCGCGGTGTTCGCTGGACATCGGCGACACGCTGCCGTCGCCGGCGCGGAACACGATGTCCTGCGGCAGGTATTCCTTGATGGCCACCGCAGCGTCCAGGTGCACATCGGTGGCCAGGTAGGTGATGCCAAAACCGCCTTCGCCCAGCACACCGTCGATGCGGTACTCCAGCAGCTGCACACCCGGCTTCAGTGCCATCGCCAGCGCAGAACGGGGCGGACGCAGCGTGGCGCCGCTGGCACCGCGTGGCAGCACGATGGTGACGTCGCGCTCGCTGTCCAGCACCGGCCGCAGCACGGCCTTGTCACGTTCCAGGCTGGGGTCGCGCTGGGTGCCTGGCGGGCGCTGCGGTGTGGTGCGGTCTTCGGGCAGGACTTCGGACACGGGCGCAGGATGGGCTGGCGTGCGAGGACGCGGTTTGTCACAAATCATATGCCGCAGGGGCGTGCCGATGGGACGGGGATCGCGCGCGTCGGCCCTCAAGCAGGGGATCCGCGCCCGGCACAATGTCACCATGACAAGCGCCGCAAGCGACTTCTGGCCCGGCAGCGGTCTGGCCCACCTGGGCATCGACGCACAAGGCAGCTTGCTGCCCACGACGGCCTATTGGCGGCACTGGCTGCAACGGCCCGAACTGGCGCTGGCCGACGAGTCGTGCCGAGCAGAAAAGTCGCTGCACCGCGCCTTGCAGAGCATGCCGCTGCGCCCGGTGCCGGCAGTCGAGGTGGACAACATCGCCGACGCCGACGTGGCCCACAACTACCGCCACTTCCTGGCGCTGCGCGACGCCGTACAAGAAGCCGGCAGCCTTCAGGCCTGGTATCTGGCCCTGTTCCGCAGCGGCGCGGTGACGGTCCCGCCGCTGTTCATCGACCTGGTCACGCAGGCCATCGTTCAGCACCTGCTGCTTCAGGTGTCGGAAGGCACCCCGGATGCGCTGGGCGCACGGGCTGCCGAACTCTTTTTCCGCCCGCAGCGCATCAGCTTCGAACAGGGTCGTGTGCTGGCCGCCGACAGCGCCACCTTGCAGGAACAGTCGCAGACCCAGGGCCTGGGCGAGATCGGCCGCCTGCTGGCGCAGGCGCAGATCAGTGCCAAGCCGCTGGACCTGCCGGTGCTGGGTCCCGACAACGCCACCCGTTACTGGGCCGAAGCCACCGTTGAACGCAGCGAAGTGCGAAGCGACATGCGCAGCAGCCTGCTGCTGGACCTGACGCAAGAGCTGAAGACCGATGTCGGCCACGGCCTGCAGTTCACGATGAACAACGCCCGCTCGGGCCTGAAGCCGCTGGCGCTGATGCTGCAGGCCTGGGTGCAGCACCTGCTGGGCGTGGCGGTGACGGTGCAGCCCGTACCGCGCATCGACGACCCGCAGTGGCGCTGGCACGTGGGGCTGGACGCCGAATCGAGCCTGCTGCTCAACGACCTGTACGAAGGCCACACGGTCGACGACGAACGGCTGGACCGGCTGATCAGCCTGTTCCGGCTGGACTTCGTGAACCCCGCCGAGATGCGGCGCGACGTCGCCGGCCGGCCCGTCTACCTGGGCCTGATGGCCACCCGCGGCGGCCAACTGCGCCTGAAGCCGCAAAACCTGCTGCTGAACCTGCCGCTGGCCACCTTGTCCTGAGCACGGCATGGCCGGACGAATTGACGCAGACAGAATCGGTACGTATCATTGATGCATACTTTTTCAGGCAGAAACCCCATGGACGCCACTGTCGCTGAACGTGGACAGATCACGCTGCCCAAGGCCGTGCGCGACGCATTGGGCCTGGTCAAGGGCACCAAGCTGAAGGTTGAGCTCGACGGCGGCCGCATCGTGTTGCGCAAGGACGTGGACGACGCCCTTTCCCGGCTGCGCGGGCGCTTCAAGCTGGCCGAAGGTTTCAAGAGCACCGACGAGGCCATGCGCGCGCTGCGTGGTCGCGCACCGGGCGACCCCTATCCCCCGCCGGACGAGACGTGATCGCCGTCGACTCTTCGGTGCTGCTGGACGTGCTGACCGACGACCCGCGTTTTGCAGACGCCTCGGCAGCCTGCCTGGCGCAGGCGCTGGGCGCCGGCGGTGTCGTGATCTGCGAAGCCGTGGTGGCCGAAGTGCAGTCGATGCTGGACACCCGCGAGACCGCGCTGGATGCCATGGCCGACTACGGCGTGCGCTACCTGGCGGTTTCCGAGCAGGCGGCCGTGCGCGCCGGCCACATGCAACGCCGTTTCCGCGACCGCGGCGGGCGCCGCGAGCGGGTGGTGGCCGATTTCCTGATCGGTGCCCACGCCCTGCTGCAATGCGACGGCCTGATCACACGCGATGCCGATTTTTATCGCGACTACTTCAAGGGCCTCAAAGTCATCGTGCCGAAAGGCTGACGGCCCATCCTCACCCCAAACACTGATCGGAGCACCCCATGCTGCAAGCCTACCGTCAACATGCCGCCGAACGCGCCGCGCTCGGCATCCCGCCGCTGCCGCTGGACGCCAAGCAGGTGGCCGCGCTGATCGAGCTGAAAGAGGCCTTCCTGATGGACCTGCTGACGCACCGCGTGCCCCCGGGCGTGGACGACGCGGCCAAGGTCAAGGCCAGCTTCCTGGCCGCCGTGGCCCACGGTGAAGTGGCGGTGGCGCTGGTCAGCAAGGCCAAGGCGACCGAGCTGCTGGGCACCATGGTGGGCGGCTACAACGTGCACCCGCTGATCGAACTGCTGGACGACCCCCAGGTGGCGGCCATTGCAGCCGAAGGCCTGAAGAAGACCTTGCTGATGTTCGACTTCTTCAACGACGTGGCAGCCAAGGCCAAGGCCGGCAATGCCAAGGCGGCCGAGGTCATGAAAAGCTGGGCCGACGCCGAGTGGTTCACCTCGCGTCCTGAAGTACCGAAGAGCATCACCGTCAGCGTCTTCAAGGTACCCGGTGAAACCAACACCGACGACCTGAGCCCCGCGCCCGACGCCTGGAGCCGCCCCGACATTCCGCTGCACTACCTGGCGATGTTGAAGAACACCCGCGAAGGCGCGGCCTTCAAGCCCGAAGAAGACGGCAAGCGCGGCCCGATGAAGTTCATCGACGAGCTGAAGGCTCGCGGCCACCTGGTGGCTTACGTGGGCGACGTGGTGGGCACCGGTTCCAGCCGCAAGAGCGCGACCAACAGCGTGGTCTGGGCCACCGGGCAGGACATCCCCTTCGTGCCCAACAAACGTTTTGGCGGTGTCACGCTGGGCGGCAAGATTGCCCCGATCTTCTTCAACACGCAGGAAGACAGCGGCGCGCTGCCCATCGAAGTGGACGTGGGTGGCCTGGAGATGGGCGACGTGCTCGAGATCCAGCCTTACGACGGCAAGATCCTGAAGGGTGGCGCGGTCGTCAAGACCTTCCAGCTGCGCAGCGACGTGCTGTTCGACGAAGTGCGGGCCGGCGGCCGCATCAACCTGATCATCGGCCGCAGCCTGACGGCCAAGGCGCGTGAATTCCTGGGCCTGCCGGCCAGCACGACTTTCCGTCTGCCGGCGCCGCCCACGGCCACCAAGGCCGGCTTCACGCTGGCGCAGAAGATGGTGGGCCGTGCGGTCGGTCTGCCCGAGGGACAGGGCGTGCGCCCCGGCACCTACTGCGAGCCCAAGATGACCACCGTGGGTTCGCAGGACACCACCGGCCCGATGACCCGCGACGAACTGAAGGACCTGGCCTGCCTGGGCTTCAGCGCGGATCTGGTGATGCAGAGCTTCTGCCACACCAGCGCCTATCCGAAGCCGGTGGACGTGAAGACCCACCGCGAACTGCCGGCCTTCATGAGCAACCGCGGCGGTGTCAGCCTGCGCCCCGGCGACGGCGTCATCCACAGCTGGCTGAACCGCCTGCTGCTGCCCGACACCGTGGGCACCGGCGGCGACAGCCACACGCGCTTTCCCATCGGCATCAGCTTCCCGGCCGGCAGTGGCCTGGTGGCTTTCGGTGCCGCCACCGGCGTGATGCCGCTGGACATGCCCGAGAGCGTGCTGGTGCGTTTCAAGGGCGAGATGCAGCCCGGCGTGACGCTGCGCGACCTGGTGCATGCGATTCCGCTTTTTGCCATCAAGAAGGGCCTGCTGACGGTGGCCAAGGCCGGCAAGATCAACGAGTTCTCGGGCCGCATCCTGGAAATCGAAGGCCTGCCGAACCTGAAGGTGGAACAGGCCTTCGAGCTGAGCGACGCCAGTGCCGAGCGCAGCGCTGCCGGCTGCACGATCAAGCTGAACCCGGAGCCGATCAAGGAATACCTGACCAGCAACGTCGTGCTGATGAAGAACATGATCGCCAATGGCTACGCCGACGCACGCACGCTGGAGCGCCGCATCAACAAGGTCGAAGCCTGGCTGGCCGCGCCCACGCTGCTGGAAGCCGACAAGGACGCCGAGTACGCGCACGTCATCGAGATCGACCTGGCCGACATCAAGGAACCCATCCTGTGCTGCCCCAACGACCCGGACGACGCGAAGTTCCTGTCCGAGGTGGCCGGCACGAAGATCGACGAAGCCTTCATCGGCAGCTGCATGACCAACATCGGCCACTTCCGCGCCGCGGCCAAGCTGCTGGCGGGGCAACGTGACATCCCGGTCAAGCTGTGGGTGGCACCGCCGACCAAGATGGACCAGAGCGAGCTGATCAAGGAAGGCCACTACGCCAACTTCGGCGCTGCCGGCGCACGCACCGAACAGCCCGGATGCAGCCTGTGCATGGGCAACCAGGCCCAGGTGCGCGAAGGTGCCACCGTGGTCAGCACCAGCACCCGCAACTTCCCCAACCGGCTGGGCAAGAACACGAACGTCTACCTGGCCTCGGCCGAACTGGCGGCCATCGCTTCGCGCCTGGGGCACATCCCCAGCGTGGCCGAATACCACGCGGCCATGGGCATCATCAACAAGGACAACGCCAGCGTCTACAAGTACCTGAACTTCGACCAGATCGAGGAGTACGCGGAAACCGCCAAGGCGGTGTGATGCATTGAAGCACCGGCCGACGCTGTTCGGCCCCGCATGAAAAAAGCGGCCCCTCGGGGCCGCTTCGTTTTGTGCCAGGGCCACAGGCCCCGTCGGCAGCAAACCTGCGCTCAGACCGCCTTGCGGCGGCGGGCCAGTGCGCCGACCACGCCCAGGCCAGCCAGCATCATCGCGTAGGTGCCGGGTTCCGGCACACCGGTGACGGTGGCAATCCACTCGGCGTGGCTGAACACCGCGGTCGAGCCCGACACATCGCCCCAGCTCGAGCTGTTGCTGGAGCTGAAGTCGCAGCTGTCCGGGGTGGTCAGGCGGCCGCCGCAGAACTGCCAGCCCCAGCTGTGCACACCCGACACCAGCCACTGCGAGCCGTTCCAGACGAAGTCACCACCACCCGAGTCGCCACCGGCGATCAGCGCTTCGTCGGCGCCCAGGCCGGTGTCGCTGACCAGGCCGGTGATGCGGCCCAACGTGTTGTGGCGGGTCGGGTTGCCGACGCCGTCGTAGTCGGACACGTACTCTTCGCCGTCGGTGTTGCTCCAGGTGCCCAGGCTGGGAATGCCTTGCGCCTGCGCGGCGTTCAGGAACTGCATGACCGTGGCATCGGCCTTGTTGCGGCCCCAGTGCATCCAGCCGTATTCACCCCAGTTGGGGGCAGCGGTGGAATTGCCCACGCCCGTGGTGCCGTGGCCCATGATCAGGAATTCCTGGCCCACGTCGTTGCTGGTGCTGATGTTGAAACCCTGGATCGATGTCACCGGGGCATTCAGCTGGATGATGGCAATGTCGTTGCCGGCGGACAGCGCGCCGGTCCAGCCCGGGTGCACATAGGCCTGGGCGACGCTGCGCGTTTCGGCGGCCACGCCACCGTAAACACCGAAGGCCAGTTCCATGACGTTGAAGTCATCGGCACAGTGCGCGGCGGTCAACACGTAAAGACCCCCGCTGAGCAGCGTGCCCGAACAGATGTAGGCGCCATTCGTCAGGCTGCCGTCGTTGTCGAAGCGCAAACGCGCCACGCCATCGAAATTGGTGCCGTTGAAGGTCATGCCCGAGGTCACGCGCCAGTTGGACGGCGTGGTGTTGTTGCCAGTCAGCGGCGACAGCATGTCGGCCTCGGTGATGATGCCGATGGCCGTCGACGGGCCCACTGCCGCCTGTGCCGTGGCCCAGGATCCCATGGCTGCCGCGACCGCAGTCACCAGCGCCAGCTTCTTTGTGTATGTCAATTCGACCTCCATCCGATGTGTTGAGTGCCAAGACACAGGCAATCGCCATGCCTGCATCAGCGTCGACAACGGCCCCTCACCCTGTGCCATTGATGTCGCCGCGCGGAGTTTTCTCCTGTGTCACGATGGTACGGGGCGGCGCCCGGCGTGGGGACCCGAGCACCCCCTGATCCAGGTGGTGAGAAACCCGCAGCAGCCCGGCCGTCAGACACCAGGCCCACGTTTCGCCTTTTTATGGTGACAGGCTCCGCCTGACTTTGGGGCATGCCCGGCGGGGCCTTGCCGGCTTGGCGCACCGACGCGGTTCGGCATGCGCCTAAGATCGTTCAACGCCAGCCCGCAGCCAACCAGGTCCGCCATGAAGCCCAACCCGCCGTCGACCCAGCATCCCCCGCATCCTTTCGCCCGCACCCTGAAGACTTTCACCACGGCTTCAGGCAAGACGGGGCAGCTGTATTCACTGCCCGAACTGGCGCGCCAGTTCCCCGCCGTCAAGCGGCTGCCGGTCAGCCTGCGCATCGTGCTGGAAAGTGTGCTGCGCAACTGCGACGGCAAGAAGGTCGCCGCTGAACACGTGCGGCAACTGGCCACCTGGGCGCCGAATGCCGCCCGCAGCGAAGAGATTCCCTTTGTCGTGGCGCGTGTGGTGCTGCAGGACTTCACCGGTGTGCCGCTGCTGGCCGACCTGGCCGCGATGCGCAACGTGGCCGTGCGACTGGGCAAGAACCCGAAGGCCATCGAGCCCCTGGTGCCGGTGGACCTGGTGGTCGACCACAGCGTGATGATCGACCACTTCGGCAGCGCCAAGGCGCTGGACCTGAACATGAAGCTGGAGTTCAGCCGCAACCGCGAACGCTACGAGTTCATGAAGTGGGGCATGGGTGCCTTCGACACCTTCGGCGTCGTGCCACCGGGCTTCGGCATCGTTCACCAGGTGAACCTGGAGTACCTGGCGCGTGGTGTTCACAAGGCGGGCAAGGGCCCGCAGGCGCTGCACTACCCCGACACGCTGGTCGGCACCGACAGCCACACCACCATGATCAACGGCATCGGCGTCGTTGGCTGGGGGGTGGGCGGCATCGAGGCCGAAGCCGGCATGCTGGGCCAGCCGGTGTACTTCCTGACACCCGACGTGGTGGGCATGGAACTCACCGGCCAGCTGCGTGAAGGCGTCACCGCCACCGACCTGGTGCTGACCGTGACCGAGATCCTGCGCAAGGCCAAGGTGGTGGGCAAGTTCGTCGAGTTCTGCGGCGAAGGCACCCGCACGCTGAGCCTGCCCGACCGCGCCACCATCGGCAACATGGCGCCCGAGTACGGCGCGACGATGGGCTTTTTTCCGGTCGACGAAAAGACCATCGACTACTTCCGTGGCACCGGCCGCCGCAAGAGCGAGATCGAAGCCTTCGAGGCCTACTTCAAGGCGCAACAGATGTTCGGCGTGCCGCTGGCCAAGGACATCGACTACAGCCAGCTCATCCGGCTGGACCTGTCCACCGTGACGCCCAGCCTGAGCGGCCCCAAGCGCCCGCAGGACCGCATCGAACTGGGCCGCGTGGCGCAGACCTTCAGCGACCTGTACAGCGCACCGGCGGCGGCCAACGGCTTCAATCAGCCGGCCGACAAACTGGGGCGTCTGGTCAGCACGCCGTCGGGCCTGGACATCGGCAACGGCGACGTGCTGATTGCCGCCATCACCAGTTGCACCAACACCAGCAACCCCAGCGTGTTGCTGGCCGCCGGGCTGCTGGCCAAGAAGGCGGTGAAGGCCGGGCTGAAGGTCAAGAAACACATCAAGACCTCGCTGGCGCCGGGCTCGCGCATCGTCACCGAGTACCTGCAAAAGGCCGGCCTGCTGCCCTACCTGGAAAAACTGGGCTTCCACGTCGCGGCTTATGGCTGCACCACCTGCATCGGCAATGCGGGTGACCTGACACCCGAGATCAACGAAGCGATCCTGAAAAACGACCTGGTGTGCGCCGCGGTGCTGTCGGGCAACCGCAACTTCGAAGCCCGCATCCACCCCAACCTGAAGGCCAACTTCCTGGCCAGCCCGCCGCTGGTGGTGGCCTACGCGCTGGCCGGCAGCGTGACCAAGGACCTGATGAGCGAACCGCTGGGCAAGGGCACCGGCGGCCGCGACATCTACCTGGGCGACATCTGGCCCAGCAGCGACGAGATCCACGCGCTGATGAAGTACGCGATGGACGGCAAGGCCTTCCGCAAGAACTACGACAAGGTGCAGTCCGACCCGGGCAAGCTGTGGGAAAAGATCAGGGACGTGAGCGGCGGCGCGGCCGTCTACCCCTGGCCGACAAGCAGCTACATCGCCGAGCCGCCCTTCTTCGCCAGTTTCACGATGGAACCGTCAGCGCTGGAATCGGGCGTGCGCGGCGCGCGTGTGATGGCACTGTTTGGCGACAGCATCACCACCGACCACATCAGCCCGGCCGGCAGCTTCGCGGCCAGCACACCGGCCGGCCAGTACCTGCTGGGCCTGGGGGTGCAGCAGGCCGACTTCAACAGCTACGGCGCACGCCGCGGCAACCACGAGGTGATGATGCGCGGCACCTTCGCCAACGTGCGCGTGAAGAACCTGATGATTCCGCCGCGGGCCGACGGCAGCCGCGTCGAAGGGGGCTACACGTTGATGCAGCAGGCTGGCGGGCCGCAGCCCGAGCCGGTGGCCATCTACGACGCGGCCATGCGCTACATCGCGTCCGGCGTGCCCACCGTGGTGTTTGCCGGCGAGGAATACGGCACCGGCTCCAGCCGCGACTGGGCCGCCAAGGGCACCGCGCTGCTGGGCATCAAGGCCGTGGTGGCCCGCAGCTTCGAGCGCATCCACCGCAGCAACCTCATCGGCATGGGTGTGCTGCCGCTGCAGTTCGGGCCCGGCACTTCATGGGAAAGCCTGGGCATCCGCGGTGATGAGACGGTGGACGTGCAACTGGCGGCCGACATCCAGCCGCTGTCGGATGCGATGCTGGTCATCACCGGCACCAACGGCCAGCGCCGCGAGGTGCCGGTGGTCTTGCGCATCGACACGGCGATCGAGGTGGACTACTACAAACACGGCGGCATCCTGCCCTTCGTGTTGCGACAGCTCCTCGCGGCCTAACGGCCTCGAAGGAAGAGCCCGTCCAGTTCCTTCATCGTCACCTGCCGCCAGGTCGGCCGGCCGTGGTTGCAGGTGTCGGCACGTTCGGTGGCTTCCATCTCGCGCAGCAGCGCGTTCATCTCTTCCAGCGTCAGCCGCCGGTTGGCGCGCACCGCGCCGTGGCAGGCCATGGTGGCCAGGATGTCGTCGCGGGCACGTTGCACGATGCGGCTGGCGCCGCCGGATTCGGGCTGCGCCAGTTCGGCCAGCACGGACCGCGTCAGTTCGGCCAGGTCGGCATCCGGCAAAGCCGCCGGGCGGCTGCGCACCACCAGCGTGCCGGCGCTCAGCGGCGCCACGTCCAGGCCCAGTTCCAGCAGCACCGCGGCTTCGCTGTCGGCCGTGGCCACTTCGGCGGCGGTGGCGGCAAAGCTGTGTGGAATCAGCAAGGGCTGCGCGGGCAAGGCACCCTGCCCTTGCGCCGCGGCCTTGAGCCTTTCGTAGACGATGCGTTCGTGGGCCGCGTGCATGTCCACCACCACCAGGCCGTGTTCGTTTTCGGCCAGCACGTAGAGACCGCCGATCTGCGCCACCGCACGGCCCAGCGGCCAGGTGCCGGGGCCTTCAACAGGCTGGCGCAGCGCCGCCCAGGCGGCCAGGCCGCCTGACTGGCCGGGCGCGGATGGCACCGACCAAACGGCCGCCGACTCGCGAACGACGGCCCCGGATGGCACCGCGGGCGCCGGTTCGGCCCAGCCCAGGGCGGGCTGCCAGCCTTTCATCGGCGCGGCAGCGGCTGGTTGCGGTTCGGTGGCAACTTGCGCCGGCACCGCAACTGCGGCAGCACGCGTGGGCGCCAAGGCTTCTTCCACGGCGCGCTGCACCGCTTGATGCAGCGCCCGTCCGTCGCGGAAACGCACCTCGGCCTTGGCCGGGTGCACGTTCACGTCCACCAGCTCGGGGCTGATCTGCAGGAACAGCGCATACGCTGGCTGCCGGCTGCCGTGCAGCTGGTCTTCGTAGGCGGCACGCACGGCATGGCTGACCAGCCGGTCGCGCACATGGCGGCCGTTCACGAACAGGTACTGCAGGTCGGCGCGGGCACGGGCCACTTCCGGCTGGCCGACCCGCCCGTGCAGTTGCAGCGGGCCGTGGACAGCTTGCAGGTCGCGGCTGGCGGCGGTGAACTCGGCGCCCAGCACGTCGGCCAGGCGCTGCTGCGCCGTGCCGGCACGCCACTGCGCCACCAGCCGGCCTTCGTGCCAGACGGCAAAACCCACCGCCGGCCGCGCCAGCGCCTGGCGGCGCACGGCTTCCACCGCGTGCGACAGCTCGGTGGCATCGGTCTTCAGGAATTTGCGCCGCGCCGGTGTGCTGAAAAAGATCTCCAGCAGCTCCACCGTGGTGCCGGTGGCACGGGCCGCGGGCGACAGCTCACCGCTGCGCGCGTGCAGCCGCCAGGCGTGGGGCGCGGCCGCGGTGCGGCTGGTGATGCTGAGGTCGGCCACCGAGGCCATCGCGGCCAGGGCCTCGCCCCGGAAGCCCATCGTGGCCACCGACTCCAGCTCGGCCAGGTTGCCGATCTTGCTGGTGGCGTGGCGTTTCAGCGCCAGCGGCAGGTCTTCGCGTTCGATGCCGGCGCCGTCGTCTTCAACGCTGATGCTGCGCACGCCGCCGGCCATCAGGCGCACGGTGACCTGCGTGGCACCGGCGTCGATGGCGTTGTCCACCAGCTCACGCACGGCGGCCGCAGGCCGGTCGATGACTTCGCCGGCGGCAATCTGGCTGATCAGCTCGTCGGGCAGCTCGCGGATGCGGCGCCGCGCAGCCCCGCCCGGCGCTTCAGCCGGCGGCGGCACCGCCAGCACACCAGCTGTCACAAGGTCCATGGCCAGAATTGTAGGTGGCAGGCCACGCCACCCAACTTGCTGGCACAGATGCGGCTGGAACGCCCTAGACTGGAGTATCAGTTAGGGTGAACGAGTAGAGCTCATCATCGAGCCGCCGCCGTTGGGAATGAACATGTTGAGTACTTTTGCCGAGTTGGTCACCCAGACCGACGAGGACCGCCGCGCTTTCGAGAACCACCCAGTGCTGATGGACGCGGTCGCCCAGGGGCTGTCGGTCGAGCGTTACCGCACGCTGCTGCTCGAGCTGTACCACGTGGTCTGGCACTTCAACCCGGTGTGCGCCGCTGCGGCCAGCCGCATGGGCAGCCCGGGGCAGGAAACGCTGCAGCCCATCCGCCATTTCCTGTACGAGCACATGCACGAAGAAACCGGCCATGAAAGCTGGGTGCTCAACGACCTGGAAGCTGTCGGCGTGCCGACCGAGCTGGCACGCGCGTATGAACCGTCGGTGCACACGCTGGCGCTGAATGGCTACAACTACTGGTCAGCCGACCGCCGCCACCCGTGTTCGGTGCTGGGCATGTTGTATGCGCTGGAGGTCATCGCCTCGGTCTACGGCGGCCCCTTTGCATCGGCCATCCGCGAGGCGTTGCTGCTGGACGGTGACCGCGGCGTGTCCTTCATCGACTCACACGCGACGATGGACGCCCACCACATGGCCGAGTTGCGGCAGATCATCAACCAGATAAAAGATGACAGTGCGCTCGATGCCGTGTTGGAATCGGTGAAGGTGAACTTCCACCACTTCACGCGCATCATCGAAGCGATCTGACCGTGAGCACCGCGCCCGCTGTCGGGGTGGCTGGCCTGCTGGGCCGGCCCTACAAGACCATCCGGCTGGAATGGAGCTCCGACCTGCGCCTGTTGCGTGTGCGCACCTGCGTCAAGCCCATCCAGTGTTACAGCCTGGCGGCCATGGGCGAGATGCACCAGCTGCTGTCGGACATCAGCGCCAACCCGGGCCTGGTGCGGCACATCGTGATGACCTCCGATGTGCCCAAGGTCTTCAATTTCGGCGGCGACCTCGCGCTCTTCGTGCTGCTGGTGCGCGCAACCGACCTCGAGTCGCTCAAGCTTTACGGCCGCCGTTGTGTCGACCTGGTGTGGTGGCTGGAAAACGCCGCCGACATCGGCGTGCACACCACCGTGCTGTCGCAGGGTGACACGCTGGGCGGCGGGCTCGAGTCGATCCTGCCCTTCCACAAGGTGATCTTCGAACGCAGCGCGCAGGCCGGTTTCCCCGAGGTGCTGTTCAACCTGTTTCCGGGCATGGGCGCCTGGGACTTCACCATCCGCAAGGCCGGTTTTGCGGTGGCCAACGAGATGATCCTGTCCGGGCGCCTGTACAGCGCCGACGAACTGCTGCACCGCCGTGTTGTCGACGTGGTGGTGGAAGACGGAGAAGGCGAAGCTGCCATCGAACGCACGCTGCGCGAAGTCGACCCGCGCCACCGCGGCACGCTGGCCGCGCTGCGCGCGCGCCGGCTGGCCGCACCCATCCATTACGAAACGCTGCTCGCGGTGGTCGATCAGTGGGCGGAAAGTGCGCTGGGCCTGACCGACCGCGACCTGCGGCTGATGGAGCGCCTGGCCCGTGCCCAGGCCCGCAAGGCCGGTGGCGCCGAAGAAGGTGCCGTGGAAGAGATCAAGCGCATGGAGCTGGAAAACGCCTGGGGCGAACGCCGCGCCGGTGTCGAGCGACGGGCCGGCGCGCCCACCGGCACCGACCGCCGCGTGCTCAGCTGAGGTCGGCCTGGCCGGCCAGCTGCGCGGCACGCTGCGCCAGCGCACGCGCTTCGGCCGCATGCGGCGCCTGCCGCTGCGCCGCTTGCAGCAACTGCACGGCCTCTTCGGTCTGACCCAGTCTTTCGTGCGCCCGCGCCTGCGCCGCCAGGCCATGGGCCGCCAACGCGGTGGGCAGGCCCGGCTGCAGATGGCGCAGCAGCTGCAGCGCGGCAGCCGGTTCGCCCGCTTCGGCCAGCGCGATGGCATGACCCAGACGCGGTGCCACCGAAGGGTCCAGCAGCAGCAGCGTTTCGTAGTAACGCACGATGCAAGGCCAGTCGGTCTGCGTGTGCTCGGCTGCGGTGGCATGTTCGGCCGCGATGCCCGCCAGCAGGTGCCAGCGCGACAGCCGTGTCGCACCCTGCGCCGCCTGCAGATGCACCAGGCCCATGCGCACCATGCCGGCGTCCCAGCGGTCGCGCGGCTGGCCGGGCAGCAGCACGATGTGGCCGGCTTCGTCCAGCTGGCCCGTCAGGCGTGCGCCGTGCAGCAGCAGCATGGCGGCCAGCGCGTGGGCGTCGGGATCCGTGGCCATGGGGTGGGCCGCCAGCGCCCGGGCCAGGCGAATGGCTTCCCAGCACAGGCTGGCCACTTCGCCGCCCTGCTGGCGTGCCCGCGCCCGTGCGCCGGCATGGAAGGCCAGCGACAACACCGTCAGCACGGCGTCGCGGCGCGGCGCCAGCTCGTGGCCGGCGGGCAGTTGCAGGCGCTTGCCGGCCAGCGCTTCGCGGGCACGCGCCAGGCGCTGCGTCAGCGCGGCTTCGCTGCACAAGAGGCCGGCGGCCAAGGTGGCGTGGTCCAGCCCGGCCATCACCCGCAGCGCCAGCGCCACCTGCGAAGCCACGGGCAATGCCGGGTGGCAGGCGGTGAAGAGCAGTGCCAGTTCTTCGTCGTCCAGTTCGCCGGCAAAACGGCCTTGCGCCTCGGGCTGGCGTGACCATGCGGCAATGCTGGCATCGGGCTCGTCGTCTTCGGGCCAGCTCTCGTGGCGACCGGCCACACGCAAGGCGTCGATGGCCTCGTTGCGGGCCACGCGGAACAACCAGCCGGCGGGGTTGGCCGGCACACCCTGCGCCGGCCAGACCTCGAGTGCCCGCAGCGCCGCCGACTGCACCGCGTCTTCGGCCAGCCCCAGGTGCGGCAGGCCCAGCGAACGCGCCAGGTGCGCCACGACACGCCGGCGCTGCGTGGCCAGCAGCCGCTGCAGTTCGGTGTGGACCGGGCCCGGTGCGCCGGTGGGGGTCACATCACCTCGATGCGGCGGATCTCGATCCACTGCGTGCCCTGCAGGTGCGGGCAGGTCTGCGCCAATTCTTCGGCCATCGCGTCGTTGTCGGCCTTCACCATGAAGATGCCACCGATCACATCGTGTGCCTCGGCGTAGGGCCCATCGGTGGCCAGCGGGCGGCCGTCTTTCAGGCGCAGGTGGCGGCCGCCGTCGTCGCAGAGCTTTTCGCCACCGGTCAGCAGACCCCGCTGCGCGAGGTCGGCCGACCAGGCCTGGTAGCGGCCGACGATCTCTTTCATCTCGGCCGGGCTCACGGCGGCGGCATCGGCGGGTTTTTCATGCAGCAGGAAGAGGTACTGGTTCATCGCGGTTCCTTCAGGTGGATGGCGCCGACCGGATTGTCGGCACACATGGCCAAGACGATTGACGCTGCCGCGAGATGACGGCCCCGTGATGCTCGCAAACCCGCATCGCTGACAGCCGGCCCGCAGTGGCGATACTGGCCGCATGGAAACCGCACCCCCAGTCAGCCCGCCACCACCACCCCCGCAGTGGCAGACGCTGCAGGTGGCCACCGCCAACGTGCTGAACCTGGCACTGCCCGGCCAGCAGTTCTACGAAGGGCAGGACGCGTACAGCGCGCAGGAACACGAACGCAAGCTCAACTGGCTGGGTGGCATGGTGGCGCGCCTGAACGCCGACGTGATGGGCTTTCAGGAGGTCTGGCACGAAGCCGCCCTGAAAGCCGCCGTGGCACGCAGCGGCTTGCGCCACACCACCGTGGTGGCGCCCGGCGCGGAACAGGGCGCCACCGGCACGCCGCGGCTGGGCCTGGCCACGCGGCTGGACGTGGAGTTGGTGGAATCCATCGTGCACTTCGTGCCCGCCGACCACGTGCACGTGCCGGACATCGGCCCGCACACGCACTTCGAGCGCCCGGTGCTGCACGCGCGCCTGCGCACCCGCCAAGGCCTGGCGCTGCACGTGCTGGTGGTGCACCTGAAAAGCAAGCGCCCCAAGTACCAGCAGAACGCTGCCGGCGAGGTGATCGAAGACCGCAACGACCCCGCCATCACCGCACGGGCCACCTTGCGCAGCCTGCTGATGCGGGCCTCGGAAGCCGCTGCGCTGCGGCGCGTGGTGGTGGACATCACCAGCCGCCTGGGGGCCCAGGGTGGCGAAGCGCTGGTGCTGCTGGGCGACATGAACGACGGCCCGCACAGCGTGACGAGCCAGATGATCGCGGCCAACCAGGCCGTGGCCTACGACCGCGGTGCACGCGACGTGGCGCTGTACCACGCCTGGGACGTGGCCACCGAACCCGGTCTGAAACGCGACATGGGCTATTCGCATGTGTACCAGGGCTGGCCCGAGCTGCTGGACCAGATCTGGGTCAGCGAAGAGTTCGTGGCCACGTCGCGTTTTGCCATCGGCGACGTGCGCCGTGTCGAGGTCTTCAACGACCACCTGCACGAAAGCCGCGGCTTCGTGAGGGCGCTGCTGCGGCTGCGCACCGGCTGACAATGGCGCCATGAACCCGTCTCCCCGCACGCCCGACGTGCTGATCAGCGAAGTGGGTCCACGCGATGGCCTGCAGAGCGTGAAGGCCACGCTGTCCACCGCCCACAAATGCGCATGGATCAGCGCGCTGCACGCGGCCGGCCTGCGCGAGATCGAGGTGGCTTCTTTTGTGCCGGCGCGGCTGCTGCCGCAGATGGCCGACGCGGCGCAGGTGGTGCAGCACGCGCTCACGCTGCCGGGCCTGACGGTGATGGCGCTGGTGCCCAACCGGCGCGGCGCCGAAGCGGCCATCGCCGCGGGGGTGCACAAGATCAGCATCCCGGTGTCGGCCAGCGCCGCGCATTCGCTGGCCAATGTGCGCAAGACCCACGACGAGATGCTGGCCGAGGTGCGCAACATCCTGGCGCTGCGCAAGGAACGGGCGCCCCAGATGGGCGTGGAGGTGGGCCTGTCCACGGCCTTCGGCTGCACGCTGCAAGGCGCGGTGCCCGAAGACGAGGTGATCCGGCTGGCCGAAGCCGTGGTGGCCGCGGGTGTCGATGACTGCGGCCTTTCGGACACCACCGGCATGGCCAACCCGGCACAGGTGCGCCGCCTCTTCAAGCGCCTGTTTGCCGCCATCGGCCACCACGCCGGCGCGGCGCACCTGCACAACACCCGCGGCCTGGGCCTGGCCAATTGCCTGGCGGCCTGGGACGTGGGTGTGCGCACCTTTGATGCCTCGCTGGGCGGCCTGGGCGGCTGCCCCTACGCACCGGGCGCTTCCGGCAACGTCGTCACCGAAGACCTGGTGTTCATGTTCGAGGCCATGGGCGTGTGCACCGGCATCGATCTGGCTGCCTTGTTTGCCGCGCGTGTGCCGCTGCAAGCCGGGCTGCCGGGCGAACCGGTTTACGGCATGACACCGCTGGCCGGCCTGCCGCTGGGCTTCGTGCAGGAAGCGGCACATGGTTGAAGCCCTGCCGCTGCAAGGCATCCGTGTCGTCGAGTTCACGCACATGGTGATGGGCCCCACCTGCGGCATGATCCTGGCCGACCTGGGCGCCGAGGTCATCAAGGTCGAGCCGATCGGCGGCGACAACACCCGCAAGCTGCTGGGCAGCGGCGCCGGCTTTTTTGCGCTGTTCAACCGCAACAAACACAGCCTGGCGGTCAACGCCAAGGACCCGCGCGGGCTGGAAGTGGTGCTGAAACTGGTGGCCGCTGCCGACATCTTCAGCGAGAACTTCAAGAGCGGCACGATGGACAAGCTGGGCCTGGGCGCAGCGGCGCTGGCGCGGCTGAACCCACGGCTGATCCACGTCTCGCACAAGGGTTTCCTGCCCGGGCCTTACGAAAACCGCACCGCACTGGACGAAGTGGTGCAGATGATGGGCGGCCTGGCCTACATGACCGGCCCAGAAGGCCGGCCGCTGCGCGCGGGCAGCAGCGTCAACGACATCATGGGTGGCATGTTCGGCGCGATCGGTGCCTTGGCGGCGCTGCAGCAGCGCGACCGTGCCGTGGGTGGCACTGGTCGGGGCCACCAGGTGAGCAGCGCCCTCTTCGAGAACAACGTCTTCCTGGTGGCGCAGCACATGATGCAGTTTGCCGTCACCGGCCAGCCCGCCGCGCCCATGCCCAGCCGCATCAGCGCCTGGGGTGTCTACGACGTGTTCACGGTGGCCGGCGGTGAGCAGATCTTCCTGGCTGCCGTCAGCGACACGCAGTGGGCGCTGCTGTGCACCGAGTTCAACTTTGCCGACCTGAAAGACGACAGCCGGCTGGTCAGCAACAACCACCGCGTGCGCAACCGCGACTGGCTGCTGCCGCTGCTGCGCGAACGCTTCGCGCCGATGTCGGCCGCGCAACTGGCCACACGCTTCGAGGCCATCGGCCTGCCCTACGCACCCATCACACGGCCGCAGGACCTGTTCGACGACCCGCACCTGGCGGCCACCGGCGGGCTGGCCGCCACCACCGTGCCCGCGGACGCCAGCGGCGCCGGGCGCGAAGTGCACACCCGCGCCGCACTGCTGCCGCTGACCATCGACGGCCAGCGCCTGCCGCTGCGCCGTGACGCGCCGGCGCTGGGCCAGCACAGCCGCGAATTGCTGCAGCAGCTGGGCTACGGTGAAGCCGCCATCCAGCAGCTGCTGGCCGACGGCGTGGTGGCCGCACCCGCCGGGCCAGGCGCGAACTGAATCAGCCGGCGCCGCCCTGGGCCGGCGCCAGCTTCTGCAGCATCTGGCCCATGGCCTGGTGCAAAGCATTCACGGCCTTCAGCGGCCGCACCATGACCTTGAAGTCGACGATGCGGCCGTCGTCACCCCAGCGAATCAGGTCGATGCCATTGATGTGCACACCGTCGATCTGGGTCACGAACTCCAGCACCGCGTCGTGTGTGCCGAAGATCTCGCGTTCGTAGCGGAAGTGTTCGTTGTTCAGCGTGTGCAGCGCACCGGTGAGGTACAGCGCGGTGATGGCCTTGCCACGCTGCGGTGTGTGCACCACCGGCGAGTGGAAGACCACGTCGTCGGACAGCAGGTCCTGCAAGGCGTGCATGTCGCGGCTGTCGACCAGCGCATGCCAGGTTTTCAGGGTGTCGATCACGGGCTTGTCCTTCGCCAACACAAGCCACCCACGGCTTGATGGCCCCGAGCTTAGCCCTTGTCGAGACCGGCTTCGCCGTCTGCCGTCAACCCCGGGGCCAGCACGCGGTTGCGGCCGTCGCGCTTGGCTTGCAACAGCAGTTCGTCGGCGGCCCGCAGCAGCTTGCTCGGCGTGGCCGTGGTCTGCAGCGTGTCGGCCACGCCGGCCGAGAAGCTCATGCCCTGCAGGTGCCCGGTGTCCAGGTCGAACACCTCTTGCTGCCACCGCTGCAGCAGCTGTTCGACCTTGTCCCGTGCCGCAGCGGCTGTGGTGTTGGGCATCAAGAGGCAGAACTCTTCACCGCCATAGCGGTAGGACTGGTCGCTGGTGCGCAGTTGCTCGCGCAGCAGGCGGCCGAAGGCGGCCAGCAGCAGGTCACCGGCATGGTGGCCGTGTTCGTCGTTGACGGCCTTGAAGTGGTCCAGGTCCACCACCACCACGGCCAGCGGCTGCTTCTCGCGCAAGGTCAGCGCCAGCATCGACGGCAGTGTGTCGTTGAGGTGGCGGCGGTTGAAGAGGCCGGTCAGCACGTCCTGCGTGGCCTGCTCGCGCAACGCGGCCTGCAGGGCCTGCACTTCTTCGATCTTGCGCGACAGCGCCAGGTTGGCCAGCGCCATCTCGGCGCGTGCCCGCTCGGTGGCGCGGCGCTTCACGTCGGTTTCTTCCAGCCGGTGATGCAGCTTGATGAGCTCGGTCTGCAGCGCCGCGGCCTGGTAGCGCGCACCGGAAGCCAGGCTGGCGCGGCGTGCCATCAGGGCCTGCCAGCGGCGCAGCGCGGCCAGCGCAGCGGCCGTGTCGCCCAGCGCCTCGTGCAGCTCGGAAGCCAGCTGCTCGGCCAGCGCGCTGGCCCTGACACCCGCTGCACCTTCCGACCCGGCTGCGCCCGCCACCCAGGGCTGCACCGCGTGCAAGGCGGCCAATGCATCCGGGCCCTGGCCCTGCTGGTGCAGGTGCAGGGCCTGGGCCACCGCCAGTTCCACCCGTTCGTCGGGCAGCATCGTGGGCACCAGCAACTGCGCCTGCTGCAGCAGTTCAGCGCCCAGCGAAGTTTCGCCCGCGCGAAAGGCCGCGATGGCCAGGGTCTCGAAGTGCAGCGCACGGGTGCCGCGGCCGGTGGTCGACGCCGTGATGGCACACAGGCGCCGCACATCGGGCATGGCCTCGGCGGCCCGCCCCAGTTCGGTCAGCACCACCACGCGGTTGATGCGCAGCACACTTTCCAGGCGGGTGTTGCGCATACCCTCGCAGCGCGCCAGGCCCCGTTCGATCTGTTCCAGCGCCTGGTCGTGGTCGCCCAGCTCCATCAGCTCGTGCGACAGGTTGCAGTGCAAGGCGGCATCGAAGCCGTGGCCGCGTGCCGGGCCGGCGTGGCGCAGGGCCTCGAACATGTAGGCGAAGGCCTCGTCGCTGCGACCTTGCGCCGAAAAACAGCCGGCGATGGCGTTCAGCAGCACCCCGCGCTGTTCATGCCGCAGCAGGCGCAGGCCTTCGTCACGCAGCGGCAGCAACAGCGCCATGGCCTCGGCGGCATGGCCGCTGCGCCACAGCGCACGGGCCTGGCCGGCGGTGGCCAGCAGCTGGCCCGGGCGGTCGTCGCAGGCTTCGAAGGCGGCCAGCGCCAGCGAGAGTTCTTCGCCGGCTTCACCCGGCGCAGCGAAGTACAGCTGGTGGAAACCGCGCGCGAGGCGGGCCCAGGCTTGCCCTGGCGTGTCGCCGTCCTGCACCGCGCGGGCCAGTGCACGGTCGGCCAGCGCGCGGGACTCGACGGCGTCCAGGTGCAGCAGCCGCCAGGCACGCCCGGCCATGCGCAGGGCCGGGCTCGCCTTGGGCTTCACGTTCGGCTTTTGCATCGCGCCACGGTCATCGGCGGATTATTGCGGCCGCGCCGCGCCCACCCTTCCACCCCGAAGGGTGCCCGGGTCTTCACGAATCAACGGAAACCGTGGTGCCGCAGTGCTGGCAGAAACGGGCACCGGCCAGCAGCGGCGTGCCGCAGGCGGAGCAGAAACGCGCCGGGCGCTTGGGCTGACCCGGGTTGTCGCCAACGGCCGCGCGCTTTTCGCGCACCTTGGCACGGGCGGCCAGCAGCGCAGGCGCTGCCGCTGCCGGGCTCATGGCCGCGTCCCGGGCCAGCGTCTGGACCATGCCGGTCCAGCTTTCGGCCGCGGTGGGGTCGCCGGTGAGTGTCACCAGGGCCCGGCTGCCGATGCCGTGGCGGCCGGCGGCGTAAAACACCGACCGAGCCTGAACCACATTCGCGCGCAACGTGACGGCATCGACACCCGCCGCCGTTTCGGCAGCGCGGCGGCCCGCCGGACCTGCGGCGCTGCCCGCCACCCGGAAGTAAGTGCCCTTGAGTTCGAGCCAGGTCAAGGTGGACGTCGCCACCACGCGGCTGTACAGCAAATGAGCCAGGTTGAGGGCATAACCGCCCGTCATCAGGCACACCAGGCCCAGGATGCCGGGCACCCACGACGAAGTGCTGTCGCGCATCTGCGTGGCCGCCAGCCACAGCCACAGCAGGCCACCCATCAGCGTCAGCAGCAGGCCCAGCACCGCCAGCAGCGTCAGCCACCGACCCGAGCCGGGGATGCGGGCGGCGGCCGCATCGGCAGGTGTCACCAGTGGCTGCGACTCTTCCAGCACGGTGGCGCTGAAACTGCCCTCTTCGGCCGCAGCGTCCACCACCGGCGGCTGGCGGGCATAACGCCGGTTCGGAATGCCCTCGGCCCAGCGCCTGAACAGTTCACGGTCGACCTCGTTGAACAATTGCGCCAGGTCGGCATCGAAAGTGAACGTGGTCTCTTCCGCCTGCACACGCGAGGGGCGTGGCGTTTCGATGTGCTGACGGGCCGCCTGAATGGCCAGCAGCTCGAGCAGGAAACCCAGCGCCAGCAAGAGCAGAACGCCCAGCGGAAAGCCCATGCGAGGCCACCTGTCGGCGCCGGGCAGTGAACCGGCAAAAAAGGCCAGCGGCGCGGCAACCACGAGCGTGAGGCCGATCACCAGCGCCACCAGCCAGGGCGCCAGCGCAGGTTCGGTGGGCTGCAGGATGTTGCGGGCGTAGACCACGGCCACCGCCAGGCCCACCACCAGCGCCACCAGGTGCTGGGCCACCGGTTGCACCAGCACCACCGAGGCCGCGACACCCGCGGCCGCGACCACGGCCAGGCCGGCCAACAGCATCAGGTGCGACACCCGCACCCGCAGATAGGACAACAAGGTGCTGGAGGCCGAAGCGATGTCCGGGCTCATGCGCCGAACCCAGCTGGCATAGGCGCCCGACACCGCTTGCGCGCTGGCCATGCCACGGTTCATGGCCTGCATCAGCCACGGTGCATGCGGGCTGGCACCGGTGGCTTCGTGCGGCACTTCCTGCATCAGCGAAGCCGGCTGCCCGGGCACCATCAGCAGCGCCCGTTGTCGCGAAGCCCGCACCAGGTTGATGACACCCAAAAGCGCCATCCACAGCGCACCCAGCACATGCGGCCAGACGGCGGCATCGGGCGGCGGCGCGTCCAGCGACACCACACGCTCGGAAGAATCGACCGGGCCGACAAAAGTCAGCACGATCAGCACCAGCAGCGCCAAGGCCAGCAGTGCGTAGCCGCGCAGCGTCAGGAAGCGGTTTTCGGTCTGGTAGGGGGTCGGGAACTCGAGGGCAGTCCCCTCCAGGTTCCACCGGTACACCATGCGGACTCCATTTGCAGCAATGCAGGGCGATTTTGCATGATGCAGACGCCGGGCCGACCCCTGGCGGCCTGGGCCAAAGTGTGGTTCACATGCTGCGGCGGTATTGCCCGCCCACTTCGAACAGCGCGTTCGTGATCTGACCCAGGCTGCAGCAGCGCACCGCGTCCATCAGCACCGCGAAGACATTGCCGTTGTCGATGACGGCCTGCTGCAGCTTCTGCAGCAGCGCCGGCGCCTGGCCGGCGTGGCGGGTCTGGAAGTCGTGCAGGCGCTGCAACTGGCTTTCTTTTTCGGCCTCGGTGCTGCGCGCCAGCTCGATGTGTTCCGGGCCCTGGTCGCCATGCGGGCTGCGGAAGGTGTTGACGCCGATGATGGGGTACTCGCCGGTGTGCTTGAGCATTTCGTAGTGCATGCTCTCCTCCTGGATCTTGCCGCGCTGGTAGCCGGTTTCCATCGCGCCCAGCACACCGCCGCGTTCGGCGATCTTCTCGAATTCGCTGAGCACCGCCTCTTCCACCAGTTCGGTCAGCTCGTCGATGACAAAAGCCCCCTGGTTGGGGTTTTCGTTTTTCGCCAGGCCCCACTCGCGGTTGATGATCATCTGGATGGCCATCGCGCGGCGCACGCTGTCCTCGGTGGGCGTGGTGATCGCTTCGTCGAAGGCATTCGTGTGCAGGCTGTTGCAGTTGTCGTACACCGCGATCAGCGCCTGCAGCGTGGTGCGGATGTCGTTGAACTGGATTTCCTGTGCGTGCAGGCTGCGGCCGCTGGTCTGCACGTGGTACTTCAGCTTCTGGCTGCGTTCGTTGGCGCCGTAGCGGTCACGCAGGGCCACCGCCCAGATGCGGCGCGCCACACGCCCCAGCACGGTGTATTCCGGGTCCATGCCGTTGCTGAAGAAAAAGCTCAGGTTGGGCGCGAAGTCGTCGATGTGCATGCCCCGCGCGAGATACGCTTCGACGAAGGTGAAACCGTTGCTCAGCGTGAAGGCCAATTGGCTGATCGGGTTGGCGCCGGCTTCGGCGATGTGATAACCGCTGATGCTGACGCTGTAGAAGTTGCGCACGTCGTGCTGCACGAACCACTGCGCGATGTCGCCCATCACCTTGAGTGAAAACTCGGTGCTGAAGATGCAGGTGTTCTGGCCCTGGTCTTCTTTCAGGATGTCGGCCTGCACCGTGCCGCGCACATTGGCCAGCGTCCAGGCGCGGATCTTCTGGGTTTCGTCGGCCGTCGGTTCACGGCCGTTGTCGAGCTTGAACTTGTCCAGGTTCTGGTCGATGGCGGTGTTCATGAACATCGCCAGGATCGTGGGCGCCGGGCCGTTGATGGTCATGCTGACGCTGGTGCTGGGCTGTGTCAGGTCGAAACCCGAATACAGCACCTTCATGTCGTCCAGCGTCGCGATGCTGACGCCCGAGTTGCCCACCTTGCCGTAGATGTCGGGCCGGCGGTCCGGGTCGTTGCCGTAGAGCGTGACGCTGTCGAAGGCCGTGCTCAGACGCTTGGCCGGCAGGCCTTCGCTGACCATCTTGAAGCGGCGGTTGGTGCGAAAGGCGTCCCCTTCGCCAGCGAACATGCGTGTCGGGTCTTCGCCTTCGCGCTTGAAGGCAAAGGTGCCGGCGGTGTAGGGAAAACTGCCGGGCACGTTGTCCAGCAGCAGCCACTTCAGCAGTTCACCTTCACATTCGTAGCGCGGCAGCGCCACCTTGCGGATCTTGTTGCCCGACAGCGTGGTGTGCGTGAGCTGGGTGCGGATTTCCTTGTCGCGGATCTTCACCACGTATTCGTCGCCGGCGTAGGCCTTCTGCATGTCGGGCCACTGCGCGAGCAGCTGTATGGACTGCGGGTCCAGCAGGGTCTGGCGCTGCAGCGCCAGGTCGTCCACGGCTTCGACGGCGCGGTGGCGGCCCGGTTTGTCGGTCAGCAGCATCGCGGCGGTGGCCTTCAACTGTTGCACCTGGCGCGCCAGCCGGCTTTGCTGCAGCGCGTGGGCCTTGTAGCCACGCACGGTGTCGGCAATGTCGGCCAGGTAACGCACCCGCGCGCCCGGCACGATGGGCACCTGGTGTGTGCTGTGGCGGGTGGCCACCGGCGGCAGGCGGCCTTCTCCAACCGGCAGGTCCAGCGCTGCCAGCCGAGGCTTCAATTGTCTGAAGATGGCCTGGTACAGCGCGGTCACGCCGTCGTCGTTGAAGCGGCTGGCCATGGTGCCGAACACCGGCATCTCGTCGGTGGGTGTCTTCCAGGCTTCCTTGTTGCGCTGCACCTGCTTGCTGACGTCGCGCAGCGCATCGGCCGCGCCCTTGCGGTCGAACTTGTTGATGGCCACGAACTGCGCGAAGTCGAGCATGTCGATCTTCTCCAGCTGGCTGGCGGCGCCGAACTCGGGCGTCATCACGTACAGCGGCACGTCGACCAGCGGCACGATCGCCGCGTCACCCTGGCCGATGCCCGAGGTCTCGACCACGATCAGGTCGAAGCCGGCGGCCTGGCAGGCCATCAACACATCGGGCAGGGCCTGGCTGACCTCGCTGCCGAAGTCGCGTGTGGCCAGCGAACGCATGAACACACGCGGGCCCTGGCTCCACGGCGATATCGCGTTCATGCGGATGCGGTCGCCGAGCAGCGCACCGCCGCTCTTGCGGCGGCTGGGGTCGATGCTGATCACGGCCACCCGCAGCGCGTCGCCCTGGTCCAGCCGCAGGCGGCGGATCAGTTCGTCGGTGAGGCTGCTCTTTCCCGCACCGCCGGTGCCGGTGATGCCCAGCACGGGCGCCGGTTTCACGGCAGCCGCGTCGGCCAGCGCGGTCTTGAATCCGGCATCGGCCCTGCCGTTTTCCAGCGCTGTGATGGCCTGCGACAGCGCCCGCCAGGCCGCGTCGCCGTGACCCTGCAGCGCGGCCACGGCCTTCGGCGCGTGTGCCGACAGGTCGGTGTCGCAGCGCATCACCATCTCGCCGATCATGCCCTGCAGGCCCATGCGCTGGCCGTCTTCGGGGCTGTAGATGCGCGTCACGCCGTAGTCCTGCAGCTCGCGGATTTCCGCCGGCACGATGACCCCGCCGCCGCCACCAAAGACCTGGATGTGCGCGCCCCCGCGCTGGCGCAGCAGGTCGACCATGTACTTGAAGTACTCGACGTGGCCGCCCTGGTAACTGCTGATGGCGATGCCCTGCACGTCTTCCTGCAAAGCCGCGGTGACCACTTCGTCGACGCTGCGGTTGTGGCCCAGGTGGATGACCTCGCAGCCCATGCCCTGCAGGATGCGCCGCATGATGTTGATGGCCGCGTCGTGGCCGTCGAACAGCGAAGCGGCGGTGACAAAGCGCACCTTGTGCGTGGGGCGGTAGTCGGCCAGGGCCTTGAACTCGGCAGAAAGGTCGGTCATGGGCGTGCGCTCGGTTGGCTGGGCAGGCGGTGGGGCTATGACTGACGTTTACGTAAACGTCAACCGAAATCATGCCATGCACACCTGCTGGCCGGCTGACGTCACAGCCTTCGCTGGTCATGGTTAACCCCTTGTTGCAGCGGGGTGCGGCGGCTCCGGACACTGCTACCCTGGCGCCCCTTGAACCTGCGGCGGCTTGCCCCATGACCTTCCTGGCCATCGACATCGGCAACACCCGCTTGAAGTGGGCCCTGTACGCCGCCCCTCACCCCGGCGCCGTGCTGCTGGACCAGGGCGCCGTTTTCCTGGAAACCATCGACGACCTGGCCGAAAAGGACTGGAAGAGCCTGCGTGCGCCCACCAGCATGCTGGGCTGCGTGGTGGCAGGCGACGCCGTGCGCCGGCGCGTCGAAACACAGATGGAACTGTGGGACATCGAACCCCACTGGGTGGTGCCTTCTTCCCACGAAGCGGGACTGACCAATGGCTACGACCACCCCAGCCGGCTGGGTGCCGACCGCTGGGTGGCGCTGGCCGGGGCACGGGCCCGTGTGCTGTCCGCCATGCCCAAGGGCGGCTCACCCCGACCCGCGCTGGTGGTCATGGTGGGCACTGCCGTGACCGTGGACGCGCTGGACGCCAGCGGCCGTTTCCTGGGCGGCCTGATCCTGCCCGGCTTCGGCCTCATGCTGCGGGCGCTTGAACAAGGCACGGCCGGGCTGAAGGTGCCCACCGGCGATGTGGTCGACTTCCCCACCAACACCAGTGACGCGCTGATGAGCGGCGGCGCCGAAGCCATCGCTGGTGCCGTGGAACGTCAGGCGCGGCGTCTGCAGGTTCACACCGGCGTCGAACCGATGCTGTTGATCACCGGAGGCGCCGCCGTGAAGCTGGTGCCCATCACCGACTTGCCCTTCGAAACCGTCGAGACGCTGATTTTCGAAGGCTTGCTGATGATCCAGAGCAAACGCCTCGCCTTGTGATCAGAGGCCGAACCGCGCACGCCTACAACCAACGTTGAACCAGTTCCCGCAGTTGTTCTCGGGAATACGGCTTGGCCAGGTGGCCGTCCATGCCGGCGGCCATGGACTGCGCGGCGTCTTCGTCGAAGGCATTGGCGGTCAGTGCCACGATGGGCACTCGGGGCAGTCGCAGCCGGGCTTCGCGCTCGCGGGCCTGGCGGGTGGCTTCGTAGCCGTCCAGCACCGGCATCTGGATGTCCATCAGCACCAGGTCCACCCGCTGCTGTTCCAGCACACCCAGCGCCTGGGCGCCGTCTTCGGCTTCCAGCACGTCGACCCCGAAGGACTTCAGCATCTCGGCGCCGATCATGCGGTTGACGGCGTTGTCCTCGACCAGCAGCACGGTGCCACCCAGGTTGCCACTTTCGCTGAGGCGGCCAAAGTCCGACTCGTACGAGGGCAGCGCCATATTGGGCGCCAGCGGCAAAAAGAGCGTGAAGGAAAAGACAGAGCCCACCCCCAAGCGGCTGCCGACCTCGATCTGCCCGCCCATGGCTTCGATGATGCGCTGGCTGATGGCCAGGCCCAGGCCGGTGCCACCGCGCAGCCTGGACCTTGTGCTGTCCACCTGGTGGAAAGGCTGGAACACGGTCTGCAGCGACAGCGTGGGTATGCCGATGCCGGTGTCTTGCACCTCGAAACGCACACGCGAAGCCACTTCGTCACGCATCAGCGCCGTCAGCCGCAGCGTGACGCTGCCCTTTTCGGTGAACTTGACACCATTGCCCAGCAGGTTCAGCAGCACCTGCTTCAGGCGTGGCGCGTCGCCCACCACGCCATCGGGCACGTTGTCACCCAGTTGCAACGCGATGCTCAGGCCGCGGCTTTCGGCGTTGGCGCGGAACAGCGCGGTGGCCGAGGCGACCACCGCATGCAGCGACATCGGTGCGTTGACCAGCACCAGCTTGCCGGCTTCGATCTTGGAGTGGTCGAGCACGTCGTTCAGGATGTCCATCAAGGACTCGCCCGATGCGGCGGCGGTTTTCACCAGCCGGCGCTGGCGCAGGTCCAACGGGGTCTGCCGCAGCAGTTCCAGCGCGCCCAGCACGCCGTTCATCGGCGTGCGGATCTCGTGGCTCATGGTGGCCAGGAACTGGCTCTTGGCCAGGTTGGCCGACTCGGCCGATTCCTTGGCCCGCACCAGCGAGGCGTTGGCCTCGTCGGCTTCGGCGCTGTGGCGCAGCGAACGCAGCGTGGTGTCGCGGAACTCGGCCGTCGTGCGGTGCATGGTGATGCCAAACAGCGCGGCCAGCACCGCCAACGGCACCGAGTGGGCCGGCCCGGGCAACAGCGAGACGATGGACAGCGCGCCCACCTGCAGCAGGTTCAGGTAGAGGTAGCTGCGCCCGGCCACCGACATGAAAAGTGCAGCCGTGGCCACCGAACCGCAGGCCAACACACCGTAGACCGTGCCGGTGGGGCCCGGCAACGACGGGTAGATGAAAAACGTGGCCACCACCCACATCAGGCCGGCCATCACGGCGTTGCCCTCGAGTCGACGCACGACGGCATCGACCTGCACTTCGCCGGTCACCACCCTTCCGGCCATGCGGTGGCTGATGAACCAGCGCCAGGTCGCCACGCCCACCCCGAGGGCCAGGATGACGGCAGCAGCCTGGGGCTTGCCAGCCTGCCAGCCCAGCCAGGCAATGAACAGCACCGCCACCAACAGCAATGGCACCGTCCGCGCCGAATTGCGCAGCGCGACCTCGAGGGTCTGGCGCTGGATGGCCTGGTCGATGCCGGTGCTGTCGGTCATGGGCTGGCGAGCATAGCGCCGCCCGGCCATCCCGGCGGCTGGTGAACTAGGACTGGATATAGCTTTCCAGCTGCGCAATGGTGGACTCGTGGTCGGCAATGATGTCGTCCATGATGTCGCGGATAGAGATCATGCCCAGCACGGTGTGGCCGTCCAGCACCGGCAGGTGGCGGATCTTCTTTTCGCTCATCAACGCCATGCAGGCACGGGTGCCGGTGGCCGATGTCACCGTGAACACGTTGCGCGTCATGATGTCGGCCACCTGCGTTTCCTTGGAGTTGCGGCCCTGCAGCGCGATCTTGCGGGTGTAGTCGCGCTCGGAGAACACGCCCACCAGGCGGCCGCGGTCCATCACCATCAGCGCACCCACTTCGTAGCGGGCCAGCAGTTCGAGCGCAGCAAACACCGACTCGTCCGGGCGCACATGCCACAGGGTGCCGTCGCGCGTCTTCAGCAGTTCTGACACGGGCTTCATCGGCAGGACCTCCGGAAAACTGACCCAAGGCGGGTCACCAAGACTACCCGAACGGCAGACGGCATCAAGAGGGCAGGCCCCATGCAGCGCGCCCCCCGGTCCGGCTGGCCGAACCGGCCTGAGGCTGCAAGGACTTGGCACTGATGAGAAGATGACGCCGATGAAACCCGACGCAGGCGACGCTGCCCCTCAACGTTCTCGGGCCCGCGGCAAGGCGCGGCATCTGTGGGGTGCCGCAGCCGCGCTGCTGGCCGTTGTGCTGCTGATGGGTGGATGCGCCACGCTGGACGAACACCAGCGGCGCTGGATCTTCCAGCCCAGCGACCGCAGCTGGGGTGGCGGCGCAGCGGCCGAAGGCATGCAGGAAGTCTGGGTGCCCTTCGAGTCGGCAGCCACCGGCCAGGCGGTGCGCCTCAACGGCTTGTGGCTGCCGCAGGACGACCCCAAGGCGCCGCGCCTTTTGTACCTGCACGGTGCACGCTGGGATGTGCGCAGCAGCGCCGGCCGCATGCGGCGCATGCACGAGCTGGGTTTTGCGGTGCTGGGCATCGACTACCGCGGCTTTGGCCGCAGCAGCGAAGGCCTGCCCTCGGAAGAACTGGCGCAGGAAGACGCCCGCGCGGCCTGGAACTGGCTGGCGCAGCAGCAACCCCAGGCGCCGCGCTACCTGTTCGGCCATTCGCTGGGGGGTGCCATCGCGGTGCAGCTGGCCGCCGACGTGAACGACGAAGCCGGGCTCATCGTCGAAGGCACCTTCACGTCGATCCGTGATGTCGTGGGCACCTTCAAGTGGGGCTGGCTGCCGCTGGGGCCGCTGATCACGCAGCGCTTCGATGCCGCCGCGCGCATTGCCCGCGTCGGCACGCCGGTGCTGGTGGTGCACGGCAGCGAAGACCGGCTGATCCGCCCCACGCTGGGGCAGGCGCTGTACGACAAGGCGGCGCAGCCCAAGCGATTTGTGCTGGTGGAAGGTGGCTCGCACCACAACACCAATTCGCTGGGGCAAAACGACTACCGGCAGGCACTGGCCGAACTCTTCGGCCTGCCCACGCAGCGCCGCTGAGGCCGCGTAGGCCGCTGAGGCCAGTTCCCGCGGCGCGCGCCGAGGGGCCGTCGGGCGAACCCGAACTTTGGGCATAGGCCACCTGCAGGCTGCAGCAGTGCCTGTGGGGGTTACTTCGGCTGCCGCGCCGGCGCATCATCCAACGCGCTGCAGCACGAGCCCCACCCGGGCGGCCAGCCAGGGGAGCCCAGCACATGACCAGCACCGGCCTACCGACAAAAGAACGCATCGCCACGCTGGACGTGCTGCGCGGCTTTGCGCTGATGGGCATCCTGATCATGAACATGCCCGGTTTCAGCTACAGCGGCTGGCACGAATCCGACGGCTCGCATTACTGGCCAGGGCAGATCGACCAGATGGCCGAACAGGTGCGCGACGCGCTGTTCTCGGGCAAGTTCAACAGCCTCTTCAGCGTGCTCTTCGGTCTGGGCTTCACGATCCAGTTTGCGCGCATGCAGCGGCAGGACCCGCAACATGCCGACCGCCTGTACCTGCGCCGCCTGCTGGTGCTGTTTGTGCTGGGTGTGCTGCACGCCTGCGTGTTCTGGTTCGGCGACGTGCTGCACGTGTACGCGCTGCTCGGCATCCTGCTGCTGTTCGGGCTGCGCCGTGTCAGCGACCGCGGCCTGGTGCTCATCATGGTGGGCTGCATCGTCTACCCGCTGGTGGCCAGCCTCTTGCGCGTGGCCTTCGTGAGCAAAGAATTCGTCGCCAGTCGCGTGGCCCTGGGCAAGAGTTTTGCACTGAAAAACGACGCCGCTTTTGGCGCCGGCAGCTTCTTCGACACGGCCCGCGAGAACCTGCGCATCGTGATGTTCGACTACGGTGACCTGTACTCGCTGTGGGGCACTTTCGGCTGGTACGTGAGCATGACCTTGACCATGCTGCTGGGTGTGCTGGCGGGGCGCCGCCGCTGGGCCACGCGCATACCCGAGCTGATGCCGCAGATCAAGCGGCTGACGTGGGTCATGCTGATCGTCGGTCTGGCGCTGTCGACGACGGCCACGATGATCTGGGAAGCCAACCGCACACCCGGCCCTTCGCTGATCAAGACCTTCGCCGGGCTTTGCTACAACGTGTCGCGGCCGATGCTGATGGTGTTTTACGTGCTGCTGATCGTGCAGCTGTTCCACCGGCCGTCGTGGAGGCCGCTCTTCAGGCCCTTCGAACTGGCCGGCCGCATGCCGCTGACCAACTACCTGATGCAGACCGCCTTGTGCACCACGCTGTTCTACGCCTGGGGCTTCGGCCTGTGGGCCCAGGTGGGGCCTGCGGCCGGGCTGGCACTGTCGCTGGCGCTGTTCTTCTGCATCCAGGTGCCGTGGAGCTGGTGGTGGCTGAAGTCACACGAGCGCGGCCCGCTGGAAGCGCTGTGGTCGCGGCTGACCTACGGCCGGCGCCCGGCCAAGGCAGCTGCCGAGGGCGCAAGCCCAGCGTAGTCAGACCGGCGCTTGCAACGCCGCGCGCACGTCGTCGGGCAAGGCCTGCGGGCGGTGGGTGTCGAGCGACGTGCACACCAGCACCTGCAGCGCCCGCAAGCGCAGCTCACCGCTGTTGCTGCTGCAGGCATGCCGAAGCGTCAGCGAACTGCGGCCCAGCTTGGCCACCGTCACCTGCCAGTGCAGTGTGTCGCCATGCCGGCTGACGGCCGTGAAGTCGACCTCCAGCCGCACCGTGGGCAGGCCGATGCGGCGTGCGCCGATGAGCTTGGCATAAGGGATCGCCAAGGCGCGGTCGAACCACTCTTCGACGACGCCGTTCAGCATCACCAGGTACTGCGGGAAAAAGACGATGCCGGCCGGGTCACAGTCGGAAAAGCGGACCTGGCGCTGCGCGATGAATGTGCCGGGCGACATCAAACGCCGGCCTTCAGCCGAAAGCGTTGCAGCTTGCCGGTTTCGGTGCGGGGCAGCTTGTCCAAAAACACGAGCTCACGCGGGTACTTGTAAGGCGCGATGGTCTGCTTGACGAAGTCCTGCAGCGCCTTGGCCAGGCTGTCGTTGCCGGTGTGGCCGGGGCGCAGCACCACGAAGGCCTTGACGATCATGCCGCGGGCTTCGTCGGCCTGGCCGATGACCCCGCACTCGGCCACCGCCGGGTGCAGCAGCAGCGCGTCTTCGACCTCGGGGCCGGCGATGTTGTAGCCGCCCGAGATGATCATGTCGTCGGTGCGCGCCTGGTACACAAACTGGCCATCGACATCCACCAGGTACGCATCGCCGGTCAGGTTCCAGCCGTGTTGCACGTAGTTGACCTGCCGTGGGTCGTCCAGGTATTTGCAGCCAGTGGGCCCTTTCACGGCCAGGCGGCCCACCTGGCCGGCCGGCACTTCATGGCCTTCGTCGTCCAGCACCACCGCGCGGTAACCCGGCACCGGCAGACCGGTGGCCCCCGGCCGGGCCCGGCTTTCGTCGGCGCTGATGAAGATGTGGAACATCTCGGTCGAACCGATGCCGTCGATGATCTCGATGCCCGTGGCTTCGCGCCACAGCTGGCGCGTGGCCGCCGGCAGCGCTTCGCCCGCCGACACACACTTGCGCAGGGACCGCAGGTCGTGCCCGGCCACCTGCGCCGCCATGGCGCGGTAGGACGTGGGCGCGGTGAAACACACGCTGGCCTTGTACTGCGCGATGGCCGGCAGCAGCAGGTCGGGCGAGGCCTTTTCGATCAGCACCGCGCAGGCACCGATGGACAGCGGAAACACCAGCAGCCCGCCCAGGCCGAAGGTGAAGGCCAGCGGCGGGCTGCCGATGAACACGTCGTCGGGCCGTGCACGCAGCACGTGCGGTGGCCAGCAGGCCGTGGCGGCCATCACGTCGCGATGGAAGTGCAGCGTGCCCTTGGGCACACCGGTGGTGCCGCTGGTGAAGGCCATCAGGCAGATGTCGTCGGCAGCGGTGTCCACGTTGTCGAAGTGCGGCGACTTGTCGGCGGCGCGTGTTTCGAGTTGCCCCCCGAAGTTCAGCACCTGCTGCAGCGTGGGGCAATCCGGCAGGGCCAGCTGCAGTTCTTCGGCCAGGCGCGCGTCACACAAGGCATGGCTGATCTGCGCCTTGTGCACGATGGCCGTCAGCTCACGAGCCCGCAGCAGCGGCATCGTGCCCACCGCAATGCCACCGGCCTTGACCACCGCAAACCAGCAGGCCGCCAGCATCGGTGAATTGGCGCCGCGCAGCAGCACGCGGTTGCCCGGCACCAGGCCCATGTCCTGCACCAGCACGTGGGCGATGCGGTTGGCCTGGGCTTGAAACTCGGCGTAGGTCCAGCGCACACCGGCACCCTGGACGCACAGGCGGTCGCCGCGGCCTTCGGCCACGTGGCGGTCGAGCAATTCGGTGGCGCAGTTCAGGCGCGTGGGGAAATGCAGTTCGGGCAGGTCGAAGATGAGCTCGGGCAGCGCAGCCGCTGGCGGCAGGCGGTCTTGTGCGAAGGTGTCGAGGTGGGCGCTGTGGCCGGGTGCTTCGGGCATGCGGTTCATTCTTCGAGCGTGGCCGGGCCTTGTCAATCGAGCGCTGCCGCCATCCCTCCGCACCGCGAAGCCGCGCCCTATCATGCACGCCATGCCAGCACACGAAGCCCGGCTCTGGGACATCTCGCCCCCGGTGCACCCCGGCTCGCCGGTGTTCCCGGGCGACACGCCCTTTGCGCTGCAATGGGCCGCGCGCATCGGGCCCGGCTGCCCGGTGAACGTCAGCACGCTGACGCTGAGCCCGCACACCGGCGCACATGCCGACGCACCGCTGCACTATGGCGACGAAGGCGCGGCCATCGGTGCAGTGCCCCTGCTGCCCTACCTGGGCCGCTGCCGTGTCATCCATGCCATCGGCTGTGGGCCGCTGGTGCTGCTGTCCCACCTCGAACATGCACTGCACGAGCTGCCACCGCGGGTGCTGGTGCGCACCTATGCAAACATGCCACAGGACCGTTTCGACGACGATCTGCCGGCCTTTGACCCCGCCACCGTGTCGCGCCTGGCCGATTTGGGCGCGCTGTTGATCGGCATCGACAGCGCCAGCATCGACCCCGCCGGCAGCAAGACGCTGGACAGCCACCAGGTCATCCGCCAGCGCGGCCTGCGCGTGCTGGAAAACCTGCTGCTCGACGACGTGCCCGAAGGCGACTACGAACTCATCGCCCTGCCCCTGAAACTGAGCACGGCGTGCGCCTCGCCGGTGCGCGCCGTCCTTCGAGAGCTGCCATGACCCACGTGATCACCCGAGACGAAGCCCTGGCGCTGGATGCCGCCGACGCACTGGCCCCGCTGCGCGAGCAGTTTGTGCTGCCGCCGGGCGTGATCTACCTCGACGGCAACTCGCTCGGTGTCTTGCCGCGCAGCGCCGCCGCGCGGGTGCAGCAGGTGGTCACGCAGGAATGGGGCAGCGACCTCATCACCAGCTGGAACAAAGCCGGCTGGATGGACCTGCCGCTGCGGGTGGGCGACAAGATCGGCCGTCTGGTGGGCGCCGGCCCGGGCCAGCTGGTGGTGGCCGACTCGACCAGCGTCAACCTGTTCAAGGTGCTGAGCGCCGCGCTGAGCATCAGCCGGGCCGACGCGCCGCAGCGCAAGGTCATCCTCAGCGAACGCAGCAACTTCCCCACCGACCTGTACATCGCCGAGGCGCTGGCCCGCGAGCGGGGTTTCGAGTTGCTGCTGGCCGAGCCCGAGGAACTGCCCACGCTGCTGGACGCCCGCACGGCGGTGTTGATGCTGACCCACGTCAACTACCGCACCGGCCGCATGCACGACATGGCGGCGCTGACCAAGGCTGCCCACGAAGCCGGTGCACTGACGGTCTGGGACCTGGCGCACAGCGCCGGCGCGGTGCCCGTCGATTTGCAGGCGGCGCAAGCGGACTTCGCCATCGGCTGCGGCTACAAATACCTGAACGGCGGCCCCGGCGCGCCGGCCTTCGTGTGGGTGCACCCGCAACACGTCGACCGTTTCTGGCAGCCGCTGGCCGGCTGGATCGGCCATGCTGCGCCGTTTGAATTCACGCCCGGCTACCGGCCGGCCACCGGCATCTCGCGCTACCTCTGTGGCACGCCGGCCGTGCTGTCGCTGGCGGCGCTGGAATGTGGTGTGGACACGCTGCTGTCAGCCGAGCCGCTGGGTGGCATGGCCGCGCTGCGGCAGAAGTCGCTGGCACTGACACGGCTGTTTGCGGCGCAGGTCGAAGCCACCTGCCCCGGCCTGAAGCTGGTTTCGCCGCGCGACGATGCGCTGCGAGGCAGCCAGGTGTGCCTTGCACAGGCCGACATCGCCTACCCAGTCGTGCAGGCGCTGATCGCCCGCGGCGTGGTCGGCGACTTCCGCGCGCCGGACATCCTGCGCTTCGGCTTCACGCCGCTGTACCTGCGCTTCATCGACGCCTGGGACGCGGCGCAGCACCTGCAGCAGGTGCTGCAAACCGAAGAGTGGCGCCGCCCGGTGTTCAACCACAAACACGCGGTGACATGACATGAGCGGCTGCCCCTTCAACGCTGGCGCCGACCCCACGCCGACTTCCGCGCCTAGCGAATCCACCCCGCTGCAGCACCACGACGCCCAGCTCGACTTCAGCGCCGACATGAGCTACGGCGACTACCTGCACCTGGACGCGGTGCTGAACGCGCAGCACCCGCTGAGCCCCGACCACAACGAGATGCTGTTCATCGTGCAGCACCAGACCAGCGAGCTGTGGATGAAGCTGCTGCTGCACGAACTGCGGGCGGCCATCGCGGCCATTGCGAAAGACGACCTGCACCACGCTTTCAAGATGCTGGCGCGCGTCAGCAAGATCATGGAACAGCTGGTGCACGCCTGGGACGTGCTGGCCACGATGACGCCGCCCGAATACAGCGCCATCCGGCCCTACCTTGCCAACAGCAGCGGCTTCCAGAGCTGGCAGTACCGCTGCATCGAGTTCAGCCTGGGCAACAAGAACAAGGTCATGCTGGCGCCACATGCGCACCGGCCCGACCTGCTGGCCCATGTGGAGACGGCCTACCGCAGCCCGAGCCTGTACGACGAGGCGCTTCGCCTGCTGGCCCGCCGCGGGCTGGACGTTCCGGCCACGCACACGCAGCGCGACTGGTCGCTGCCCTATGCAGAAGACAAGGGCGTCGAAGCGGCCTGGCTGGTCGTCTACCGCGCGCCTCAAGCACACTGGGACCTGTACCAGCTGGGCGAAGAACTCACCGACCTGGAAGACGCCTTCCGCCTGTGGCGTTTCCGGCACGTGACCACGGTCGAGCGGGTCATCGGCTTCAAGCGCGGCACCGGCGGCACCGGCGGCGTGAGCTACCTGCGCAAGATGCTGGACACCGTGCTGTTCCCCGAAATCTGGCGCTTGCGCACCGAGCTCTGACACCGCACACCAAGGCCATCGATGACCGACCTGTCCCGATTCCCCATCACCCGCAAGTGGCCGGCGCAGCACCCCGACCGCATCCAGCTGTATTCGCTGCCCACACCCAACGGTGTGAAGGTGTCGATTGCGCTGGAAGAGACGGGTCTGCCCTACGAGCCGCACCTGGTGCGTTTCGACAGCAACGACCAGCTGACGCCCGAGTTCCTGTCACTCAACCCCAACAACAAGATCCCGGCCATGCTGGACCCGAATGGGCCGGGCGGCCAGCCGCTGGCTCTGTTCGAATCGGGTGCCATCCTGATGTACCTGGCCGAGAAGACGGGTCAGCTCTTGCCCGCCGACCCCGCCGGGCGTTATGAAGCGCTGCAGTGGTTGATGTTCCAGATGGGCGGTGTCGGACCCATGTTCGGCCAGCTCGGTTTCTTTCACAAGTTTGCCGGCAAGGACTTCGAAGACAAACGCCCACGCGACCGCTACGTGGCCGAATCGCGCCGCCTGCTGGGTGTGCTGAACCAGCGACTGGCGCAGCGCGACTGGCTGCTGGACAGCGGCTACAGCGTGGCCGACATCGCCACTTTTCCGTGGGTCAACAACCTGGTCGGCTTTTACGGCGCGGGTGATCTGGTGGGCTACGCCGATTTTCCCCACGTGCAGCGGGTGGTGCAGGCCTTCATGGCCCGGCCGGCGGTGGTGCGGGGCATGGGCATTCCGGCCAGGCCGCCGGCAACATGAAGGAGAAACCCATGCAACTGGGCGCCTTTTCGATCAGCCTCGCGGTCAAGGACCTCGAGGCTTCCCGGGCCTTCTACGACAAGCTCGGCTTCCAGGTCATCGGCGGCCAGGCCGACCAGAACTGGCTGATCCTGCGCAACGCCGAACAAGTGACCATCGGCCTCTTCAAGGGCATGTTCGAAGGCAACATCCTGACCTTCAACCCGGGTTGGGACGCGCAGTGCAACAACCTGCCGGCCTTCACCGACGTGCGTGAACTGCAGGCGCAACTGGAAGCCCAGGGGCTGACGCTCACCTCACGCGCCGACACCGGCACCACCGGCCCGGCCAGCCTGACCCTCAGCGACCCCGACGGCAACACCGTCCTGATCGACCAGCACCGGTAGCTGCGACAGCGCGGCCAGGCGCCGCCGTTCCATCCCTTGGGACATTGCACCCGGCAGAGGAAAAACCGAGCTTTGCGCCGCGACGGCACAAGCCTACGCTCGCGTCGCCCTACCGGGCCCAGGCGGCCCCAGTGGCTGCCCGGCAAGAACGCACCCAAGGAGACCCATGAACACCATCCGCGCCCTCGTCGCACTGGCCGCTGCCTCGCTCTTCACCAGCGTGGCGCTCGCACAGGCCTGGCCCAGCAAGCCCATCCGCATCATCGTGCCCTACCCGGCGGGCGGCACGTCCGACATCCTGGCCCGTTCGCTCGGGCCCGAACTCACCAAGGCGCTGGGTCAGCAGGTGCTGGTGGACAACAAACCCGGCGCCACCGGCAACCTGGGCGCCGACATGGTGGCCAAGTCACCCGCCGACGGCTACACGCTGCTGCTGGCCGACATCGGCTCGCTGGCCATCGCCCCCAGCGTCTTCCCCCAGCTGGCCTTCGACCCGGTGAAGGACTTCGCACCGGTGATCATGGTCGCGTACTCGCCGCACATCCTGGCGGTGCACCCCGGTGTGCCGGTCAAGGACGCCAAGGAACTCGTCGCCCTGGCCAAGGCCAAGCCCGACAGCCTGAACTTCGCGATCTCGGGCATCGGCGGCGCCAACCACCTGGCCGGCATCGAATTTGCCATGCGCACCGGCATCCAGTGGACCTACATCCCGTACAAGGGCGGCTCGCAGGCCATCAGCGACGTGATGGGCGGCCAGGCGCAGGTGCTGTTCAACGGCATGCTGGCCACCTACCCGGCGGTGAAGGACGGTCGTCTGAAGGCCGTGGCCATTTCCAGCAGCAAGCGATTCTCGGCCGCGCCCGACATTCCCACCGTGGCCGAATCGGCCAACCTGCCGGGCTTCGAAACCGGCTCGTTCCAGGGCATCGTGGCCGCCGCCGGCACGCCGCCCGAGATCGTGACAAAGCTGCACACCACGATCACGCAGATCCTGGCCACACCCGAGATGCAGGAACGCCTGGCCAAGGCCGGCGCAGAAACACGCCCCGGCTCGCCGGCCGCGTTTGGCAGCTTCATCCAGAGCGAAAAGGCACGCTGGGCGAAGGTGGTGAAGGACTCGGGCGCGAAGTTCGAGTGAGCTGAGCGGGGGCTGGATCTGGCCCAGGCTCAGCCCGCTGCGTCGTAGGCGCGCTTGAGCCAGGCCTTCAGTTCCGCATCGATTTCTGCCGGGCTGCCGATGCGTGTGGTGGCCTGGCACATGCTGGCCGGCGGCTGCACCTTCAGCCGCGCGTGTGGCGGCAGGTCCTTGGCATTCAGGCCGATCGCGATGCTGTCCTTGGTGGCCGGGCCCACCATCAAGAACTGCTTCTTGCGGCGCAGGCTGATGTAGGTTTTCTTGGGCGCTTCTTCGAAGTCGCCCAAGGCCCGCACCGCCTGCATCACCGCATCGTGCAGCGGGCGCAGCGGCGCTTTTGCGCCGGTGTAGATGGCGTCCAGCGGGTCGCCCTCGTTCAGCGCTGGCACGGCCATCGGCGCGGCCCCGCCCAGGTCGGGCATCGGCTTGTCGATGAAGTGGACCACGGTGTTGGCGTCACCGTAACCCAGCTTGAAGTGCTCCATCAGCCAGCTGCGCCTTTCGCCATGTTTGGCCGCACCACTGGCCAGCACGGCCGCGTGCAGCTGCGCGATGGTCTGGCCGGTGCGGGCCTGGATGTTCTTCAGCTGCGTGATCGTCGCGGCAACAGGGTCGGCCATGGCGTTTGTCCTTCGGTGTGGTGGACCATCGGGTGAGGCGGCCGACGATGGTCTACCCGTGACGGCGCTGGTGTCAATCGGCGACACCCGGCGGTCTGCACGGCACACCACGAGGAAAGGCAGCCGCCTAGAATTCGGCCCTTTCCGCCCCGCCCCGGAGCCACGCCATGGACACCCGCACCTCTCCCATTCGCCTGCGCATCAGCCAACTGCAAGAGGTGCTGGTGCGTGAAAACGTGCAGGCGCTGCTGGTGCCCTCTGCCGACCCGCACCTGTCGGAATACCTGCCCGAACGCTGGCAGGGCCGGCAGTGGTTGTCGGGCTTCACGGGCAGCATGGCCACGCTGGTGGTGGCGCAGGACCGCGCGGTGCTGTTTGCCGACAGCCGCTACTGGGTGCAGGCCGCGGCCGAACTGGCGGGCACCGGTATCGAACTGGAGAAGATCAACACCGGCGCGTCGCTGGCCCACATCGACTGGTTGGCGCGCCAGGTGCCGCGCGGCGCCACGGTGGCGGTGGACGGCCAGGTGCTGGGGCTTTCCATGGCCAAGGCGCTGCAAGGCGCGCTGAACGGAGCCGGTGTGCACTTGCGCACCGATATCGACCTGCTGGACAACATCTGGCCCGACCGCCCATCGCTGCCCATGCAGCCCGTCTACGAACACCTCGCGCCGCAGGCGACGGTGACGCGGGCCGACAAGCTGGCTGCCGTGCGGCGCGGCATGGCCGACCATGGCGCCACGCAGCACTTTGTGTCGACGGTGGACGACATCGCCTGGATCACCAACCTGCGGGGCAGCGACGTCACCTACAACCCGGTGTTCCTGGCCCACCTGCTGATCGCGGCCGACCGTGCCACCTTGTTCATCGGCGAAGGCAAGGTCGACGCGGCACTGGCCGCCCGCCTGGCGCAGGACGGTGTGGCGCTGGCGCCCTATGCGCAGGCCGGCGCGGCGCTGGCGGCACTGCAGCCGCAGGACACGCTGCTCGTCGATCCCAAGCGCATCACACACGGCCTGCGCGCCCAGGTGGCGGCCGGTTGCACGGTGGTCGAGGCCATCAACCCCAGCACGCTGCTGAAAAGCCGCAAGGGTGCGGCCGACGCGGCGCATGTGCGGCAAGCCATGGCACAGGATGGCGCCGCGATGTGCGAGTTCTACGCCTGGTTCGAAGCGGCGCTGGCGCGCGGTGAACGCCTCAGCGAAATCAGCGTGGACGAACACTTGAGCGCGGCCCGCGCACGCCGTCCGGGCTTCGTCGGCCTGAGCTTTCCCACCATCGCCGGCTTCAATGCCAACGGCGCGATGCCGCATTACCGTGCCAGCGAAGAGTCGCATGCACAGATCGCCGGCGACGGCCTGCTGCTCATCGACAGCGGCGGCCAGTACCTGGGCGGCACCACCGACATCACACGGGTCTGGCCCATCGGCCAGGTCAGCGCGGCGATGAAACGCGACTACACGCTGGTGCTGAAGGGCACGATGAACCTGTCGCGCGCACGTTTTCCGCGTGGCACGCCGAGCCCCATGCTGGACAGCCTGGCGCGTGCGCCGCTGTGGGCCGAAGGCATCGAGTTCGGCCACGGCACCGGCCACGGCGTGGGTTATTTCCTGAACGTGCACGAGGGCCCGCAGAGCATCAGCAAGGCCATTCCCGACGCCCACATGGCCATGGAGCCGGGCATGATCACTTCGATCGAGCCCGGTGTGTACCGGCCCGGGCAATGGGGCGTGCGCATCGAGAACCTGGTGCTCAACGTGGCGGCCGACACGGCCGAAGCCGGCACCTTCGGCGAGTTCCTCGAATTCGAGACACTGACGCTGTGCCCCATCGACACCCGCTGCATCGACAAGAGCCTGATGCGCGCCGACGAAGTCGCCTGGCTCAACGGCTACCACGCCACGGTGCGCGAGCGGCTGTCGCCGCTGGTGCAGGGTGACGCGCTGACCTGGCTGATCGAACGCACACAGCCCCTTTGAGCCGGTGAGCGCCCGCGTGCCCGGCACTCCGCCTGAACTGGCGCTGGGCATCGACCTGGGCGGCACCAAGATCGCCGCGGCCTTGCTGGACAGCGGCGGCCAGACCCGCTGGCAGGCGCGCTGGCCCACGCCGCCGAACGACTACGAAGCGACACTGGCCGCACTGGAACAGGCGGTGCACACGGCACGGCAAGCCGCGCGGGAAGCCGGCGCGAGCGCGAACCTGAGCATCGGCATCGGCACGCCGGGTTCCTTGACCCGCGCCGGCACGATGAAAAACTGCAACTCCACCTGGCTGAACGGACAGCCGCTGCTGCACGACCTGCAGACGCGCCTGGGCCAGCCAGTGGCGCTGGCCAACGACGCGAACTGCCTGGCTCTGTCGGAAGCCACCGATGGCGCCGGGGCGGGCGCGCCGGTGGTGTTTGCTGCCATCCTGGGCACCGGCACGGGTGCCGGCATCGCGGTGCATGGCCGGGTGCTGACGGGCGCCAACGGGCTGGCCGGCGAATGGGGTCACAACCCGCTACCCTGGGCCAACGACATCACCGATCCGCCGTGGCCGTGTTACTGCGGCCAGACGGCTTGCATCGAGTCGCACCTCAGCGGCCCCGGCCTGGCACGCGGCCATCTGCACGCCACCGGTCAGGCGCTCAGCGGTGAACAGATCGTGCAGCGTGCGAAAACCGGTGACGCCGCTTGCAGCGCCACGCTGCAGCGCCACAGCCACCAGTTGGCGCGTGCGCTGGCGGCGGTCATCAATGTGCTGGACCCGGACGTCATCGTGCTGGGCGGTGGGCTGTCGCGCATGGACCACCTTTACCGCGAGGTGCCGGCGTTGTGGTCGCAGTGGGTGTTTTCCGCCGGCAGTGCAGAGCCGCTGCAGACCCGGCTGCTGCCGGCGCTGCACGGTGACGCCTCGGGTGTGCGCGGTGCGGCCTGGCTGGGGCGTCATCTGGCTTGAACGGCAGCCGCTGTCCATCCGCCCTGTCCGCCGGCCGTCAATGCAAGCCAGCGTTTCGTCGCAAGCGAGTGGCCGGGCCAGGCGCCGGTGCGTAGATTGCCAATCGGGGCGGCGTTTCCTGTGTGCCGGCCCCGTTCGACCCTCCTCCGCGATCCGGGCACAACCCATCAGGGATCGCTTGCACACGGGGGCTGGCGCAAGCCGGCCCCCGTCTTTCTGTCAGCCCTAAGCGTGCTTCGCGATCAAGGCACGTGCTGACGCCAGCAGCGCCTTGCCGTTGAAGCCGCGTTTGTCCATGTCGGCCACCCAGGCGTCGTCCACCGGTGCCGACAGCTTGACGAATTCCTGCGCTTCGGCCGCACTCAGCGTGTAGATGGTGTTGCCGCGGTCGGCGGTGAGCTTGCGGCTGGGCACGTCGTTGCCCTGCTGGGTCTTGCCCAGCCAGGCGCTGGTGGCCATGCCGGAATTGGCGTCGATGACCTTTTTCAGGTCGGGCGCCAGACCTTCGTACTTGGCCTTGTTCATGGCCATCACGAAGGTGGTGGTGTACAGCGCCGGGCTGCCGGCCGGGAATTCGGTGTGGAACTTGGTCAGCTCCTGCACCTTCACCGCCGGCACCACCTCCCAGGGAATCACCGCGCCCTCGATGGTGCCCTTGCTCAGCGCATCGGGAATCTGCGGCAGCGGCATGCCCACGGGGATGGCGCCCACGGCACGCAGCAGGCTCGTCACCTGGCGCGTGGGGCCGCGCACCTTCAGGCCTTTCAGGTCGGCCGGTGTCTTGATCTGCTTGGCCACGGTGTGGAACATGCCGGGGCCGTGCACGTGCAAGGCCAGCACCTGCGTTTCCTTGAACTCGTCGGGGCACTGGGTCTGGAAGTACTCCCAATAGGCCTTGGACGTGGCTTCGGCGTTGTTCATCATGAACGGCAGCTCGAAACACTCGATGCGCGGAAAACGCCCGGCGGTGTTGCCCGGCAGCGTCCACACCACGTCGACCACACCGTCACGTGCCTGGTCGTACAGCTGCACCGGCGTGCCACCCAGCTGCATGGCGGGGTAGGCCTCGAACTTGATGCGGCCGCCGCTGTCCTTTTCGACCTTGTCCATCCACGGCTTGTGCATCGTGAGCCACACACCCGAGGCCGGCGACATGAAGGTGTGGAACTTGAGCGTGACACTCTGCTGGGCCAGGCCCGACAGGTGAGGCACCCCCAGGGCAACTGCGGCGGTGCCAGCGGCAGCGCCTTGCACGAATGAGCGGCGTTTCATCGAAGGTGATCTCCGTTAGATTGACAAACGTTCTAACTTAACGGCCGCCCTGGTGCCGGGACTTCAAGACTTACCCTGATGTGTCACGGGTCGCCCCGGCCCGGCGCCGTGGCCCTGGGTCAGAATCGCCCGGTCGTTTGCAGCCTTGTCCAGGGCCCCGCTTGTTGTTTCGCACTTTGCGCAGCCAGTACCTGATGCTCAGCCTCGCCACCCTGGCGGCCATGCTGGCGCTGCTGCTTTGGAACGCGCAGAACCTGATGCAAGAGGTGCTTCAGGAACGTTACGAGGTCGAACGCCAAGCCGTGGCACCGTTGCTGGTGGCGGCGCTCGGCCCCCTGCTGGCATCGCGCGACTACGCCACCATCAACGAACTGGTGCAGGAAAACGCCCGCAGCCGCAACCTGGCCTTCATCGAACTGCTGGACAGCCGCGGCCGCGAAGTGGCCAGCGCAGGCAGCGTGACCGAAGGGGTGGCGGTGAGCAGCCAGCCTGTCCTGCTGGCCGGCCAGCCCCTGGGCACGGTGCGCTTTGCGATCCGCACCGACGCGCTGGCCAGCGCCAGCGAACGCCTGCGCCGCAACAGCCTGGCCATCGGTGCCAGCGTGCTGGTGGTGGGCGCCGCGCTGCTGGCCCTGGGCATCACCTGGCTCAGCCGCGGCCTGGACGCGCTGGGCCAGGCCAGCCGGCGGGTGGCCGGCGGCGACTACCAGACCCGGGTGCAAGGCAGCCGTCTGCGGGAACTGGACGCGCTGGCCACCGCCTTCAACCGCATGGCCCAGGCCATCCAGACCCAGCTGACCGAGCTGCACGACAACCAGCAGTTCCTGCGCGGTGTGGTCGACACGCTGTCCGAAGGTTTTGTCGTCGTCGACCGCGACAACCGCATCATCGACTGCAACGAGACCTTCCTGCGCCTGTACGGTCTGGTGCGGCCACCCGACGGCCGGCTGGAATGGTCGAAGGTCGATGTCCAGGTCTACCTGCCGGACGGCAGCCCGCTGCCACCCGAGCAGCGCGCCACCCGCGCGGTGCTGGCCAGCGGCCAGGCGCTGCGCGACCGCGTGTTGCGCCTGCAGCGCAGCGACGGCAGCAGCGCCTGGGTCAGCGTCAACGCCACGCCGCTGTGGCACCCGGGTGAGCAGCAGCCCTTCGCCGCGATGGCCACGCAGACCGACATCACACGCCACGTGCTGGCCGAGCAGGCGCTGCGCCAGTCCAACGACAGCCTGGAACAGCGGGTGCAGCTGCGCACTGCCGAGCTGCAGCGTGCCAAGGAAGAAGCCGAGGGCGCCAGCCTGGCCAAAAGCGAGTTCCTGTCGCGCATGAGCCACGAGCTGCGCACGCCGCTGAACGCCATCCTGGGTTTTGCCCAGCTGATGGCCATGGAAGGCCGCCTGGGAGACGCCGACCAGCGCAAGGTGGGCCAGATCGAAACCGCCGGCTGGCACCTGCTGGCGCTGATCAACGACGTGCTCGACCTGTCGCGCATCGAAGCCGGCGCCATGAGCACCTCGGCCGAGGCGGTGGAACTCGGTGCGCTGGTCGCCGAGTCGCTGCCGCTGGTGCAGGCCCAGGCTGCGCGCCGCCAGATCGCGCTGAGCGCACCCCCGCCCGAGCCCGGCGGCAGCTGGGTCACGGCCGACCGCAAGCGGCTCAAGCAGGTGCTGGCCAACCTGCTGAGCAACGCCGTCAAGTACAACCGCGACGGCGGCCAGGTGTGGATCAGCCTGGGCCCGCTGCAAGACGGCGGCCGGGTGCTGGCCGTGCACGACAGCGGCCGCGGCTTCGAGCCGGCGCAGCTGCAGCAGCTGTACCAGCCCTTCGTGCGCTTTGTGCCCGACGGCGAGGCCACCGAAGGCACCGGCATCGGCCTGGTCATCACACGCCGCCTGGTCGAGCTGATGCACGGCCGGCTCCAGGTGGCCTCCACGGCCGGCCAGGGCTCGGTGTTCAGCGTCTGGTTGCCCGCGGCATCGGCACCCCAGGCGCCACCACCCCATGCCTTGTTACCACCTGCGCCGCCGCCCGACGTGGCCTTGCTGCCGCTGAAGCTGCTGTACGTGGAAGACAACCCGTCCAACGTCGAACTGCTGCGCCAGGTGCTGCAACTGCGCCCGGCGTGGAGCCTGTCGGTGGCCGAAGACGGCCTGAAGGGCCTGGCGCGCCTGCAGGCCGAGAGCTTCGACCTGGCCCTGGTGGACATCGACCTGCCTGGCATCGACGGCATCGAACTCTGCCGGCGCCTGAGGGCCGACCCCGACGCTCACCAGCCGCCGCTGCTGGCGCTCAGCGCCAATGCCATGCCGGCCGACACACAACGGGCCATGGCGGCCGGTTTCGAGGCCTATGTCACCAAGCCCATCGACGTGTTGCGGCTGCTGGCGCAACTCGACCAGGTGCTGACCAGGCCGCTGGCCAGGCCAGCCATCCCGCAGGAGCGCCCATGACCCCCCCGCACCCGAGCCGCCGAACCCTGCTGACACAAGGCCTGCAGCTGGCCGGTGGCCTGGCCGCCTTGGCCACCGGCCGCAGCCAGGCCCAGGCCGTGGCGGGTGGCGAAGCGCTGGCCATCGTGCTGGCGCCTTTCCTGTCGCCCGCTGCCCTCTTGTCCGCCTACCGGCCGATGCGTGAACACCTGCAGCAGGCCCTGAGGCGGCCCGTGGCCATGCTCACCGCCAAGGACTTCCGCACGCTGGTCGACGAAACCCGGCGCAAGGAACACCGCGTGGTGCAGCTGCCCGCGCACCTGGCACGCCTGGCCATGCTGGACTGGGGTTGGCAGATGCTGGCCGCACCGGCCACGCAGGGTTATGTGGTGGTGGGCGTCAAACAAGCCGGGCCGGTGCAGACGGCGCAGGACCTGCGAGGACGCAGCGTGGGCATGCTCGACGCGCTGTCGTTGACGGCCACCGTGGGCCGGCGCTGGCTCGAACTGCAGGGTGTGACTGACGACGTGAAAATCGTGGCCATGCCCTCGGTCAACAGCGCCCTCTTTGCGCTGGACCGCGACGAGATCGCGGCTTTTGTCGCCGCCGACACCCAGTTGCGCATGCTGCCCGACACCACACCCCGCGGGGACCGTGTGCTGGCCCGCATCGGCGACATCCCGGGGCCGGTCTTCCTGGCCTCGCCTGACATGCCAGCCGCCGAATGCGAGCGTCTGCGCCAGGCCATGGGCTTGTTCATGCCGGATCCCTCGCGCCCACCCGGCGCACCCAATGCGCTGCTGTCACCCCTGCCGGAAAGCCGCTTGAAGCTGCTCGACGGCTACGCCGCCATCGCCCGCCAGGCCTTGGCCGCGCGCTGAAGCCATCGCCCTTTACCGACCCAGTTTGAACAAGAAAAAGATGGCACTCACGGCTGTCCTCATTCTGGCCGTTCTGGCGGGCGGCCTGGCCTGGACACCCGACAAACCCCGCGCCGAACTCGAAGCGCGCTACGCCGCCGCGCCCAGCACCTTCGTCCAGGTGGCCGGCGTGCGCCTGCATGTGCGCGACACCGGCGCCGTTGCCCCGGTCGGCCGACCCGACCCACCCGCACTGCTGCTGCTGCACGGTTTTGGTTCCAGCCTGCACACCTGGGACAGCTGGGCCGAAGGCCTTCAGCGAGACCACCGTGTCGTGCGGGTCGACCTGCCCGGCGCCGGCCTGACCGGGGCCGACCCTGGCGGTGACTACAGCGACACCCACAGCGTGAAGCTGCTGCTGGCACTGATGGACCGGCTGGGCCTGGCCAAGGCCACCTTGGTGGGCCATTCGATGGGCGGCCGGCTGGCCTGGCGGCTGGCGGCCGACCACCCCGAACGGGTCGACAAGCTGGTGCTGATTGCACCCGACGGTTTTGCCAGCCCCGGCTTCGAATACGGCAAGGCGCCCGACGTGGGTGTGGTCGTGCGCCTGATGCAGCACGTGCTGCCGCGCTTCGTGCTGAAGGCCAGCCTGGAACCGGCCTACGCCGACCCCGCGCGCTTCACCGACAGCACGGTGGACCGTTACCACGACATGCTGCTGGCCCCGGGTGTGCGCGGTGCGTTGATCGCCCGCATGGAACAGCTGGTGCTGCAGGAACCCACGCCCTGGCTGAAGCAGATCAGCGCGCCGACGCTGCTGATGTGGGGCCAGCAGGACGCGATGATTCCGCTGGCCAATGCGCAGGACTACCTGCGGGTGATGCAGCAGGCACGGCTGGTGTCGTTTCCCGGTGTCGGCCACCTGCCGCACGAAGAAGCGCCGGCCGAATCGCTGCCTGCGCTGCGCAGCTTCCTGGCCGAGTGAAGCGGGGGGCTGCGTTCAGCCCACGTACTTCACCAGCCACAGGCTGATCGGCGGGAAAAACAGCAGCAGCAGCGTGCGCAAGGTGTCGCTCAGCAAAAAGGGCATCACGCCGCGGTAGCTCTCGGCGATGGGCACACCCTTGGCCATGCCGTTGACGACGTAGACGTTCAGCCCCACCGGCGGCGCCAGCAGGCCAAAGCCCACGGTCATCAGCACCATGATGCCGAACCACAGCGCCACGCTTTCCGCCGGCATGCCGAAGTCCAGGCCCATGACCACCGGGAAGAAGATCGGCACGGTGAGCAGGATCATGCTCAGCTCGTCCATCACCGCGCCCAGCACCACGTAGAACATCAGGATCGCGGCCACCACCGCCAGCGGCGGCAGGCCCCAGCCCTGCACCACACCGGCCAGCTGCGCCGGCACCTGGGTCAGCGCCAGCGCCGAGTTCATCAGGTCCGCACCCAGGAAAATCAGGAAGATCATGGCCGACGACTCGGCGGTGGCGTAGAAACACTGCTTGAACTTGGCCCAGGTGATCTCGCGCTTGGCCAAGGCGGCCAGGAAGGTGGCCGCCGCGCCCACCGCGGCGCCTTCGGTGGGCGTGAACTTGCCGCCGTAGATGCCGCCGAAGACGATGATGAAGATGATCGCGATCGGTGCCACGCCCACCAGCGCCTGCAGGGTCATGGCCGGCACCTCGTCGTGTTCGGGTGCATGGCCCGGCACCACGCGCACGTAGATGGCGATCGCCGCCATGTAACCCAGCATCGCGATCAGCCCCGGCACCATGGCCGCGGCAAAGAGCTTGGCGATGTTCTGCTCGGTCAGGATGGCGTAGATGACCAGCGGCACCGACGGCGGAATCAGGATGCCCAGCGTGCCACCCGCGGCCAGCGTGCCGGTGGCCAGGCGGCCGCTGTAGCCGTGGCGGCGCATCTCGGGCAAGGCCACCTGCGTGATGGTGGCTGCGGTGGCCACGCTGCTGCCGCAGATGGCACCGAAGGCTGCGCAGGCCATCACCGACGCCATCGCCAGGCCACCCTTGAAACGCGCCATCACGGCCGCAGCAAATTCGAACAGCGCGCGGCTGATGCCGCCCTGGGTGGCGAAGTTGCCCATCAGGATGAAGAGTGGAATCACGCTCAGGTCATAACTCGCAAAACGAGCGAATGCCTGGGTGTTCAGGAAACTGGCCAGCGGCAGCCAGCCGGCCTGCAGCACGTAGCCGCTGCAACCGGCCACGAACATGGCCACCGCGATGGGCGTGCGCAGCACCATCAACAGCAGCATGACGCCGAAGATCAGCACGGTCAGGGCGATCGGGCTCACAGCGAGGCCTCGGTCCGTTCAGCAAAACCGCGCAGCGCCTGCACCAGCGCGATCCAGGCCGTCAGCACCAGCGGCGGCACGATGCCGCAGTAGACGATCCACTCCGGAAAGGCCAGCATCATCGAACCCGATCCCGAGTTCCAGGCATTCATGCCGCCGATGGCGCTGCGCCACGCCATCAGGCCCATCACCGCCGCCAGCAGCAAGGCACCCAGGCGGTCCAGCCGGTTCTGTGTGGCTGCGGAGGCGCCGGTGGTGAAGAAGTCCACGATGATGTTGCCGCGCCGCACCTGGCACCAGGGCAGGAAAAGTGCAATCGCGGCGCCGGCCGCCGAGCCCGAGAGCTCGAAGTCGCCGACGATGGTCCAGCCCGTGGTGTTGCGACCGATCACGCTGGCGCAGGTCATCAACGTGATCACGGTCAGCAGCACGCCGGCAGCCACCGCACACAGCTTGGCCAGGAATTCGAGCACGCTCAAGTGAGCCCCTTGTTTGCGCAGAACGGGTGGGTGATGGGCGCCAGCGCTGGGCACCGGGTTTTTTCAGTATTGTGTCGCGGGCAAGCGCACCCGCAGCCCGTCCAGCGCGGGGCTCAGCACGATCTGGCACGACAGGCGGCTGCCGGCTTCGCGCGGTTCAGCGGTCATCTCCAGCATCGCCAGTTCGTCCTTGTCGGGGGGTGGCAGGCGGTCGCGCCAGACCAGGTCGACCATGACGTGGCAGGTGGCGCAGCTCATGCTGCCGCCGCAGTCGGCGGCGATGGCTTCGACACCGCCAATGACCGCTTCTTTCATCAGGCTCTTGCCGACGCGCCCTTGCAGCGTGTGGACGGCGCCGCTGCTGTCTTGCAGGTGAACGGTGATGGTGTTCATGAGGTCGGGCCGCGCAGAAGTTTCGGGGGCGTCAGAAGCGCGCAAAGTATTCGCGGCGTTCCCACAGCGCCGGGTCGACGGCGGCGCCATGGCGCGCCAGCTCTTGCCGCTTGATGCGGTCGTAGACCGTGGCCATCACATGTCCCAGGCCGGCCTGCAGCACCGTGTCGGCGGCCAATGCGTCGAGTGCCTGCGACAAGTTGGCGGGCAGCTGCTGCGCCTGCGCACCATAGGGCGAAGCCGTGGCCGGGCCGGGTTGCAGCTGGCGCTGCAGGCCGTCCAGCCCGGCCAGCACCTGCGCAGCGATCATCAGGTAGGGGTTGGCCATCGGTTCGCCCAGGCGGTTTTCGATGCGCGTGGCCGGGTCGCCCGGCGCACCCAGCACCCGCAACAAGGCGCCGCGGTTGTCGCGGCCCCACAACACGGCCTGCGGTGCCATCACGCTGCCGTGGAAACGGGCGTAGGCCGGGATGGTGGGTGCACACAAGGCCGTCATGCCGGCGGCGTGTTCAAGCAGGCCGGCCAGCCAGTGGCAGCCGGCGTCGGACAGCACCTGGTGTGCGTCGTCGGCCGAGCCGCTGGCTTGTTCACGCACCATCGCGTTGCCGCCGTTTGCGTCCACCAGCGACTGGTGCAGGTGCCAGCCGCTGGCCACCGCATGGGGCAGCGGCGGCTTGCACACGAAGCTGGCGTGGTAACCGGCGCGGCGCAGCGCCTGGCGCACGCCGTTGCGGAACTGCACCATGTGGTCGGCGGCGGTCAATGCATCGGTGGGCGCAAACACCGCTTCGAACTGGCTCGGCCCGAGTTCGACTTCCAGCGACCGCAAAGGCAGGCCCAGGCCCAGCGCCGTTCGGCGCAAAATGGACAGGGCTTCGTCGGCCATGTCGGCCCAGCCTTCGCCGAGCAAGTGGTAACCCGGATGCAGCAGGTGCACCGCCGGGGGCTCGGCGGGCCAGGCGGCGTCTTCAGCGGCCAGGCGGGCGTCGGTGATGCGGTGGATGTGGAACTCCACTTCGAGCCCGCAACGCAGCCCGTAACCCGCATCGGCCAGGCGCGCCAGCGCCCGCTGCAACACAAGCCGCGGGTCGGCCAGCACGGGGCTGCCGTCGGGCCAGAGCGGCTGCGCGCGCAGCCAGCCGGTGCCGGGCGCCCAGGGCAGCACCACGAAGCTGGCCGGGTCGGGCAGCAGCAACACGTTGTTGGCCGATGCAAAACCCGTCAGGCCTTGCAGGCCACCGGGTTCGAACACCGCAAAGGCGGTGCGGTCCGAGGTGTCCTTCAGCAGCAGGGTGCTGACCATCCCGACGCCGTCGTGCAGCGCCGAGACCAGCGCGGCAGCCTCCGCGTCCATCACGAGTGTCTTGCCGCGCAAGGTGCCATGCACGTCGGCCCAGCCCACCCGCACCTGTTCGATGCTTTCGCTGCGCAGCCGCGACAGCAGCGCGGCGCAGGCCGCTTCGCGTGCTGCGTCGTGCAGGCCGCTGCGCGCGGCCAGGCTCATGGCCGCACGATCATGCCGACGCCGGCGACGCGGCCTGCAACCAGCCCGCACCGGCGCGTTTGGCCGTGGCCGCCTGCTGCCAGAAGGCCTGCCAGTCGCCGGCCGGTGCAATGCAGTCCATCGTGTCCGGGCCTTGCAGCGCCGCGGCGTCGGCGGCGCTCAACACCATCGGCGGCGTGCCGCCAGCCTGCACGGTGGTTATGGCCTTCAGCAGCACACGCCGGTTGGCCATGATGACCTTGTCGCTTTGCCCCAGGTGTTCGCGTGTGCGGTCGGCGATGGCGCCCATGCTTTCCACGGCCCACTGGTCGTGCAGGTTGATGTCTTCTTCACCCATGCCCAGGTAGGTGCGGCTGCGCTGTTCTTCCGGGTTGAAGTTCCAGTTGTCGTGGCGGCCGTGGATGGGCACGTAGTCGGGCAGCGTCATGTGCGCCAGGCGCTGCTGGCGCATCGTTTCCTTGTCCAGCGGGCCGGCGAAGCTGGTGAAGAAGCTGTACCAATACGTGTGTTCGTCATCCACCGGCACGTGCATCTGCGTGATGGTCACGGTCTCGGACAGCGGAATCACGAAGGTGTGAGGAAAGGCCGCGTGCGTGACCCGCACATGCGTGAGCTGGTCGTTGATGAGCCGCAGCGTGGTCAGCTTCGTCAGGCCCGGCGCGACTTCTTCGTGGTGGATCTCGGGGCTGCAGACTTCGCGCATGACACGTGTCATCGGCCAGCGTTCACCGTCCACTTCACCCACGCTGGCGGCGCGGAACTGGCGGCCGTAGGTGGCCTCGAGCGACTCGTCCTGCAAGTAGCGGTGCAGGAAGCTGGGGTGGGCCGGGTCGATGCCCACCTCGAAGGCCTGCAGCCAGTTGCAGTGCCACAGGCCCTTGAAGGCAAAGCTGTGCGTGGCCGGTGCGACGAAGGCATCGAAGGCCGGCAGCGCCGGCGGTGTGCTGTCTTCCGGGCCCAGGTAGGCAAACACCACGCCAGCCACCACCTGCACCGGGTAGCTGCGTTGCCGCACGCGGGTGCACAGCGTCGAGCCCATGGGCTCGGCCGGTGTTTCCAGGCAGCGGCCGTCGACCGCGAACTTCCAGCCGTGAAACGGGCAGCGGATGCCGTCGACTTCGTGCCGCGCAAACGCCAGGTCGGCACCGCGGTGCGGGCAGTCGCGGTCGAGCAGGCCGAAGCGGCCTTCGCCGTCGCGGAACAGCACCAGGTCCTGCCCCAGCAGGCGCACGGCTTTCACGGGGCGGTCGGCCATGCGCGGGTCCAGGCGCGGATCGAATTCGTCCACCAGGGCCGCCGGCTGCCAGTAGCGGCGCATCAGTTCGCCACACGGGGTGCCGGGGCCGATGCGGGTGATGAGCTGGTTCTGGGCGTCTTGCATCGTGCGGCCAGTCTAGTGCAGCAGGCTCCACCGACAGACACGGGGGTTCATGAGACCGAGGGTGCCAGGGCTGACGCCGGTGCACTGCCGCCCGCCACCACCACACGATTGCGGCCTTCGCGCTTGGCCTGGTACAGCGCGTCGTCGGCCGCACGCGCCGCCGCTTCCCAGGTCGAGCGGTCGTTGAAGGCAAAGGACACGCCGATGCTCACGGTGCATTCGGCGCCACCCTGCGATGTGTCCACGCGGCCATGGCGTTCCGCCTGCACCGCCTGACGCAAGCGTTCAGCCAGTTCGGGCGCACGTGCCGGGTCGCTGCCGTGGCAGCAGATCAGGAACTCTTCACCACCCCAGCGTGCCACCACGTCGCCGCCGCGCACCTGGGCCTTCAGGGTCTGCGCCAGACTGCGCAGAACCGCGTCGCCCACGGCGTGGCCCTGTTCGTCGTTGATGCGCTTGAAGTGGTCGATGTCCACCAGCAGCAGCACCAGCGGCGGTGGCGGACGGCTGGCAAAGTGCCGCTGCATGACCTGCTCCAACCCGTTGCGGTTCAAGAGGCCGGTCAGTGCGTCGTGGGTGGCCAGCGCATGCAGTCGCTCGTTCAGGCGCACGAACACCATCCACAGCAGGTTGGGGCCGATCAGCGTGATGACCACGATCGAGTAGGTGTAGTAAGCCTGCGCCCACAGGCCGGCAAACAGCGGCTGCATGCCCACGGCAATGACCGCCACGCCACGCGCCGCTGTAGCCAGCGACAGCAGCCCCACTAGCACGGCCAGCACACGCAAGGGCAGACGCAGCGGCACGATCTCGCGCTTGGCCGCGGCAAACGCCAGCGTGGCCAGCACGCCGTAGCCCAGGCCCAGCGCCAGGTTCAAGGCGGCATGCCGTCCCACGCCTTGCCACAGCCAGGTGGCCGCGCAGGCCAGGGCCACGTAGACGAGCAGGACCACCACCACCTGGCGACGGTTCATCGCCACGGCACCCGAAAAGCGCTGCAGCCCAATGGCGAAACTGAGGGTGGCGAAGATCATGCCGGTGTCCGACAGGATGCCGCGCGCCGTGCCCGAACTGAAGCCCATGCCCAGCCGCAGCAGGTAGGCCAAGCCGAAGACCAGCGCCCCGGTGCCAAAGGCCCGCAAACCGGCCGGGTCGGCCATGCGCCTGGCGATCAGGTGCAGCAGGGCACCGATGCCGACCAGGTTGAGGGCCAACAGAACGATGACGGTGACGGGATCCATGACAGGCAATGTGGGCGCCCTAGGCTATCAAGGGCGGCCGCGCCGCAGCACCGGGAAACTGCGGCGCTTCGCACGGGGTGGGCTGAAGCAGGCTGGGTGCCGTCGCCGCGAGGCCGGGCGGCGCCGGTCGTGAGGGCCGTAGCATGGCCCCCGGAGCAGGCGGGAGGAACACAGACATGCACGAGATCAACTGTCCGCATTGCGGAAAGGCCTTCAAGATCGACGAGGCCGGCTACGCGGACATCCTGAAGCAGGTTCGCGACGGCGCGTTCGAACAGCAACTGCACGAACGGCTCGAACTGGCCGAGCAGGAAAAACGCAGTGCCGTCGAACTCGCCACGGTCAAGGCCGCCAGCGAACTGCAGCAAGCGGCGGCAGCGAAGGACACCGAGATCCAGGCGCTGAAAGCCCGGCTCGATGCCGGTGAGGTGGCGCGCAAGCTGGCCGTGGCCGAGGCACTGAGCGCTGTCGAAAGACAGCGCGACGCACTCGCCAATGAACTCGAGCAGGCGAAGCAGGACCAACTGGCCACAGCCCGGCTGGCCGAAGCGATGCGGGTGAACGAACTGCAGAAGGCCGCCGCCACGAAGGACGCGGAAATCCAGGGCCTGAAGGCCCGGCTCGAAGCCATCCAACTGGCGCAGCAGCTCGCCATCAGCGAAGCGCTGAGTCCGGTGGCCAGGGAGCGCGACGAACTGAAAAACGGTCTGGACCGGGCGGTGCTGGAAAAACAGCTGGCCGAGAAGTCGCTGAAGGACAAGTACGAAACGCAGATCAAGGACCGCGACGATGCCATCGAACGCCTGCGCGACATGAAGGCCCGGCTGTCAACGAAGATGGTCGGCGAAACCCTGGAACTGCACTGCGAGACCGAGTTCAACCGCATCCGTGCCACGGCGTTCCCCCGGGCCTACTTCGAGAAGGACAACGACGCGCGCAGTGGCAGCAAGGGCGACTACATCTTCCGCGACCGCGACGAAGCCGGCACCGAGATCGTCTCGATCATGTTCGAGATGAAAAACGAAAACGACGGCACGGCGACCAAGAACCGGAACGAGGACTTCCTGAAAGAGCTCGACCGCGACCGCAACGAAAAGGGCTGCGAATACGCGGTGCTGGTCTCGCTGCTCGAACCCGACAGCGAGCTCTACAACACCGGCATCGTGGACGTCTTCCACCGCTTCCCGAAGATGTACGTCGTGCGCCCGCAGTTTTTCCTGCCGATCATCACGCTGCTGCGCAACGCGGCGATGAACTCGCTGAAGTACAAGTCGGAACTCGCGCTCGTGCGCTCGCAGAACATCGACATCACGAACTTCGAGACCGAGTTGGAAACGTTCAAGAGCGCCTTTGCCAAGAACTACGACCTGGCCTCGCGGCGCTTCCAGACCGCGATCGATGAAATCGACAAGTCGATCGACCACCTGCAGAAAACCAAAGAGGCCCTGCTGGGCACCGACCGCAACCTGCGCCTGGCCAACGACAAGGCGCAGGACGTGACGATCAAGAAGCTGACGAAGGGCAACCCGACGATGGCAGCCAAGTTCGCCGAACTGAAGGAACCGGGCACGCCGGATGCGGGATGAGTCGGGTTGACCGACTGCGAGATGCGCAGCGCGTGGCCTGATCCGGCCAGGTTCGAGAGTGTTGGCAGCGCGCTTTACATCAACACGATGTCGTACTGCTCCGGATTCATCCCCGGCTCGGCGCTCAGCGAAATCGGCTTGCCGATGAACTCGCTCAGCCCGGCCAGGTGCGTGCTCTCTTCGTCCAGCAGCATCTCCACCACCGCCGCGCAGGCGATGACGCGGAATTCCTTGGGGCTGAACTGGCGCGCTTCGCGCAGGATCTCGCGCAGGATGTCGTAGCAGACGCTGCGTGCCGTTTTCACCTGGCCGCGGCCCTGGCAGGTGGGGCAGGGTTCGCACAGCATGTGCGCCAGGCTTTCACGGGTGCGCTTGCGCGTCATCTCCACCAGGCCCAGCTGTGTGAAGCCGCTCACCGTGGTGCGGGTGCGGTCGCGCGCAAGTTGTTTTTTCAGTTCCGCCAGCACCGCCTGCTGGTGGTCTTCGCGTGTCATGTCGATGAAGTCGGCAATGACGATGCCGCCCAGGTTGCGCAGGCGCAGCTGCCGCGCGATGGCGCCGGCGGCTTCCAGGTTGGTCTTGAAGATGGTGTCGTCGAAGTTGCGCGCGCCGACAAATCCGCCGGTGTTGACGTCCACGGTGGTCAGCGCTTCGGTCTGGTCGATGATCAGGTAGCCACCGCTTTTCAGGTCGACACGTCGCGCCAGTGCACGGGTGAGCTCTTCTTCGATGCCGAACAGGTCGAAGATGGGCCTTTCGCCGCGGTACAGGTCGAGCTTGGCCACGGTGCCCGGCATGTAGGTGTCGCCGAAGGCCTTCAGCGCATCACACTGCAGGCGGCTGTCGATGCGGATGGTCTGCGTGGCGTCCACCGCCAGGTCACGCAGCACTCGCTGGGCCAGCGTCAGGTCCAGGTGCAGCAAGGTGCCGGGCGGTTTGCTCTGCGCACGTTCACGGATCAGCGACCATGCACGGCGCAGGTAGGCGATGTCTTCGGCCAGTTCCTCATCGCTGGCTTCTTCGGCATTGGTGCGCAGGATGAAACCACCCCCGGCCTCGCCGGCCAAAGCGGTGACTCGCGCCCGCAGCTGTTCACGCAGTTCGTGCGAGCCAATCTTCTGGCTGATGCCGATGTGCTTGTCGTGCGGCAGGAACACCAGCATGCGGCCGGCGATGCTGACCTGGGTGGACAGCCGCGCGCCCTTGCTGCCGATGGCGTCCTTGATGACCTGCACGGTCAGCGTCTGGCCTTCGAAGACCTGGCGTTCGATGGGCACCAGCGGCGCGTCGGGCCGCGGCAGACCGTTGTGCAGGTCGGCCACGTGCAGGAAGGCGGCCCGGTCCAGGCCGATGTCGACAAAGGCACTTTGCATGCCCGGCAGCACCCGCACCACCTTGCCCAGGTAGACATTGCCCACCAGGCCACGTTCGAGCGTGCGTTCGATGTGCAGTTCCTGCACCGCGCCGTTTTCGACGATGGCCACCCGCGTTTCCTGCGGCGACCAGTTGATCAGGATGTCTTGGTTCGGCATGGTGTTCATCCTAGATCGCCAGCGGCACGCCGGCCTGCCGCAGCAGTTGAGCGGTCTCGAAAAGCGGCAGGCCCATGATGCCGCTGTGGCTGCCGTCGATGTGGCTGATCCAGCCGGCCAGCGCACTCTGGATGGCATAGGCGCCGGCCTTGCCGAAGGCGTCGCCGCTGGCCACGTAGGCCTGCAGCACCGACGGCGGCAGCACCGCAAACTGCACGTGGGACGTGCTCAGGGCGTGCCGCGTGCGCTGGCCGTCGTGCAGCGCCACGGCGGTCAGCACACGGTGGGTGCGGCCGCTCAGCAAGGCCAAGGTCTTTGCCGCATCGGCCGCGTCAGCCGGTTTGCCCAGGATGCGGCGCCCCAGGGCCACGGTGGTGTCGGCGCACAGCACCGGCGCGGCGGGCAGGTCGCGTGTTTTCAGCCGCGCCACGGCGGCCTTCAGCTTGGCGGCAGTGACACGCTGCACATAAGCGGCGGGCAGTTCGCCGGCCCGTTCGGCTTCCAGCGCTTCGGCGTCTTCGTCGGCGCCGGGCAGCAGCAGCTGGTGCACGGCCCCGATCTGGTCCAGCAACTGGCGGCGGCGCGGGCTTTGGGAAGCCAGGTAGACGAAGGTCGAAGGTGGCGTCGCGGGCTTGGGCATGGCGACATTGTGGCGGCCGCCTGTTGCCTGGCTATTCGCGGTGGTACGGGTGGCCTTCGAGCAGGCTCCAGGCGCGGTACAGCGCCTCGGCCAGCAGCACACGGGCAAAGGCGTGTGGCAGGGTCAGGTCGCTCAGGCGCATCGTCTCGTCGGCCTTGGCCTTCAGCGCCGGGTCCAGGCCGTCAGGGCCACCAATCAGCAGCGCGGCGTCGCGGCCGTCGCCACGCCAGAACCGCAGGCGTTCACACAGCTGCGCGGTGTTCAGGCGGGTGCCGTGTTCGTCCAGCACGATGCGGCGCACACCCTTGCCGGCGGATGGCAGCGCGGCTTCGAAACGTGAAGCCTCGGCGGCCATGCACTGCGCGGCCGTTTTGCCGCTGCTGCGCGGTTCGGCCTTCAGCACCTTCAGTTCCAGCCGCATCTCGGCCGGCATGCGCTTGGCAAATTCGGCCCAGGCCTCGTCGGCCCAGGCCGGCTGGCGCTGGCCCACGGCCACCACCAGCAGCTTCATCAGCGGCGCGGCGCGGCCTTGCGCGCAGGCGCCTTCTTGGCCGGGGCGCTCTTGGCCGCTGCGCTCTTGGATGGCGCGCGCTTGGCCGGGGCACTCTTGGCCGCTGCAGTCTTGGCGGCCGGGCGCTTGACCACCACCGTCTTGATGGGTGCCGACTTCGACGCCACCCGCTTGTAGGCGGCCGTGCGGTTGGCCATCTTCTTGTCGGCTTCGGTCTTGGCCGCGGCCTTGCTGAGCGCCACCTTCTTGGCCGGCGCCTTGCGGGCGGGTGCATCTGGCGCCGCGGCGGCCTTCTTCGCTGCCTTGCGCGGCGCGGCGTCGGGCTCGCTGGCCTTCACCAGCTTGGTGTTGACCTCGCCCACCTTCATGCGCACGTTCTTGCCGCCCCAGATTTCTTCCAGGTGGTAGTACTCGCGGATGGCCGGCTGCATGATGTGCGCCACGGCGGCACCGCAGTCCACGATGATCCATTCGCCGTTGTCTTCACCCTCGGTGGACATGACCTGCATGCCACCTTCCTTGACGCTGTGGCGCACGCTGGCGGCCAGGGCCTTGGTCTGCCGGTTGCTGGTGCCCGACGCGATGATCACGCGTTCGAACATCGAGCTCAGGTGTTCGGTGTTGAAGACCGCGATGTGCTGGGCCTTCACGTCTTCCAGACCATCGACGATGGCGCGTTGCAGCTTGCGGATGTCCATTCAGCTCCTGACAGGGCTGCGGTAGAGCCCGTGCGTTTCAATATAGCGCGCCACTGCGGGCGGCACCAGTTGTGAGAAGTCCGCCCCCTCGTGGGCGCGGCGGCGGATGTCGGTGGACGAGATGTCCAGCATGGGCAAGGGCACCATGCGGTGGGGGAATTGCTGCACGTCGGGGTGAGGTTCGCGTGTTTCGCCGGGGCGGTTGGCCACGGCCAGCACCACCAGGCCCAGCAGCGTCTGCCAGTCACGCCAGCTGTGCAGGCCGGTGTACTGGTCTTGGCCGATCAGCAAAAACCACTGCGTGCCAGGGTGCATGGCGGCCAGTGCGCGCACGGTGTCCAGCGTGAAGCTGGGGCCGGGGCGGTCGACCTCGATCCGGTCCAGCACAAAACGCGGTTCGTGCGCGATGGCCGCCTGCACCATGGCCACGCGGTGCGCCGCGGCGCTCATCTCGCGGGTTTTCTGCCAGGGCTGGCCGGCCGGGATCCACCGCACCTCGTCCAGCCGCAATTCGGCCAGCGCTGCTTCGGCCAGCGCCACGTGGGCATCGTGCACGGGGTCGAAGCTGCCGCCGAACACGCCCACGCGGCGGTTCATGGCGCGAGCCAATCCCGGGGCGGCAGGAAGTCGGTGTACAGCTTCGCTTCGGGCGAGCCCGCTTCCGGCTGCCAGTCGTAGCGCCACTTCACGATGGGCGGCATGCTCATCAGGATGCTCTCGGTGCGGCCGCCGCCGTGCAGGCCGAAGTGCGTGCCGCGGTCCCAGACAAGGTTGAACTCGACGTAGCGGCCCCGCCGGTAAGCCTGGAAGTCGCGCTCGCGTTCGCCGTAGGGTGTGTCACGGCGGCGTTGCACGATGGTGCGGTAGGCCGGCACGAAGGCGTCGCCCACCGAGCGCATCAGCGCAAAGCCGCTGTCGAAGCTGCCTTCGTTGAAGTCGTCGAAAAAGATGCCGCCGACACCACGCGCTTCGTTGCGGTGCTTCAGGAAGAAGTACTCGTCGCACCAGGGCTTGAAGCGCTTGTACAGGTCGGCGCCACGCGGCGCCAATGCGTCGGCGCAGGTGCGGTGGAAGTGCACCGCGTCTTCTTCGAAGCCGTAGTAAGGCGTCAGGTCCATGCCGCCGCCGAACCAGACCACGGCTTCCTTATCCTTCGGGAAGGCCGCCAGCAGGCGCACGTTCATGTGCACCGTGGGCACGTAGGGGTTGCGCGGGTGCATGACCAGCGACACACCCAGCGCCTCGAAGGGTGCACCCGCCAGTTCGCCGCGGTGCTGCGTGGCCGAAGGTGGCAGGGACGCGCCCTTCACATGGCTGAAGTTGCAGCCACCCCGTTCGAGCACGTTCCCTTCTTCGATCAGCTGCGACAGGCCGTCACCTTCCAGCTTGCCACCGGCCGGTCGGGTCCAGCCGTCGCTGCGAAAGGGCAGCCCGTCTTCGGCTTCGAAGGCCGACACGATGCGGTCTTGCAGGCCCAGCAGGTAGCCGCGAACGGCAGCGGTGTCGACCATGTCGGTGCCTCAGTGTTTGATTGCGCGGTGGCCGATGTCGTTGCGCCAATGCGCGCCGTCCATCTGCACTTGCCGCACGGCGTCCAGCGCACGCTGTTGTGCCAGGCGCGCCGAGTCACCCAGTGCAGTGACACACAGCACCCGGCCACCGTTGCTCTTCAGCACGCCGTCGACCAGTTCGGTGCCGGCGTGAAACACCTGCAGGTCGGCGCAACCGGCCGACACGCCCGAGATGACATCGCCCTTGCGCGGCGCTGCCGGGTAACCGTGCGCGGCCACCACCACGCCCAGCGCGGTGCGGCGGTCCCACTGCAGTTCCAGGCCGTCCAGGCCCGGGCCGGCGGGGTCGGTGGCGCGCATCAGCACCTCGAAGAGGTCGCTCTTCAGGCGCATCAGTATGACTTGCGCTTCGGGGTCGCCCAGGCGGCAGTTGAACTCCACCGTGCGCGGCTGGCCCTGCGCGTCGATCATCAGCCCGGCGTACAAAAAGCCGGTGAAGGGCACCCCGTCCTTGGCCATGCCGGCGATGGTGGGCTGGATGATCTCGTGCATGACCTTGGCGTGCACATTCGGCGTGACCACCGGCGCGGGCGAGTAGGCGCCCATGCCACCGGTGTTGGGGCCGGTGTCGCCTTCGCCCACGCGTTTGTGGTCCTGGCTGGTGGCCAGCGTCAGCACGTGGCGGCCGTCGCACAGCACGATGAAGCTGGCTTCTTCGCCGGCCATGAACTCTTCGATCACCACCCGTTCACCGACGGCGGTGAGCATGTGGTCGATGGCGGCGTGCGCTTCTTCGGCCGTCATCGCCACCACCACCCCTTTGCCGGCGGCCAGGCCGTCGGCCTTGATGACGATCGGCACACCGTGTTTGTCGACGTGCGCATGCGCCGCGGCGGCTTCGGTGAAGGTGGCGTACAGCGCGGTCGGGATGCCGTGGCGCTGCATGAATTCCTTGGCGTAGGCCTTGCTGCTTTCGAGCTGCGCCGCCGCCTGCGTGGGGCCGAAGACCCGCAGCCCGCGGGCGCGGAACACGTCCACCACGCCGGCGGCCAGCGGCGCTTCGGGGCCGACGACCGTGAGCGCCACCTTTTCGGCCTGGCAGAAGTCGGCCAGTTGCCCCGGGTCGGTCAAGGGCACGTTTTTCAGGCGCGGGTCGACGGCCGTGCCGCCGTTGCCGGGTGCCACGTACACCGTCTGCACACGATCGCCCTGTGCCAGCTTCCAGGCCAGCGCATGTTCGCGGCCGCCGCCACCGATGACCAGGACCTTCATGCGGTGCTCACTGCTCGATCAGTGCGTTGTGGTACAGGTCCTGAACATCGTCCAGGTCTTCGATGATGTCCAGCAGCTTCTGCATGCGCGCACCGTCTTCGCCGGCCAGTTCGATGCTGTTTTCGGCCCGCCAGGTGACCTCGGCCACCTCGGGCTTCAGGCCGGCGGCTTCCAGCGCAGCCTTGATGGCCTCGAAGGTGGCCGGTGGAGTCAGCACCTCGATGGCGCCGTCGTCGTCGGTCACCACGTCGTCGGCACCGGCGTCCAGCGCCACTTCCATGACCTTGTCTTCACTCGTGCCAGGCGCAAACACCAGCTGCCCGCAGTGTTTGAACTGGAAGGCCACCGAACCTTCGGTGCCCATGTTGCCGCCGTATTTGCTGAAGGCGTGGCGCACTTCGGCCACGGTGCGCACCTTGTTGTCGGTCATGCAGTCCACGATGATGGCCGCGCCGCCGATGCCGTAGCCCTCGTAGCGGATCTCTTCGTAGCTCACGCCTTCCAGGTTGCCGGTGGCCTTGTCGATGTTGCGCTTGACGGTTTCCACCGGCAGGTTCACGGCCTTGGCCTTTTCGATGGCCAGTCGCAGGCGCGGGTTGGCGCTGGGGTCGCCGCCGCCCAGGCGGGCCGCGACCATGATCTCGCGGATGACACGGGTCCAGGCCTTGCCCCGTTTTTCATCCTGCCGGCCCTTGCGGTGCTGGATGTTGGCCCATTTGGAGTGACCCGCCATGAAGTGCTCGATTCCCGTGCTGAACGGCTGAAGGACAGCCGGACATTTTACCCGGCGGGGGCCCGGGCACCGGCCTTGGCGCACAAGCAACACCCCAGGCCTTGCCACCCCGGCAGCCGGGCCCGTGTGCTACCGGGTCGGCCGGGGCTGCGCTAGGCTGCCGGCCATGACAACTGCGCCCAGGCTCAACGCCACCGCGCTGCGCCAGCGACTGGCGCAGCTGGGCTTGCGGCAATGGTGGCTGGCCGAACAGCTGGGCGTGGACCGGCGCACGGTGCTGCGCTGGGTCAATGGACAGGTGCGGCAGGTCCAGCCTGCACAGCTGCAGGCACTGGCCCGGGTGCTGAACTGCCCCGTCGACGACCTGCTGCTGCATGACAGCCCCACCCCCTTGGCCACCGCAGACGACCAGCGCGCCGCCGGCACCGCCCTGGCCACCAGCACCGTGCTCGACCGGCTCGGGCCGGCAGGTGACTGGGACGTGCTCGAACACCTGCTGCGGGCCGCTGCGGTGCCCGACCTGCCACCGCAGGTGCTGGGCCGGCTGCAGCACCAGCTGTGTGTGGCCAGCTGGCGGCAGGACAAGCTGAACCAGGCCCAGGGCCACAACGACAGCGCGCTGGCCATCGCCCGCCGCATCGGTGACAACGGCCTGCTGGCCGACGCGCTGGGCAGCCGCGCCAACCTGCAGTTCTGGCGCGGCGACTGGCCGGCCGCCCGCAGCAGCTGGCACGAGGCGCTGGCCCTGGCGCCCTGGCTCACGCCACGCCAGCGTGGCGCACTGCACAGCAACCTGGGGGCGTCGCTGGCCGAAACCGGTTCACCGGAAGAAGGCCGTGCGCAACTGCAGTTGGCGCTGGCCTGTTTCGACATTGAAGGCACGCCGATGAACCACAGCATCGTGCAGGCTCATCTGGCGCTGCTGGCTCTGCTGGCCGGTCGCACTG